>Ga0193726_1002591_pt1 | contig 12113 bp, 10 predicted proteins | sample H2c1metaG_FD_144928 | JGI IMG/M metagenome (GOLD analysis project Ga0193726, IMG submission 144928) | Soil microbial communities from a riparian zone of the East river system, Colorado, United States - H2c1 | ecosystem: Environmental > Terrestrial > Soil > Riparian zone | place: USA: East River... | reverse complement strand
ATGAAGAATCCGGCGCCGCAAAACGCGTCGATCAAGAGCTTTCCCTGGGCAGGTCGCAGGCCGGCGATCAGCTCGACCAGGGCTTCGGCGACACCATCGTTCGTTTGCGCAAAGACGCGGGGGCCGACGTGCGCGCGTAACGTGTAATGGCCGTCACGCACCCGTCCTGTGCGCAGTTGGGTGAGAGCATCATTAACTGCGGGCGCGGCGATGGGGCAGTGCTTGACGTCCAGCAATTGATGAACATCGAGCCGGTAGAAGCCGACGATGCCATCTTGCGCGTGGACGGTGATCCGGTTCCGATAGCCATAGGGCAGAGGCGAGGGGATGATGGGCCGCATGGGCGGCTCCGCCAGACGGCCGATCCGCCGCATGGCCTGTTCGACTTGCCTGGCTTTCAATTCCAATTGATGCCCGTAGTCGATGTGCTGGTAAACACAGCCGCCACATCGTTCGAAATACGGACATTCGGGTGTGGTGCGATGCGGCGAAGGATCGAGCTGTTCGACCAGCTCGCCCTCGGCAAACTGCTTTTTCTCCCGCACAATCTTCGCTCTGACGCGTTCGCCGTCGATCGTGAACGGAATGAAGACCGCTTTGCCTTCGTCGCGCGCGACTCCCTTGCCGCCAAAAGCAACGTCTTCGATCTTGAGTTCGACCTGGCGCATTTGCGCTGACTCTAATGTGGGAGGGGCCTTTGCGCCCCGACATTATGCGGCATGGCCTCGGAGTAGGGGCAGAAAGGCCCCTTCCACATTCTAACCAGCTCCAGACATCGCGTGTTCTATCGCGGCCTCGAGTTTCTCGAGATTCACGGGCTTGACCAGATGTTCGGAGAATCCCGCCTGAATGCTTTTTTCGACATCGCCGTTCATGCCAAAACCACTGATGGCAATGCCGCGGATGCCGGAGGTAGCGCGCAGGCGGATCATGAGTTCCACGCCACTGCCATCGGGAAGTCCGACGTCACTGATGAGGAGATCGAACTGACCGCCCTCGGCTGCTTCCAGCGCCGACCGCATGTCGCGGGCAGCCGCAACCGTGTGGCCGCGCCGCGCCAGCAATTTCTCCAGGGCAACGCTGGTGTCGGCGTGATCATCGACGAGCAGAATGCGGAGGGAACGACGGAGCGTGTCCATTTGCGCAGGGCGAGACGGTGCGGCTCGCTTATGCCCCGGAATCGTCCTGATCTTCAATAAGAAGCTGGCGCCACGATCACGGCCCTCACTTTCGGCCACGAGCGTGCCGCCGTGCGCTTCAGCGATCGATTTTGAAATGGTCAATCCGAGTCCAAGACCGCCGAACCGCCGCTGAAACGAGCGGTCGCCCTGCTCAAACCTGTTGAAGATGCGTTCCATGATTTCCGGTTCGATCCCGATCCCGGTGTCGGTGACGCGGATGGTCAGGCTCTGCGGTGATGGATTGGACGAGGAAACAGTGATCGTCCCGTTTTCACCGGTAAATTTGATGGCGTTCTTCAACACGTTCCAAATGATCTGCTGAAACTTTGGGGCATCGGCAGAGACATGGTGGTGTTCCGCACGCAAATTGAGCGAGAGATCGAGGCGTTTATCGCGCAGTTCGGAGGCGCACATTTCCAACACGCTGGCGATGGCCCGGTGGGCGTCGATGGGTTCGAGTTGCAATTGCAATTTGTCCCTCGTGATTCGGGTCAAATCGAGGAGGTCGTCGATCAGTTGACTTTCCAAATCGATATTGCGCCGGATCATGGCCAGCGCTTCCTCGGATTCGTCGGCGTCAACGGACCCGGTTTTGAGCGCCTCCAGTGCCGCGATGACGGGCGTGAGCGGCGTGCGCAATTCATGCGAGAGCATCGCGAGGAAATTATCCTTGGCCTGGTTCGCCGCCACGACCGCACTCTTCTGTTCCTCGATCACCGCCTCGGCCCGCCGGCGTTCCGCCATGGCCGCGGCGAGCGCCATCGCGGTGATGAAGAGCAAGGCCGTGGAACTCTGCATGACGAGAAGCGATTGATTCTGGGTCTCCATGACGAAGGGACCGAAGTTGTGCAGCGTGCCCCAAATGGCGAGAGCCGAGAGAATGAAAGTGCCCGTGGCGGTTTCGCGCTGGGTAAAGCGGAAGGCGGTCCAGATTACGATCGGCCCACAAATGAAGGCGATCGGATAGTTCTTGGCCGAGATCGGAAACCAACCACCAAAAACGAGTTCACCCAGGGCCAGCAGCAAAAGTCCAAGGAGGGTGACTTCCAGAACCTCCGCGCGGTTCCAGCGCCGGGTCGGTGCCACAAACCAAAGCAGGATCAGGGGCGCGATCACAAGGGCGCCGGTGACGTCGCCCAGCCACCAGGTAATCCAAACAGGACCGTAGTTCGCCCAACTGACCAGACCGCCGAGCCCGAGGCTGGTCACGCCACAGGTCGCGGCGATGATCGAGCTTGCCATGACGGCGAACGCGAATTTGAAAACATCCTGGGCGCGATCGAAAGCGCGAGTGCCGCCGGCAAATGCATTTACGAGGGAGGCGCCGCAAACCGCTTCGAGCGTGTTTCCGGTTGCGATCCCAAGCGACGTGGCGAAATCGGCCGTCGTCGTCAGATTGACGAGGAAAGCGCCGACAATAATGGCGGGCCAAATGCGGTAACCGATCAGGAGCAAAGCCGCGAGCGCAATCCCTGAGGGCGGCCATACCGCCGACGTACTCTCATTCAAGAAGGCGAGCTTCAGTCCAAGCTTGCCCGCGATGAAGTAGACGAGGGTGACGATGCCGATGATCGGCAGCGTGGAGAGACGTCGAGAATGCATCGCCACGAGTTCTGAACCGCGTTATCTCTACGGCGCTCCGGAGCGTGGTCAACTTAATGTGGGAGCGGCCGTTGAAAGCCCGGCCTCGCCAACTTCGTTGGCTGCGTTACGGGTGCCGCGACAACCTGTTACCGGTTGCCGAGCGGCGCGGCGATGGGTATCGAGGCGCAAAGGCCCCTCCCAGATTAGTACATCCGCACGTAAGGATACTTTGATTCGTTGCCGAGTTCCGGCGGGAATTCCTGATAGCCCGCATGGATATAGGGGACCTCGCTCGGGAGGAGCGGATAGTAGGTGCGGCGAGTCATCGGAAACGGGAATGTTAGAAACTCGAACAATCCTGAACCCATGCGTGCGCCGCTCCGGCCCAGGCCGCGCACAACCCCGTAGCCGGCGGCCGCGGAGTTTCCTTCGCGCTCATTGATTTTCGCGATCGTCACCGGCAATTCGGCAATGCCGAAAACCAGGTTGGAAAGGCCGCGGCCGAGCTTGCGCGTCGGACCGTAATCATTCGAAGGCGGATCCTGAATATCGGCGAAGGCGGAAGTGGCGAAGCCGAGAACAATGGTAGCGGTCAGCAGAGTTTTCATAGGGGGTAATCCAGCTAATCGATTTTCGTGCCGCAACGCAAGATTTCAAATTTGGTCGGAGTCGTTTGGATCGGATGGCGGCTTGGTTGCCGCCATCGAAGCAGTGATCGTAATCGTCAGAATAACGAGCAGTGAGAGCCAATTTGGAATGTGCATCTGTTTGGCCAGAATCATTTTCGTCCCGACAAATCCAAGGATGATGGCCAGACCGGTCTTCAGATAAATGAAACGATCAACCATGCGTGCGAGGAGAAAGTAGAGCGACCGCAATCCCAGGATGGCGCAGATGTTCGAAGTGTAGACGATGAATTGATCCGTGGTGATCGCAAAGACGGCGGGGATCGAGTCCACCGCAAAGATTAGGTCCATGATATCGACCAGTATGAGAACCAGCAGGAGCGGCGTGAACATCAGACGTCCGTCGACGCGCACGGCGAAACGGCGTCCATGGAATTCCTGCGTCACGGGCAACATTTTGCGACAGAGACGCATGAAGAAATTCTTCTCAAAATCGAGTTTGGCATCGCGATCGAAGAGCATGCGCAAGCCGGTGAGGAGCAGAAAGGCGCCGAAGATGTAGAGGACAAAATGGAACCGCTCGACCAGGGTCACGCCCAGCCAGATCATCACGCCGCGCATGACGAGTGCTCCGAGAATGCCCCAGACGAGGACTCGATGCTGGGAGCGAGGCGGCACCCGAAAGTAGGTAAAGATCAGGACGAAAACAAAAATGTTATCGACACTCAACGAGTACTCGATGACGTAGCCGGTTAGAAAATCGAGACCGGCGTCGTCTCCTTTCTTGTGCCAGACGAGGAGGTTAAAGGCGAGCGAGAGGACGACCCAAATCACGCTGCGCAGGCTGGCCGCGCGCATGCTCAGTTCGCGATCGCGCCGCTTGAAACTGATCAGGTCGACGGCCAGCGCGATGAAGACGCCCACGTGAAAGGCCACCCAAAACCAGATGCTCGTGGACACGGCGCAGACCGTTCCATGCAGTGCGCGCAGTGGCAATCGCAAAGCGCTGGAGCAACGGCGCCTGGTCGCCGTGCGCAGGCCAGATGCAACTGAGGCCACCGCGCTGCGTCGTCGTGCATTGACGCCCCGACATAACGGGGCGGCTACAGCGAGCGAGCGAAAAGGGGCCAATCCCCACTTTTCCCTCGCCAAAATCGGCGTTCTTCGTAGCTTGTCCGACCCGCATGGATGCCGAATTAGAAAAGCTTGTCGAATCGGGCAAGCTCACCGCCCGCGCCGCGGATCAACTCGAGAAACTGAAACCCGGCACTTTTTGTTTGCACAAGAGCTGGGGCTTCGGCCGCGTGGCCGAATGGAACCTTCTCCTTAATCAAATCGCGATCGATTTCCCGGGAAAGAAGGCGCACGGGATGCAGTTAACCTACGCCGCCGAGAATCTCACCGTCATTCCGCCGGACCATTTTCTCGCGAAAAAGGCGAACGATCTCAAAGCCGTCAAGGAGCTCGTGAAGAAGGATCCGGCGGCTGTCATGCGGAACATTCTCGAGAGCCTCGGGGGTTCCGCCACGGTGACCCAAATCAGCCAGCTGATGCTCGGCGACATTTTCACGGAGGCCGAATGGAAGCGCTGGTGGGATTCGACGAAGAAACTCTTGAATAAGGATGGGCATTTTCTGATCCCGACCAAGAAGAGCGAGCCGATCGAGCTGCGGGCCGAGAAGGTATCGCGGGCGAATGAGCTCATCGCGTCCTTTGGCCTGGCGCGCCAGCCGAAGGAGCAGGCGGCCGCGCTGGACCAAATCATCAAGTTTCACAACGAATTCGACAAACCCGAGGCGCAATTGCAGCCGATCATTGCCACGATCGAAGAAGCGGCCGCGCGGAATCAGCGGCTCAATCCGGCGCTGGTGTTCGAGCTGGTCATGGCGCGCGATGATTTGATCGAGGGGTGTCCGCAGCTCAAAACGACGAACCCAAATCTGACTTTGAATCGCCTGATCGCCGAGGAGGAAACTCGGTTGATGACGATTCTGCCCAAGATTCCGGCAGGGAAAGAACGCCGGGTTCTGCACGCGCTGCCCGCGGCGCTGGGTCCCGGGTGGACGGCTCGTGGGTTGCAATTAATGGGGAGTAATCACGCACGGGCGGTGCTGCAAGTTCCGCGCGTGTTTGCGGAAGCAGGATTGCAGGGCGAGTTGCGCGCGTTCCTGCACCGAGGGATCCGGGAACACTCCATCACGAGTGAAGCGCTCGTCTGGCTTTGCAAGGAACGAACGGGCGAATGGCGCGATTTGATCACGCCGGACTTGCTCGGCGCGATTTTGTCGGCGCTCGAGCGCGACCAGCACAACGAGAACAGTCGCGGCAGCAAATTGCGTGACCTGCTGCTGGACGATCGCGAATTGATTCCCGACATGTTTGCCGGCGCCGAAGCCGGTGTGGCCCGCGACGCCATGCGCCGCCTGATGCTCACGCCCGTTTTTGATGAGCTGACCAAGCGCTCCCTCCTCGCCCGCATTATCAAACTTTATCCTGAACTGGAAAGCGTGATCACGGGCGAGCAAAAGGAAGAGAAGAGCGCTGCGCTCGTTGTCTCCTGGAGTAGTCTGGACAAACGGAAAGCCGAATACGAAGAGCTCGTGAACAAGAAGATTCCGGAGAACAGCAAGGAGATCGGGGTTGCGCGTTCCTACGGCGATCTGCGGGAAAATTTTGAATTCAAGGCCGCGAAGGAAATGCAGGCTGTGCTCATGCGGCGGAAATCCGAGTTGGAGGCCGCGCTCCACAACGCGCGGGGGACGGCCTTCGAAAACCCAGACACCTCGCAGGTTTCCATCGGAACCATCGTCACTTTGCGCGACTCCGATTCGAGCAAGGAAGAGGTTTACACCGTTCTCGGTGCGTGGGACGGCGACCCGGATCGCGCGATCATCTCCTATCAGACCGCCATCGGTCAGGCATTGCTTGGGCATAAGCCCGGCGAAGTCGTCACGCTGACCAACGACAACGAGACCCGGAACTTCGAGATCATTTCGATTGAGCCGGCGCCGGTCGATGTGACTGTTCCGGACCCCTCGCTGACGGAGGTTCCTGCGGAACACGTCGCTGCGGAATAGTCCGCATCTCCGCTTGAATCTGCTTGCCGCGGGGCATTGTGGGGCCGGATAATCGCGACCGCCATGAGCAACAAGATCAATCACCTGGCAGTTTGGATTCTCGTCGTGGTCCATCAACTAATCGGCTTCGGTTGGTATGCCATCTTCGGCGAGCTCTGGTTGGGTTACCACGCCAGGACGATGACCGACATCGAGCGGAACCATGACATCACCCCTTATCTCGTTGCGATAATCGCGTCGATTTGCGTGAATTATACCCTGGCCCGGCTGATCATCGCGTTTGAAGCCAGGAGCGCCAGCTGCGGTTTGAAAATCGCGCTCGGCTGTTGGTTTGCTTTCCTCTTCGTTGAATTTGCGACTATTTCCGCCTTTTCGGCTTTCGAGACGAATCCGTGGCCTCTTGTTTTCATAAACATGGGCAGACCCTTTCTCGCCTTCGCGGTGAGCGGCCTTGTCCTCGGCGCGTGGCCAAAGCGGGCCGCGACAGCATCCTGATTCGCATTCCGGAAGGCTCTCTTATGAACGATCCTATTCTCATCGCGCAGGGCGCCGAGCCGATCTATCTCCTGCCGAAAATGTCGAATCGCCACGGCCTCATCGCCGGGGCGACCGGCACGGGCAAAACCGTAACGCTGCAAACGCTCGCGGAAAATTTTAGTGCGCGCGGCATTCCGGTTTTCATGGCGGACGTGAAAGGTGATCTCGCCGGGATGAGCCAGGTCGGCGGCAACAATCCGAAAGTCGTCGAACGTGCCAAGACCCTCGGGATTTCGGATTTCAAAGGTGAGGCCTGCCCCGTTGTCTTCTGGGATGTGTTCGGCGAGAACGGACATCCCGTGCGCGCGACGGTCTCGGAGATGGGGCCGTTGCTGCTCGGTCGGCTGCTCAGCTTGAACGACACTCAGGAGGGTGTCCTCAATATGGTCTTCAAGATCGCCGACGAGAACGGGATGTTGTTGCTCGATTTGAAGGACCTCCGTTCGATGGTGCAGTACGTCGCCGACAATGCCGACCAGTTCAAAACGCAATTCGGCAATGTTTCCGCGGCCAGTGCCGGGGCGATCCAACGCAGTCTCCTCGAGCTGGAAACGCAGGGAGCGGACAAGTTTTTCGGTGAACCCGCGCTCGATCTCGATGATCTCGTTCAAACGCAGAGTGGCCGTGGTGTCGTCAATATCCTGGCAGCGGAAAAGCTCATGCAACAGGCGCCGAAGGTTTACGCGACGTTTCTCCTCTGGTTGCTCTCCGAACTCTTCGAGCGACTGCCGGAAATTGGCGACCCGGACAAACCGAAGCTCGTTTTCTTTTTCGACGAGGCGCACCTGCTTTTCGCCGACATCGAACCTGCGGTGGAACAAAAGATCGAACAAATGGTGCGGTTGATTCGGTCGAAAGGCGTCGGTGTCTATTTTGTCAGCCAGAATCCGCTCGATATCCCCGACATCGTTCTGGGCCAGCTGGGAAACCGCGTGCAACACGCCTTGCGCGCCTTTACGCCGCGCGATCAAAAGGCGGTTTCGGCTGCCGCGCAAACATTTCGCCAGAACCCAAAACTGAACGTCGAGACAGTGCTGACCGAGCTGGGCGTGGGCGAGGCGCTGGTCTCGATGCTCGATGAGGAAGGTAAACCGGGGATCGTTGATCGAGCCAAGATTGTCCCCCCTCGGAGTCAGGTCGGAGCGATCACGCCTGAGCAGCGGAAGCAGATCATCCAATCATCCAGCATTGCAGGTCATTACGAAAAGGCGGTCGATCGTGAATCTGCCTACGAAAAATTGCAGGCGCGGGCGGGAGCCAAGGCCGAAAGCGCCGGTGCTCCGCCGGTGACGCCCGGGGCCACTGCGCCCGCCGCGGACACGCCGTCCGTCTTTGGAAAAATCGAATCGGTTTTTCAGCCGACGATCGGGCCACGGGGCGCCGTGCACGATTCCATGGCGACAAGCATGGTGAAGACGGCGGTGCGGGCCGCGAGCAGCCAGATGGGCCGCCAGATCATGCGCGGCCTGCTCGGCAGCTTCATGGGCGGCAGCCGCCGCTAGTCTGCCGAGGTAGGGACGGCGCGTTGGCGCCGTCCCACCCAACCAACAACTATTTCTTCGGCGCAGCAGCCGGGCTGGTAGTGGCCTTGGCGTCTTTCTTTGCGCTCTTGTCCGCCTTCACTTCCACTTCCTTGGCCGTCATGGTGTACATGATCGTCACCTTGTCGCCGACCTTGAGGTCGCCAGTAACCTTCGTATTGGCGTCACGATCGATTTCGAAACGTTCCTTGCCCTTCGTGACAACAATCATGGTGTCGGTCGCTTCCACGACCGGTCCCGTCACCTGGTAGCTTTTCGCGCCGGCGAAGGCAGTGCTGCTCAAAGCGAGCGTTCCGGCGGCCACCAAACTGAATAATGTGTTTAATTTCATGAACTATAGAACGCGAGAACGCCGAATTTATTCAAGCTGTTTCCGGCGCTTTTCATCTCCATGTAATCCGATACACTCTGGGCCATGCCAACTGTCCCGGTCGGAGAAATCGTTGATTTTGTCGACGGCCAGTATGCTGGCGATCGGGGTCGACAGATTTCCACGGTCGCGCCCTTGGCGGAGGCCAGTGATGACCAACTGAGCTTCCTCAGCAATCGCAAGTACGCCGCCCAATTGGCCAAAACAAAGGCGGGCGCGATCCTGGTTCCGAAGAATCTGGAGGGCGAAGATGAGAGGTGGATCCGGGTCGATGATCCCTATTTCGCGATTGCGCGAATCATGACGCGTTGGTTTTCCGCGCGCCCGAGGCCAAAAACGGTCTCGCCACTGGCGTCGATTTCGCCCAGTGCCCGACTGGGAACTAATGTGGCGGTCGGTCCGTTTACGACAATCGGAGACAACGTTGTCGTCGGGAACAACGTCACGATTTTCCAGGGTGTCTCGATCGAGGCCGGAACTACTCTCGGAGACGATTCGATCGTCTATCCCAACGTGGTCATTTACGATGGCACACGCATTGGCCACCGGTGTGTTATCCACGCGGGAGTTGTGATCGGCTCCGACGGTTACGGCTTTGCCATGCATGAGGGCAAGCATCACAAGATCCCGCAGATCGGTATTGTCCGGATCGAGGACGACGTCGAAATCGGGGCCGGAACGACCATTGATCGCGCGGCCTTGGGCGAAACGGTGATAGGCGAGGGGACGAAAATCGACAACCTGGTCCAGATCGGGCACAACGTGAAAATCGGGAAGCATTGCCTGCTCGTCTCACAGGTCGGCATCGCGGGCTCGACCGAGCTGGGCGATCACGTTTTTGTGGCGGGGCAAAGCGGTTTCTCCGGTCACCTCAAGATCGGCCATCGCGTCCAGGTCGCCGCGAAAAGCGCTGTGCTCGCGGACGTACCCGACGACACCAAGGTCATGGGCTCGCCGGCCATGCCCTTCAAAGAATTCGCCCGGCAACACGCCGTGCTAAAAAAGTTAGCGCGATCGAAAAAATAGTCATCCCGAGCGAAGTCGAGGGGCCCCGCTGAACAACGAGCGACATCCTTTACACCCGACCCACGCGAACTGTCAGCGGCCAGACCACCTGGCGAAGTTCTTCCGCGTTGCCCCAAGCGGTCCGCAGGTCTGCTTCAACATCTTTCAAAGGATCGCGCTGGTTCGCCGCGATGAATCGTTGCGTGGCCGACCACGTTCGCAGGTAGCCGATCATTCGATCCGCGGTCCACTCGTCCTCCATTTCAAACCGCGGCGCCGTCATTTCAGGGAAGGGAAACGCCAGTTCCTCAAACGTTTCGACCAGGACACGTTCCGCCGGCCAGTAGGCTCCAACGACGTCGGAATAATAATGATTCACAATCGCGTCGATTGAGGGCGTCACGCTAGCCAGTTTATACGCCCACGCCGCGAGGACGCCTTCCGGCTTCAAGACGCGCCGCACTTCCGCATAAAAGCGCTCCAGGTCGAACCAATGTAGAGCCTGCGCCACCGTAACGAGATCGACGCTCCTGGGCCCTTCGAGTCCGCTCCGCTCGGCGGGTGCGACTCGGTATTCCACGCGCGGATTGACCTCCGCGTTGGCTACCTGCTTTTCACTCGCGTCCGTCGCGATAACCCGCTCAAACCAGTTGGCGAGAGCGATCGCCGCCTGTCCATTGCCCGTCGCGCAATCCCACGCCAGCTCGTTCGCCGGAGTGCTCGACGCCAGAAACCGAAACAGCTCCGCCGGATACCGCGGCCGAAACTTCGCGTAGGCATCCGCATGCCCGGAGAAGTGGTCTTTGAATTCGGCGTTGAGCGTTCGGTGTTGTGCGTTCAGCGTTTTCTTCTATTCGCCCTTCGGCCTCGCGATCGTCTTCACACCGACGCGGGCGAGGTATTCCTCCACCTGCAACAGATTGTCCGCGCCGCGCTGGACGACCTTCAGGAGATTATCCATCGACGACACCTCTTCCAGTTGCTCGGTCAGAAACCACTGGAGGAAATTGATCGTGATGTAGTCATTTTCGGACCGGGCGAGTTCGACGAGCGCGTTGATCTGATGCGTGACTTTCACTTCCTGATCGAGCGAAAGTTTGATCGCGGCCTCGGCCGTCTTGAAGCTGGCCTGGGGCGCGTCGATCGCAGGAATCACCACCCGCCCGCCGGCATCCACGACGTATTTGATGAACCGCATGGCATGCTCTTTTTCCTCTTCGCCCTGGGCGAAAAAGTGCTGCGACAATTGCGGAAGCGCGTCGGCCGCGAAGTGCGCCCCGATTGCGACGTATTGCAATGACGCGCTGAATTCATATCCAATCTGTTCGTTGATGGCATCGATTACTTTGTTGCTGATCAGCATAAGGAACCTTTCTGTGAAGCGATACCCTTGCTCTACGCCATAAGAAGGCCGCGCTCAAATGCCGGCCTCTGGCCGACGCGCGCTGGACGTGAGCGGTCGTTGGGAAGAACAACCAGGCCCGTTCCATTCTTTGCTCGAGCAGGCGCCCCCAAAGCAAAAGGCCCGATGAGATAAACTCACCGGGCCTTTTGTTCTGGCGACGTCCTACTCTCGCACAACCTATCGTCGCACTACCATCGGGGCTGCAGCGTTTCACTTCCGTGTTCGGAATGGGAACGGGTGGTGCCACTGCGCTATGATCACCAGAGAAGAAAGTTGAGGGTTGAGAGCGTAAAGCTCCGTGGGAGCTACGCTCCTTTACGGAGTGGGTGGTTGAGAACCACCCCTCGCCGCTCAGCGCTCGTCTCTGACGATAACGTCGATAAAATTTCCAAAGAACCCGGCATTCCGCCGATTCTCTGATGTCTACATACAGGAAGTTTTCCGCATTTAAGGCTTCGTTTTAATTAATTCAAAAAGTCATTCCCTCCAATTTGCCGTCGCGTCAGGTTTGACGCCAACGCGACGGGTTAATTGAAAAGTAAATGACCAAGCCGAACGAGTTATTAGTATTACTTAGCTGAACGTATTACTACGCTTACACCAGTAACCTATCAACGTGGTGGTCTACCACGACTCTTCAGGGAGAACTCATCTTGGGATAGGCTTGGCGCTTAGATGCTTTCAGCGCTTATCCTTTCCGAACATAGCTACCCGGCACTGCTCTTGACAGAACAACCGGAACACCAGCGGTTCGTCAGACTCGGTCCTCTCGTACTAAAGTCTGAAC
>Ga0193726_1002590_pt1 | contig 12114 bp, 9 predicted proteins | sample H2c1metaG_FD_144928 | JGI IMG/M metagenome (GOLD analysis project Ga0193726, IMG submission 144928) | Soil microbial communities from a riparian zone of the East river system, Colorado, United States - H2c1 | ecosystem: Environmental > Terrestrial > Soil > Riparian zone | place: USA: East River... | reverse complement strand
GGAGGCTGTGGGCGGCATTGGTTGCGGCCATGAACATCGTGTCCTGGCGTCAGCATCAGGCGCCGGATCGCCCCGGAATTCGGGGCTTCCGATTACTACTGGCGTTGCTTGGACTGGCGATGCTGGTGCTGACTTTCACGGTGGTGCCATTCCGCGGGGAAGGGTTCGGCTGGCGGTAGTCGTACGGTCGCGCTCTTAGGCGCGGAGTCCGCCTCGATCGCTCCCCAGACTTGGCCTCCGGGGCTCGAGTCGATCGCTCCGCCATGGCCGTCCGGACATGCTCCCCTGCCTGGAGCACGAATAGGGACCAGCCCCCATCCCGGCGGCGAAATTGCCCTGAACAGGCGGCCCGTCCTCGGTGAAGGACGGATTGGCGGGAGCGGGTGAGTTAATCTTCGATGATTTGCGCCGTCATTTCTTGCGACGGCTCGCCGCCAGCGGTTTCCTGAGCTACGATCAAGCGGCGAGCTTCAACCCGAATCCTGGAAAGATTCAGGCCGAAAATTGCGGCGCTCCCGATCGCAACCACGCCGCCCATGGCAACGGTCACCGCCGCACCCAGCCTGTCCGCCAAGGCACCTCCCAGGAAGGCTCCGAATGGAGCCATCCCCATAAACATCATGGAGTAAACGGCCATGATTCGTCCCCGCAGCTGGTCGGGAACCATCGCCTGAATCAGGGTGTTGGACGAAGACATTCCCAGCATCATGCAGAATCCCACGGGAACCAGAAGAGCGGTCGACAGCCAGAAACTCTTCGAGATGGAAAATAAAGCCAGACTGATGCCAAATCCCCCGCAGGAAAACGCGACCCAGCGGCCCAGACCGCGGACGCCGCTGCGGGTGGCCAGGGTCAGTGCACCCAGCAGTGCACCAACCCCGGTAGCGCACATGAGAATACCCAGTCCCACCGCCCGAGGATCATCTCTCGTTCCCATGAACATTCCCAGGCCGCTCACGCCACCTTTGACCAGATTGTTGGCGAAAACCGGCATCAGCACGCTATACGGCATCGCCACCAGACTCACCACCCCGAGGAGCAGCAGAATATTGCGGATGGGCGTCGTGCGCTGCGCAAAGCGGAAGCCTTCAATGATGTGATCGAGAGGCGAGCCTGGCGGCGCGTGATAGACGGGTCGCTGTACCTTCATCATGAGCAACCCGATGAGCACAGCAATATAGCTCAGAGCGTTCACCAGGAAGCACCAGCCTTCGCCAATCTTGGCTACCAGAATTCCTGCAATCGCCGGCCCGATGATTCTTGCGCCATTAAACATCGAGGAATTCAGGGCGATGGCATTCATCAGGTCTTCCTTGCCGACCATATCTACGAGGAAGGACTGGCGCCCCGGAATGTCGAAGGCATTCACCACGCCCAGCAATGCGGCCAGCACAAAGACGTGCCACACCTGGATCCTGTGGCTGAGCGTCAGCGCCGCAAGCACGAAAGCCAGCGCCATCGAAGCGATCTGCGTGCCAATCACAACCCGATGGCGATTGTTGCGGTCGGCCACAATTCCACCCAGAGGGGCCACCAGGAACACCGGTATCTGGCTGGCAAATCCCACCGAGCCAAGCAGCAGCGAGGAACCGGTCAGCCGGTAAACCAGCCAGGACTGGGCGACGCTTTGCATCCAGGTGCCGACCAGAGAAATGAGTTGGCCGGTGAAGAAAAGCTGGAAGTTGCGATGCTTGAGGGCGCGCACCGTGGTGGAGATTCGGCCCTTACGCGGCACCGGCGAATGGCGGGCCAAGCGGGAAGACTTGTTGTGAGATTTTCCTGAGATATTTGATTCTTTCACTTTCAATCCCTGATTGTCGAGAGCCCCGCCGCGTTGGCCGTGAGCGCGCGGATTCGAACCCGAGGTCGGTCCGAAGAGCGGGCTGGCGAAATCGGTGGCAATTCGCGAAAAAACCGCACCCCAGCTCCGGCGCCCGTGACTAATTGTGGACTTCCCAGATGGCGCCGCCTCGGGTACAGTTGTGCTTCGTTTCTGGCCAGAAACCGGCAGGTGTAGGCTTCCCAGGGTAAAGTCGTTGAGGTGGATCGTCGAAGTAGGCGGAGAGTTCCATGAGCACTGACCAGTTTAGCTTCGAGCGCCGCGCAGCTCAACGTTTCGATTTCCAGATTCCCGTTTCCATCCGCTTAACCGATCGTCAAACTGAGAGCGCAGGCTTTACCCAGGACCTCAGCGCGCGCGGAGCACTCCTTTATACGGATCTCGCTGTGGCCGAAGGGGATGCGGTGGAACTGACCTTGTCGATGCCCTCGGAAATTACTCTCACCGAGAGCATGCGCGTGCGCTGTCGCGGAAAAGTCATGCGCGTGTCTGCGGACCTGGCCGGCGCAAAATTTGGGGTGGCTGTTCACCTTGAGGGATATGAATATCTGTCAGAGGTGACTCCGGCCATCACCCGCGATCCCGTGATGGCGGATGAGAAGTGCCCCGAAAATGAAATGACTGCCCACACTTTTCAGATGCGCGGCGACGTCCTTCATTAATTTTGGGCTAATCTGTCTGGATTACATCCCTCTGCAAAGCCTGCGAAACACGCATTTTCCACAATATTCGCCGCTTTCCAAGCCCCTCTGTTTTGCGTAGAATACAATTTCCAGAGACATTTCATCCGCCCGGGGCTTTCCCTACTGTGTATGGCCTTCGTCTCTGCTTTGAAAGTGTTTTTTGAGCCGAAAGGAACTTCTTGGTAGGGACTTAAAACCGGCGTTACGTAAGTCACTTGGCGTAACCTCGATCCCTTCATAACATACAGTATTAAGAGACAGGAGCCAGGGCCCGGAATGCAAGGCGTAGCAGTCACTCTCCTTACCGAAGACAAAGAACGGCTTTCAGCGCTCCAGCACCGGTTGGAGAGCACGCAAACCGGCAGGATTGTGTTTGCCCACGTGGGCTTTCCGTCCTCGGCCACGGACCCCAGCCTGCGCCAAATTCAGGATGTACGAACCGAAGTGGTGTTAGTCGATATCGATCCCCATAACGCGCCGCGCGCCATCCATACCATTGAACTGATCCATTCAAATACTTCCGACATTGTAATTTTCGCGGTAGGCAGCATGCACGATCCCGGGACGATCGTTTCCGCCATGCGTGCCGGCGCCCGCGAATATTTGGAACGCGACGCCAGCCCGGCAAGCATGGTCGAAGCGCTGACTCGTTTTTCAGCTTCCCGCAGCAAGGCGCGCACTACTTCCGGGCGGGCGCGCGTGTTTACCTTTGCCAGCGCTAAAGGCGGGGCCGGCGCCACCACCGCGGCGGTCAATACCGCGATTGCACTGCAAGAATCTCACGGCGGTGTATTGCTGGTCGACTTCGCGCCACTCGGTCATGCTTCCCTTCATTTGAATTTACGCCCCGCCTTCGGGGTGATGGACGCGCTGCAGAACCTGCATCGGCTGGATTCTTCCTTGCTGGAAGGGTTGATGACCACCTGCAAAGGCGGCCTGCAGTTGCTGGCTGGCCCGCAACAGCCTTTGACTCTGCAACCCAATGCCGCCGATCTCGCGCGGCTGTTCGATCTTCTGGTTTCGCACTTCCGCTATGTGATTGTGGATGCATCCAGCCGCATGGATCAGACCGCGCGGTTGCTCTGTGATCTCTCGAATGCCGTGCTGCTGGTGGCACAGGCCGACGTGGTCTCGTTGTGGAGCGCAGCCCGGATCCGGACATTTCTGGAAGAGGGCGGGGGGCGCGATCGGGTGCGCCTGATTATCAATCGTTATAAGAAAATCCCCGGATTCACCGATGAAGACGTAGAAAAAGCTACCAATTGCAAATTGCTTTGGAAGCTTCCCAACAATTATCAATCCATATCTCCTGCCATCGACAAGGGTGCACCCGTGGCTTGGCAGAGCAACGACGACATTAGCCGTTCCTACCGCTCGCTGGCCGAGACCCTGGCCGATGCATCCGCCAGTTCTGAAGGTTCGATGGATCTGTCCTACAATCCCGACAGGGCCGGTTCAAAGAAAAAGGCGGTGGGACATCTGTTGATCTCACCGTTGCGAGCCGGGCAGTAAATTTCCAACTATTTCTTGCCACCATGTCCGCATTCTCGAGGCCTTGCGGGAAGCGTGGCCTTTGCCCGCGGCATCCCTGAACTGAGTCCCCCGGGGCAAACCCCAGGGCTCCTCCGCGGCTGCTCCGGCGACGCAAACCGGGCAAATGGCTCCTCCTCCGCCTGCTCTGCGTCAACTCGCCCTGCACACAGTCGGCTGCGGCCCCGAGGCTTCCGCCTCTCCATGCCTGCTTCCCGAATGCTTGCTTCCCTGGCTGGCTACTTCCCGGCTGCGGATTTTCCTTCTAGGGCGGTGTAGATGGCGGCGTTCGAGCAGACTTCGTAGTACCACTTCTCGGTCCAGTGTTGCAGCGTAAAGTCATGGGTGTCGACCTGCGGGATGCGGCTGCCGCGGACCACGATCTTGCGGAAGATGCCGTTGCCGACCGGCACCAGCCCGCTATACAGACGGAATTCCTCGCTTCCCCACAAAGCCGGCAACGGCAGTTCGAAGGGCGCGAGTGAAATCTCTGTCTGCAGCTTCTGGAATGCGGCGGCGCTCAAACGGATGCCGCTCAGGTTGTACTTCAGGATGAAGTCGTCGGGACTGTCCAGCGCGTCTGCGTCGCTTACGGTCTGAAAAGCATAAACATTGAACGGCGTTTCCATTCTCTCCATGGCCTTGCGTACGCGCTTGTTGCAGGAGGAAAGCCGGTCGCTCTCGTTCAACGCATCGGAGATCATGATGCGCTGCTCGCCGTCCATCAGGTACATGGGAGGTGAGTCCTGGTAGGAGATTCCCACGCCCAACTCCAAGGACGGCAAACCCGCGCGTTCGGACAGCTGGTTATAGCCGCGGACAATCTCGATCATCTCCCGCGCCAATACGCAGGCCTTGCTCACCGCGAGCGGCGGCTCTGCTTCGCGCTCGAGAAACGCAAGGATGATGGCGTCGCCCTCCAGAAATACCTTGGTGGCGCCGTACTTGCGCAAGAGCTTGTTCACGGGATCGTAGAAATTGAGGCTGAAATACGACGCCGGATTCATGTCGCGCTCCAGCAGCGAACGCGTCAGCCGGGAGGAGTCGCGAACATCCGCCTTCAGAATCACGTGACGGATGACTTTTTCTTCCGACGGCTTCTTCTCCTCCGGCAACAACAATTCGTACAAGGTGCCATTCAGAGCGGAGAGTTCGCGCAACTTCGCATTGCCGATGAGATTGATGCTGTCCATCGCTCCGTTGAGCACTTCGAGGCGCCGCAGGTCGCGGTGGTAGAGGATAAAATCGCGCAGAAAGCGGCCGGCAATCTTGGCCCGCTCGGCAGGACGAACGTTGGCGACACGCGCCACAGCAGCGGCGAAGCTGGTTGACGAAAGCTTGCCGTGTTCCTTGATGAGCTTTTCGACTCTTTCGCGTTCGCTGCGTGAAATCAGGCCGTTCTTGAGCTGCTGCGGATTAATACGCTGAGAGTATTCCGCCAGCAACGGCACGACTTCGTAGGACGCAACCACGTACTCCATCACGTTTTCCCGCTCCAGCAGATCCAGCCAGATGGTGAGGCGGGCCTTCTGCGAGCGGCCCGCGGGCGTGGAATCGTCAGGAGAACCGGCGCCAACGAGTTCCTGCGCATTCTCCGGGACGCTAAGCCATCCATCGAGAATCGCGTTTTGCTCCCCCTCATCAGCCTCCAGATCCAACGAGAGCAAGAAATCGCAGGCAATGCGGCGGACATTGGCGAAGGTATCAGGATCGCGATCAAAATTGCCGAGCATGACGTAGTGTTCGGCGCAAAGGTAGGGGTCCCGGCCGTCCTCACTGAGGATGAAGGGATTCAGAAACAGCAGGTATTCGGATTCCGGTTCATTTCCAAAAAGGGAACGCCGGGTGCGAAGCAAGGTTTCTTTCTCGATCTCCCGCAAAGTACGGAACAGCTCCTGCGCGGTTTGCCGCAGAATGATCTTCTTCGCCACCTGGAACGCCGCCAGCCGCTCGCGATATTCCAGAGCTTTCTGCTGCCGCACGCCCTCATAACTCTTCAACATGACGCGGCATCGTTCCAGGATCTGCGCGAATTGCAAGTTCAATTCCGTGCGCAGAAATTTCAGGATCGCAGCCCGCGCCAGCAAATCGACCGAGTTGTTGCCGTCCGCTTTGGCGCGATTCAACGCCGACAAATGCATTTCCGCCAGGAGCGGCTTCAAGTCGGAGGGGCCGGTCTTGGCTTTGCCGGGGGTGCGGTTCGCCCGGAGAAAGTGGTTGGGTTGCGGCGCTTCGGGAGCTTCGGCGGCCAGCAGCGTGTCCACGTTGCCGTAGTGCATGATCAGCCGAGCCACGTGCGAACGTGTCTGCTCCACAAACTTGGTGCTCAGGTGAACATCGTGGCGCAGATTGTCGACGCCGAGCTGGAGACCTGCCAACGAGAGCGCCGGCGTATACGAGGCAAGACGCGGGGGTAACAGGTCTTCGGAAGAGGAACCGAGTCTGAAGATAGGGATCCGTGGCATCGCGGTGCATTGCTCTGTACCGGTGTCGCCGAAACGGGCCGGATGCGAAGAGAATTACCGCCCCACCCAACCCAGATCGACCCACCGGCAGAGGAGCATAAATCCTTGGAAACTCCTGCTTTTCCTGCCTATTTGAGGAGGTTACCACGGAGAATTGGGGTGCCAAAGTTACTCAAGTTATCTGGGGAATATCGACAGAACGAGCGTGAGATGGGTCAGATTTTCAGGAAGATCTTCTTGCGATACAGGGCTAACATCGCGAGCCAGCAGACCAGTACGAACAGCAGCGCAAACACCAAAGAGGCGTTGGACGGATCGAAGTTAGGTTGTATGAATTTGACATACAGAGCCCCGCCCCAGCCCGTATAAATCAAAAGGTGGGCCACCAGAGCGGCGCAAACATAGGCAGCAATTGCATTCATGCCGAAGATCAAAAATGGCTTGGTCCACGGCCCTCGCCATTGTTTGAGATCCAGCACCCAGTAGCAGAGCGCCAGGATCATCATCGCCAATCCCGCGGTGGCCAGAACGAACGTACTGGTCCACAATTTCTTGTTAATCGGAAACCAGGTATTGAAGAATTCACCCGCCAAAAACAGCACCACTCCGGCAATCGCCATGCCCCCAGCCTTGCTCGCACCACTTCTTGCCGACCGAAGCCATTTGCCGGTCTGGAGGCCAAGCAAACAGGTTGCGACCGACGGAATGGTGCTCAAGACTCCTTCGGGATCGCGGGTGACTTCATACAGGTGTCCCATCAGCAGTTTGCGATCCAGCCAGGCCGCGATATTGCGATCCGGATCGAGTATCGGCATGTCATGCGTGGGGATGCCGAAACCCGGAACGGTCACGTATCGCATCAGAATCCAGTAACCCACCAGACAGCCGAGGATGACGGCGATTTGCGCCCGCCAGCCGGTCCACAACTCCAAGACAGACGTAATCACAAAACAAATCGCGATGCGCTGCAGCACGCCATAGAAACGCAACGTATGAATGTGGTAATGATTGGGAAAGCCGTTGAGAAACACACCCAAAGCCAGCAGCAGGAAGCCGCGCCAAAGCACATGTTTCATCAGTTCCTGGCGCGATTCGCCACGGGCGAGTCGTGACCGGAACGAATACGCCAGCGCTACACCAACGATGAAGAGAAAGAACGGAAATACCATGTCGGTCGGAGTCCAGCCATTCCACGCCGAATGCCGCAAGGGCCAATACGCAGCCGATTCGTCGCCGGCGTCATTGACCAAGATCATCAGGGCGATGGTGGCGCCGCGAAACAGATCGAGAGACATCAGCCGCGTCGCAGGGGAAACCGCTGGTTTTATTTGTGGCTCGGATACCGCGGCAGTGGGGAGAGTGGACATGCCTACGAGTGCGGATTGTAGCATGGGACGAACGCGCCCAAACAGCACTCGAGCCTCGGCCACAGGTTATCCCGGGCGCGGGCGGATTTTTGCGCATTTGACGCCGGTCGACTCGCCAGGGTGCGCGCAAGGGTTCACCCGTGCCGGCGCTGCTCGGTTGAGGGTTTGGGCGGCGCCACCCGGCCCGGCACCTGCTTCCGGCCTGGCCCCGGTTTTCTTCCGGGACCTGACCCCCGGGGGGCTCCCTCGCAAACCGGTCCTGATCGATGGCGTTGCCGCTTACTGGTGGGTATCCATGGGATGCGTGGCTCTCTCGAAGAATTCATTTTGAAGCTGCAAGCTCTTCTGATCCGCCTTCACAGCCCGGATCGAACCAACGATCGCGTCAATCCATGCCTTCATCTTGAACTCGCCTAATTCCTTGCTCGCCGCCGAACCATCCCCCGAATAATGATTGGGGAAGCGCGCATACCACCAGATCCCGGTGTAAAGATCTTCTGGCAACTTCAGCCGCGCCTGGTCCGCCCCGGACTCCTGACTGGCCCGGTCCATGTGCACCAGGTCCGGATGCGACACCAGGGTGGTAGAAGTCTCCGTCTCCCCTGCGTGCATATCCATCGACGTCTTTTTGGCAGGTCCGCCGGGCGGAGTGCCGACCAGGCCGAGAACATAAACAACATAGTCGTGGGGTTTTTGCAGTTGCGACTGGGCAAAAAAGGGCAGCAAGCTCTCGTTCCCGCCGTGCCCGTTTACGATGATGACCTTCTTGCAACCATTCCGCGCCATTTCGTCCGTGGTCTCCTGCAGCAATTCCAGCTGCAGGTGCGAACTGTAGGCCACCGTTCCCGGCTCGTGACGGGCCTCGAAAATCTGGCCGAAATAATATTCCGGGAAGACCACCGCATATTCCTGCTCGGCTGCGTGCAGCGAAGCGTAGCGCACATTGAGAAGGTCGGTCCCCAAGGGAAGGTGCGGCCCATGTTTTTCCAGAATGCCGAAAGGCAACAGACAGGTTCCTTGCGATTGCTGGATTCCCGTATGGAAGTCTGATGCTGTCAACTCTTCCCAATGCACAGAGAGCTTGGTTTGAGTCCACGACGGAGAAGTGCAGAGCAGGAAGATCACTGAGGCTAGCAGTATCGATCGCATGAGGACGTTTCTCCTGAGCGGCGTAATTTTAACACTCCCTTCCAACCAGTTGCAGTCCAGCCCCGCACTCGACCCGGGACTGTGGGGGCAACGGGATGATCCGCCCCCTGGTTACTCTAGTCACGCTGTATAGTTGCGATCTCCGGAGTATGATGCGGCTATCGGGTTGCCATGAAAAAACTGAATCTCGTGCTCTCCCTTACAACCGACGATAACGACTACCAGATCGAGCAGGCTTCCGCCGCGGAGGAATCCGCCCGCCGACTGGGAGTGGGCCTGCAGATCATTTACGCCGAGAACGACGCCATCATTCAAAGCCAGCAATTGTTGAAATTCATCCAGTCGGGCGGGGGCGCAACGCCGGATGGAATCATTTTCGAGCCGGTGGGAGGAACCGCATTGCCGCAAGTGGCTCGTGCCGCCGCCGCAGCCAAGATCGGCTGGGTGGTTCTCAACCGCGACGTGGACTACGTCTCCGACTTGCGCAAGACGCATCGAGTTCCGATTTTCGGTCTGACCTCTGACCACGAAGAGATTGGACGCATTCAAGGCCGTCAGTTTGGCGCGCTTCTACCCAAAGGCGGATCGGTCCTTTATATTCAGGGTCCGTCCGAGAGCTTGGCCGCCAAGCAGCGCACCAGCGGTATGTATGAAACCAAGCCGATCGATGTCCAGGTAAAGCTGATGAAAGCGAACTGGACCGAAGCCAGCTCTTACAAGACCCTGAGTTCCTGGCTGCGGCTGTCCACTTCTCACCAGACTCCCGTTGATTTGATCGCCGCGCAGGATGACTCCATGGCGATGGGCGCACGGAAGGCATTCCAGGAATTGCCCGACAACGCGGCGCGCGACCGTTGGCTGAGTTTGCCCTTCACCGGCTGCGATGGCATGCCCAAGACCGGACAAGCATGGGTGAAAAAAGGCCTGCTTGCCGCCACCGTCGTGGTCCCTCCAAATGCAGGCAAAGCCGTGGAAATGTTGTCGCAAGCGCTGCAATCCGGCTCGGTGCCGGCTGAACGCACTCTGAACGAACCTCTTTCTTTTCCGACGCTCGATCAGCTGGCAGAGCAGAAAACCCGGGCGCGGTCGGCAGGATCCATCCGCTAACCCGACTCGCGGTACTCCTCAAGCCCCCGGTCCCGAAGGTTCGGCGCAGCTCAGCCGCCCAGCATGCGGCAACCGTTCCCGCATCCCCATTTTTCTTGCTTTCTTGCTAGAGTGGTCTCTCATCTTTCCCAGGAGATCCGATGCCCACTCGAGTCGCCCAGCCCACCCACATCCCCTGCGCCGGAACCAAACCCAAACTGATCGATGAATACATAGGACGCGTGAACAGCCAGACCACCAGCCTGAGCATCGCTCACATGCGTAGTCCCGAGGGGTGGACCGAGCCCGGACAAACTCCGGAATTCGACGAGTACACGGTGGTGCTCAAAGGTACCTTGCGCTTACGCCACAAAGACGGAGACCTAGACGTCAAAGCCGGACAGGCTGTGATCGCCCATGGCGGCGAATGGGTGCAGTATTCCACTCCGTTCCAAGGCGGGGCGGAGTACATCGCAGTGTGTCTGCCGGCGTTCGCAATGGATACGGTGCACCGGGACGCTTAGGACTCTGTTTTCTTCCTGGTATTTGATCCTTCCCTTGGTCGACCGTCCCATCCCGGTCAGGTGCCGCCAAACAGCCGGGACGCCTGTCAGTTTCCCGGAGGCGGTGAGTCCGGTGGCCGGCGATGCGGAACCGGAGCAGGGGCACGCTCAACCCACGGGGACGGTCTAGGGCGATCGCAGATGGTTTCGCTGCTCGCAGAATCTCTAAGGCGCTTCGATCAGCTCCATCTTGCCGTCTTTGGTACGGTGGAGGACCATCAGCTTGCCCTTGGGATCCCGGAAAATGAACACGTCGCGATCGCGGAAGTGAGCTTCTTTGATCGCTTCTTCGAGAGTCATGGGACGCATGGCGACAGCGTCTTTCGAGCGCACCAGGTGGACTTCGGTGGTCTTCGCCACCGCCGGAAACTTGTGCACCACAATCGGCACCGCCGTAGTCTCGGAAAGGCCGATCGCGGCCTGCACTGATTCCTGCGGCGATTCTCCGTTCCAGTTTTTTTGGTCGTGCCGTTTCTTGCTGCGCGACTTGGTGTGGTATTTCACCGCCTGCTTTTGCAGGTGGTCGATGCATTCATTGATCGCAGCACTCATGTCGCCAGCCTGCGCCAGCGCCACCAAGGGGCCCTTTCGCAAGGTGATGGTGATCTCCACCTTGTGACGCCGCTTTTCCACGCTCAGGACTACCTTGGTTTCGAACTTGTCATGAAGAATTTTACGAATTTTGGTAAGGCCGGTTTCCACTTCTTTTCGGATGGCAGGAGTAACATCGCAGTGTCTTCCGGTATATTCCACGTTCATGAGCGCCCTCTTATCAGAGTGTACCTGAGAATTTCTGGGCACCACCTTGGAACTTTCACGCCTACCTTAGAGGCAGGAAATCGGTCACTGGAACTGGGGAACGCAGGAACAAATTCCAGGATGTATCTGCCTTCCGACTTCTAACCTTGGACGTTCCTAACTCTTCTTCACCCGGCGCTGGTGAGTACTCGGGATGCGCATGTCCTCGCGATACTTGGCGACCGTACGACGGGTGACTTGTATTCCCTGAGACTGCAGGATCCTGGTGATTTGTTCGTCGGTCAGGGGACGGGCGGGATCTTCGTCTTCGATGAGCTTTTTCACCCGCCGCTTGAGAATGAGCAATGAGGTGTTGCCCCCCTCGGGGCCGTTCACACTCTCGCTGAAGAAATAACGCAGTTCGAATACGCCCTGCGGCGTGTGCGCATACTTGTTTGCCACCGCGCGGCTGACCGTCGAAGGATGCACGCCGATTTCTTCGGCGACCTCTTTGATCATCATGGGCTTCAGTTCATCAATTCCGCTCTCGAGGAAATCGCCCTGACGCATGACAATGGTGTAGCAAACTTTCAGGATCGTCTGCTTGCGTTGCTCGATGTTCTTGATAAGCTGAATCGCGCTCTTGTAGCGTTCTTTGACGTAATTGCGGGTATCCTTGTCGTTCGTGTCGCG
>Ga0193726_1002589_pt1 | contig 12122 bp, 8 predicted proteins | sample H2c1metaG_FD_144928 | JGI IMG/M metagenome (GOLD analysis project Ga0193726, IMG submission 144928) | Soil microbial communities from a riparian zone of the East river system, Colorado, United States - H2c1 | ecosystem: Environmental > Terrestrial > Soil > Riparian zone | place: USA: East River... | reverse complement strand
AGCGAAACCGATCTACACCTATCCCACCGAGATGAAGCTCGACGGCGGGTTGCAATTCTCCGCCGACGTCAAGGAAGCGTTGCTCGCGGAAATGGAAGAGCAAAGGAAGTCGGCTGGAATTGAAGTGACGCCGGCGCGAATCGAACGGATCGAGAAAAAGGGGGGCGAACTGCTCCTGCACAAGGACGACAAGACGACGATCGCCGCGCGCCGAGCCATCGTGGCGATCGGGCGGAGCGGAAACTTTCGCAAGCTCGGTGTTCCCGGTGAGGATCTCGACAAGGTTTACAACCGTCTCTTCGATCCGCATGAGTTTGCCGGCCAGGACGCGCTTGTGGTCGGCGGTGGTGATTCGGCGCTGGAGACGGCGATCGCGCTCACGACCTGCGGCGCGCGCGTCACGCTCAGCTATCGCCGCAAGGAATTGTCACGCGCGAAGCCGGCTAACATCGAAAAGATCGAGATGCTGGTTCGGGATGCCTCGGCCGATGTTCAGATCGAGAAGCCGACATCGGAGCGCGTCAACACGGCGTTGACCTCCGGGATGCGAAACCAGACATCCCCCGGCTCGCTCAAACTCGCGCTCGGGACGGAAGTGACGCGGATCGAGCCGAAGCAAATTTACCTGAAGAACGGGACCGAAGAGGCGTTGCCTAACGACGTCGTCTTCACCATGCTCGGCCGGGAAGCGCCGCTGGATTTCTTCCGGCGCTCCGGCATTCCGATTGCGGGCGAGGGGAGGTTGCTGGGTTGGATCGCTCTCGGAATTTTCCTGGCGTTCGCCGCCTTCGTTTACACCTGGAAATCGGGCGGCTTTGCGGAAACCTGGCTGGATCCGTTTCCGGGAAATATGCCGGCAGTTCTCAGCTCGTTAGGTGACTGGTTCCAGGCCCAGGTGGCGGACCGTTCCACTCTGTTCGGCACGCTGGCGGTCTCAATGAAGTCGCGGTCGTTTTACTACACGCTCCTTTATAGCTCCTGCATCGTCGCATTCGGCATCGCGCGCATCCGGCGGCGGAAGACACCCTACATCACGCTGCAAACCACCGTGCTCATGCTCGTGCAGGTGGTGCCTCTTTTCCTTCTGCCGGAACTTATTCTGCCTTACCTGGGCTACAACGGCTGGTTCGACCAAGGCCTGGGCAAGACGATCGCGGACCATCTTTTCGAACCTTACATTTCGGCTCAACAATATGCCGCCCACCAATGGCCGGTCTGGGGACATCCGCGCGCGTATTGGCGCGCCTACGGATTCATCCTCGCGTGGCCGCTCATGGTCTACAACGTTTTCACCGACGCGCCGCTCGCCTGGTGGCTCGTCATCGCGTTCCTGCAAACGTTCGTCATCATCCCGGCCATCGTCTGGCGCTGGGGCAAAGGCGCCTACTGCGGATGGATCTGCTCCTGCGGCGCTCTCGCCGAAACGATGGGCGACACGCAGCGTCAAAAGATGCCGCATGGCCCGTTCTGGAATCGGTTGAACATGGCGGGGCAGGTTATCCTGGCCGTCGCGTTTCTCCTATTGCTCGTCCGCGTCGCCGGATGGCTCTGGCCGCAATCGATCGCCGCCTCCGCGTTCCATTTATTGCTCGAAGGAAAAGACGGCGTCGGCCAGCTGGTCACCTACGCCAACTACAAATGGATCGTCGATGTTTTCCTCGGCGGCATCATCGGCGTCGGCCTCTATTTCAAATACTCGGGCCGCGTCTGGTGCCGTTTCTTTTGTCCGCTGGCGGCGCTCATGCATATCTATGCGCGGTTCTCGCGCTTCCGGATTTTTCCGGAGAAATCGAAATGCATTTCCTGCAACGTCTGCACCTCGGTCTGCCACCAGGGCATCGACATCATGAACTTCGCGAACAAAGGCCTGCCCATGCAGGATCCGGAGTGTGTCCGCTGTTCGGCCTGTGTGGAGCAGTGTCCGACCGGCGTGCTCGCTTTTGGGCATTACGACGGCCAGCGGCGTGTGGTGCTGGACAGGATTCCTGCTTCGCCCGTGCGCATGCGCGAAGGGTCGTCGGCGTGAGCGGTGAATGGTAGGGCGACACTCCGTGGAGCCGGACCGATTGGCCAAAATGGCGTCACAGCTCGACAGCGTCTCGCCCTACCAGAAGGCTTGCTTCGCGGGTCGCCGAGGTTTGAAATGCGGACATGAACGGGGAACAACCCAAGATAGAAATTTTCGAGCCGTTCGGCGCGGCGTTCGAATTGATGAAGAAGATTCTCTTTCAACCGTTCGACTTCGCGAAATGGTTGGTGATCGGTTTCGCCGCGTTTTTGAGTGGCGCCTGGGGAAACGGTTTCAGTTTCCGTTCCCCGAAGGGAGATTGGAACTTTCGATCCGTAAGCTACAACAACACGTCGATTTCCGAGTCGCTGCCTCACTGGTTTTTCCCGTTGATCGGCGTCATTGTGGTCTCCGCGCTCGTCATCATTTTGGTCCTCATGTGGATCTCTTCGCGCGGCCGGTTCATCTTCACAGATTGCGTGGTGAAGAATCGCGCGGCGATCACCGCGCCGTGGCGGGAGTATCGGCGCGAAGGCAATAGCTTCTTCCTGTTCTCCCTCGCGCTGATGTTCCTGACGCTGCTCTTCATGGCGGTTCTTGTTTTCTTGATCCTCCTGCCCATGGGGGTGTTCTCGGGTGGAAAGGGGATAGCGGGGCTCGGCGCCGGTGCAATGTTCGCCTTGATTTTAGTAGGGTTCGTCTGGCTGGTGTTGGCGATTTTCATTGCGGTGGTCAGCCAGTTCATGATCCCGGTGATGTACCGCCGTCGTTGTCGCGCGCGCGAAGCGTTCTTCGATGTGTCGAAGCTCGTCCTGGCCCGGCCGGGTCCGATTATTCTCTTCGTTCTTTTTGGGATCGTCCTCGTGCTGGCGCTTGTCATCGTCAGCACGCTGGCTGCGTGCATGACGTGTTGCATCGCGGCGTTCCCTTACATCAGTTCTGTCGTACTCCTGCCGGCTCTTGTTTGGCTGCTCGTCTTCAAGCTTTTGTTCCTGCGCCAATTCGGTCCGCAGTATGATGTCTGGGCGACGGAGGATTCGGCGTTGCCCGCCGCGCCGATAGCGCCGCCGGAAGTGCCGCCGGCACCGATGGAGTGATGCTCGATACGTGACGCAGCCTCAGCGTTGCATCGCACCCGTTCTGCACCTCAGAGATCGGTCATATGCCAGAACTTCTGGAAGGCCCCGGGCCAACTGCGATCCACTACGCTCTGGCGGGCTTTTTCGCCCATGCGCGTTCGCATTTTTTGATCGTTCGCCAGGAGCGTGATCGCGCGCGCGACATCTTCCACGTCGCGGGCTTTCGTCACGAGTCCATTGACGCCGTCCTCCACCAATTCCTTCGGTCCGCCCACATCGGAGACGATGACCGGAAGCCCGGACGCTTGGGCTTCGATCACCACGTTGCCGAACGTGTCGGTCGTGCTCGGGAAAACAAAAATGTCGGCCGATGCGTAGGCCTTCGCGAGCGGCTCGCCCGTGAGATAGCCGAGGAAAACAGCGTCGGGCGACGCCTCCGCCAGCGTTTCTGAGTACGGGCCGTGCCCCACGAGGAACAGCTGCACGGGCTGGCCCGCCGCGCGGACTTTGTCATAAGCCGCTGCCAGCACATCGAGATCTTTCTCGCGCGAGATGCGGCCCACATACAGGAGCCGAACGCTGCTGCCGTTCGCTCCGAAACGCTGCCAGTAGGTCGGATCCCGTCGCGCTGGCTGGAACAAATCGGTGTCGAGCCCCCGCGGAAGAATCTTGAGTTTCTCCGGCGCAAATCCGCGGTCGATCCAGCATTTCCGATACTGCTCCGAGTTGACGAAGACCGTGTCGACCTGCCCGTAAAGCCACTGCATATAGCTCCAGGCCAGGCTTTCCAGGAAACGGTCCTCTGTCAGGATGCGGACGTACTCGGGAATATCGGTGTGATAAATCCCGCTGGTTTGCAGGTTCAACATCTTGGCGGCGAGCAACCCCGTGAGGCCAATCGGCCCGGGCGTGCTGATGATGATTTCGGTGAATTGTTCCCGCTGGACGTAATCGAGGATTTGTAGAATGGGCGGAAAGCTCAGCCGTTGCAGTTCGTATTCCGGCAGTTCGAATTCGCCGATCGGCCGGAAATTCTTGATCGGAATATCGTCGATCTTCAGATCGCGGCGCGAGGTGACGACGATCAATTCCTCTCCGGCCGCCACGCCTGCCGCTGTCATTTTCCGAATGGTCGTGGCGACGCCGTTTACGTCCTCGAGCGTGTCGGTAAACCAGGCCCGCTTCCGGTTTTGCAGCGCGGCTGGAATGGTTCCCGTCATTTGGCGGAAAACCTCGCGCAACCAGCGGCGGGAGGGCGCCTGGCTATGAAAAGCATAAATGTAGGGCGCGAGAAGGACGATGATCGGCGCGATGCCGCTCAACGCCTGCATACTCTCGATTACATTCCCGGTTCTGAGCTGCTCGACGAATTTTTCGAAGAGGCGAAACGTGAGCTGCTCGCAAACCAGGTTCGCCATCAGGAAGGTCCGCCGCTCCGGCTCGGTCACGCCTTCCATCTCTTTGGCCAGCTGCGCCTTCACCTTCGGACGCGCAAAATGCTTCGAGAGCCCTTTCCAAAGGGAAACGTTGGCCGGCTTGGCTAGCTCGAAGATTTTTCCCGACATCACACCTTGCGCGATGAAGGTGGCTTTTTCGCGCAGAGTGAATTCGGTCGGATCGCGCCCTTCCATGAAGCGGGAAAACATTGTCTCGAGCAGGGGGGCAGTCGGTCCGAGGCGTTCCATAAAACGCTCCTGGATAAAGGAAGAAACGGTGTTGTAAAAACCGTGGGAGAGCGCCAGGGGAGTGCCCCCTTCGCCGTGCGCCGTGCATGCACCTGCGCGGACGTGCTGGAGGAATTCCTTCGCGGATCTCGCCCGCGGGGTCTCAGTGTAGGCGCTGGCCAGGAATTTCCCGCCGTGATCGTCGGATCCACCCGTAAAGATTTTCTGCCAAGGCTCGGCATGGGTTGGCTGGATATTGTGCCGGTTTGCGAGCTCCTCGATTTTTTCGCGTGTGAGGCCGGAGAGAAGTTCCTGGGCCAGCGAGCTGAGGAGGGCGTCACGCAAACCATTGATGCCTTCAAAATGCTTGAAGAGGAGAATCAGCCGTTCGAGGTGGGAGGCTGCGAGCTTGCCGTTGATGCTGTAGAGCGGGTGTGCCACCGAATGGCAGATCGCCGCTTTCTGGAGATAACTCTGAAGGTCGAAAATATTGTCACGCAGCGCCGCAATCTCGGAATGCTGCGCTTCGGAAATTCCCCAAACGAGAATGTGAAATTTGCACGGATCGTGAGGAAAATACGTAGTAACTTCCTCGCTGATAAAAGTATGCTTCTGTTCGGCAATTTGGAGATTGCCCTCGATTGTGTCGTGGTCGGTGATCGTAACAAAATCCATCCCGCGTTCGCGGAGCAGCCGATAGAGCTCGTTTGGGTCGGTGCAACTATCCGGAAAATCGAACCGCCGAAAGAGCCATTCCTCAGAACGCGCGCTACAGCGGGAGTGAATGTGGAGGTCGCAACGGCTCATGTTAAGAGGCGCTAAACGCCGCGGCTAGTACGCCGGTCCGCTATCCAGTCCCGATAAGTCGTGGCGGTTCGATTTTCGACCAGGCGATCTGTCAGTCGCAGGATTTGATCCCAGATCTCAGGGTGATTCCGATCGGGTGGGTGAATGCTGACCCGGGCGAGAGGCGCCCCGGCGAGTTGGCTGGCCAGCGCGCCGTTCCAGACCATGCTGGCGACGCGACGCCAACCGCTGCGCACACTGTAAACAATTGTTCGCGCGGGAAAATTATCTCCGGACCGCAGGTCGCGCACGCCGGTCAGGCGGGTCGTGTATTCCATTTCCGCTTCCGCCGCGGCCCGCTCCGCGGCTGGGCCCAGGAGCCAGGCCGGAGCAATAAAACCGCGCGGCGTCAATCCTGCGCCGGCAAACTCGCTCCGCGCTTGGGTAATTCGGCGAAGCGCTTCCTCGTAGTCGAGATCATAAAACTCCCCTTCGTCGTTGGTATAAGTCCGGGTAAAGAATCGCTCGCGCAGGCTTTCGCCGTTTCGACGCGGCCTCTGATGAAAATAGCCGTGGATCACGATCTCGTGTCCATGCGACTCCAGGTCCTGGAGCCAGCGGACAAAACCTCGATCCTCCGTGGAAGAGCCGCCGTGGTGATAATTCGGCACCACCAGCAGCGAGCAAACCGGAACACGATGTTGAGAAAGCTCCGCCACAATTTTCTCCACTGCTGGGCGCGTCGCCGGCGCGACGTCATGCACGGAGACGATGAGGGCATCCTGCTCCGCTTCCGCCGAAAGGGCGAACATGGAAGGTAACGATGTCGCAGAGGCTCCGGTCACGCCGGATTTTCCATCCCAACCTGGATGCAGACAAGCCTAATCGCGTTTGCCTTGGTAGGGACGGCGCGCTGCGCCCTCCGGCGCGTAGTGCGGTCAAGGGTTCCTGGAGCGGACGCCGCAGCGCGGCGTCCCTACCATCATTTCGCCATCCGGAGAATCTCCTGGAACTCCGCGCTCGTCAGCAGTTGGACCGATAAGCGCGAGCAACGCAGGAGAGTCATCTCTTTCAAGCGCGGATTGCGCTTGATCTCGTCGAGCCCAACGGGTCGGGACAGAGGTTTTTCTGGGGCCAGATCCACAGCGCTCCAATCGCCGTCGGTCGCGGTCGAATCGGGATAGGCTTCCCGGATTACCCGAGCGATCCCAATGACGGCCTTCTCCGTCACGCTGTGATAATAAAGAACCGCATCGCCTTTGCCCATGGCGCGCAGATTATTCCGCGCGGTGTAATTCCGGACGCCGGTCCAGGAGGTTTTGCCGTCACCGACGAAATCCGCCCAGGAATAGGCGGATGGTTCCTGTTTCACGAGCCAGAATTTCTTCATGTCCGATTAGTTAACTGTGGGTACGCGATTCCACAACTGCACTTGGTCCGCGATCCGGCACGTTCGAAAGGCAATTGTAGAGGCGCTTGTGCCAAGCGCCTGTTCTGTCGGTTAGGCGCTTGGCACAAGCGCCTCTACATCTCATCCGACGCCTTACATTCGACAATCGGGCTTCAGTGTTTCACACTCGCTTTGATGTCGCGCGGCGTGTTTATCACATTCGAGGGGTCGGAGGGTTGCGGAAAATCAACCCAAGCAAAGCGGCTCGCGTCGCGCCTCGAACAAGCCGGCCGTTCCGTTCTGATGACGCGCGAGCCCGGTGGGACCGCCATCGGCGAAAAGATTCGCGACCTACTCCAGTTTGCGCCGGAGAGTTTTGCCATGGCCGCGGAGACCGAGCTGCTTCTCTTCGAGGCCAGCCGGAGCCAGCTCGTGCGCGAAATCATTCGACCCGCACTGGAGCAGGGGACCATCGTTATCTCCGATCGCTTCTTCGATTCGACCACGGTTTATCAAGGCGTCGCGCGTAAACTCGAACCGGACATCGTCGTAGCGCTGAATAATTTTGCGGCGGGCGGTGACCGCCCGGACCTCACCGTTGTTCTCGATGTGGATGTCGCCACGGCTCGGACGCGCATGCTGCGACGTGTCCGTCCGGCCGTTGCGCCCGATCGCATGGAACAGGAGCCGCTCGAATTTTATGAACGGGTCAGTGAAGGCTACCGCGACCTGGCACGCCGCGAACCGGCGCGGATTCGCCTGCTCGACGGCTCTGGTTCGCCCGATGAAATCGAAAGCGAAATCTGGCGCGAAGTAGCGGAGCGCTTTCCGGCGGTGCCATCGTCGCAACGAGAAGGGGACGCGGCCCACGCCGTGTAAATCGATGGCCTTCACCCGCAATGGCGCCTTCGAATATCTGGCCCGCGCGCATCAGAGCGGCCGGCTGGCGCACGCCTACCTGATTTCCGGGCCGCCTGGAAGCGGCAAGCATGGGCTCGCTTCCGATCTTTCCAATCTCGTCACCGGCGGAAGCGCGCCCGATGTGTTCGCCTCTCAACCTCCTGGAGTTTACCTGGCCGAGCCCGAATCGAAATCTCGTCGCATCGTGATCGATCAAGTACGCGCGCTGGAACATTCGTTGCAGATGCGGAGTTCGGATGGGCGCAGAAAAGTGGCGATTGTGGCCGACGCCGATCGCCTCCAACCGCAAGCGGCGAACGCGTTTCTGAAGACATTGGAGGAACCGCCTAAAGACTCGCTCCTTCTGCTCTTGAGTTCGATGCCGGAGGTTCTGCCGGACACCATTCTCTCTCGCTGCATCGCCCTCCCGCTGGCCACCGAGGAAAAGGCAGATCTATCCACAGAAGAGAATGAACTGGTGGAATTGCTCGGCGCCGTGGTCACGCCGGAGGCGAAGGGAGTCCAGCACGCCTATCGAATTGCGCGCGGTTTCCACCGTTTGCTCGCGCAAATACGCCAGGCCATCCAGGAAGAGAACGCGGCTGCACTGAAGCGTGAAGAGGTGCGCTACAAGAACACCACCGACGGCGCCTGGCTGGACGAGCGCGAAGATTATTTCAAGGCGCTGACGGAGAGTCAGTATGTGCGACGGCGCTCGCGCCTCGTCGAAACGCTCTTTCTCTGGTGGTCCGACGTTCTGCGGGCGAACACCGGGATCGCGCGGCGTGAGCTGCCCTTCGCCTGCAAGCAGACGCGCTCTCTTGGAGAAAAATTGTCGACTGCGGAAATCCTCCGCCGGATTCGGCGCCTGGAAGAAATGCGCGATCACCTGGGCCGAAACATCCAGGAAGCGCTCGCGATCGAGGTCGCGTTCCTAAGCGTGTTTACGTTTTGATTCTGTGGGAATCAAAGCCTTGAGGATTTCCCGCAGGGCAAACGTTTCCTTTCCTCGGAGGGACAAAATTGAAAGAGTGAGAGCGAATTGGAGATATGAATTTGTTCGACAGCTTCGCGGTGCCGGTCTGGCGTTCGGGGGTCGACGCAAAATGCGATTACTTTAATCGCGCGTGGCTGGAGTTTACCGGGCGAACACTGGCAGAAGAGCTCGGCGACGGCTGGGAAGGGGGCGTTCATCCGGAGGATCTGGATGCGTGTCTCCACGAATACCGGCAAGCCTTTAACGATCGCAGGCCTTTTGTGGTGGAGTACCGGCTGCGTCGGCACGATGGCGAATACCGTTGGGTGGTCGATCATGGCGCGCCGTTTGACGACAAGCTGGGCAAGTTCGGCGGTTACATTGGCTCTTGCTTTGACATCACCGAACGGAAAGAGGCGGAGGAGACGCTTCGCCGAAGCGAGCGGCGATTTAGCGCGTTCATGGAAAATCTCCCGGCCTTCGCCTGGATGAAGGATCTGGAAGGGTGCTATGTGTATGCCAATAAAAAGCTGGAAGAATTGGAACCTTATCGCGCCGGCGCGATTGGAAAAACAGATAGGGACCTTTGGCCTCCCGAAATTGCAGCCATCGTCCGGAGCAACGATCAGCATGTTATAACTACGAAGAGAGCGCTGCACTCGGTGGAACCCTATCTGGTGGGCGACGAACCACATTCCGTGCTGGTCAGCAAGTTTCCCATCTTCGACCAGGATGGCTCCGTCGCATTGGTGGGCGGTGCCAGCGTAGATATCACCGAGCGGACCCAGGCCGAGGAGGCACTCAGCGCGCAACTTCTTCGCTACAGGACGCTGATGGAAACGTCGAAGGATTCCATTTACGTCCTGGATTCAAATGGCGCTCTGCAGGAAGCGAATGCGGAGTTTCTCCGGCGGCGCGGCTACAGCACCGACGAAGGAAGAAGCCTCAAGGTGGCGGACTGGGACGCTCAGTGGACGGCGGACGAACTGAGGGAGAAAATGAGTCAACTTGTAGGTGGGAGCGCTGTTTTTGAAACACGACACCGATGCAAGGACGGTTCGGTATTTGAAGTGGAAGTAGGAGCTACCAGTGTCCGAATCGCCGGCGAAGAGTTGTTCTTTTGTGTCACCCGAGACATTACCGAGCGGAAGCAGGCCGAGCGTGCCCGACAGGAGAGTGATGAGCGTTTTCGGCAGATCGCGGAAAACATTAACGAAATATTTTGGGTCTGGACCGCCGTGCCAGGAAATGCGCGCTGCCTTTACGTCAGCCCAGCTTACGCAAGAATCTGGGGACGCAGCTGTGAGAGCCTGTACGCCACGCCCCGGTCATGGAAGGAGGCGCTTCATCCCGAGGACCGGCAACGGGTCCTGGCGGAAATCGCGGACTTGGATCTCGAAAAAGAGAATGACCTGACCTATCGAATTGTGCGCCCTGATCAATCGATCCGGTGGATACGCGACAGGGTTTTTCCCGTGCGCGATGGGGACGGAGTCGTTGTTCGACTTGCCGGTCTCGCCGAAGACATTACCGAGACTAAACAAGCGGAAGAAGCCTTGCGCGAAGCGAATCGGCAGCTGCAAGTCCTTTCGCGCCGCCGAGTCGAAGTGCAGGAAGAGGAACGACGTCATCTCTCTCGCGAGCTGCACGACCAGATAGGCCAGGAGCTAATGGCGGCGAAGATGAATGTGCAGTCGACGCGCCGATTGCGAAAACACGAAAAAATCGTCGAGAGATTGGACGATACGATGACGATTCTGGATCAAATCCTTCAGCAGATTCGCCAAATCTCCTTCGATTTGAGACCGCCGGTTCTCGACGACCTGGGCCTGGCCCCGGCTTTGCAGTGGGTCCTTCGCCATCACGCCGAGCGAGTGGGCCTGTCGGTTGAATTCAATTCCGATACTGAATTGAGGCGCCTGTCCCCGGAAGTGGAAACGGCCTGCTTTCGCGTTGCGTTGGAAGCACTGACCAACGTCATCCGTCACGCGTCTGCCCGGAAAGTCTGGGTGGGGTTGTCCAAGGTCGATGGCTCGCTGCAATTGATTGTTCGGGATGACGGCATCGGATTTGATCCTGCGGATGCGGCCAACCGGGCTCGTCGTGATCGACTCGGTTTGGCCGGAATGGACGAGCGCGTCGTGGTTCTGGGCGGGACATTCCAATGTAATTCCGCACCCGGCCATGGGACGGAAGTGCGAGCATCCTTCCCGGCATTGCACCGCGAGGTTCCTGAATCGGAAACTTCCTAGGGCGAAACCCGATTGGATTCCGCGGAGCGGCCATCAGGCTTTTCCTGATAGCCTTGGGCGCTAATTCGCCAGACACTGACTCAACCCCCACTGTCGGTAGGCAAGGGGCCAAAATGGAGGAGTGCTTCCCTGACGAGTGTTTGGCCAGACACACCACGCTAACCATGCGGAGAAGGTGGCCGGCCTCATGACTTCGATCATGGAATCAGAGATTCCATGAAACGAATCCGCATCTTGTTGGCGGACGATCACGTTTTGTTTCGAGCTGGGCTTCGCTCCCTGCTGGAGAAGGTCCGAACTTTCTCCGTGATGGCAGAGGCGGGCAACGGCCGTGAGGCGATCGACCTGATCCGGAAAAACCGGCCCGACATTGTCCTGATGGACATCGCCATGCCGGGATTGAATGGCCTGGAGGCGCTGACCCGCTGCAAGGATTTTCCAAAGACGCGCGTGATCGTTCTCTCCATGCACGCAACGGAGGAGTATGTCGTGCAGGCTCTGCGCGCTGGCGCGGCTGGCTACCTTATCAAGGATGCAGCCGTTGCGGAACTGAAAGTGGCGATTCAGAGCGTTTTGAAAGGCGAGACATATCTCAGCCCCAGTATTTCCCGGCGCGTGATCGATACCTATTTGAGCCGGCCGGGAGACAAATCCGATCTGCTCAATCCATTGACATCGCGGCAGCGTGAGGTCCTGCAACTAATCGCCGAAGGTAACAACACCAAGGAGATTGCCTTCCTCCTTAAGCTGAGTGTCAAAACTGTGGAGACTCATCGGGGGCACTTGATGGAGAGGCTTGGCATTCACGATATCGCCGGATTGGTGCGTTATGCGATGCGCGCGGGATTGATTCCAACAATCTGACGGATCTGTAATACTGAGGCGGCATCAGGCTTTCCCTGATAGCGCGTGGTTCTTCGGTGGTGTGATCGTAGGGGAATGGGTAAACCTCCGACCGTGCCGCTGCGGGGCAGGACGCTGCACGCGAAGGGCCCTCGATGAAAAGAATTCTGCGCGGCAATGGGCGGAGCAGGCGCAATCGAAGCGAAGGCCGGAAATGATTGGTG
>Ga0193726_1002588_pt1 | contig 12123 bp, 8 predicted proteins | sample H2c1metaG_FD_144928 | JGI IMG/M metagenome (GOLD analysis project Ga0193726, IMG submission 144928) | Soil microbial communities from a riparian zone of the East river system, Colorado, United States - H2c1 | ecosystem: Environmental > Terrestrial > Soil > Riparian zone | place: USA: East River... | reverse complement strand
GCCCGCCGGATCTCACTCAGGCTCCCCGCTACCCTGCCGTGCGGTCCCACTTCTGCTTGTGCCGTTTCCGTGTAGCCGAGGATTGCGCCCATGATGTTGTTGAAGTTATGGGCGATTCCGCTTGACAGGGCACCGATGGTTTCCATGCGGCGCGCCTGCTGCAGATTCGATTCCAGCCGTTCCCTGTCCTGCTCGAGAAACTCTCTTTCAACGGCATTGGCGATGGCGTCGAAGGCCATGCTCAAAAGACCAAGCTCGCACGGCGGGTACTTGGCTTCCTTTCGCACAGCATCGAAACCCAGCACCCGTTGGAGGCGGTTTACACCTTTGCGCTGGAAGCACAGCCAGCGACATACGTTGGCGGCGCTCAGTGCATCTCGCTGCTCGCCAGGCGGTAGCGCGTCGACGTCGCGGACGCGAACCTGGCTGTCCTGACTTGAGCCGAGACGAGACGCGACAGTGATGGCGTTTTCCGGCCAGCCCGGGGGGAACTCATTGCCTTCACGACACCATTTGTACGCCTGCGCGGGCTTGCCGTCGATGACGAAATAGGCCCGATCGGCGCCAATGCATGTTGTCAATTCCCCGAGGGCGCGCTCGACATGGGCGGCAATCTCGTGAGGGCGCGAGTTGATGAAGCGTGTCGAGATGCGTGCAATCAAATTCTCAACTATCGCCCGCTGGCGCAGCATTACCGCGCGAGACCGCAGGCGCATCCCGAGATGCACCAGCATTCCAACGAGAAGCAGCGATATTGCGCAAAGAGCATATCGAATGCGCATCGCCGCCGTCGCGGCGGTGCTCTTGCGTGTCACAAGCAGCGATCGAACCGCTTCCTGCTCGTGGTCGCCCGACGCTGCGAAGAGCGACCTCAGCAGGCCGTCCGTCGCGGGCAGCAGCCTGCGCAGAAGTTGCGCATGCGCCAACAACGCCTCAACCATGGCGGAATCGCCTGGCGAAAGGCCTTGAAGCGAGATTTTGCGCAACCGGTCATCGACGTCAGCGACGGTGTTGGGCGATGTGTCAAGTGTTAGGTGAAGGATTGCGGCGGCTAGCGAACTGACCGGTGCGCTGATCTGTTGAAGCCGGCTGTTGCTACTCTGAGTCGCCTCGCCCAGGCGTGTGCTGAGCAGCCCAAAATAGGCAAGAGAGTTTTGTAGGAGCGCATTGCGGCTCTTGAATTGCTCCGTCCACTGCTCCTGCTGCTCGGCGAGGCTAGCGAGCCGGCCGGTGGCGGTGGCGACCTCGGGGTCGCCGACGGACGCTTCGCGCAGTCGATCAACCGCACCGTGCAGTTCGGTCAATTCACGCACCAAGGGATCATAGTTGCGTAGCATACCGGTCCGCGCGCTCAGCACGTCTCGATCCAGGGCACTTTTCGCCGTCGCGAAGTCATCGAGCGCCCGCAACGCATCGTCCGCATGATCGGTCCCAGTGTGCATTCCTCGCCACCACAACCATGGCAGCAGCACGAGCAGCAGCGCCGTTACAAGACCGGTCCAACCGCTGGGCCGATAGAGGCGCCGGAAGATGCTCATTTCGGCTCTTCGACAAGTCGGCTGTGATAGGTACCGGTGAGGCTCCGCAGAAAAGCGACGATGTCGTCGACCTGTTGGTCCGTCAGCGCCAAATCTAACTGGGATGTAGCCATTTGGCGGACGGCCTCATCGAGGGACGGGGCGCTGCCGTCGTGAAAGTAAGGCGCAGTCGTCGCGACGTTTCGCAGACTCGGCACGCGCAGGATCTGGGGGTCTGCCCGTGCCAGCGGATGAAATATCCCGTGTCGTTCGAACAGGTTGCCGCCGATATTCACGCCCTGGTGGCAGGAGACGCATCCCAATGACTTGAACGACCGATAGCCATCGAGTTGCTGTGCCGAGAGTGCTGTCGTGTCACCGGCGAGCCAGCGGTCGAACTGGCTGCCGGGCGTGACCAGCGAGCGCTCGAAGGTCGCGATGGCATCCAGGACACTCGGGGCGTCGGGCCCGTGTCCATACGCCTCCTCGAATTGATGAACAACGACCGGATCGTGGCCCAGCTTTCCGACCACGTCGTCGATTCGGCTATCCATGATCCGGGAGTTTTGCAATGAGGCTGCCGCTTGCTCCTCAAGCGTGCGAAATTCTCCCTCCCATCCGAACCGGAAATTGAGAGTGGAATTGAACACGGTGGTAGTGTTGAACGATAGTGGGGACCCATCCGGTGCGGTCTCCATCACATTGCCGCTCGCTCCGTTGGTCTTGAGGTCGTGGCAGCTGGAGCAAGTGCGCGTGTTGCTGCGAGACAGTCGCGGATCTGCGAAGAGGCGCTCCCCGAGTGCCACTTTCAGTGGGTCCGCCGCAGGAGGCCCGGGGACCGGCGTGATCGGCTCCGAGGCGGTCATGGCGCTCGACTCAGTTGGCCGCAATTGCGCGAGGACCGGCGAATAGGCGAGCCCCAGCACCAAGCCCGTCGCAGCGCAGATCGAGAGAAATAGCAGTGCGGAGCAACGCATCCGTCTTGACATTCTATCGCTCGGCCAATTTGAAAAACTCAGGAGAAGAATACAAGCGCATCGCAGACTTCCAGAAAAATTAGACGGATTCGCCAAGCGGCTTTCGCGAGCGTCGCCGCTCGGCGCCCCATGTTCGGTCTGCAGTGCTACACCTTGATTGCGGCGAGGGCCCGTAATGTTACGAACGTAACATGAGGGCAGATCCCGCTCAGCGAGCCGCTCTAAAACTGCTCTACGGGTAAGTCGAAGACATAGCCGACGCCGCGCTCAGTCCGAATGATGCGCGGCTCGCTCGCATGCGTTTCCAATTTGCGCCGCAGCCGCAGCACCTGTACGTCGATGCTTCGATCGAAAATGTCTTCGTGCACCCGGGTGGCCTGGAGAAGCCGCTCGCGGGTGAGTGGCCGTTGAGGCGCTTCTAGAAACGCGACAAGCAGGGCGTAATCGCCTTTCGTCAACGTCACGGCAACTTCGTCCGGGCTTATCAGGCGGCGGTGGTCACGTTCGAGTTGCCAGCCGCCAAATTTGTATCCGCCGCGCTGTGGCTCGCGCGCTCGGGCGAGACCGCCCAGCTCGTGCCGCCGCAGAACGGCCCGAACGCGTGCGAGCAGTTCTCTCAGGCCGAAAGGCTTGGTCACGTAGTCATCCGCACCGAGTTCGAGGCCGACCACGCGATCAATTTCCTCCAGCCGATGCCCGGTGGTGATGATCACGGGAACATCGGAGTTGGATCGAATCTCTCGTAGCAGATCCAAGCCGTCTTCCCGCCCCAATCTCAAGTCGAGAATGATGAGGCTCGGGTCGCCCTCGGCGAGATGGCGGGTCAATTCCTGCCGGCCGGACGCCGAACTGGCCGACACGGCATGTTCCTCGAAGTAACTGGTTACCATCCGCCGGGTGGCCGCGTCATCATCAACAACAAGAATGTTGTAATTTCTGCCGTCGTCGTCGGACTTCAGGGCGCTATCCATTAGTAAAGACCATGCTAGTGTGTGCTCAGCAATTATAGCCGTCTCGCGTGAATGCAAGATGTCATCCGCCAAATGGGTCGAGGCGCTCAAAAGGAACTCTGCCTGTTACGTGGCAGCGCTGCACGAAGTTGTAGAATTTTCATGAAACCGTCGGCGACGCCACCAATTCTGGCGTTGCAGCAGCCACCGCTGCAGTTCCGCGTGAGCGGACGACCGGGAGGTTTTCTCGAATTCCAACGAACGTCGCACCTTGGTCATGAATTCCAATATCAAACCATTTGGATCATTGAAGCGTAGGGATAGAGACGTTCCTAGATTCTTGAGCGTGTTCGCGACGCCAGCCGCATCCAGCTTGTGCTTGAACCGCTGCACCGTCGTATCTCCTTCCACTTCGAACGCGACGTGGCGATGAGAGGCGCTTCGTGCGTTGAAGTACTTGGGATGAACCAGCGACATGTGTTCAAAGAAAGCAAGCGTATTGCCGTCGCCGATCTCAAAAAACGTGTAGCAATACCTTGAACCATCGTCGCGGAGGGGATCCTCGATCACGACCGTCTCGATGAGCGGCATTTCTAGAATGTCTTCGTAGAAATGACGAGTTTCCTCAGAATCCCAGCAAGCGTAGGCCAGTTGATGTATGTGCCTCACCGGACTGCCGGCCGCGGTCAATTCCATATATCTGGCATCATCTTCCGTTGTTGTCGTCTTCTCTTCCAACGCCGCCGTTGTGGGTGCCATTGACATCTCCGTCTGAGTTGAGAAATCACCTTATCGATATTGCGAACAAGTTTGATCGACCGGACTGCCGCAGTCGTGGGCCGATCGCGCACATTCGCCGGTACTACCGCGCACGCACGATTGGCATCTCCGGCTAAGTCGAGATATTCAAATCAAACGATAGTTCGCTTGCGTCCCGCTGAATGTGCGCGATTGGCTTACGACGCAGTCTGAATGTGACCTAGAGGCGCAATGGGAAGAAGATCGGGACTACTTTGCCGACGCCAGGTTCGACCTCGTGAACAGCGGCGCCCTAGTTGTACTTGGGCTTGGGGGAATCTGTTCATAGACGCAGTCTATCGTTTCGATCCAATCTATTGATTGGCGAAGGCTCTATTGCCCGCCTACCCTGAACCCAACTGGGCAACAGAACGATACATTGAACCTTAACAATTCAGTCGTCGGAGATGTGAGTACGGAGTAGGCGCGGAATGTGCGACGTTTTGGAAGTATTCGAATGACACTACGGGAATTGAGGTATTTGGTGGCGCTGGCGGATCGAGAGCACTTTGGCCGCGCCGCGGAGGACTGTTGCGTTTCGCAGCCGACTCTAAGCACCCAGATCAAAAAGCTGGAAGGGTATTTGGGCGCCACCTTGATCGAGCGAAACGCAAGATCCTTCTCGCTTACACCCATCGGAGAGGACATCGTCGCAAAGGCGCGCCGTATCGTAAGACAGGTCGATGACTTGTTATCCACAGCACGGGCTGCCCACGGGCCTTTGGTAGGACCGCTGAGGCTAGGCGTGATCCCAACGCTAGCGCCATACTTTCTGCCGTGGTTGGTTCCGCTGGTCAAGGGGCACTATCAGCGTTTGCAGCTGGTAGTCCACGAGGATCTGACCCAGCACTTGGTGGAGCGGCTGCGCAACTACGAAATTGATGCGGCCTTGCTGGCCCTTCCCCTAGACGGTGAGGATTTCGAGGCGCTACCGCTGTTTGACGAGCCATTTTGGCTCGCGTGCCCGCCGGGACATTCTCTAGCCGAGTTAGAAACTGTTACGCAGGCCGATTTGCGCGGTATCCCCTTGATGTTGCTAGCCGATGGGCATTGTCTGCGTGGTCAAGCGCTGGCCGCCTGCGGTCGATTTGGTGACAACGAGGACGTTGACGAGGTGATCGATGATTTCCGGGCGGTTAGCCTCGAAACCATCTGCCAGCTGGTCGCAGCTGGTTTTGGCTGCACATTATTGCCGGCGCTGGCAGCGCTTCCGCCGCAACGTCCGGAGCCATCATTCGTTATTCGGCCGCTGCAATCCCCCAATGACAGCCGACGCGTTGGACTGGTGTGGCGCCGAGGCTATCCGAAAGCGCAAGAGCTGGCATTGCTCGGTGATCTGATCATCGACAACCCACCCATTGGCACAAGATCTGTTTTAACGCACTAGAAGCCCTGCGGCTACAAGCTAGCGCTCGCTCCGCGCGAGCCTTAGAGAAACTGCATCGCGATATAAGAGCGTCGCGGGACGCGCTTCAGGCTTTGAAACGCGTCCCGCTAGACAATCAAATCAAGTCAAGTCAAAAGCGGTCGAGGGTCATCACCTTGGTCCACGCCTTCACGAAGTCATGCACAAACCTCTCCTGTCCGCCGGAGGAGGCGTAGACCTCGGCCACAGCGCGCAGCTCCGAGTTCGAACCGAATAGCAGGTCAACTGGAGTCGCCGTCCACTTGAGCGCGCCGGTCTTGCGATCGTGTCCCTCGTAAATGCCCTCGGACGCGGAGGCTTTGTTCCAGGTGTAGGACATGTCGAGCAGGTTCACGAAGAAGTCGTTCGACAAGGTCCCGGGTCGATCGGTGAATACACCGTAGTGCGTTTGCCCGGCGTTCGCATTGAGGACCCGCATGCCACCGACCAGAACGGTCATTTCAGGAACGGTCAGCATCAGATTGCTAGCCCGATCGACCAGCATTACCGCTGGAGAGCGACGCACACCGCTGCCGAAATAATTCCGAAAACCGTCCGCGGTCGGTTCGAGCACGGCGAAGGACACCGGGTCGGTTTGGTCTTGCGATGCGTCCGCGCGCCCTGGCGTGAACGGAACTTGCACGTCGTAGCCCGCCTTCTTTGCAGCCTGCTCGACTGCGGCGTCGCCGCCTAAGACGATCAGGTCAGCGAGTGACACCTTCTTGCCGCCGGACTGTGCGTGGTTGAAGTCCTTCTGGATTCCCTCCAGACGCTGCAACACTTTGGCGAGTTCTCGCGGGTTGTTGACGTCCCAGTCCTTCTCCGGCGCGAGGCGAATTCGCGCCCCGTTCGCGCCACCGCGCTCGTCGGTGCCCCGGAAAGTGGCTGCCGATGCCCAAGCCGTCCTGACGAGCTCGGGGCCGGTCAAGCCCGATGCGAGGATCTTGGATTTCAGCTCGGCGATATCCGCCGCGTTGACCATCGCATAGTCAACCTTGGGAAGCGGATCCTGCCAGATCAGGTCCACACTCGGAACCTCCGCGCCGAGGTAGCGTGCACGCGGACCCATGTCGCGGTGGGTCAGCTTGAACCACGCTTTGGCAAACGCGGGTTTGAACTCTTCCGGATGCTGCCTCCAGCGCGTCGTGATCTTCCTGTAGCTGGGGTCGAACTTGAGCGCCAGGTCCGTCGTGAACATGAACGGCGCATGTCGCTTGGCCGGGTCTTGCGCGTCCGGCACCAGGTTCGCTCCCTGGCCATTCGCGGGAATCCACTGGATCGCGCCGGCGGGACTCTTGGTTTGCACCCAGTCAAAGCCATAAAGGTTGTCGAGGTATTGCATTGTAAAAGCGGTCGGAGTTGCCGACCATGCGCCTTCGAGGCCGCTGGTGACCGCATCGTCCCCCTTACCCGTGCCGCATGTGTTCTGCCAACCCAATCCCTGCTGCTCGATACCGGCACCGGCGGGCGCGGGTCCCACGCACTTGGACGGATCGTGCGCGCCATGTGCCTTACCGAAGGTGTGACCACCTGCGATCAGCGCAACGGTCTCCTCGTCGTTCATCGCCATGCGACCAAAGGTCTCGCGAATGTCCTTCGCGGCCGCCAGCGGATCCGGATTGCCGTTCGGACCCTCGGGATTCACGTAAATCAAGCCCATCTGCGACGCGCCGAGCGGCTTTTCCAGATTGCGATCACCGCTGTAGCGCTCATCGCCGCCAAGAAATTTCTTTTCAGGCCCCCAATAGACCAGATCCGGCTCCCAATCATCCGCGCGTCCGCCTCCAAAGCCGAAGGTCTGAAAGCCCATTTGCTCGAGCGCGACATTCCCGGTCAGGACCATCAGATCGCCCCAGGAGAGCTTTTGACCGTATTTCTGCTTGATCGGCCACAGCAGTCGCCGCGCCTTGTCGAGATTCCCGTTGTCCGGCCAGCTGTTGAGCGGCTCGAATCGCTGCTGAGCGCCGCTCGCGCCGCCGCGACCGTCACCCGTACGGTAAGTCCCCGCACCATGCCAGGCCATGCGGATGAAGAACGGCCCGTAGTTGCCGTAGTCGGCCGGCCACCAATCCTGCGAAGTTGTCAGGACTTTCGCGATGTCCTGCTTCACGGCTTTGAGGTCGAGACTCAAAAACGCCTTCGCGTAGTCGAAGTTTTCTCCCAGGGGATTGGACTCGGCAGCGTGCTGTCGAAGCGGCGACAGGTCCAATTGCTCAGGCCACCAGAACTGGTTTGGCCTCGGTTCGCCCTGAGCGCCGACAGCAACCGTCGAAATCAAAGGTAGCGCAGCGACCGCACATGCGAGCAGCGACACCATCAAAAAATTCTTCCTCATGTAGTTCTCCTCGATCGAACGCAACGATTGATGCTGCGGTGATTCTATGGGCGCACCACGACACGGCTGATTGATTTATTCGATTGCTGCGATAGGTATTGGGTATCGAAAGGAGAGCAGGGGACACGGGACACGAGCGATCGCCATGACCAAAATGGAGGAGCGTGGATGGCGGGCGGACCTTTGCTTGATCGGAGAGGGCCACCAGCGTTTCAAGCGCCTCCTGCTGGAGCGCATTGAACGCCATCAAGGTCGGGGCTCCCATCCTCATCACGCAGCGCGGCCTACCGGCTTTTGCCTACCTCGCAGCAAGAAGGCCGTACCATAGACCCCGCGAGAGCGCTCGGGGCGGGTTGTTATAGCCTTGTCGAGCCCGTGACCGGCCGCGTTGCCTCCATCGCATCATTGAGTGCCGCTCTAAACTTCATTGGCTTCGAAATATTGGGAATCGGGTCGAATGTTGAGCCGGTACCCGTAACTACGATATCCCCGTAGTTTAGGATTCGTCCCATGAGGCTTTGCTTCACTCGTACCGTTTCGATTCTGTCAAAGCGAATCTCGATCGATTGAGTTGAGGTGACGCCGAATTTTGCAATTAATCTTTTGCTGGTTATCACCAGCTCAGTGGACTTTCGCGCAATGAGAGGCCAGGCGATGACGCCTAGCGCGATAAGCAGGATTACCGTTTCAAATTTACTTCCCAAAATACCGGCGCCGCTCTTACTTGACAGCGATGCGGTCAATCCAAGCAGGGCAACGAAGGCGAAAAATCCGCCAATTAGGAAACTAAACCAGTATCTCCACAGGGAAACACTCGCTGAATAGTTGATCGTCTCATCTTTTCCAAGGTTTTTGTCAACGTAACTCCCCATCGCGGCTTCACCCGTTTACTATTTATGACCGAGGCCAGCGCAGCATGCGCCGCCGCCGACCGGTATGGCAACGGGAGCCCGTTTGTTCGTTGCCACCGCAGACAATGGGTTCTCCGCACGTTAGAATGAGGAAATCGGTGCACCCTAAATGAACTACGCGGCACACGACAATCACGGTCAGGCGTCCGACCCACACTCGGGTCACAAGTTGGCCGACATGCAGGGAGGCCACGATCGCCACGCCGGGCACTCCGTGGCCATGTTTCGAGACAAATTTTGGCTGAGTTTTGCTCTCACGATTCCCGTCGTGGTCTGGTCAAGCGACGTTCAACATTGGTTTGGATACACAGCGCCTTCATTCCTAGGCTCGAAGTTAGTCCCCGCCGTCCTCGGAACAGGGGTCTTCATCTATGGTGGCCTGGTTTTCATCGGTGGGGCACGGCGCGAACTTGCGGATCACAAGCCTGGCATGATGACCCTCATCAGCTTGGCGATCATTGTCGCTTTTGGAACCTCGCTCGCTGCGACATGGGGCCTCTTCGAGATTGACGTTTGGTGGGAACTCGCGACGCTGATAACGATTATGGTCCTCGGTCACTGGCTGGAAATGCGAGCGATCTTCCAAGCTCGTGGCGCGCTCAATGCACTCGCCGCCCTGCTGCCGGACACTGTCGAACGTGTGACTGGCGCTGACACTCAGTCGATTTCGCTGTCGGAGCTAAGGCCCGAGGACATCATTCTCGTCCGGCCCGGAGGCCGGGTCCCGGCCGATGGGAGTGTCATCGAGGGTGCTGCTGATGTTGACGAGTCGTTGATTACCGGCGAGTCAAAAACGGTGCCCAAGGGGCCAGGCGCCAGAGTCATTGCGGGAACCGTTGCCAGTGGGGGCAGCCTGCGTGTGCGGGTCACCGCAATAGGGGACCAAACCGCGCTCTCCGGAATCATGCGCCTCGTCGCGGCGGCGCAGGCGTCGGGTTCCCGCAGTCAAGCTCTTGCCGACCGGGCAGCCGCGATACTTTTTTACGTGGCAGTCGCGTCAGGCGCGCTGACTTTCACTTACTGGTGGCTTTCAGGGGACACAGAACACGCCCTGATTCGAACGGCAACCGTCCTCATCATTGCTTGTCCGCATGCGCTTGGACTGGCGATTCCGCTCGTCATCGCCATCGCAACAACGCTGGGGGCTCGGAATGGTCTTCTGGTCAAGGACAGACTCGCGCTCGAACGCGCCCGCAGTTTGGATATGGTCATTTTCGATAAGACCGGTACTCTGACACGCGGCGCTCCTGCCGTGTCGGACGTCGCGGCTGCGCCCGGCGTCACTGAAGGCGATCTGCTGGCTCAGGCAGCGGCTGTCGAATTCAATTCCGAACATCCGCTCGCCAAAGCAATCGCCGCCGAAGGCAGGCGCCGACGCGTCACCCCATTCTCAGCCAAGGATTTCAAGGCTCTGCCCGGTCGAGGAGCGGAGGCGCTCGTGCAAGGTAGGAGAGTCGCAGTCGGTGGCCCGCGTCTGTTGAGCGAGTCCAACATACTGGTACCGCCGGAAATCGAAAAGCTGACAGCCGCATGGGTATCGGAGGGCAAGACGGTTCTCTATGCCATCTCTCAAGAAAGACTGCTCGGAGCTATCGCAGCCGAAGATGAGATCCGACCCGAATCTGCTGAAGCTGTTAGCGAACTCCACCGGCTTGGCATCCGCGTCGCGATGATCACGGGAGATTCGCAGGCAGTCGCCAATTCAGTCGCCCGGCGACTCGGAATCGATGAAGTCGCAGCCGAAGTTCTCCCCGCTGACAAGGCTTCGGCGGTGAAGCGCTTTCAGGCCGGTGGGAAACAGGTCGCAATGGTGGGCGACGGCGTGAACGACGCGCCGGCCCTGGCGACCGCCAATGTAGGAATCGCCATTGGCGCTGGGACCGACGTAGCGATTGAATCCGCCGGAATCGTACTCGTGCGTAGCGATCCTCGCGACGTAGTCGGCGCAATCGAGCTGTCACGCGCCACCTATAGAAAAATGATTGAAAATCTCGTTTGGGCCAGCGCTTATAACCTGCTCGCCATTCCGATCGCGGGCGGCCTTCTGGTTCGCTGGGGCTTTGATCTGCCGATGAGCGTTGGCGCAATCGCGATGAGCTTGTCAACCATCATCGTGGCCGCGAACGCGCAACTGCTTCGCCGGGTGAAACTGCAGCGCGCGACACTCTGATTGGGGAGTATTCCGGAGCGGGAGAAATTAATTATCCAGCCCATCGAACGGAATGGCTGCCCCGGACAGCGGCCCAGAGTCCAATGAAAATCACAGGCAATACAAATTCGGTGGCCATCAGTACGACGAAGGCGGGATGCGGCGGACCGGTGAAGACATAGGCAAGGCCCCTACCAACGCCGCCGGCGAAAAACACTGCGCTCAAAAGCGGCACTCGATTCAGATGCAGCTTCAGTTTCCTGGCAGTCGCAATTAGCATGGCGCCGTAAGCCATCCAGAATGGGGCGTAGAATCGCAGTTCGCTGTCGACAGTGGGTCCCTCGAGGGACGCCGAACCGTGAGACATCCGGGTTAGATGGTCGTAGAGCTGAGTGGTTATCTCGCCTGTGTGAGGAGCACCAGTCAGATATATAGAAAGACCGATTAAGATGGCTGAAAGGCCAAGCACGATCAACAAAATGCAAAGAATGCGCGCCGCCATCAATGTCTACTCCGTTTGTCTGAAGGGGAGCACTGAAGTTTAGAAGAGGCGGCTGCCATAACACGCTGGAGGATGACGGAACCGGGCGACATTGTCAGCACTGGTACACCGCCGGGTGTCGGCATGGGTCAAAAACCACCGGCATATCTTGACATAGGAGACACGATCAGGCTTGGAATTGAGCGGTTAGGCGAACAGCACCAAGTGGTCGTTGCAACCAAAGACTAAGCCGAAGGAATCGTCTGGTTTCAACTACGTTAGCCATTGAGTAACGTTCGTACGCGGCATTCTCTTAAGCTGCCGCCAGGAGGACTCTTGAAAATATATCGATCCATCGCCGCGATGGCATTGCTGTTTACCTTGCATGCCTCCGCTTCCCTTGCACAGATTGAGGGCCACCAAATCGAAACCAACGCGAATCACGCTGTGGCAGCGATTCAAGATACGGAGACGACAGCGCAGCGCGACTCGCGCATGGGTTGGTGGCGCGAAGCTCGTTTCGGCATGTTTATTCATTGGGGGCTGTATTCGATTCCGGCCGGTACGTGGCACAAGAAGCGAGTCCCCTCGATCGGCGAA
>Ga0193726_1002587_pt1 | contig 12123 bp, 10 predicted proteins | sample H2c1metaG_FD_144928 | JGI IMG/M metagenome (GOLD analysis project Ga0193726, IMG submission 144928) | Soil microbial communities from a riparian zone of the East river system, Colorado, United States - H2c1 | ecosystem: Environmental > Terrestrial > Soil > Riparian zone | place: USA: East River... | reverse complement strand
CGCCATCGTCTCGCGATTGAGTTGTCAGACCAGAAGGGCGTAGCCGACCGTTGCCACGACCGAGTTTTTCGATATTTGAAATGCGTAGTTGATATCACAGAATTACCGCGAAGCGGTTTAGTTCAACGTCCTTTATCACACTCTTATGCGGCCAGACCGTCTTTTTATCTGGACAGACCCTCTCGGCCTGGATAAGCTAGACGGTGACCAGCTTAATGGGGGACAACATGCGCGAGATCGGCGCCTTCGAGGCGAAGAACAAATTCGGCCAGTTGCTCGATTGGGTGGAGCACGGCGAAGAGGTGACGATCACGCGCCATGGCAAAGAGGTGGCGCGGCTGGTCCCGTCGCGGGCGGGCTTCAATCGCGACGCGGCGCGCGCCGCCGCCGGGCGCATTCGCGCGATGCGCAAAGGCGTCACGCTGGGTAAGCTGAAGGTCAAGGATCTGATCAACGCGGGCCGCCGATGAGCCTGGTGCTCGATCCGTCGCTGGCGCTCAGCTGGTATTTCGAGGACGAGCGCACCGCCGAGGCCGACGCGGTGCTCGACCGCGTGGTGGAAGAGGGCGCCGTGGTGCCGGCGCTCTGGCGGCTGGAAATCGCCAACGGCCTGCAGATGGCGATCCGGCGAAAGCGCATCAATGCCGCGTTCCGCGACAATGCCCTGGCCGAGCTGGAGGCGATGGCGATCAACGTCGATGGCGAAACCGACGCCCACGCCTGGAGCGCGACCCTGCGCCTGTCCGACCAGTTCCGGTTAACTGTCTATGACGCGGCCTATCTGGAACTCGCGCGCCGCCGCCAGCTGCCGCTCGCCACACTCGATCAGGCGCTGCGCGCCGCGGCCTTGGCGACCGGGATCGAGATCCTGGGGGCGGCATGAGCACGGACATCATCCTCGCACCATCGTACGCGCTATCCGCGCCTCAGCTGTTCACACCGACCGCGAAAGCGGCGAAGCGCGTGCTGGAGTTTTTCACCGCGCAGGTAAACAACGACCACACCCGCCGGGCTTATCTCAACGCCACACGCCGTTTTTCCGCATGGTGCGAGACGCACGGGCTACATGAACTGTCCGCGGTGCAGCCGTTCCACGTCGCGGCGTTCGTCAAGGAGTTGCAGGGCCAGTTCGCCCCGCCGACGGTAAAGCAGCATCTGGCGGCGTTGCGCATGCTGTTCGACTGGCTGGTCACCGGCCACATCATCGAGACGAATCCGGCCCACGCGGTGCGCGGCCCGAAATACGTGGTGAAGAAGGGCAAGACGCCGGTGCTCACGGCCGAGGAGGCGCGCACGCTGCTCGACGCCATTCCCACCGACGCGCTGACCGGTCTGCGCGACCGCGCCTTGATCGGCGTCATGGTCTACACCTTCGCCCGGGTGAACGCGGTCATCGAGATGAAGGTGAAGGACTATTTTACCCAGGGGCGCGCGGTTGGGTGCGCCTGCACGAGAAGGGCGGTAAGGAGCACGAGGTGCCCTGCCATCACAGCCTGGAGCGGCTCCTCGATGATTACATCGCAGCCGCCGGCATCGCCGGCGATCCCAATGGACCGTTGTTTCGGTCGACCGGGCGCAAGACCGGCGAGATACAGGCCCTTTGGCAACAGGATGTCTACCGGATGATCCAGCGCCGCGCGGCCGTCGCCGGCATCGCGACGAAGATCGGCAACCACACGTTTCGGGCGACGGGCATCACCGCGTATCTCAAGAACAAAGGTTTGTTCGAACACGCGCAGACGATCGCCAATCACGCCTCACCGCGGACGACGAAACTCTATGACCGGCGAAGCGATGAGATTTCGTTGGACGAGGTTGAGAAGATCGCCATATGAAACGAAATGTCATTCGTGATGGGGTTACCGGCCGTTTTGACCGCCGGGCGCTCACCGGGGTCGGCGCGGAAAACGGAACATCAAGCATGCTAAGCCGGACCCGACGTTGTCAGGTGAGCGACGAGATTTCCTGTCGCGCCTCGCCGATCAACCAATCTTTGAACCGCCGAACCGCGGGCTTTTGCAGCGCCTCGGGAGTCGTGACCACATAATATGCGAATTGTGTGGGCCAGTTCACCGAAAGCGGTTTTACCAGTTGTTTCGCTCGAAGAGCATCCTCGGCGTAAATATCGCGCACCAGCGCCAATCCTTGTCCCGCGACAGCCGCACGCACAATCAGGTGGCTATCCGAAAACGCCGGCCCCTTTCTGCTGTTGGGCGCCGCTGTGCCATGGGCTTCGAACCAAAGCGGCCAGTCCCGGCGATTGAAGTCGTGCAGCAAAGGAAATGCCAGGCAATCAGCCGGTACTTTGAGCGGGCCACGCCTCTTCAGCAGATCAGGGCTTACGACGACGATGAGTTCGGGAGCGATGAGCCAGATGGCTTCCAGGCCAGGATACTTTCCCAACCCATGACGAATCGCCAGATCGATCGGCTCTCGCTTCAGATCGACCGGCCGGCTGCCGGTCTCCATGGCAATTTCAATGTCCGGACAGCTTTGCGCGAATATCGCAAGCCGCGGCATCAGCCAGGACGCCGCGAAAGACGGCGTCGTACTGATTGCCACGCGGCTCGATGATACGCCGCCGAGTTCGCGATCGACCGCTTCGATTATCCGAAAGGGCTCGGCAAGCGCGGCAAACATGGCTTCCCCCGCGGCGTTTAGCTCGATGCCCGACGGATTTCGTAAAAACAGCCGACGACCGGCAGTCTCCTCGAGTTGGCGAATACGTTGACTGACCGCCCCCGGGGTGAGCGAAAGCTCATGCGCGGCTTGCTTCATCTTGCCGGCGCGCGCCACGGCAACGAACGTCTGGAGCAACGCGAAGCGTCTGATCATGGTGCAAGTTTAGCGGAGCTAAATCGAGCCGCCAAATCCATCGCTTGCCGATCCCCCACCCGCACTTGCTACCAAGGAGCCGCATCACCCCATAGGAAGGCCATCCCGATGAACGATATCATCCTGCATCACTACGAGACCTCTCCTTACTCGGAGAAAGTTCGTCTCGGTCTTGGTCTGAAGGGCCTGGCTTGGGGATCGGTCGAGATCCCTGCCATGATGCCAAAGCCCGACCTGACGGCGTTGACGGGAGGCTTCCGCAAGACGCCCGTGCTGCAGATCGGCGCGGATATCTATTGCGACAGCCAACTGATCATGCGCGAACTCGAGCGCCTGCATCCCAGCCCGAGCTTTTATCCGGCCGGCCGTGGTGCGGCCGACGGGCTGGCCTGGTGGGCCGAGAAGACCACGTTCAGCCAGGCTGCGAACATCGTTTTCGCGCAGAGATTCGACACGTTGCCCGAGGGATTTCTCGAAGACCGTGCGAAGTTCTCAGGCCGAACCATCGACCCCGCCGCGATGCAGGCGGCGGTACCGAATGCGCTTGATCAGTTGCGCGCGCATTTCGATTGGCTGGACCAGATGTTGACCGACGGGCGCTCATTCCTGCAAGGCTCTGCCCCTGGCCTTGCCGATCTGGCAGCCTACCATCCGGTTTGGTTCCTGCGGCAAAGATTGGGAGCACTGGCGGCGCCGCTCGATGGCTTTCCGAGGCTGCTAAGTTGGGCTGAGCGGGTTGCCGCGATCGGCCACGGCCGGCGAAGCCCAATGACCTCTGAACAGGCGCTCGATGCAGCCCGCACCGGCACGTCAATCGTGGGCGCGACCCTGGATCCGGGCGACCCTGTCGGCCGGAAGCCCGGTCAGACGGTCACCGTCACGCCGGATGATACCGGACGCGACCCGGTCATCGGCGAACTGGTCGCCTCGGGCGTCCATGAGATCGTCATCCGCCGCAGCGATGCCGCGATCGGCGAAGTCTGTGTGCATTTTCCACGCGCGGGCTTCGTGGTCGCGCCGGCCTAACGCAAGGCCCGCACTCGCACGACCGGTATCAGCAGGGTCCGGTCTCCCAAGCATCGCCAGTTGCCGCCTCTTCCGGCTTAGCGTGCAGCTTTGAACAAATCGGCAGTTAACCCCGTGATGCTGAGTGGGCCTCGCTCGCAGAGAACCGAAAGCCAGCACGCGACTTAACCGAATAGAACCTTCTGCGGCATCGGCTGAAACGATCGCCCGATGACTTGGTGCATGATTCAAGACTCATGAACCAGACAACGGCCTTAAAATCATTCAGTAGTTACCTACGGAGTTTTACGTATCTGAGAAAAGCCTCGTCACCCGGCCTATCATTGCCGTCCATGACGTCTGCGTCCCTGGAGCGCAAAGGTCGATGCGTCCTAGCGGCCTGGACCGGTGCTCCGAAGGTCCGCAATGGTCGGTCCGGTCCTACGAGCCTCGCCGCTTGACCCGATGTCGTGTCCAACCTGAATCGAACTTCCGGTTCCGTTGCTACCGGACCCCAACTTCGAGTGAAGCTGTCCCAGAATCTTGTAAACGGCCCTATATGAGGCCCGGAAAATGTCTCATATCGTCGCCTCGTCAGGTATCGCTCCAATGGGGCAATGACCGGTTGGGTGGATATCGGACGTTCAAGCCGGTCAGCCGTTATCCCCCATGTAGGCCAGCAAGGATTTCAGGTCCGGCACTTCAAGGTCTGGTGCCTTGGTGAGCAGCCGAGCCGAGCGCCCATGCCGGCGAACCCCGACGGTCGTACAGCCGAGCCGTCTTGCGGGCGCAATTTCGGTCACGCCCTCGGCGACATGAGCAATGTGGCGCGGTTCGACAGCGAGGCGGCGAAATGCTTCCTCGAAGATGGCCGGGTCCGGCTTGTAACACCGGGCCTGCTCAGCCGTGACAACCAGTTCGAACGCCACCCCGAGTTGCTGGACTGTTGAAGCGAATAGGTCGTCGTCGATGTTCGAGATGACGGCAAGCCTGTATCGGCCCTCCAACGCCCGGAGCGCGGCCACCGTGTCGGGGAAGGGTCGCCAGGAAGCGACTGACGATACTAACAACTCGCGGTCCGCTTTCCCGACCGGAAAGCCAAAGCGCCGCCCAAATCCATCGACTACGCCCGCGAGCACCGCCCTATAAGGTTTGTAGGGCGGTTCGCAGAGCGCCCCGTCGATGTCTTGAAAGGCGGTGACGATTTCGTCGTCCGACAGCGCGATCTCGTGCCGAAGTAGCAGAGGGGGTTCTTTTACGCAAAGGTACGTAAAACGACACGGGCCGAGACGGCTGCTCAGGCCTGATTTCGGAGTTCACGGATACGATCCGGCGGGAAATATCGGTAGAAGGCGGTCCTGCCGATCCTGAGGTGATCGATGACATCCCCGACGAACGGGTAGTTCACCGTGTCCTTGAGCATCGCCTCGGCGACGCGGGTTTTCTCCTTGTCCAATACCCTTGGCCGCCCGCCCCTACGTCCGCGCTTTCGCGCCGCCGCGAGACCGGCCCGGGTGTTTTCGACGATCAACTCACGCTGAAATTCATCGAAGGCGGCTGTGATATGAAAAAACAGTCGCCCCTCGGACGTGCCCGTATCGATATTGCGGGTCAGCACCTTGAGCGCCTGTTTCTTTTGCTCGAGGTCGTGGGCGGTCTCGATGATTTGTTTCAGCGATCGCGCCAACCGGGAGAGCCGCCACACCACCAGGGTGTCCCCGGGGCGCATGTATGCGAGGGCGGCCTTGAGTTCCGGGCGGTCATGATGCGCGCCAGAGGCCTTCTCGACATAGAGCCGCTCGCACCCGGCTTGTTTCAGGGCGTCGATCTGTAGTTGTGGGTTCTGGTCGAGCGTTGAGACCCTGGCGTAGCCAACGAGCATGCCCATTCCTTAAACCATCTCGCGCGATCATATCAGAACGCCGGTTTCTGGACACAGTTGATGAACACTTTTTTCGGGGCTTTCTCCTGACTGCCCGACCTACGCCGGGCCGTTCCTAATTCCATCGTTTTTAGAACGCTTGGCAGACCAGAAGGCCCTCACTCCCTCAAGGAACCCGCCGCCCGTGCCACGCATGAAAATCCTCAACGGCGCCGAGCAGATGCTGTTCGACCGTCCACCACAGCTGTCCAGTGCCGAACGCAGGCGCGTCTTCGAGCTACCCGTCACTATTTGGTCCGCGGCCAATGAAATACAGTCCGTGCCCACCAAGATCGGCTTTCTGGTCAGCGCCGGGTATTTCAGGTCGGCGAGACGCTTTTTCCTGACTTCCGACTTTCACGATCGTGATATCGCATATGTCGCCGCGCGGTTGGGGATCGACGCGTCCGGGTTCGACCATACGGCGTATTCCGCACGCACCCGTCAGCGGCACCGGCTGCAAATTCTGGAACTGTCAGGCTTCCGTCCATTTGATAGTGACGCTGCGCGGTTGCTTGAAACAGAGTTGGCGACCATGGCCAGGTCTCATTTCGGCCCCGCTCTGATTTTTTGGCGTGCGGTGGATTGGTTGGTAACAAGGCGGATCGAAATTCCGACATCGTTCCGTCTGACCGAGGCTGTGTCGCGAGCGGTTCAACAGCGCGGACGGGCCATCGCCAAAGTGATTGCCCAGGCAATGACCAGTGAAGTGCGGTTGCTGTTGGACAACATGCTCCTGCGTGACGAAGACGCCGCCAGCCAATCTCCGTTCCGGCTCACGCTTCTCAAGAGACTGTCCCAATCGACCAGACCCACCAAAATTCGGGAACGCCTGTCGGATCTCGGCGTGCTGAAAGAGCTCCACGCCAACGTGGCGCCAATTCTGTTGCTCCTGAACCTCGGCTCGGAGGGCATTCGGTATTTCGCGGGCAGCGTCGCCAGAATGCGCACGACCGATCTGCGCCGCCGGGCCGATGACGATATTCACGCTCATTTGGTGGCTTTCATCGCGCACCAGTACTACCGGCTCCACGACAACCTGGTCGATGTGTTGCTCACATCGGTACAGACATTTGAGAATGCCGCGCTTCGGGAGCACCGGGACTGGTGCTTCGATGAACGCAAGCGGCATGAACATGCGACGGAGAGCTTGCTGGACGATCTCGATGCATCGGTCTTCCAGGTTTTACGCCAGATCCGGGAAGCGGTCTCCGACGATTTGCTGAGCGACCAAGAGAAGGTCGCGCGCATTGGCCTTCTGGTGCGGCCGGAGCAAACCGCGGAAACAAAATCCAGAGAACTCCGCGCATCACTGGTGAATGACGCCGCCGATGATCACTACTTCGACATTCTCGAATCACGCTCGGTCCGTTTACAAAATCAGGTGAGTGGTATCCTCAAGGCCATCAGGTTCCAGGCAACCCCGAATGTCGCCGATCTGGAAGCCGCCATCACGCGGTTCGTTGCCTCGGACGGCATCCTTGACCGCACGGCGCCAGCCGCGTTTCTGGCCGGGGAAGAACGCGCGGCGGTCTGGAAAGACGGGAAGTTCCGCATTTCGCTCTACAAGGCTCTCCTGTTCCGGCATGTGGCGGGTGCCATCAAATCCGGAAGCCTCAACCTGGAACAATCCCACAAGCGGCGCCCGCTCGAGTCATATCTCATTGACCGGAACCGCTGGCTGGCCGAGCGGGAACAGTTGCTCGATCGTGCCGGCATGACCGGCTTCAAAGACCCGGCGCCGGTGCTGGAAGAGCTCGACGCCGCACTCCAGATCCGCTTTGAGGATACCAATCGTGCCATCGCGGAGGGGTTGAACCCACACTTCAAGATGCTGACCGGCAAGGCTTTCCGGGTCTCGACCCCGAAACAGGACGAAGAAGAAAGTGAGCCGCTGCGTCACTTCTTTCCGGAGCGGCACTACGTGCCGCTAACTGAAATTCTGGCCACGGTCAATCTTCATACCGGATTCGCCACGGAATTACGCCATCTTCGCCAGACGCACGTGAGAGCCGTGTCCGAGAAGATTCTCTTCGCCGGGGTCATCGGGCTTGGATGCGCGATCGGATCAGCGAAGATGGCGCAAATCTCCACTTCGCTCAGCTCGGGCGAACTCGACAGCGCGATCAACTGGCGCTTCTCCCTGGAAAATCTTTGGGCGGCCAACGACCGGATTACGAGTTTCATGGCCGCCATGGAGTTGCCCAACATCTATCGCCGATCGGAGAATGAAATTCACACCGCCAGCGATGGACAGAAATTCGAGGTGCGGGCTGACTCGCTCAATGCCAACCATTCCTTCAAATATTTTGGCAAAGGTCAGGGCGTCAGCGCCTACACCTTCGTCGATGAGCGCAATCTGTTCTGGCATTCCCTGGTGTTCAGCTCGGCGGAACGCGAGAGCGCATATGTCATTGATGGTCTCATGCGCAACGACGTAGTCAAAAGCGACATTCACTCCACTGACACGCATGGCTTTTCCGAGGCTATTTTCGCGGTCACCCACCTGTTGGGGATCAGCTTCGCGCCACGCATCAAGAACCTGAAGAAGCAGAACCTCTACATGTTCCGGTCACGCCGGGGCGGCGACCGTGCCGGCTGGGCGATAAAACCCGAGCAGTACGTGGATCCGGATTCAATCATCAACGCCTGGGACGACGTTCTGCGCCTTGTCGCCACCATCAGATTGAAGGAGAGCACTGCATCAGACATCTTCCGACGGCTGAATTCCTACTCCAGGCAGCACAGCCTTTATACCGCTCTCAAGTCGTTTGGCCGGATCATCAAGTCCATGTTCATCCTGCGGTACATTGATGATGTCGAGTTGCGCATGGCGATCGAGAATCTGCTCAACAGGATCGAACTCGGTAACCGTTTCACTCGCGCGATCGCCGTCGGCAACCCGCGTGAGTTCAGCGACGGAGACAAGGAGGAGCAGGAGATCGCTGAAGCCTGCAACCGCCTCATCAAGAATGCCATCGTTTGCTGGAATTACCTGCTCCTCGAGCATCGCCTCAACCAGGCCTCCACCGATGAGCTCAGAGCGGAGATCCGGGCCGCCGTCGCCAACCACTCCGTCATCTCATGGGGGCACATCAACCTGCTCGGGGAGTACGACTTCTCCGATGAAAAGCTTCGGGATTCGGTGGGCATTCCGCCCCCAAAAATCGTTCTGAAATCGCAAGGCCAAATGACGGGACGAAAATCCGCATAAATGGCGGATTTCAGCGCTCTTCCGGGCATGGTCGTGTCGCTTTACGTACCTTTGCGTCAAGGAACCCGACCTCGGCCGAGACTGTCGCGCCCGCTCGGGTCCACGTAGGGCGGGATGAGGATCTCCGGCGCGGCCTGTTCCTTCTCACCGGCGGGCGGCTCCGCCGGCGAGGCCGAATCACGCGCCGGCGTCGGGACCCTGATTTCCCGCGGGTCGGCGGCTTCGGTCACGCGCGGCAAGGCATGGGTGGTCTCCGGGCTCTCCCGCTCGACCGGTGCCTCGGGTTGATCGTGTTGGGCACGCGCTCTCTGCGCCGGCGTCAACTCATCCACCGTGGCCCAGGCCACCGAAGCCGCCTTGATCTCGCCCCGCGCCATCTGCCGCGCGAGGTCCTCAGCGTGGCGCGCCGTTTCAGTCGCCACGAACACCTGGGCGCTTTCACGCTGCCGGGTCAGCGCCACGTAGCTCGCCGCCGATCGCCAGTGATGCGTATGGTACAGGTAGGTGTGGTCCAGGGTCCTCCCCTGCCCTTTGTAAATCGTCCCGGCGTAGCCGTGCCGGAACCCGATGAATTCCGAGGCGGACCACGCAACCTCGCGGCCCTCCTGCCCTGCCGCGGCATCCAGTTTGGCCCGGATCACGCCGGTCTCGGCGTCAATTTCGGAAATGGTACCGACATTGCCGTTGTAGATGCGCGCGAATTTCAACGTGTCGGTGAACTGCACCCGGTCCCCCGGCGCGAAGTCGGCCTCGCCGTGCTTCGTCTCGAACCGCGTGTCCGCCCCGGCCAGTTCGCCGCGGTCCCGCCGCACCTGGCGCAGCTCGGCGTTCAACGCGTCGACATCGACGTTGGTGTAAGCGAACACGAAGCGCGTGGCGTCGGGCTCCGCCGCCGTGTCTCGTTTCCAGGCGGCGACCAGGGCCGTCCTGGCGTCCTCGTGGTCCAGGGTCCAGGTGATCGCGCCCGCCTTGTCGAACGCCGCTACCGCCTCCTCGAACCGCCCCTCGGCCAGATCACGCGCGGCGGTGCGCTGCCAGTCCACCCGCTGGCGGGTGATCTCAGTGATCTCGGCCGCGCCGTGACGCTGGCGCAGCTCGGTGAAAAGGCCGCCGCGTTCGATGCTGGCCAGTTGCCGGTCGTCACCGGTGAGGATCACCTTGGCCCCCGATCGCCGGGCCTCTCCCAGCAACTCGCCGGTGACCCGGCTGTCCAGCATCGCCGCCTCGTCGACGATGATCACGGTACGCCGGTCCCAGTGAGTCCGCCCGTTTTTCAGGCGAAAAAGTTCGGCATGCACGGTGCCGGCTTCGGAAAACCCGTCTGCCTTCATGTCCTGCGCGACGGCGTTGGTCGGCGCGAGCCCGATCACCCGCCGCCCGTCCGCCGTGTGCGCGTCGCGGATCGCGGCGAGCGTGTAACTCTTTCCCGTCCCGGCGCGGCCCTCGACGATCGCCAGCCCGCCGGCGGCGGTAGCGTGATCGAAGGCCGCGCGCTGATCCGGCCGCAGGCTGCGCGCCGCGGTCGCGGCCGCGATCCCCGCCGCCGAGACGCCACGCTGATGCCGGGCCTCGGCGACGGCCGCCGCGTCGCCCAACGCCGCCCGCTCCTGATCGCGCACCGTCTTCGTCGTGAAGCGCTCGGCCGCGTCGCCACTCTCCCGATCATACAGGGGAACCGTCTCTTTGTGCCCGAGCACTGCTGCCTTCGTCGCGGCGCGTTCGGCTTCCGGTGCGATGTGTTTGGCGAGGTACCTGTCCAGGTCTCGCTCGGAAAACGTCGCGTTGTTCCGTGTCAAGGTCGCCAGCACCTGCTCCGGGTCGCGCGCCGCCGCCTCGTTGGCTTGGCGCAGCGTTTCCGCGCGCTCGCCGGCCGCCGAGTCCGCGCGGCGCATCCGCACCGGGCCGATGTGTTGCTGCGCATGCGTCGCCGCCGGGTCCACCCGCGCGTCCAGGCCGTGTTCGACGAAATAGCGGTTCTGGTGATCGCGCCACAGCGCGCCCCACGCTTCTCCGTCGGCCACCACGGCGCGGCCGCCGGCCCGGCGCACCTCGGGGTCGAGGTCGCGCGCCTTCTTCGCCGCGAATGCTTCCCCCTCCAGCCGCCGCGTGGTGATCAGCAAATGCGCGTGCCAGTTCGCCCGCTCCGACTCCGCCTCGCCCTCATGCGGCGCGTGGATATCGAGCTGCACCGCCAGTCCCTTGGCGACGAAGTGTTGTTCGGCGAACGAGCGCGCCAGTTCGATCCGGTCCGCGTCGGTCAGCCCGGCGTTCGCCGGTAGCGCCAGCACGGTCTCGCGGGCGACCTGCGCGTCCTTGCGCTTCTCCGCCGCCTCCGCCGCGTTCCACAGCACCGCGCTGTCGGCGAATTTTGCCGCGGCGCCCTCGGGCAACAGCACGTCGTGGTGTTCGGGCGCGTCGCGGTGCTTGAAGTAAAACACCTCGCCGGTGCGATCCGACGTGATGGCCGCGCGTTCGTTATACGCCGCTGATCGCACGGCGCTGCCACCGGAAGCGCGCGAGATGTAGCGCGCGCGGGCGAACTGGATGGCCATGACTTCAATTTGAATCCTTTGGGCGTGCTCCGCAAGCCGCGTCGCGCAGCGATGCATATTGCGTCTGCACGCTTTCGCTCGCCTGAAGGCTCGCTGGCGCAGAACGCGTGGCGTGATCTCGGGTCATCGGCATCAACGTGAAAGTTTGATGACACCCGCTGGTGACTCACGTGGCCCGCGTGCCCCTCGAACATGGACACGCATGCGGAATTTAAGTTTTGTAATTTGGCGATCAGCTTCGCACGGTACTAACGTCGCGTCGAGATCACACGCGATTGGGTCAGCGAAACCCAATCACCTTTTGACAATTCCCGCACCCGATTCGGCGCGATGTCATCGGAGGCCTCATGGTCCGTTCTCTCGCCGAGCGCATGCGTGCGCATGAGCAACAAAAAGCCCGCCTCGCCGAACAGGAAGCCAAGCTCAAGGACGCCGAACGCCGCGCCCGCACCCGCCGGCTGATCGAAGCCGGCGGACTGATCGACAAAGCCGGCCTGCTCGATCTCGACGCCAACGCGCTGTACGGCGCTCTCCTCTCATTGCGCGATGGCGCCGGCGACAAAGATCAGGTCGGCAAATGGGCCGCGCTCGGCGGC
>Ga0193726_1002586_pt1 | contig 12131 bp, 12 predicted proteins | sample H2c1metaG_FD_144928 | JGI IMG/M metagenome (GOLD analysis project Ga0193726, IMG submission 144928) | Soil microbial communities from a riparian zone of the East river system, Colorado, United States - H2c1 | ecosystem: Environmental > Terrestrial > Soil > Riparian zone | place: USA: East River... | reverse complement strand
GCAGGGCGTTATGGTGAGCGAGACCACCATCGAGATCAGGATGGCGATCGACAGCGTCACCGCGAACTCGTGGAACACCAGGCCGACGGTGCCCGGCATCAGCAGGATCGGGATGAACACCGCGATAAGCGACAGGCTCATCGAGACGACCGTGAAGCCCACCTCGGCGCTGCCGCGCAAGGCGGCTTCGCGCGGCGCCAGGCCCTGGTCGACATGGCGCATGATGTTCTCGAGCACGACCACGGCGTCGTCGACAACGAAGCCCGTGCCGATGGTGAGCGCCATCAGCGACAGATTGTCGATGCTGTAGCCCATCAGGTACATCGGCCCGAACGTGCCGATGATCGACAGCGGCAGCGCCACCGCCGGTATCCAGATCGACTGCGCCGACTGCAGGAAGACGAAGACCACGCCGATCACCAGCACCACGGCGATCGCGAGCGTGCGCTCGGTGTCGCCGACCGCGGCATTGACCGACTGCGAGCGGTCCATGGCGACGTTGACGCGCACGCCGTGCGGCAAGGTCGCCTGGATCGACGGCAGGACCCTGCGGATCTGGGCATCGGTCGCGACGATGTTGGCGCCCGGTATGGGATAGACGATGACGCCCACCGCCGGCGCGCCGTTGTAGAGGCCGATATTGCGGATGTTTTCGTTGGCATCCTGCACGTCGGCGACGTCATGCAACATGACGGCCGAGTTGTTGCGGTAGGCGATCACGAGCCGCCGCCGTCGCCTGGTCGTTGGAGGTGACCTCGAAGCGTTGTGCGCCCTGGTCGATATCGCCCTTGGCGCTGTCGGCGTTGGCGGCCGCCACCGCGGCCCGCACGTCCTCCATGCCGATGCCGTAGCTGCTGAGCTTGTCCGGTTCGAGCTCGATGCGGACCGAGGGCAACGCGGCGCCGCCCAGGGTGATCTGGCCGACGCCGCTGATCTGCGACAGCTGCTGCTGGATCACGGTGTTGGCGCTGTCGTAGAGCTGCGACCGGGTCAGCGTGTCCGAGGTCAGCGCCAGGATCATGATCGGCGAATCGGACGGGTTGAACTGCCGCCAGGTCGGATTGCCGCGCAAGGTCGTCGGCAGGTCGGCGCGCGACGCCTGGATGGCCGCCTGGACGTCGCGCGAGGCGCCGTTGATGTCGCGGCTCACGTCGAACTGGGTGACGATCGTGGCCACGCCGACATAGCTGGTCGAGGTCAGCTGGGTCACGCCCGAGATCGTGGCCAGGCGTCGTTCCAGCGGCTCGGCGACGGTGGCGGCCATGATTTCGGGCGATGCTCCCGCCATGGTCGCCTGCACGACCACCACCGGGAAGGTGATGTTCGGCAGGGGTGCCACCGGCAGGTTGAACCAGGCGAGCACGCCCGACAGGAAGATCGCGACGCCCAGCAGCGTCGTCGCCACCGGCCGGTCGATGAAGAGGGCGGAGAGGTTCACGTTGGACTCGCGGCCGGCGGATCGCTCGGCCTGCGGCGGCTGAAGCGCCGCGTCAGGCGATCGAAGGCGAGGTAGATCACCGGCGTGGTGAACAGCGTCAATATCTGGCTCAAGGTGAGGCCGCCGATGATCGCCAGGCCGAGCGGCTGGCGCAGCTCGGAGCCAGTGCCGCTGCCCAGCAGCATCGGCAGCGCGCCCAGCATCGCGGCGAACGTGGTCATCAGGATGGGCCGGAAGCGCAGCAGCGACGCCTCGAAGATCGCCTCCTCCGGCGGCTTGCCGTGCTCGCGCTCGGCGTCGAGGGCGAAGTCGACGATCATGATGGCGTTCTTCTTGACGATGCCGATCAGCAGCACGATGCCGATGATGCCGATCACGTCGAGATCCTTGCCGTCGATCATCAGCGCCAGCAGAGCCCCGATGCCGGCCGACGGCAAGGTCGACAGGATCGTCACGGGATGGATGAAGCTCTCGTACAGCACGCCCAGCACGATGTAGACGGCGACGAGGGCCGCGATCAGCAGGAACACCTCGCTCGACAGGGAATCCTCGAAGGCCTGGGCGGCGCCCTGGAACGTGGCCGTGATCGACGGCGGCAGATGCACCGCCTGGATCGCCGCGTTGATCTCGTCGACGGCCGTGCTGAGCGATGCGCCTTCGGTCAGGTTGAACGACAGGGTGACCGCGGGAAACTGCGCCAGATGACTGACCACGAGCGGTGTCGTCCCGGTCTTGATTTCGGCGACGGCGGAAAGCGGTACCTCGCCGGTGCTGCCGGTCTGCGTCGGCAGGTAGAGCGATCTCAACGACTGCAGGTCCGGCAGGCGGTCGCGCTTGGCCACGAGGATCACGCGATACTGCGTCGACTGGTTGAAGATCGTCGTGACGATGCGCTGGCCCAGCGCATCGTAGAGCGCGTTGTCGATGGTCGCCGGCGTGATGCCGTAGCGCGCCGCAAGCTGGCGATTGACCTCGACATTGATCGTCAGGCCCTCGTTGTTGAGGTCGCTGGCGACGTCGCTGATCGACGTGATCTGCTTCATCCGGTCGACGATCTGCGGGACGTATTTATCGAAGTCCTGCTTGCTGGGTCCGCGCAGCACGAACTGATACTGGTTGGGCGAGACCGTCGTATCGAGCGTCAGGTCCTGTTCGGGCTGCAGGTAGAGCTTGATGCCGGGAATGTCCGCCACTTCGCCCTGGATGCGCCGGGCGATCTGCGCCGCGCTCCGCGAGCGGTCGTCGATCGGCTTGAGATTGATCAGGAAGCGGCCGTTGTTCAGGGTCTTGTTGGTGCCGTCGATGCCGACATACGAGGTCAGGCTTGTTACGTCGGCGTCTTTCAGGATGGCGTCGGCCAAGGCCATCTGGCGCGCCGCCATCGCCTGGTACGAGATCGAGTTGTCGGCGACGCTGATGCCCTGGATGACGCCGACATCCTGGACCGGGAACAGCCCCTTCGGAATGACGACGTAGAGGGCACCCGTCAGGGCCAGGGTCAGCGCCGCGACCAGCAGGGTCAGAACCTGGTGGCGCAGCACCCAGCGCAGGCCGTGCTCGTAGGCGGCCAGCGTCCTGTTGAACAGGCCTTCGCTGATGCGCTCGAACCGGCTGGGATGGCGCTCGGACTGGCGCCGCAGCATGCGCGCGCAGAGCATCGGCACGAGGGTCAGGGAGACGACGCCGGACAGCACGATCGTGATCGCGAGCGTGACGGCGAATTCGCTGAACAGGCGCCCGATCACGCCGCCCATGAACAGCAGGGGAATCAGCACCGCGATCAGCGACACGGTGAGCGAGAGGATGGTGAAGCCGATCTGCCCGGCCCCGGTCAGCGCGGCCTCGAGGGGCGGCATGCCCTCCTCGAGGTAGCGCACGATGTTCTCGATCATGACGATCGAATCGTCGACGACGAAGCCGGTGGCGATGATCAGCGCCATCAGCGACAGGTTGTCGATCGAGTAGCCGAGCTTGTACATCACCGCCAGCGTGCCGATCAGCGACACCGGCACGGAGATGCTGGGAATGATCGTTGCCGGCAGGTTGCGCAGGAAGACGAAGATCACCAGGACGACCAGCACGATCGCCAGCACCAGCTCGAAGAAGGCGTCGTCGACCGAGGAACGGATCACCCCGGTGCTGTCCGCCACGACCTCGACATGCATCGATGCGGGCAGGCTCGCCAGCAGCTGCGGCAGCTGTTGCTTGATCTGGTTGACGGTCTTGATGACGTTGGCGCCCGGCTGGCGCTGCACGTTGAGCACGATGGCCGCCGTGTCGTTGAACCAGGCGCCCTGCTGGATGTTCTGGGCGGCCTGGCTCACCGTGGCCACGTCGCGCAGCAGGACCGGCGAGCCGTTCTGGTAGGAAACGATCGTGTCGAGATAGTCCTTCGGGTTCGAAATCTGGTCGTTGTCGTTGATCGTGTAGTCGAGATCGGGACCGTCGAAGTTGCCCTTGGGCTGGCTCAGCGTGATGTTGCCGAGCAGCGTGCGCAGATCGTCGATGTTGAGCCCGTAGGCGGCGAGCTTCTGCGGGTCGGCCTCCACCCGGATCGCCGGCACGTTGCCGCCGGACGGGCTGACCAGGCCGACGCCGGGCACCTCGGCGATCTTGGAGGCGAGGCGGTTGTTGGCGATGTCCTGCAGCTGGGTGAGCGACATCGCCTTGGAGGTCACGGCCAGGGTCAGGATCGGCTGGTCGGCCGGATTGACCTTGGCGTAGGTCGGCGGCGCCGGCAGGCCGGCCGGCAGCAGGCTGTTGGCGGCGTTGATCGCCTCCTGCACGTCCTGCTCGGCGACATCGAGGTTCATCGACAGGTCGAACTGCAGGGTGATGATCGAGGCCGTCGACGAGCTCGACGAGATCATCTGCTGCAGCCCGGGAATCTGCCCGAGCTGTACTTCGAGCGGCGCGGTCACCGTGGTCGACATCACTTGCGGGCTGGCGCCCGGATAGAATGTCTGGACCTGGATCGTCGGGTAATCGACGTCGGGCAGCGACGAGACGGGCAGGAAGCCCACCGAGACCAGGCCGACCAGCACGAGGGCGATCATCAGCAGGGCCGTCGCCACCGGCCGCACGATGAACAGTCGGGAAATGTTCATCGTCCGCTCCGCAGTCTAGTGATCTGTCGACGGTGGGGTGCCGCCGTCCGTCTTCTTCTTTGCCGATGGTGGCGATGCCGGTGTCTGGGAGACCTGCGGCGCCGATGCCGTTGTCGGGGCCGGTGCCGGCGCGACCTTGATCTTCGCGCCGTCGCTCAATCGGTCCGTGCCGTCGATGACGACGCTGTCGCCCGCCGCGAGGCCGCTCGCGATGACGGTGTTCTTGCCGTCGCTCGGCCCCAGCGTGACCTTGTGCACCGACGCCGTATCGTCCTTGTTCACGAGGTAGACGTAATTGCCCGGCGCGCCGCTCAGCACGGCCGCCGTCGGCACGAGCACGGCCTGGTGCAGCGTATCCACGAGCAGCTGGACGTTGACGAATTCGTTGGGGAACAAGGCTTCGTCGTCGTTGGCGAAGCTCGCGCGCAGCATGACGGTGCCGGTGCTCGTGGTCATCTGGTTGTTGACGGCATAGAGCGTGCCGGTCGCCAGCTTCTTGCCGCCGTCGCTGCCGTAGGCCGTCACCGCCAACTTCACGCCAGGAGTCCGGAACCGCTCGACCACCTTCTGGAGATCATTCTGGGCAACCGTGAACTCGACCGTCGTCGGCTTGATCGTCGTGACGACGGCAATTCCGGTGCTCGATGAACCGGTGATGTAGTTGCCGGGATCGACCAGACGCAGGCCGACGCGGCCCGCGACCGGCGCGGTGATGCGGCTATAGGAGAGGTTGAGCCTGGCGGTATCGACCGCCGCCTGGTCGAGCTTCACCGTGCCCTCGTTCTGCACGACGACATAGGCCTGGTCTTCGGCCTGCTGACGGGCGATGGAATCCAGCGTGACGAGCTTCTGGAAGCGCGTGAGGTCCATCTGCGCCTCGTGAAGAAGACCTTGGTCGCGCTGCAGCGTGCCGGTGGCTTGATCGAGGGCTGCCTGAAAGGGGCGGGGATCGATCTGCGCCAGCAGCTGGCCCTTCTGCACGTCCTGGCCTTCCTGGAAAGGCACCTCGACCAGATAGCCGCTGACAGCCTGGTTCGGCATGACGGTGACCGTGGCTGTCGGCGTGACGGTGCCCAGCTCGTTCAGGATCACCGGCATGTCGCCCAGCGTCGCCTGCGTCACCCTGACGATCTGTGGCGCCGCGGGTCTCGCGCGCGGCTTCTGCGCCAATTCATGCCAGACGACGATGGCGACCAGGATCAGCACCGCCGACGCCACGATCCAGCGCACGCGATGGACGCGCGGCGGGTTGGCGATTTGTGTGTTCACAGCTTCGTTCATGTGCCGTTGCACCGCCGCCAGGTGGGATGGACGTTGGGCGCGCCCGAGATATATCAAGGCCAGCAATTGCGGGTTCGCACGCAGAACGCAGGCGCTCAATTGCCCTGCGAGCCTATGCCGCCGGTGGACGGTCCGCCTGAGCTGTTGGCGCGACGATGATGGCGGTGCTCTCTACTGGGCTGGTTGGTGGAAACATGGACGGCGGTCCTTCAAAAAGACAGCTGCTGTGGATTGAAGGCAGATGGCTTCAATACGAAGCGCCTCTCCAAGACGTGCCCCGACATCGAATTTGTTCAGACAAAAGTAAGCTGACGCCGCACAGTTTGTGCAGCCGGCCGCTCAGGGCGTACGCACAGTCGACGAGCGGATCCCTTTCTATGCCCAGCTCAGGATGACGCCAACATCGCCCGGCATGCCGCCTGGATAGTCGATGATCTCGTAGCGGATATGATAGCCGCGCGACCTGAGCTGGCGCTGCCAGAATTCATAGATCTCCTTGGGAATGCCCGTCAGGGTCTTCTCCCAGCCCTCCTCGGCCTGGTTGATGGCACGCCCGTTATCGGTGCAAAGCGTATGCGGAAAGCGATAGACCTGCACCGCTGAGAGGCCGTTCTCCACGGCGCGGTTGATGATGATCGAGGCTTTTTCGAGAACCTCGTCGTCGCTCAGGCCGGAAGGCCTGCTCATTTTGTCCAGCAGTGCTTTCTTCTCGGCTTCCGCCGCATCGAGCTTCTTCATCGCCACCGAGGCCTTCTCTCCCTCCGCAATGGCGATCTTCTTCCGCAGTTCCTGGGCGCTAAGAATACCTGTCATGATTCCTCTCCCGTGTGATAGCAGTCGTTGCTGCCTCCCAAGTGCCTGGCGTGGCGCGCGTCTAGCCGGCGATCATCGCTCCTCGTCAGTCGGCACGATCAGAACAGTGACTGCAGCACCGTCGGGGCTGATCAACTGGCGATCCCCAAAGGCACGTCGACATCGATCCTGCTCAAAGGTACCACGCGGCGTAGGCCTGCCGCGTGAAGTGTGTGTCGCAGCGGCCTTCAACCCGGCCGGTTGGCCGGTCGATAGTCCATCTGCGTTCCGGCGCCGATCGGGGTTGCTGAGATGGTCGAGCCTCGCCGCTGATCGCGCCATACCCTGACCGGCGGCGTACCCGGACGATCCTCGACCGGTTGACCGTGGATGCCCTGAAGCAAGTTGCTGATCAGCGCGAAGTCGGCATTCGAGAACCGCACGACGGTTTCAGTCAGCTTGCCGGCGGCATCGAAGCTGAAGGAGACGGATGCCGGCATCCCCAGCATCTGGATCGATTCGACGAACAGCTTCGGCTGGTTGCCATTCGGCGTCGCGGCGCAGACCGGCGCATCCTGCCGGCACGGCACGGCCTGCCCGCTGCTCGCCGACATGAGCTGCGATTCGTTCAATCCCCACTGGGCATAGGACCACCAGGCGTTCGCAGGACCGGCCAGCAGCAACGCAAACGCGGCGGCGGCGAGATGGAAAATGGCACGCATGGCAGGGCTCCCGTTTGCGACGCGTGGCCCGCCTCCTTGACCTCGATCAAATCGGCGACGCTTTGAGACGGGCAGGATATTTCCGATATTGAGGCGAAAGCTTTCCGATGTCACCATGGAGCCGCGCCGGCCCGGCGGCAGCGCGAGAAGACGCCGTCCTGACGCACGTCATCCACTGCCGACGGCCACCCATTGGTCGATGGTCCGATGCGCGACGATCGGCCCGATATCGACCTCGGCGCCGCGACGCCGCAGGGTTTCGGCGACATCGTCGCGCAATTCGGCAAGTCGCACGGCAATGCCTTGCCGGCGCATCGCGCCAGTGAAGCTGCGCAGGCTGGCCAGCGCTGTGACATCGATCGTCGGCACGCCGGAGCAGTCGATCACCACCATCTTGAGCGGGGCATCGGCCTCGGCGACGAGCTCCAGGAAGCGGCGCCGGACCTGCTCGGCGTTGAAATAGACCCACGCGCCCAGGCTGCGCAGCACCAGCACCGAGGAGGGCGTCTCTGCCATCGGGTAGCGCGCCTTGTTCACGTAGTGCCCGCTCGCCGGGTCGCGCGCCAGCACGGCGATGGGCGGCCGCGAGGCGCGGGCGATCAAGATGACGATCGAGCCGATCGCCGCCAGCAGCAGGCCGTCCAGCGGCCCGAACGCCAGCACGCCCACGAGGCCAACCATCGCGATCGCAAACTCGGTGCGGGACACGGCCCTGAGCTCGCGCAGTTCCTCGACCTTCACCAGATGCTTGGCCGCCATCACGACGATCGCACCAAGCACAGGCTCGGGCAGGTCGCGGAACAGGCCGGTGAAGAAGGCCAGCACCAGCGCCACCACGGCCGATGTGACCACGAGCGAAAGCGGCGAGGTGGCGCCGTTCATGTCGTTCACCGCGGTCTGCGACATGCCGCCCGCCACCGGGAAGCCGTGCGCCAGCCCCGCCGCGACATTGGACACGCCGATCGCGGTCAGCTCCTGCTGCGGGTCGATCTCGTCGCCATGCTTCTGGGCGAAGCTGCGGGCGACCGAAATCGTCTCGCTGTAGGACAGCAGGAAGCAGGCGAAGGCGGTGGGCATGAGGAGGCCGAGATCGCCGATCGCGACATCGGGAAGGCCGATCGCCGGAAAGCCCTGCGGCAGCTGCCCGACGAGTTTCACGCCGTACTTGCCGAGGTCGAACAGGCTCGCTGCCGCAATCGCGCCGGCCACCACGACCAGCGTGGTCGGGCGTCCAGGCAACGCCCATTCCAGCAGCAGGAATAGCGCGATCGCCGAAGCGCCGACCACGAGCGAGGGCAGCGAGGCATCGGGCAGCGCCACGCCGACATGCCAGAGGCGCTCGAAGAAATTGCCTCCGGCGCCCTCCATGCCGAGAAGCTTGGGGAGCTGGGTCGAGGCAATGTAGAGGGCGGCGCCGGTCTTGAAGCCGGTCACCACGGGATCGGAAAAGAAATAGGCAAGGTTGGCCAATCCGAGGAAACGGCCGCCGATGGCGATGACGCCCACCAGCAGCGCGATCGCCCCGCCGAGCGCCAGCGCGCGCGCCGGGTCGCCGCCATCGAGGACGGCAATGCCGGCGGCCACGGCCAGCGCCAGCGCCGAGGTCGGGCCCACGGCGAGTTGCCGGCTCCGTCCGAACAGAGCGTAAGCTAGGCCGGCGACGAGGTAGCAATAGAGGCCGGTCACCGGCGGCAGGCCGGCCAGCGAGGCATAGGCCAGCGACTCGGGGATGACGAAGGCGGCAAGCGAGAAGCCGGCGATGGCGTCCGGCCGCAGCCGGCGCGGTGCATAGGCGCCCAGCCACTCAGTTATGGGCAGTATCCGCAGATGCCGCACTGCGCCACCTTTCTGGACCGCCGCGTGGTCCGGCCTAGTAGCGCTGCGCCACCAGCCGGCGGCCGGCGATCGACGCCTGGTCGTCGTACTTCTTCTTCTCGGACCGTCCCGGCAGCTTCACCTTGGCGCGGTCGATCTTCTTGTAGGGAATCTGCGAGAGGATGTGGGTGATGCAATTGAGCCGCGCGCGCTTCTTGTCGTCGGAATGGACGATGTGCCAGGGCGCGTGTTCGCTGTCGGTGTATTCGAACATCAGGTCGCGGGCGCGCGAGTATTCGTACCAGCGCTTGTAGGACCCGAGGTCCATCGGGCTCAGCTTCCACTGGCGGACCGGATCGTCGATGCGCGCCCGGAAGCGCCGCTCCTGCTCCTCCTGCCCGACCTCGAGCCAGATCTTGACGAGACGCGTGCCGCCTTCGATCACGAACTTCTCGACCACCGGACAGAGCTCGAGGAAGCGTTTGTGCTGCTCGGGCGTGCAGAAGCCCATGACGTGCTCGACGCCGGCGCGGTTGTACCAGCTGCGGTCGAAGATCACGATCTCGCCGCCTGCCGGAAAGCGCTCGACATAGCGCTGCATGTACATCTGGCTTTTCTCGCGATCGGACGGCGCCGGCAACGCCACGACGCGGAAGACGCGCGGGCTCACGCGCTCGGTGATGGCCTTGATGGTGCCGCCTTTGCCCGCCGCATCGCGCCCTTCCAGCACGACGATCACGCGCTCGCCGGTGGTGCGAATCCAATCCTGCAGGTAGCAGAGTTCCTCCTGCAGCTTGCGCAGCTCCTTCTCGTAGACCTTGCGCTTGAGTTTTTGCGTGGTGTCTTTGCTGGGCATCCGTTCCTCCCCGGCCGCCATGTCGGCCAGACTACCATCCCCGTGCGTGCCGACGCGACGGCTGCCTGGCCACAAGAGCCCATGGCCGTACGATCGTCGTCACCTCATGGCACCACGAGAGAGAGCGAGCTTCACGTGTACGACGCCCCTTTCAGGGCGGGTCGTCATTGCAAGGCCGCAACGCTCGAATACTTTGAGCATCGGCACATTCTCGGGCAACACTTCGGCGACGAACTCCTCGAGCCCGGCCGCGCGCGCAATCTCGATCAGGTGACTGATCAGGTGCGTGGCGATGCCCAGTCTCTGATGCGGGTCGTCGATCGCGAACGCAATCTCGGCGCAACCAGGTCGCGAGACGATATACCTCGCGCCGCCCACGATCACCTGTCGGCCGCCTTCGGAAAGCACAGCTGCCAATGCCACATGGCTGATGAAGTCCACATTGAGGAAGAATTCTATTTCGCGCTCGCTGAAGCTGCGCTTTGGTGCAAAGAACCGGCGGTATAGCGTTTCCTTGCTGGCCCGTCCGATGGAGGCAAGCATCTCGGTACGGTCACTGGGCAGCAGCGCCCGGATTTGCAGCGATGCCCCGTTACGCAAGCGTTCGGTGGTGGCGTACTTGGCAGCGTTCATGGATTGCCGCCTTCCCAGAGTGTCGTATGGCCGTAACCCGCTTAGGCGTACGTGCCACGTCCATTATTGTTCCAATCCGGAAGCGCAGGAAGTCCGTGCAGCCACCCATTCCGGCTTGCTAGGATTGGCCATTGCAATCGCCGGGGGGCAAACGATGCGCACACTGGTCTTGCTGTTGACCATCGGAAGCTTGGCCGAAGGATGCGAGAAGCTGGACAATCTGTCGACCAGCCAGAAGGGCGCCGACGACCTGGCCGAACATGCCGCCAGCCAATGAGCTGGCAGCATGGCTTGTTCCGCCTCTGGCTTCTGGGCACTGCGGCCTGGATGATTCTGTGGGCGGTCATGGTCAGCATGGTCTGTCACCTGCTCCCCGACGGGAAGATGACCTGCCGCACCGTGTCCAATCACTGGGTCGCCGAGTGGATCGACCGCACGACCTGGAGCTACTTCAAGATCGGCCTGGTCGGCTTCTCGTTGCCGGCGGCCGTGCTGGTCTGTGGCGTTGTCGTCGTCTGGGCCGCCTCGCGACGCTCCTGACCGGGCGTAGTGCCAGCTCAGCGTGACGCCGATGTCGCCGGCATGCCGCCCGGATAGTCGATGACCTCGTAGCGGATGTGGTAGCCCTCTGGCTGAAGGCGACGCTTCCAGAATTCGACAGCATTTTGCTGTCACGCCGGCCAGCGAGACCCCACCCATGGTGTACGACCGACGCTCCGGGCTCTCCCGCGCCCTCTATGCCGGTACGAAAGTATTATTCTGCTCGGCGTTGACACGTGGCTCTTGACAGAACTGAGCAATGTTGTGGCGTATCCCTGTCGACACTCACGCGCAGAGGATCGACGGATGGCCACACCCGGACAACCCACGAGCTGCAAGCCCGAATACGTCGAGCTCGCCCATAACTATTGCCTGCTCGGCGTCACCAACGAGGTCCTGGGCGATTTCTTCGGCGTCACCAGCGCACCATTCAGAACTGGATCGCCGCCCACGCCCGATCGCCGACTGGACCTCCAACTTCAGAGTCTTGATCAATGATCACTCCCCATCTGTCCGCAGTTTTGCTGTCTCACCAAGGGGTGCAGTCCAGTGCCCTGATTGGCGTATCGCTTGCGGAAATTGCGGAAATTGCCCTTCTCCTGCCGGCAACGACACCGCGGCAGCGCTGCTGCTATAGTGCCGCCATGACCGATCAAGCTTTGCCCGACCAGATTCCCGACCGGCTCTCCACCAACCCGAAGAGCCCGCACTACGACGAGGCGCTGCTGACGCGCGGCGTCGGCATCAAATTCGACGGTCAGGAGAAGACCAACGTCGAGGAATATTGCGTGAGCGAGGGCTGGATCCGCGTCGCCGTCGGCAAGACGGTCGATCGCAAGGGCAACCCGCTCACCATCAAGCTCACCGGCAAGGTCGAGCCCTATTTCCAGAAGTAGGAATCCGCATGCACAGCCACACGCTCGACGGTTGGAAGCACGATCACGTCT
>Ga0193726_1002584_pt1 | contig 12142 bp, 10 predicted proteins | sample H2c1metaG_FD_144928 | JGI IMG/M metagenome (GOLD analysis project Ga0193726, IMG submission 144928) | Soil microbial communities from a riparian zone of the East river system, Colorado, United States - H2c1 | ecosystem: Environmental > Terrestrial > Soil > Riparian zone | place: USA: East River... | reverse complement strand
CGGACTTGATCGCAATCTCGCCTACTTGGGATTGGTCGAAATCCTGTATGGCTACCCTCTCGATGGCGTGGTGCTGACCATAGGCTGCGATAAGACCACGCCGGCCTGTTTGATGGCCGCCGCCACCGTCGACATTCCCGCCATCGCTTTGTCGGTGGGCCCGATGCTGAACGGCTGGCACAAAGGTCAGCGCACCGGATCCGGCACCATCGTCTGGAAGGCGCGTGAAATGATGGCGCGCGGCGAGATTGATTATCCGGGCTTCATCGAATTGGTCAGCTCATCGACTCCTTCCACCGGCTACTGCAACACCATGGGCACCGCGACGACCATGAACTCGCTCGCCGAAGTGCTGGGCATGCAGCTTCCGGGCTCGGCCGCCATACCGGCTCCCTATCGGGAGCGCGGGCAAATCGCCTACGAGACCGGCAAGCGCATCGTCGGCATGGTGCAAGAGGATCTGCGGCCTTCTGCCATCATGACCCGCGCTTCGTTTTTGAACGCGGTCGTGGTGAATTCGGCCATCGGCGGCTCCACCAATGCGCCGATTCACATGGCCGCCATTGCGCGCCACATGGGTGTGGAATTGTCGCTCGATGACTGGCAATCGCACGGCCATGGCGTGCCGCTGCTGGTCAATCTGCAGCCGGCCGGCGCCTACTTGGGCGAGGATTATCATCACGCCGGCGGCGTGCGCGTCGTCGTGAATGAGCTCATGAAACAGGGTTTGATCCACGAAGACGCCATGACCGCCAACGGCCGGACCATCGGCGAGAACTGCCGCGGCCACGAGATCAGCGACACGGACGTGATACGGCCTTTCGCGACGCCGCTCAAAACCAACGCGGGCTTCATCGTGTTGCGCGGCAATTTGTTCGACTCGGCCATCATGAAAACCAGCGTCATCTCGCCCGAGTTCCGCCGTCAGTACCTGAGCAATCCTGAGCAGCCCGACGTGTTCGAAGGACGCGCAATCGTCTTTGACGGGCCCGAGGATTATCACGCCCGCATCGATGATCCCAGCTTGGGCGTGGATGAAAACTGCTTCTTGGTGATGCGTGGCACCGGGGTGATCGGCTATCCGGGCGCGGCCGAGGTGGTCAACATGCGGCCGCCCGACTATCTCATCAAACGCGGCATTACGATGTTGCCGTGCATCGGCGACGGCCGTCAGTCGGGAACTTCGGCATCTCCCTCGATATTGAATGCCTCGCCGGAAGCCGCGGCCGGCGGTGGCCTGGCCATTCTCAAGACGGGCGATCGGATCCGCGTTGATCTGCGCAAAGGCACAGTCGACATGCTGGTCACCGATGCCGAAATCGCCGCACGCCGCAGCGCATTGGCGGCCGCCGGCGGCTACAAATACCCTGCGTCACAAACGCCGTGGCAGGAAATCCAGCGCGGCATGACCGATCAGTTAGGCGATGGCATGGCGTTGAAACCCGCGCTCAAATATCAAAAAGTCGCCGAGAAATTCGGCATCCCGCGCGACAACCACTAAGTTCACGCCCACAGATAGGTGGTCTTGGTCTGGGTGTAAAACTCCACTGCCGCGAATCCCTGTTCGCGCGCGCCATAGCTGGATTTGCGCGACCCTCCGAATGGCACGTGGTAATCCACGCCCGCCGTCGGCAAATTCACCATCACCATGCCGGCGCGCACCGCGCGTTGGAAGTTGCGCGCATACTTCAATGAACTGGTTACGATGCCCGCCGATAAACCAAATTCACCGCTGTTCGCCACCGCCAATGCTTCGTCATAGTCTTTCACGCGAATGACGCTTGCCACCGGTCCGAAAATTTCCTCCGCGTTCACCCGCATGGCCTGGGTGGTATCCGAAATCACCGCGGGACTCACGTACCAACCGGGCTTGTCCAGCGACAATCGTTCGCCGCCCGTCAAGATCCGGCCACCCTCGCGCTTCGCAATGTCCACATAGGACAGCGTGTTCTTCATCTGCGCCTCGTTGACGATGGGACCCATCTGGCTGTTCGAATCGAGCGCATCACCCACGCGCAGGGCCTGCGCCCTGGCCGACAATCCGGCCACGAATCGATCGTAAATGGCATCCGTGACAATGAGACGGCTCGACGCCGTGCAGCGCTGGCCGGTGGCAAAGAATGCGCCGTCGAGCGCGCACATCAATGCTCGCTCCAAATCAGCGTCATCCAACACCACCAGCGGATTCTTGCCGCCCATTTCCAACTGCACCCGCGCTTGGCGCGCCATGGCCGCGGCGCCTACCTTGGCGCCGGTGCGCTGTGAACCGGTAAATGAAATGCCCTCGATGAGCGGATGCTGAACGATGGCATTGCCGGTTTCGGCATCGCCAAACACCATGTTGAAGACACCCGCAGGCACGCCCGCCTCGTAGATGATCTCGGCCAAGGCGCTCGCCGTTGCCGGTGTCGGGCTGGCGGGCTTGATCACGACGGTATTGCCGAAGGCCAGCGCCGGCGCGGACTTCCAGGCAGGAATCGCGATCGGAAAATTCCACGGCGTAATGAGCCCGAATACCCCGAGCGGCTCGCGCGAGGTCATGACATCGACTCCTGGGCGGGTCGAAGCCAGATTTTGGCCATGCAGCCTAAGCGCCTCGCCGGCGAAGTACTTGAAAATGCGCCCCGCGCGCGTGACTTCGCCGATGCCCTCCGGCGCGGTCTTGCCTTCCTCGCGCGACAGCAAGCGTCCGATTTCCTCGCGCCGCTTCAGAATCATGTCGCCGATCTTGTCCAGGAAGTCGGAGCGAAACTCCGGCGAGGCCTCGGCCCACGCCGGAAACGCCTTGTGCGCTGCCCTGACGGCAGCATCCACTTCGCCGCCCGCCGCCTGCGGATAGCGCGCGACGATGTCGCGGGTATCGGATGGGTTCTCGCTGTCTCGCAGCGCATCTCCGGAAACTCGCTCGCCGCCGATGAAATGCTTGAGGGTTTGGGTGGGTGTAGTCATTTGCTGTTCCGGCCGCAGGTTGGCCTGCGAATTTTAACATTCGTGAGGACATTCGCTGCTGGCTGCTGATAATATCGCCTTTAAGTATATTATAATACTATTGACCGAGGTGGCTGGATGTTGACCGTGCGAATTTCGATTCTTGGCTTAGTGCTCTGCGTCAGCGCCTGTGGTGGGGGCGGCGGCAGCACTGCTCCTCCTCCAGTCACGCCCCCGCCGGCCAATCCCGGCACGCCCGCGAGCGTCGATACCAGCGTGAACTTCACCATTGGCAACGTGAACAGCGGCTTGCCGCTCGATATTGCCGCCGCCTCCCAGACCGCCGCGGCCGCCGCCGTTCAAGCCGCCGCCGGCGCCTCGCAAAGCCAGTTGTGGCATTTCATCCCCGCGGCGGCCAATCAGTACAAGATCGTCAACGCCAACAGCGGACAGGTGCTCGGCATCAGTGCCGCTTCGATCACCAGCGGCGCGGCTGCTCTGCAGTATGCCGACAACGGCACCAAGGACCATTTGTGGGAGGTTTTGAGCGTTGGCGGCGGTCAATACAAGATCCAGAACGTCAACAGCACCCTGCTGCTCGACATCAGCGGCGCATCCAAGTCGGCCGGCGCCGATGCCGTGCAAACGAGCGACGCGGGCGCAAGCAGTCAGCTGTGGACGCTGACATCCGCGGGCGCGGCGTACGTCAATCCGGGCCTGGTCACCGGCAACGTAGCGCCGGTGCACGATCCTTCCATGATCAAGGCCGGCACCTCGTACTTGTTGTTCGCAACCGGCGGCGGCATCGAGCAGCGCGCATCGATCGATCGCACCAACTTCACACCAACGCTCACCGCGCATGCGTTCGCGGCATTGCCGGCGTGGACTGCGCCCTATACCAATGGCATAGATCTGTGGGCGCCCGACGTTTCATTCAACAACGGCCAGTACTATCTGTACTTCGCCGCCTCGACATTCGGCAGTGCAAATTCCGCCATCGGCTTGGCCACCAGTGCCACAGGCGATGTCGGTACCTGGGTCGATAGCGGCGCTGCCGTTGTGACGTCAACGACTTGCGCCGGCTCCAACGCCATCGATCCTGCCTTCATCAGCGACGCCTCCGGCAACTGGTGGTTGGCTTTCGGTTCCTTCTTCAACGGCATCAACATGGTTCAGCTGGATCCGAGCACGGGTAAACCCCTGGGCGCGACGCCCACCTGTTACTCCCTGGCGCAGCGTACCGGCACCGCCATTGAGGGTTCAACTGTCTACTTGCACGCCGGCATGTACTACCTGTTCGCATCCGTGGACACTTGTTGCCAGGGCGTCAACAGCACCTACCACATTGTTGTCGGCCGCTCGAGCACTCCACAGGGTCCGTACGTCGACCGCGGCGGCATTGCAATGACTCAAGGCGGAGGCACCATCGTGCTCGCCACTCACGGTAATATTATCGGCCCCGGTGGCCAGGACATTTTCAGCGATACCGACGGCGATGTGCTGGTCTATCACTACTACGACGGCAACAACGCCGGCACGCCAACGCTTGGCATCAATCTGCTGGGTTGGACCAGCGATGGCTGGCCGTTCGTGCACTGATCGTTCACGGCGCGAACACTTTCGCTTCGATGAGCCGGAAATTGGCGGGAGCAGCGGGTCCGTCAAAGACCAACCGCAAATCCTGTGCGGTGAGCGGCGGAAAGCTAATGTCGTTCTCGCCGTTCGCGAGCGGCTGGCGCGGCGAGCGCTTCTGCGCAGGAACATCCCGCCACCCTTGCGGCGTTTGATACTGCAAATGCAAGCTCCGGGGTGCGGCGTACCCGGCGCCGTCCGCGAAGAAATACAGTTCCAGCGAACCTATCAGCCTCTTCCGGCGCAGGTCTATTCCGAACCAACTGCTGGTACTTCCACTCGCCGCCGCGGGCGACCAGCCATTGGGATTGCTCGGGAAGAACCACAGCCGGCCATCGATCCCCTCTGCCACTACCGACCCCGGCGCTACTGAAGATGCGCTCGCGATGGGGCCGTCAGCGACTCCAGGATTGACGGCAAGATCCACCCGCCGTGCCGCCCTGCTCTCGAGCGGATGCCGCGCGCCGAGCGGCATTGAAACTCGCTCGAGCGGCCCAGGACCGTAGCGGCGCACGCCATCCACGAACACCGACAGCCCTCGGCCCGCTGCGTATCGATCGCCGGCTCGATCATAAAAAATGCCGACGTCGTGCCCGTGATAGGAGAGGCCCTGCAGCGCGAAGTAGCGGATGGGGCTGCCCTCGCTTGGCCGCTCAACAGAGATCAGCGGCGCGATCTCAAGGGTTTCATCGCTGCGTGGCCGAATCCCAATCAAGCCGTTTAAAATCAGGTCGACATAGGTCGAATGTTCGTAGTGGTGCGAACGCGCGAGCCCGACGATGGGCTTGCCCGTGTCCGGGTTGTAGTCCTCTTGAATGTCGGGCTCAGCGCCGCTCACCAAGTGTTGCCGGGTGTATTGCCGCAGCAGGCGCAAATAGTCGGCCGAGCTGATGACGGTTTGCGAATAGTCATCGAGCAGGTTGGCGAGGCCGGTCAAAACTTGCGAGGTTTGAAAAGGCCAGGATGGTCCATTCCATTGGCATTCGGATTTTCCCGTGCCGGCTTCGTAGCGGTACTGCGTGAGATAGCGCGGGTACGAAGCTTCCACCGTGCGCAGGCCATGAGCACCTGCAAACTCCGCCGGCGCCAGCACGTGCGTCCAGGCGCCGGCGAAAGCCTCGGACCGACCAGCGTCGGTCGGCACAAGCTCAAAGGTCCACGGCACATATCCCACCAGCTCGCGGCCGCGGATGAATTCACCGGCCGCTACGTATGCCGTCGAGCGCTGATATCGATCCACGAAGTGATTCAGCATGGGGTTCCATAACTGCTCCAATACCGCGGCGCGCAGTTTCGCGGCCCTGCGGGAATACTCCACTGCTACGTCAGGCTGACCGGCGAGCGCCGCGAAGCGCGCGATCGCCAAGGCGTTGGCATACTGGTAGCTGTTGATCGATGCTCGAAATGCGAACCCGCCGGTGAAGCCATTGTGATTCTGGTCGGGGCTGGGATCCGAAGTAAATCCCGCGCCCGACGCATCGATCGAGGCAATGGTGTACTCCGTTGCGTCGAGCAGGGGTTCAATCCAATAGAGCCCGTGTGCCCGATCGAAGTGATCGTCCCAGCGATCGTAGATGGCGCGCATTTCCGTAAGATGCCGCAGCCCCGGCGAGGGGTCGCCGCTGACCCGCGCGCGGCTCTCGGTCGCCGCGGCGATGGATTCAGAGAAGTGCCGATCGTTGCCGCCCCCCGCGTACAAGTGATCGATCAGGCTGTCGATGACGGCCGGGTCGCGCAACCAGCGGCCTTCGAGAATGTGGAAGGAGGCCGAATCATTCAGATCGGTGAACGGTTGGCGCGCCCAGGGCACGTTGTCCAGAAACTCCAGCACCGTGGTGCCTTCGGGGCCGATCTCGCGGATGTGAGACCTGAACACTTTCCATCGATAATAGTAAACCTCCTGGATTTCGGGATCATCGATCTCCAGGAAGGGAATATTGCGCGCATACCAGGGCGCATCAGCGCCGAAGTACTCTGCCGCGATTTTCTCTCGAGGAAGGCTAGGCTGCGCCTGGGCAGCGAACGCAAGTCCGAGGCCGGCCGCAATCGCGCCAAGCCGGCTTCCCGCTATTCGACAAATGGGGCCACCTCGAGGCGCCGCCCGCACAAAAAAGCGTCTGCCACCAATTGCAGCGGCGCCACATCCACATCGCTGCGCTGCTGCTGAACTAGATTGGCGAAGTGCGCATACAGATTCGGATATTCCTCGCCTGGCGCAATCTCCACCGCCTTATCTTTTACGAACATTTGCGTGCCGCCCATCGATAGGGTCAATCTGCCCGCATCGGTCTCAACTTCTATGTCCCAGGTCTGAGGCCCCGTCTGCAGAAAATCCAAATCTACGCCCACCGGCACGCCATCTGAGCCCTGCAGCGCCAATTTCGCGGCAATCGGCGTCGCGCAATTCGCGGGAAAAGACAGTTCCGCATCCTTCAACAGCAACGGTCCCGGAATGATGCGCGTCAGAATCGAGAGTGCGTTGATGCCCGGATCGAATACCCCAAGACCGCCCGCCTCCCAGATCCACTTTTGACCGGGATGCCAAACGCGCACGTTTTCCTTCCAATTGACGCTGACGCTGACAATTTTTCTCTGCGCCAGCCACTCGCGCGCCGGCTCCACGGCGCGGGCATGGCGTGAATGCCAGGAAGCAAACAAGACCAAGTTTTTCTCCCTGGCCACGTTGACGAGCGCCATCACTTCGCTGACCGTTACGCCCGGCGGCTTCTCCAATAACACATGACAGCCGTGCCGTAAGGCATGCAGCGCCGCTTCGTAGCGAACTTGCGGCGTCGTGCACAAGGAAACGGCAGCGATGTCGGGATGAGCCTCGAGCAGTTGCTGCAAATTGGGGTAGCTCGGCATGGCATCGAGCTTGTTGTGCGGGCTCGCTATCGCCACGAGCTTAAAGGCCTTATTTGCCGCCAGCGCAGGCAGGTGCTGATCTCGAGCAATCTTGCCGAGACCTACGATGGCGATATTGATTGGCAATGCAGACTCCATAATTCGCGGCGCCGCTTCGGCCGGCGCCTTCTAATAATCATACTAATTTAAGACTACAGTTCCCACCAACGTGCCGCAAGGCCATTCGATGTTTTGCGCGGGCAAGCAGGCTGTCAGGCGACATGCCATTCCGCTATGCCGACAGAACTAACCGATGTTGGCGATCCTGCGCCAACTATATAGCCTGCAACAGGGCCCCGCGGTTTCCGGTGGATCCAGGCTGAATGCATCCCCCCATGCCTAACCCTCACCTTCACCGGCGCCGCGGAAGCCCACCAAGCAGAGATTGACGCAGGCTCACACCTCGTGCCCTGTCGGCGCTTGGTAAAGTCCAGTGTCCCGCCACATACTGTTGGCGCCGTGCAGCCCTTCATACTTTCCAATAACGATGTCCGCGTGCCGCGCATCATTTACGGAACGGCTTGGAAGAAATCCGCGACTGCAGGCCTCGTTAGTCTCGCCGTTCAAAATGGATTTCGCGGCATCGATACCGCCTGCCAGCCCAAACACTACGACGAAGCAGGCGTAGGCGCCGGCATTGCCGCCGGCCTGGGAGACGGCCCGACGCGCACCGATCTTTACCTGCAAACCAAATTCACGTCGCTCTCCGGCCAGGACCCCGACCGCGTTCCATACGACCCGAAGGCGCTCCTGACCGATCAAGTCGCGCAATCCATCTCCGTATCGCTTCAAAACCTGCAAACGGATTATCTTGACTGCGTCCTTCTGCATTCTCCTATGCCAACGATGGCGCAAACGCTGTCGGTGTGGCGCGCGCTCGAATCATTGGTGAAATCGAAGGTGATTCGCCAGATCGGCATCAGCAACTGCTATGACCTGAAGGATCTCACAACCCTATACGAGGCTGCGCGCTTCAAACCCGCCGTCATTCAAAATCGATTCTACGCCGACACCCACTACGACAAGGGAATACGCGCCTACTGCGGCCAACAGCAAATCATTTACCAAAGCTTTTGGACCTTGAGCGCCAACCCGCATCTCCTGGCGAGCAAGACCATCACTTCATTGAGTTCAGCTTACAAGCGAACGCCGGCTCAGATCTTGTTCCGCTATCTCACGCAGATCGGCATTGTCCCCCTCACCGGCACCAAATCCGAGATTCACATGCGCGAGGACCTCGCCATCTTCGACTTCGAGCTCAGCATCGAAGAATGCCGCGCGATACACGAGCTACTTTGATTTTGCCGGGTTGCCGGACGGTTTGGCCTTACATAATCCAGCGAGCATCCCAAGCGCGCAAAACAGCGGGCTTGCAGCCATTGCCACCGGCAACCAAAAACTGAGTCGCGACGCGCAACAGATCGCCAATCCCGATAGCCAGAACGTCGCTGGGCCGTTGCTGGATCTAAATCAAGCTCTGGTTCTGGCCCAAGCCGGCGCGAACGTGATCAGCGCAGAGAACAAGATGCTGGGCACTTTGCTGGACGCGCTCGCCTAGACAGGACCGGTCATCGCACGGCGCCGGGCGCCCGATTCCGCACTGCAGCTACCCCAAACCGTAGCCGCGTCACGTTTTCAGCGCAGTCGCTGCCGTAAATTCAGCGCATGTGCCAGCGCTACGCCGTCCCAGACCAGGTCACTGTCGAGCGCGAATTCCTGCCGGATCGTGCGTGGTGGAATTTCACTGCCAAATACAATGTCGCTCCGAAACAGTACGTACCGGCAATCCGCCGGCACGACGGGAAATCCGAAGCCGTCATGATGCGCTGGGGACTGATACCGGCATCCGCCGAAGGTCGCGCCGGTGAATCACCAACAATCGTCGATGTAGAGGCGATCCTGGATTCGCCGGTATTCCGCACTCCCTGGCTCGAGGGCCAACGCTGCATTTTGCCCATGTCAGGGTTCTATGCTTGGCAGTTGACCAATCGACGCTACCGCCAACCGCATTTTGTTCGATTGCTCGACCGCTCTGTCTTTGGCGTGGCGGCCGTTTGGGATCGCTCGGTCGCCGAAGAAGACGATGTCATCGAAAGCTGCGCGGTGGTCTGCGTGCCGCCAAACGATCTCATAGTCCGGATCGCCAACACCGACGGATACATGCCTGCCATTTTGCGGCGCAAGGACTATCAAACTTGGTTGCGAGGGACGCCGGTCGCTGCAAAGGCAACCCTGCGCCCCTATTATAAGAGCGGCATGCAAGCCTACCCCGTCAGTCCGCGCGTCAACTCAACCGCGCCTGACGACTCGGGTCTCATCCAACCGGCCGAATACGCTTAAGCTTTCTAGCGCAGATCCGACTCCGGGTGTGCGATGGCGCTTACGAACTGCGCGAGTTCATCCTCATCCAGCTCGCCATCATGATTCTTGTCGGCGCGGGCGAATTGCATCTCGAGAAATCGAAACACTTGAGCCTTCGACACCGTCTCGGTTGCCGCGATCGATCGCACATAGTCTTGAATCGCCATAAAGAGCCTCCTAACTCCCTTGTGCCTTTAAAGAACCATCCAGCAAGGGAACCGGGTTCAAAGCAGGATAAGCCGGCGGCGATAAAAACTTCGTAAATATGAAACGTTACGGACTTCACAGTGCGCGAATCGTTTGCAACATTTTTACTTGGGATTTGCGATTCTAGCGGCGTGTCTCAACGCCAAGCTCAAGCCGGCGCTCCTGCGGCCGGCCAAACTTCTTGCCTCCCCTCGAAGATCGAGGCGGTTGGAATCGTCATATCCGCGCACAATCAGGCCGGCACGATCGCAAAGTGCATCCATGGCCTGTTCGCAGCCAACAGCCACACCGGATGGCACAACTCCCTCTGGATCGTCGTAGTCAGCGACGCGTGCACCGATGACACCGCCAAGCTAGCGCGAAGCGCGCTCGGCGCATTCGGCCAAGTCCTGGAAGTCTCAGCCCGATCCCCGCAAACCGCCCATCGAATCGGCGCGAGCGCCATACTGGACCACTTCCACGATGTGCCACGCCATGCGCTTCTATTGGCAAGCACGGATGCCGACATGGATTTGCGCCGCGACTGGATAGAGAATCAAGTGCGGCTTTCAAATACGCCGATGGGCCTGAGCAATACAGCCTAAGGGTTGCTCGGCTGATGTCTCAGGCCTTCAATCTCGCAATCGCCGCGGTGAGATTGTCTCTCGCTGGCGCCTCATAGCGCCTTCGAAACTCGTCGAAGCGATAGATGGCGGGACGCTTCAGGAACGACTCCAAGATTGCGCACCGCCCTGCCGCAAACTTGCGCCGCGGCACCCACCAGTACTCGCGCCGCACATTCGTCTCAAACTCCAGATACACATCTTCGGGTTGCCCGAGTATGGACAGATCAATGTCGACGACCAGCGCCGCATCGCCTGCGGGTTCCCCGCCTTGATGCCGCGTCGCCATGATGGCCGCCGTCACGCGCTCCACAGCAGCCGTCTCCAGTCCATCTCGCGACAGAATCTCAGCCGCCAACACTGCGCTGCACGCCTCATTGTCCGACGCCCGAGTGCGGTACACGGCATCGTGAAACCAAAGCGCCAATTCCACCTCACCCGGTCTGTCTGCGAGGCTGCGCGCCTGATCGAACTCCTCGAGGCAGGCCTCGAGATGTCCCAACGTATGGTAGCGCCGGCCCCAAGACGTCCACCCTCGAATCACGCGCCCATAGCCTCGCGATGAACCCGCAAAGCCGCATGCCGCGCAGGCCGATTTCCAGCGGTCGAGAGTGGCGACTCTCATCGCTGCTTGCGCATCCTCCAGCACCCTCTCCGCTTGATGCGCTTCACCCGAAGCGCCGATCGGTTCGGCGCGCTCACAACAACTCGCGCAGTTTCATGTAACCCGAGCGGCTGATGGGCAGTTCAGTTTTGTCGTTGAGAATGGCCACGCGGTTGTCCTTTTCGGACAGTTCTATCTTGGCCAACCGCGTCACATTCAGAATGTAGCGGCGGTGGATGCGCACAAATCCTTTGGCGGCAAGCTGCTCTTCGAGTTCGCCGAGCGTTTGTTCCTTCAAATAGCTTCGGCCCGCAGCCCGAATCGATACGTAGTCGTCCTGCGCCTCAACGTAGTCGATTTGTTCGATGGGGATCACGTGCACATTGGAGCGGTCCCGTATGAGCAGTCGGTCGATCGTGGAGCCCTCGCGATGGGTCTCGAGCAGCTCCCGCGCGGGAATCGGCTGGCGCTGACTGATACGCGAGCGCGCCAGTTGCAGCGATTCGGCGAAGCGCTCGGGCCCAAACGGCTTGAGCAGATAGTCCACCGCATGCACTTCGAAAGCGCGCAATGCGTACTCATCGTAGGCCGTCGTGAACACCACGCCCGCTGCATCGCGGCCGATCAAATCCAGCACCTCGAAGCCGTCCAACTTCGGCATCTGGATATCCAGAAACAAAAGGTCCGGCTTCATCTCGTTGGCGGCTTTCACCGCTTCGAGGCCATTGGTGCATTCGGCCAACACCTGCACGTCGCTGTGTAATTCCAAATACTCGCGGATGAGCGCGCGGGCCGGCGCTTCGTCATCGACAATCACGACCGTCATCGGCTTAGGCGTAAGCATTCGCCATCACCCCATCGGGAGCCTCAAATGGCAGGCTAACCTTGGCGATAAACACGCCTT
>Ga0193726_1002583_pt1 | contig 12142 bp, 12 predicted proteins | sample H2c1metaG_FD_144928 | JGI IMG/M metagenome (GOLD analysis project Ga0193726, IMG submission 144928) | Soil microbial communities from a riparian zone of the East river system, Colorado, United States - H2c1 | ecosystem: Environmental > Terrestrial > Soil > Riparian zone | place: USA: East River... | reverse complement strand
GAGGTGGCCCGGGCCATCGCGACCGAGCCGCGGACGGCAGGCGAGATCGCCGGGCTGTGGAACCTCGACCCGACGCTGGTCAACCGGCACCTGCGGGCGCTGGCCGCCGCCGGGCTGGCCCGGCCGGCCCGCCGCGGGCGGTTCGTGCAGTACCAGCTCGACGCCGGCGCCGTCGCGGCCATCGGCACCGACCTGGCCGCGCTGCTGCTGCGCTGAGCGCCGCCTGCGGTACGGACGACTGCGGTGCGGACGACTGCGGTGCGGACGACTGACGGGATCGGTCAGCCCGCTGGCCCGGCGGCGGGCACGGTGCTTCAGTCGGCCCGTGACTGACATGACGGAGAGCATCCTGACGCCGGCCGAGGCCGGCCGCCGCCTGCGGGCCGACTATGACCTCCTGCTCGGCCGGGTCGCGGGCCTGACCGGCGAGCAGCTCGCGGCCCGCTACCAGGTCGCGGGCGGGCCGCTCGGCGACTTCTGCGAGTCGCTGCACGACCTGGTCGCGCACGTGCTGATGTGGGACGAGATCAGCCTGGCCGTGCTCAGCGAGGCCCGCGCCGGGCGGGCGCACTGGAGCCTGGACCCGCGCTGGGAGACGCCGGACGCGGGACGGCGGCTGAACCGCGGCGGGGTGGCGGCCGGGCGGGAAGTGCCAGGTGACCTGCTGCTGCACCGGCTGGAGGCGGTCGCCGCCGCGGCGGCGGCTGAGGTCGGGGACTGCGGCGAGCAGGCCTGGGCCGGGATCGGGCCGCTGGCCCAGCGGGTGTGGACCGTGCCGGGAGCACCAGCGTTCTGGCATGCCGGGGTTCATCTCGGGGAGCCGCTGGCCGGCGTTGCGGAGCGGGCGTGAGGACGCGGCTGGTCAGCGAGCCGGAGTTCGCCGGGGAGAGCGCCGCGCTGCTGGCGCGGATCGGGGCGGCGGCCCCGGTCGGCGACTGCGAGACGCTGCGGCGGGACCGCGTGGAGCCGCCCGATCCCGCGCTGGCCGGGAAGCCGGACCCGGCGGTGCCGGCCGGGGAGGTGTACCTGCCGGCCCGCGGCGGGCCGGTCGGCGCCCGCCTGTACCGGCCGCGGGCGGGCGGGCCGCGGCCGGTGCTGCTGTGGCTGCACGGCGGGGGCTTCATCGGCGGGGCGGCGGCCGACATCGAGTACGCGTGCTCGCGGCTGGCCGCGCGGGCCGGCGTCATCGTGGTGTCGCTGGACTACCGGCTCGCGCCCGAGCATCCGTATCCGGCGGCGCTGCACGACACCTACGACGTGCTGGGCTGGCTGGCCGCGCACGGCGAGCTGCTCGGCGGCGACGGGCGGGTCGCGGCGGGCGGGCAGAGCGCCGGGGCAGCACTGGTCGCCGGGGCCTGCCTGCTCGCGCGCGACCTGGGCGGGCCGGCCGTGGCCCGCCAGGTGCTGTGCTACCCGACGCTGGACTTCGGGCGCGACACCGAGTCCGCGCGGGAGTTCGACGGGGTCTTCCTGAGCGCCCGGCCGGGCTGGGCCGACGCCCAGTACCTGGCCGGGCAGCCGGCGGCCGGGTACGCGGCGCCGCTGCGCGCGGAGCGGCTGGACGGGCTGCCGCCGGCGCTGGTCATCGGCGCCGGGCGCGACCCGCTGCGCGACGACGCGCGCGGGTACGCGGCGCGGCTGGACGCCGCCGGGGTGGACGTGACGCACGTGGAGTACGCCGGCACGATGCACGCGTTCCTGAATTTCTGCGGCGTGCTGTCGGCCGGGCGGCACGCGGTCGGGCTGATCGCGGCCGACCTGGCCTGGGCGCTCGGGCCGGCGTGACCGGCCGCCGGTCAGTCGGCGGGCGGGCGGGCCAGGCGGTCGCGGCGCTGGGACTGCATCGGCTCCCCGAGTTCCAGGGCGGTGAAGGCAGGCGGCCAGTCGGCCGGGCTGTACCCGGCGCCCAGGTCGGCGTGGTGCAGCTCGACCTCGACCAGCCGCCGGGTCAGCAGCTGGGCCGCCGGGAACCGCGGCGGGTCCAGCATCTGCACCTCGGCCCGCCAGGTGGCGTCGGGGAGCTTCCGGGCGACGGTGCGCAGGGCCATCGCCGAGTCAGCCAGGTCGGCCATCAGGTCAGCCGGGTTGCGGACGGCACCGGCCTCGATGTCGGCGGCCCGCGCCGCGGCGCTGGCGTAGGCCGGGCGGTCGGTCCGCGACCTCGCCCCGATGAGCAGGTTCCGCATCGCGTCGGCGTTGCGCGCCAGGTGAGCCAGGACGTGCGCGCGGGTCCAGCCGGGCAGCAGCGACGGCGCCCGCAGGTCCGGCTCGGCGAGCACGCGGGCCGTGCTGAGCAGTCGCTGGGTGGCATCGTCGAGCTGGTCGCTGAGCAGTCGCTGGGCGGCATCCACTTAGCCAGCCTAAGGAAATCAAGATCGCCGCGCCATTGACCCCGGCTCTGGGCCCTGCCTAGATTTGCGGCAGAGGCGGGCCGCGCCCCCACTGCGCCGTGCGGTTGAGCGGCGCTGCCCGAGGAGGTGCGCACGTGTCCATGCCCGACCCGAACCAGACCATCGCCGGCCCGGTCCGCGAGCCGCGCAACCGCGCGGCCCACGTCAGCGGCTCCATTCATGACGACGCGACGGCGTCGAAGCTCGGGTTCCGCGGCGGCACGGTGGCCGGCAGCGTGCACATGGACCAGTTCCCGCCGCTGCTCGTCGGGGCGTTCGGCCCGGCCTGGTTCGAGACCGGCAGCCTGTCCCTGTACTTCAAGTTCGCCACCACCGACGGCGAGCCGGTCCAGGCCTTCGTCGAGCGCCCGGCGCCGGGCGCGGCCGGCGCCCAGGTCCGGGTGTGGATGACCACTCCCGGCGGCACGCTGGTGGCCGAGGGAACCGCGTCGGTCGGCTCCCCGGCCGAGCCCTCCGCCCTGTTCAGCCGGGACCTGCGCCCGGCCGACCCCAGCGAGCTGCGGATCCTGAGCACCCTGCGCCCCGGTGACTCGCTCGGCGACCTGCACACCTCCGTGAGCGGCGCGGACCAGCGGACCTCGATCAGCGAGGGCGGCATGACCGAGCCACTGGACTGGTACTCCGGGCCGTCGCCGTGGGGCGGCCCGGTCGCGTCGCCCAGCCGCGTCGTCCAGCTGCTCTACCGCGACCTGCTGGCCAAGCCCCATGAGGCGATGGGCCCGCACGTCGGGCTGTTCGGCGCGATCGAGATCCGGTTCCGCTCCGGGCCCGTCTTCGCCGACCAGGCCTACCGGATCACCGGCGAGGTCGTCGCGCTGGCCGTCTCACCCAAGACCGAGGGCCTGTGGTACGACAGCCACGCCACCGACGACGCCGGCACGCCCGTCGCGGACATGCGGATGTACCTGCGCCAGCTCAAGGCGTCCTCGCCGCTCTACCGCGACGCGGCCGCGGGCTGAGGGGGCGGGCATGCGACTAGGGGCCGGGATCGGCCGCGCCGACGACCCGGAGGCCGTGCGCCGCCGGGCCCGGGCCTACGAGGACGCGGGCGCGGACGTGCTGTGGGCGGCGGAGCTGTACAGCTTCGACGCGGTCAGCATGATGGGCTTCCTGGCCGCGGTGACCAGCCGGGTGCAGATCGGCTCGTCGATCCTGCCGTTCTACTCCCGCAGCCCCGCGCTGCTGGCCATGTCGGCGGCCGGGGTGGACGCCCTGTCGGGCGGCCGCTGCATCCTCGGCCTCGGCTCGTCCGGGCCGCAGGTGATCGAGGGCTTCCACGGCATCCCGTTCGACGCGCCGGTGAGCCGGGTCACGGAGATCATCGACATCTGCCGGACCGTGTGGCGCCGGGAGCCGCTGGTCCACGAGGGCCGCAACTACCAGATCCCGCTGCCCGAGGGCCGCGGCACGGGCCTGGGCAAGCCGCTCAAGATGATCGACCACCCGGTCCGCGACCGGATCCCGATCTTCGTGGCCGGCACCGGTCCCCGCAACGTCGAGAACGCCGCGCGCGTCGCCGATGGCTGGATACCGATCTTCTTCTGGCCCGAGCGAGCCGCTCAGGTCTGGAACGCGCCGCTGGCCGCCGGGCTCGCTCAGCGCGACCCGGCCCTGGCCCCGCTGGAAGTGTCGGCCAGCGTCACGGTCGCCATCGGCGAGGACGTCGAGCACCTGCGCGAGAAGGCCCGCCCCCAGCTGGCCCTGTACATCGGCGGCATGGGCGCCCGGAGCCGGAACTTCTACAACGACCTGGCCTGCCGGTACGGGCTGGAGGGGCCGGCGGCCAAGATCCAGGACCTGTACCTGGCGGGCCACAAGGACGAGGCGGCGCGGGCGGTGCCGGACGAGCTCATCGAGGGGACGACGCTGATCGGGCCGGCCGGTTACGTGCGGGAGCGGCTGGCCGCGTACCGCGAGGCCGGCGTCACGCTGCTGACGGTCCGGCCCGCAGGGCCCGATCCCGACCCCCAGCGCCTGCTCAGCCAGCTCCGGGAGTGGGTGTAGTCCCTATCGGCAGGTAACGGGCGGGCGCTTATTCGGTTGTCGGCCGGAGGCCGGGCTGTGATGATTCCGGCGGGGGCACCGACCGGAGGAGGCCAGGATGGCCAGCGCGGAGCTCGAGGCTGTGCTCGAGCTGGTCGGCAGCGCTGACCTGGGCACTCTGACGCTCCAGGAGCGCCGCGTCCTCATGGGATCCGCGGGGGCGCCGCCAGCCGCGGGCACCCGGGTCGAGCCGGTGGACGCCGACGGCGTCGCGGCTGAGTGGGTGGTTGCGGCTGGGGTGACCGGCCAGCGCGTGGTGCTGTGCTTTCACGGGGGCGGCTACCAGGCAGGCTCGCCCGCCTCGCTCCGGGGCCTGCTCGCACTCGTGTCGGCGGCGGCGCAGGCGCGGGTGCTCAGCGCGGGCTACCGGCTGGCCCCCGAGCACCCGTTCCCGGCCGCGGTCGAGGACGCGCTGACCGTCTACCGCTGGCTCATCGCGGGCGGCACCCCCGCCCGGCAGGTCGTGATCAGCGGCAACTCCTCGGGCGGCGGCCTGGCCCTCGGGGCGCTGGTGGCGCTGCGTGACGCCGGCGACCCGCTGCCCGGCGCGGCCGTGCTCATCTCGCCGTGGACCGACCTGGACCTGACGGGCGAGTCGGTGCATACGCGGGCGGCGGCTGACGTGATGCTCACCCCGGAGGGCGCGCGCGAGGCGGCGGACTGGTACCTCGCCGGGCAAGATCCCCGGCACCCGTACGCCTCGCCGCTGTACGCCGACCTGCGCGGGCTGCCGCCGATGCTGATCCAGGCCGGCGACGCCGAGATCCTCCGCGATGACTCGACCCGGTTCGCGGCCGCGGCGCGGGCCGCCGGGGTCGACGTGACGCTCGAGATCTGGGACGAGATGCCGCATGTCTGGCACGCGTTCGCCGGGCTGCTCCCGGAGGCGGACATGGCCGTCGGGCACATCGGCGCCTGGCTACGCGAGCACGGCCCGTCCCCGGCCGGCGCTTAGCGCTCGCCTTCCATATAGGCACATAACGTGCCATATTGCCTTAATCGGACGTTAATAGTGCCGCAGCGTGCTGCTATCCAAACCGGGCGCATCCTCAGGGCATCAGCCAACAGGACGAGGAGTCCGGTACATGAGAACTACACGGAAAGTCGCCACAGCCCTCAGCGTCGCGGCGGTGGCCACCTTCATGGGCGCCGGCGTGGCGGTCGCCTCCACCGGCGGGCACGCCCAGGCCTCGCACGCCGGCACGAGCTCGGCCCGGCCCGATGATCACGGGGGCGGCGGCGGCAACGGGGGCGGCCCCGGGCCGGGCGGCGGGAACAACGGCGGCCGCGGCGGCCGGGGCGACCGCGGGCACGACCACGACCACAACGGCGGCGGCGGGCGCGGCGGTGACGGGGACGGCTGAGCCGCCGGCCTCCGCGTGAGCTAGCGGGCCGCCTGTCCGGGAGAGTCCCCCGGGCAGGCGGCCCGTCCGCGTTGCCTTCATGATCACGCAGCATCCGGTGTAGCGGGATACACCGGATCCTGCATGATCATGGCCGAGGCGGGGCGAGCCTGAGGCGGGGCCGACGAGTGCGCTCAGGCGGACAGGACTGCGGTGATCCGGTCGCAGGCCAGGGCGAGGCGGCCGGCATCCTGGGAGAAGTTGATCCGGAACCGGCCCCGGCCGGCCGCGCCGAACTGGTAGCCGGGGCTGACCAGCACGCCGGCGGCCTTGAGGGCGAGCGCGACGGCGTGGTCGTCGGGGCCGCCGCCGGGCGCCTGCGATGCGTCCGGGAACACGTAGGAACTGCCCGCGGGCGTCGCGACGGTGACGCCCGGGATGGCGGCCAGCCGCCGGACCAGGTCGTCGCGCAGGGACTGGTGGGCGGCGGTGCGGCGGGCCAGCCAGTCCTCGTCATCGGCCATCCAGTGGCGCAGGGCCTGCTGGGCGTAGCCGGCGGTGCGCAGGGCGGTGAGGGAGACGACGCGTTCCATGGCGTCCACCGCCGCCGGGGGGCCGACGGCCACGCCGACCCGGTAGCCGCTCATCGACTCGGTCTTGGACGGCCCGACCAGGGTCACGGTCCGCTGCGCCATTCCCGGCTGCGCGCCCAGGTGCACGTAGCCGGTCCCGGCGAAGACCAGCCGGCAGTACAGCTGGTCCACGACGGCCAGCATGTCCGTGCTGGTCACCAGGTCGGCGAGGGCCGCAGCGGCGGCCGCCGTGTAGACGCCCCCGGTCGGGTTGTTGGGATGCGACAGCACCAGCAGCCGGGCGCCCGCGCGGGCCGCGGCGGGCAGGGCGCCCGGCGCGGGCGAGAGGCGGCCGGCGGCGTCCTGCTCGAGCGGGATCCGGTGGGCGGCCGCGCCGAGGTAGGCCAGGATCCGCTCGCTCATGAAGTACTCGGGGTCGGGCAGCGCCACGACGTCGCCCGGCGAGACCAGCGCGGACAGGGCGGCGAACAGGCCGCCCTGGGTGCCGGGCGTGATGATGAGCTCGCGGCCGGCGTCGACCGGCCGGCCGAGCAGCCGGGCCAGCCGCGGGGCCAGGACCGAGCGCACCGCGCTGCTGCCCCGGTAGGGGGTGTAAGCCTCGGTGTTCTGCGCCAGGCCGGCGCTGAAGTCGGCGGCGGCCGCCGGGGGCGGGACGAAGGCCCGGGTATCGCCGTGGGTCAGGTCGATCAGGCTGTCCGGGGCGGGGGCCGCGGCCAGGGCCTGGTCCAGGTCGAGGACCGAGCGCCCGTAGGCCGCGGCGTAGCCGGGCAGCGCGGCGGCGGCGAGCGACGGCGGGGTGCGCAGCGCCGTCGCCGGCGCCGCCCCCGCCTCAGTCCCGGCCGTCACGGGCCGCCCGGTCCTCGCGGTCGTGATCGTGGAAGGACCGCGGGCTGAGGTAGTGCTCCTTGATGGCGCCGGCCAGCGCGGTCCGGTCCCGGCCGCGGACGGCGTCGATGAGGGTCTTGTGCCGGTCGACGACCTCGGACAGGTCGCTGCCCTGGAACTCGAGCGAGGACCGCATCAGGGCGCCCATCTGGCCGTCGAGCGAGTGCCACAGCTCGGACAGCCGCGCCCGGCCGCCGGCCTCGACCAGCAGGCCGTGCAGGCGCGTGTCGCTCTCGACGATCGCGGCCAGGTCGCCAGCGGCGGCCGCGTCGGTCATCACGTCCAGCTCCTTGTCGAGCGAGGCCACCAGGTCGTCGTCGATGACGGCCCGGTCCTCGCAGGCCGCGCCGGACTCCAGCAGGTAGCGGGCGAAGCAGGCGTCCTCGACCTCGGCCCGCGACATCCGCGCCACCGAGCAGCCGCGGCGGGGCAGGAACTCCACCAGCCGGTCGTTCTTCAGCTCCATGAGGGCGGCCCGCAGCGTGGTCCGGCTGACCCCGAACTCGGCGGCCAGGCTGGCCTCGATGAGCCGCTCGCCGGCGGCCAGCTCGTTGTTGAGGATGCGCCGCCGCAGCGTGTTCCGGACGACCTCGGGCAGCGACGGATGCGAGATCATGGCAACTCCCTGCGCGGCACGCGGGACGGCTCGACCCGCGGACTGCCGAGCTTATCCGGCGAGTCGGCCGATACCGCCTCGAGAACGGCCGCCTCGCTCAGCCCGCGGTGCCCGGCGGCGTCGGCCCGGACCGCGAAGGCGCTGGCCGGCCCGGTGGCGATGACCGTGACACCGGGCCCGTGGCCGGGCTGCGGGCTGCCGCCGTGCACGACCAGCCCCACGCTCAGCCAGCCCTGTCGGTACCCGGCGTTGAACCGGGCATCGAGGTCCGTGATAGCGACCAGGTCCCCCAGGCACAGCCCGGCCGCCTCGTGGCGGGCCGCGGTGGCCGGGGTGAGCTGCAGGTCGAGGTCCCACATGGGCGTGGGGCGCCCGATCCCGTTGCCGACGATCCTGCTCGGCAGCACGGCCCGGACGCCGACCGCGAGAGCGCCGGAACCGGCCGAGACAGGCAGCGCGCCGAGCAGCGCCGGGTCGATGTTGCGCAGCGCGACGCCCGGCGCCGGGTCCGGCGCGCCCTGCCCGCGGCTGCGCACCGCGACCTGGTCACCGGGCCGCAGCCGGGCCAGGACATCCTGGGCGAAGCTGGCGATGACCCGCCCGCCCTCGCCCCGCTTCCCGATGACGGCGCCGGCCGCGCCGGCCGCCGCGCCCGTCCGGACCGTGACGAGGTTGCCGATGCAGGCCTGGGCGGCCAGGGCGTAGCCGGCCGCCGGGTCGGCGTGGACCAGGCACGCACCGGGCGCGGCATGATCGCCGACGTGCGCCCAGGCGCCGTCGCCGAGGCGGACGCCGAGCACCACGCCGCCGTCGCCGGCCGGGACGTACGGCGCACCGTCGGCGTCGATGCGATACGGGTCGGCGCCGACGCTGGCCTGCTCGACCACGGCCGCGAGATTAACCGTGACCAGTTCCACCGCCGGAATCGCCTCCGCACCGCTCATGACGACTCCCCCGCGGGCGCCGTCGCCAGCACGCTGATGTTGGCATCGGGGTCATCGACCAGGGTGAACGCCTCAGCCGGCCCGCTCATGATGGTCGACGGGCCCGGCCCGTGCCCGAACAGCTGGCAGCTGCCGGTCGAGATCACGCCGATGCTGATCCACCCCTCCCGGTAACCGCGCCCGAACCGGTGATCCTGGTCGGCCATGGCCACCACGTCGCCGATCCGCAGGCCCTCCAGCCCGAGGGACAGGTCGGGGTCCAGCCCGGCGTACGCCCCCATGAGGTCAGTGTTGGCGTACTCGGAGGCCATCCCGGCGCCCGCGCCGATGGCTGCGGCCGGCACGCGCGCCGCGACGTGGACCTCCAGGCGCCCGCCGGCCCCGGTGCCGCCGGCCAGGGCACTCAGCAGCCGCGGCGAGCAGTTCTTCACCACGATGGCGCGGTGCTCGGCCAGGGCCAGGCCCTGGCCCTCCGCCAGCACCGTGACCTGGTCGCCGGACGTGACCTGGCGCAGTTCCGGCTCGGCCACGTCGACCAGGACGTAGGCGTGCTGGCCGATGACGAACCCTGAGGCCCCGGCGCCCGGCCCGGAGCTGACCGTGACGGTGTTGCCGACGCACGACAGGTACTGGAGCGCGTAGTTGGCGGCCGGGTCGCGGTGCCGGACCGACAGTCCCGGCTCGACATGGTCGCCGGCGTACCCGGTGGCCGGGTCGCCGCAGTGCACGCCGAGCGTGACCCCGCCCATGCCCGGCAGCAGGAACGGGTGCCCGCCGGGATCGACCCGGAAGCCGTGCCGGTCGCCCAGCGGCGGCCAGACCTCCCCCGCCAGGACCTGGGTGACCAGGCGGTCAGCATTGGTGGTGACGTTCACGGGCGACCCTCCACGCGGCGTCCGAAGCGGAACCCGCGGACCCGGATGGCGGGCGCGGACACGCACCCGTTCCAGACGTTGGGCACGGGCTGGGTGATGAGGCGCGAGCCGATGCCGTCGGTGCGGCTCAGCGCGCCGAGCACGCTCTCGGTGAAGCGGCCCGCGGCCAGCCCGGCGGTGAGCTTGCCGTTCTCGATCAGGAAGCAGCCGTCCCGGCTGGTCCCGACGACGGTGCCGGCCTCGGCGTCGACCAGCCGGTTGTACCAGAGCCGCTGGATGTACAGGCCGCGCTCGACGCCGGCGATGAGCTCGGCCTCGCCGGCCAGCCCGGGGGCCATGACCAGGTTGGCCGCCTCGGGGGCGGGCGAGGACTCGCGGGCGATGTGGGCATGCCCGGTCGAGGCCCCGCCGGTGGCCGCGGCGCTGGCCAGGTCGCTCACGGCGCCGCCGACCCGGCCGGCCGCGATCAGCTCGACCCGCCGCTTCGGGGTGCCCTCCTGGTCGAACGGGAAGGGCAGGCCGACCGCGGCCGCGGCGTCGTCGGCGATCGTGACCGTGCCCGGCGCCAGCACGGCGCCGGGGCCGGCCGCCACCAGGCCGATCCCGGCCCGGGCCGCCGGGGCGGTGAAGCCGAAGTCGGGCAGGAAGCCGATCAGCTCGCCGGCGGCCAGGCCGCCGAAGACCACGTCGTGGACGCCGTCGGGCACCGGGACCGGCACCCCGGCCCGGGCGGCCTGGCGCACCGCCGCCTCGGCGCGCCCGTCGACCTCCAGGAGCGATGCGTCCCGGCCGAGATCGGCGGCGTACGAGGACGCCTCGCCGACCCGGGCGGTAAGGGAGAAGCCCGCCTCGGTGGCGGCCGCATAGGCCCGCTGGCCCCCGCTGGTCACCACGGCCAGCTCGGTGATTGCGGCGGTCAGCACGCCGGCCGCGGTGCCGCCCGCACCGCGGGCCAGCTCCATGATCGCGCCGGCCTGGGCCGACCGCGCCCCCTCGTCCCAGCCGATGGTGGCGTGCTGCCACAGGCCGTCGTCGTGGCGGGCCGCGCCGGCCGGGGCCACGCCGTGCGGCGGCGGCGCGCCGGGGCGGCCGTCCCGGCGGCGGGCCAGGTCGGTCGCCGCGGCGACCGCGCCCGCGACGCCGCGCAGGTCGCTGACGGCGACGCGGGCGCTGCCGGTGCCGGCCACGGCCCGCACCATGACCTGGCACTCGATGATCGTCTGCGGCTGGTGGACCCGGTCGGCGGCGAACCGGGTGTGGTGCCCGACCCGGCTGGCCAGGAAGATCTCCACGTGGTCGGCGGCCGAGCCGGCCAGGGCGTCCTCCAGGACGCCGAGCGCCCGCTCCCGGCCCGCCCACGGCCGCAGGCCCACCTCGTGCGTCACATCAGCCTCCATCAGGCCACCCCGATCGCGACGTTGCGGAACAGGGACGGCGCGGCGCCATGGGACAGGAAGCCCCACTCCTTCGGCTCGCCCTTGCCGCACGGCATGCCGAACGTGCGGAACTCGGACGGCCCGGCCGTGGCCTCCATCGAGCCCCAGAACTGCGGGGTGATCCCGCCGTAGGAGAAGTCCCGGACCAGCCGGGCCCGCTTCCCGCGGCGCACCTCCCAGGCCACCTCCGTGCCGAACTGGAAGTTGAGCCGCTGGCTGTCGATCGACCAGCTCTTGTTGTCGTCGATGTAGTAGCCGTCGCCCATCCGGTCGAGCAGCTCGTCCAGGCTCCCGGTGCCGGGCTCCAGGAACACGTTGGTCGCGAAGCACAGCGGCAGGAAGCCCCAGCCGTCCGAGCGGGCCGCGGCCGTCGACGCCGTCCCGATCCGGGCCGCGCTGTCCCGGCTGGACAGGAAGTTGGTGACCAGGCCCTCGGTGATCAGCATGGTGCGCCGGGTCGGCGTTCCCTCGTCGTCGAACATGAAGCTGCCGCGGGTGCCCGGCACGGTCGCGTCGGCCACCACGTTGACCGCGGCCGAGCCGTACCGCAGCGTCCCGGCCGCGTCGGGCCCGATGAACGAGCGCCCGGCGAAGTTGGCCTCGTCGCCCAGGATCCGGTCCAGCTCGAGCGCGTGCCCGGTCGACTCGTGGATCTGCAGGGCCAGCTGGGCCGGCCCGATGACGACCGACGCGGTGCCCGGCTCCGCCACCGGGGCGGTGAGCAGCTGGACCGCCTCGGCGCCGACCCGGGCGGCCTCCTCCGGCAGCCGCAGGCCGGTGACGTACTCCCAGCCCGCCGCGGCCGTGTTGCCGTGGAACGAGTTGGGGTAGCTCCGCCGCTGGACCAGCTGCTCGCCGCCGGCCAGCGCCAGCACCATGCCGCCGGACTCGACGAAGTGCTGCTCCTGCCGCGAGCCCTCGGTGCTCGCGAAGTAGCGGTGGCTCCGCTTGGCGTTCACCCCGGCCTGCGCCCGCAGCACCCCGGCCGGCTCCAGC
>Ga0193726_1002582_pt1 | contig 12144 bp, 8 predicted proteins | sample H2c1metaG_FD_144928 | JGI IMG/M metagenome (GOLD analysis project Ga0193726, IMG submission 144928) | Soil microbial communities from a riparian zone of the East river system, Colorado, United States - H2c1 | ecosystem: Environmental > Terrestrial > Soil > Riparian zone | place: USA: East River... | reverse complement strand
CGCCGTGGGGCAGCGGCAGTGGAACCTGGAGCGAGCGCTCGCTGGTCTCGACCTTCCACCAGGAGGTGCGCAGCGGCGAGCGCTTCTTCGACGTCCTGAAGCAGATGTGCGCCAATCCCGGCAAGTACCTGCCGGTCATCAAGCTGATGTACCTCTGCATGTCGCTGGGCTTCATCGGCCAGTACCGCCTGTCGCGCCGCGGCGTGGGCGACATCAACCGAATTCGCGAAGAGACCTACGCCGTCATCGTCCGCCAGCAGAAGGCGGCGGAGCCGGATCTCGCGCCGCACACCAAGGGTATCGACGCGCCCTACCGGCCGGCGCGCTTTCGCCTGCCGCTGTGGGTGGCCGCTAGCGCTGGCTTGGGAATCGTCGCCGGCCTGTTTCTCTGGTTCTCGATCGGCCTCAACGCGACGTCCGACGATCTCTATGCGCGCCTGCAGACCGCGCCGCCGTCGCGCATGCCGACCATCACGCGCACTCCGGTCGTCGAGCCAACGCCGGCGCCGACGCCGGCCTTGCCGCCGGAACCCACGGTGCTCGACCGGCTGCGGAAATTCCTGCAGCCGGAGATCGATCAGGGTCTCGTCGAAGTGACCGGCACGGTGGGCCAGCCGCTCGTGCGCATCACCGGCCGCGGCATGTTTCCGTCGGGCAGCGCCACGGTGAACCCCAGTTTCAAGCCCCTGCTGGACCGCATCGGCCTGGCGTTGAAAGAGGAGCCTGGGACGGTCCGGGTGATCGGCTACACCGACGACCAGCCGATCCGCACGATCGCCTTCCCGTCGAATTTCCAGCTCTCGACGGCGCGCGCCAAGGAAGCCAGCGCGATCATCGGCGCCAGCGTCGGCGATCCCTCCCGGCTGACGGCGGAGGGCCGGGCGGATGCCGATCCGATCGCGACCAACTCCACGCCGGAGGGCCGCGAACGCAACAGGCGCATCGAAGTCGTGCTCAACCGGCAAGGCGCGTAGTCATGCAAGCATTGCGATTCCTGCTCTCCCGTTGGGTGCTGAGCTTCGTCGGCATCGCCATCCTGGCGGTACTGGTCTGGTTGTTCGGCCCCCTGATCCCTTCGTTCGAAAGCTGGGTGCCGCGGCTGGCCGTCGTGATCGGCCTGCTGCTGACCTGGGCGACGTCGAACCTGTCGCTCGATCTACTCCACCGGCGCCGCGAGCAGAAGCTGGAAAGCGGGGTCGCCGAGAAGGCACCCGAGAAGGCCGATGACGGGACGGGCGAAGAAGCGGCGGCCCTCAGGGAACGGATGTCCACGGCCCTGGCGCTTCTGAAGAAGGCGCGAGGCACGCGCGGCTACCTCTACGAGCAGCCGTGGTACGCCATCATCGGGCCGCCGGGCGCCGGCAAGACGACGGCGCTGCTGAACAGCGGGCTGAAATTCCCGCTGGCCGCCGAGATGGGCCAGGGTGCGGTGGCGGGTGTCGGCGGCACCAGGCTCTGCGACTGGTGGTTCACCGAGAACGCCGTGCTGATCGATACGGCCGGCCGCTATACCACCCAGGATTCCAATGCCGCCGTCGATCGCGCGGGCTGGGATTCATTCCTCGACCTGCTGCGCCGGACCCGGCCGCGCCAGCCCCTGAACGGCGTCATCGTCGCCATCGCGCTCAGCGACATCGCCGACGCACCGCCGGCCGAACGCGCGGCCCATGCCGGGGCGATCCGGCGACGCATCAAGGAGCTCGAGACTCGCCTGGGCATTCGCATTCCCGTCTATGCGCTGTTCACCAAGGCGGATCTCATCGCGGGCTTCACCGAGTTCTTCGACGACCTCGACCGCGACCGGCGCAATCAGGTATGGGGCGTCACGTTCCCGCTGGCCAAGGCGGACGCCGGTCCCGTGGGACAATTCCCGGAAGAGCTGCAGCTCCTGGTCGACAGCCTCAACGATCGCCTGTTCGATCGCCTGCAGGCCGAGCAAAGCCCGGAGCGCCGTGTCCTGATCGCCGGGTTCCCGACGCAGATCGCCACCCTCGCGCAGCCCTTGCAAGGCTTCCTCACCGAGGCCTTCGGCGGCTCTCGCCTCGACCCGGCGCCTCTGCTGCGCGGCGTCTATTTCACCTCCGGCACGCAGGAGGGCACCCCGATCGATCGGCTGACCGGGGTCATGGCGCGCGCCTTCGGCCTCGACCAGCGGCGCGCCGCTGCGCTCCGCCCGCAGCAGGGCCGCAGCTATTTCCTCGGGCGACTGGTCTCCCAGGTGATCCTGGGCGAGGCCATGCTGGTGAGCGAACCGCCCGCCGCCCGGGCGCGACGCATCGCGATCCGTGCCGCCTCTTATGCCGCCGTGGGTTTGCTGACGCTGGGGGCCGGTCAGCGCGAGATCGCCGACATGTCGTCGGCATTCGCCGCCTATGAGGCGATCGCCAAGGAGACGACCTTCGACCCGGTCAACGATTCCGATCTTCCCCGCCTGCTGCCGCTGCTGGATGCCGCCCGGAACCTCGGGCAGACCGCGGGTTCGAGCGGCGGGATCCTGGCGGGCTTCGACCTGTCGCAGGCCGCCAAGCTGCGCGCCGGCGCGGACGCGGTCTATCGCCATGCCTTGGGCTATGCGCTGCTGCCGCGCCTCGTCTGGCGGCTGGAAGCCCAGATGCGCGGCTACTTCACCCAGCCGGACTTTCTCTACGAGGCGACGCGCGTCTATCTGATGCTCGGCGGCCAGGGACCGCTCGATGCGGCTTTGGTCAAGGAATGGATGACGTACGATTGGCAGACGCAATATTCCGGCGCCGCCAATCTGGCGGTGGTGGCCGCGCTGCAGGGCCATCTCGATGCGCTCCTGGCGCAACCCTTGCCGCCGGTATCGCTCGACGATGCGCTTGTCGCGCAGGCGCGCACCACGTTCAGCCGCGTCTCGTTGGCATCCCGCGCCTACTCCCGCATCAAGCCTTCTGCGGCTGCGCAGAGCCTGCCGCCGTGGAAGCCGAGCGATGTGCTGGGGCCGGCCGGCATGCGCGTTTTCACAAGAGCGTCGGGCAAGAAGCTGAGCGACGGCGTACCGGGCTTCTTCACCGTCGATGGCTTTCACAAGGTGCTGCTGCCGGCATTGCCCGCGGCGACGCGCGAGGTCGCCTCGGAAAGCTGGGTCATGGGGCAGAAAGTGCCCGGCAATCTCGATAACGCGCAGCAGGCCGAACTCGCCAACAGCGTGGTCAAGCTGTACCTCGACGACTACGCCAAGGCATGGGATGGCCTGATACAGGACCTCGAGATCGTGCCACTGCGCAGCCTGCCGCAGGCGGCTCAGGATCTCTACGTCCTGGCTTCGCCGCAATCGCCGCTGAAGGACCTGCTGACGGCGATCGCTCGGCAGGTCACGCTGTCGGAGCCGCCGAAGCCCTCCACCGCGGAGGCGGCGGCGGAAGCGGCGGCAAAGAAGGCCGCTGCCGCCGCCGCGCCGGGGGCGACAAGAAGCGCCGCCGCACTTTCATCGATACTGTCGGGCCAGCCAGGTGCCGCACCCGCGCTGCCGCCCGGCCATGAGATCGACGAACGATACAAGCAACTGCGCGACCTGGTCGCCGCCAGCGGCGGCGCACCGATCGACCAGGTGCTGAAACTCCTCAACGACCTGCAGCAGCAGCTGGCGAAGATGAACGCGGCCGGCGCCGGTGCGCCCGTCGCAGCGGTCGGCAGCGATCCGTCGCTCGCGCTCAGGGCCGAGTCCCAGCGGCAGCCTCTACCGCTTGGCCGCTGGCTGGCCGCCATGGCCGAATCGAGCACGGCGCTGCGCGGCGGTGGTGCCCGCCAGCAGGTGATTGCGGCCTATAACGGTTCAGGCGGGCCGGCGGCGCTCTGTCCGCTCGCCGTGAACGGACGCTTTCCGTTCGTACCGGGCAGTTCGCTCGAAACGCCGCTGGACGACTTTGCCAAGCTGTTCGCTCCGGGCGGCCTGATCGACGGCTTTTTCAACACCCAGCTGCGGCCCTATGTCGACACGACGGGGAAGGTCTGGAAGCCGCAGTCGGTCGATGGTGTGGCGGCGCCGGTCTCCCAGGCCGACATCGCCCAGTTCCAGCGCGCCGCCGTCATTCGCGACCTGTTCTTTGCGCCCGGTTCCACGACGATCGCCGTCCGCTTCGACATCATGCCCGTCGACCTCGACCCGGGAGCCTCACAGGTCAGCCTTGAATTCGACGGCACGTCGGTCACCTACGCGCACGGGCCGTCGCGCTCGACCCAGATCACCTGGCCGGGGCCGAACCATATGACGAACGTCCGGCTGGTGTTCGATCCGCCGCCGCCCGGCGGCACGGGCGTGCTGGCGCAGACCGGCCCCTGGGCGATGTTCCGTCTCTTCGGGCAGGGAACGCTGCAGCAAGCCGGCTCGCCCGAGCGCTACACGCTGTCCTTCTCGCTCGGCGGTCGCAGTGCGACCTTCGAACTTCGCGCGGGTTCGGTCATGAACCCGTTTGCACCGGGCGTCTTGCAGGACTTCCGATGCCCGTCGGTGCGTGACTAGGCAGGCCATGCCAGCGCTTCCCCCCGATGCGCGCGCTGGTCTGTTCGGCAAGTTGCCGGCACGCGGCGACTTCGTGCGTGAAAACCTGCCGCGCGACTTCACGGATAGCTGGGACGCCTGGTGGCAGCGCGGCCTGGGCGAAACGCAGCAGCGGCCTCGCGACGAGTGGATCGCCGCCTGGCTGGAGGCTCCGGTCTGGCGCTTCCTGTTGCCGCCCGGACTGTGCGGCAGAAATGGCGTGCTCGGAATTTGGCTGCCGAGCGTCGACAAGGCCGGGCGCTATTCGCCGCTGACGATCGCCGCCACGGCGCCGGGCGATTGGGCGCCGTCGGTGGGCCAGATGACGTCGTTCCTGGCGGCGGCGGAACAGGCCGGGTGCGATACGCTCGAACATGATCTGGCGCCCGCCGATCTTCTGCAGCGCATCCAGGATGCCTTCATCGCCGCCGACGCCATGGCTCCTGCGCCGGACCTCGCGCCGGGTCGGGCTGCCTGGTGGACCGAGGGCGGTCCGAGGGTCGCCCCGCGCCTGGAGACCGCAACCGCCCTGCCGGAGGGAAGCCGCTTTGCCGCCCTCATCGACGATGACTGGGGCCCAGCCGATCTGCCGGTCGAGCTGGCGATTGCCCACACGGATCCTTCGTGATGTCCGACAACGGCATCGATCAGAACACCGCCCGCTCCGGCAGCTTCCGCTCCGGCGCGGCGACGCATGCCGGCGCGGCCAACCGGCTCAACGAGGACGCCTTCGTCAACCGGCCCGATCTCGGCCTTTGGGCTGTGGCCGACGGCGCCGGCGGCCACGAGTCCGGTGAAGTTGCGTCGGCCGAGGTTGCGGGCCTGCTGCAGACCATCGACGCGGGCCTCTCCGCCGCCGAGATGCTCCTCGAGGTAAGGTCACGCCTCGAGGCGGCGCATGCGCGCCTGCACGCCGAGGCTTCACGGCACGGCGACGGCGCGATGGTGGCGACGACCGTGGTCGTCCTGCTGGCGCGCGACGACCATTTCGCCTGCCTGTGGGCGGGCGATTCCCGCGCCTACCTGCTGCGCGATCATACCCTCACCAAGATCACGCGCGACCACAGCCTGGTGCAGGCGCTGGTCGAAAGCGGCACCATCAGCGAAGCCGAAGCGATCGGCCATCCGCAAGCCAATGTCATCACGCGCGCCGTGGGCGCCGACAGCGATGTCCTCGAGCTGGAGAAGCGGACCGGGCAGCTCATGGCGGGCGACCGGCTGTTGCTGTGCAGCGATGGCCTGAGCAAGACGCTTCCCGAAGAGCAGCTTGCGGAATTGCTTTCCGGTGACGATGCGACGGGCGCCGCACGCCTCGTGATGGCCGCCCTCACCGCCCAGGCGACGGACAACATCACCGCTGTCACGATCGATTTCAGCGCTGGCGACGGACCGGCGGTTATGGAAGCAAAGGCGGCCGGCGCTCCTGCCTCGACGTCGCCCGAGGCCGCGCCACAATCCAGCCCATCAACTGATTAGGACCGTCGGACAGCCGACGACGACGGCGCCGCCATGGGCGCACATGCTGCCCAACTGCGCGGCCGGCATGCCGCCGATCAGCACCGTGAACGAGCCCATCGCGATCACGTCGGGCGGGCCGACGCAGACAAGCATGTCGCCGACGCGGGCGGCCGGCATGCCGCCGATCAGCACGGTCGGGCAGCCGGGACCGGCAATCGGGCCGCCGACATGGGGGACGAGGACCGTGACCATCGGGCAGACATGCATGTCGCCCAGGCGTGCGGCGGGCATACCCATCAATCCGTCTCCGCGTCGATGCGGCCGACGCCGCCCGAGGCGATGTCCTTGGCCGCGGCCAGGAAGCGCTGAAGCCTGGCCTCGCGCCGCGTTGCCGGACCACGGGCGGCGGCCAGGGCGACGGCGCCGGCGACCGCGAGCCCGGTGAAATGCGGCTGCGGCGGCACTTTCGGGGCTTCCGGCGGGGCCATCGAATCGCCGCTCCAGAAGGCGGCGACGGCAGCCCAGGCCTCGGGGCTGCCGAACCCCGTCATCTCCGCCTGCTTCATCGCCGCGCGCCGATGCTCGTCGGTCGGCCGGCGCACCCATTCCTCCGCCGCGTCGCGCACCGTCGTCTCGGCCTCCGGATTCGTGCCGGACGGGGCGGTGTGGCGCGAACAGGCGCACGCCCACCACACCCCTTCACGCGCCGGCATGGCGTGAGCGACCAGCCGCGTCGCCTCGATCAGAAACCCAGCCTGCTCGAGCCGAGCCAGCGCCTCGAGCGCATCGGCGCAGCCGCCGAGCGCGGTCGTGGCTTCGGCATCGAGCTGCAGGTGCGGCCGCGCGCGCGAGAAGTCGCCGCTGAGTTTGTTCGTCTTGCCGGGGGCGGGAGAAGACATGGTTGGAATGGCCTCATCCGATCATGGTGATGCCGCCCGAGAGGGTCAGCATGGCATCACCCTTGACGGTCGTCATCATACCCTGAACCGTCGTCATGACCTGCCCCTCGATCTTGATCATCATGCCGCTTATCGTGACGCCCATCTGGTCGATCTTTATCGAGCTCTGCCCGACCTTGAGCGTGATCGACTGCATCGCCTCCATGGTGATGGATCCGACATCGACCTTCACCGAGATGTCGCCAAGCTTCACTTCGGTGCTTTGATCACCCTCTTTTATCGTCACCGTCTCGTTGTTCTTGATGGTGACGGTGCGGTCGTGGTCGACGGTCAGCGTCTGATCGTTCTCGACCTCGGTCTTCATGTCTTTCTGCGCATGCAGAAAGACCACTTCACTGCCCTTCTTGTCGTCGAACGAGAATTCGTTGAAGTCGTCCTTGCCGCCCTTGGTCACGGATCGCGAGCGAAAGCCCAGCTTCGTCTTCTCGGCCACCGGGAAGATCGGCTTGTCGTTGCCGTTATAGAATCCGCCGACGACGATGGGACGGTCGGGATCGGCATCCATGAAGGCGACGGCGACCTCCGTGCCGACGCGCGGGATGAACTGGCCGCCCCACTGGTTGCCGGCCCACGGCTGCACCACGCGCACCCAGTCGCTGCTGTCGGCTGTCGCATCCTCGCGCCAGTCCCAGAAGAAGCGGATCTTGATGCGGCCCTGGTCGTCGGTGTGGATCTCCTCGCCCGAGGGCCCCAGGACAATGGCCGTATGCAGCCCTTCCATGCGGGGCCGCGCGGTGGCCATCGGCTGCCGCCAGGGCACCGTGTTGGCAAAGGCTGTGAAACTGTTCGAATAGCTGCTGGCGCCCCCGCCGCGCCTGGAGCCGCTGTCGTCCTCGGCGAAATGAGTGATTTCCCGGATCACATGGAGCGTTTCCGCCCCGGCCTTGTCGCGCAACTTGAACTTCCCACCGGCGACGAGGCTCGCCATGTCGCCACCCGCGCCGATCAGCGATACCGCCGCCTCGGCCGCCTCCATCCGCCACTTCGCGCGATCCTTGGCCTGCGAAGTCTCGCGGGTCAGCGCCGGCCAGTGGAACACGCCGCGGTTGCCCACGCCGCCATGCTTGAGGATCGTATTCTGGTCGACCTTGAGATTCTTGCTGGGCACGTCGTGGTCGTAGTCGCGCAGGCTGACCTTGCCCGGGGCAAAGGCCTCGGACTTGCGGAATTCGGTCAACTGGTCCGCCGTCGTGCCGACGCCGAGATGGACGGAGGCGCCGGGAATGGTCGCGAAGCCGTTATTGTCGTTGGTCACCACGAGCGTGTGGCCGTTGGAATCATGCTCGAAGAAGTAGAACCATCCCTCTTCTTCCATCAGCCGGGTCACGAAATGCAACGATGTCTCGTTGTACTGTGCCGTGGCCTTACGGGGCGTCGGCTGGGAATAAAGACGAAACGCGGTCTTGGTCACGCCCGAGTCGTTGAAGATCGTCTTGAGGATATCCTCGGCGGTCTTGTTGAAGAACAGGCGGCAATCGCTGCGAATATTGGCCTGAGCAAGCTGCGGCACCAGGACGATGCGATAGAGCGTGTCGACCACGCCGCTTGTTTCGATGGGGCCGAACTCGGCGACGATGCCGTGGAAATACCGCGTCGCCTTCTCGCCATGATTGACGGCGAGGCAGGCGGGCTTGTTGAGCATGTTTCGCGGGTCGATCGTGCCGGTCGCAACCGCCTCGATCTCAAATCGGAACAGTTCGCTGATCGTCTCGTGCGCCACCAGCCGTATCGCGTCCAGCTCATGCTCGGCGGTGCTGGTGAGATCCAGCAACGATTTCCTGTCACTGGGCATGAGGTGCCGCGCAGCGTTTGGTGTGATGCCCCAGAAGCCTAGTCACGATCGGTTCTCCCGCGGGCTATGACGGTAACCCAGCTTGCCGGGCGTTTCCATGTTCCTTAGACGGCAATTTTGTCAGAAGGATGTATTTTGTTGGGATTCTTCTATTTTAGGTAGAGCCACGGTCTAGGCGGGTACCATCTGCAGCTGGCGCAGGATAGGAACGCGCTGCTCGATGGCCGCGTGAACGACCGACCGCACCTTATCATGTTTCTCCGGCACGATGTCCGCGCTCAAGGTTTCTATCCAGGCCTTGGCGTCGTCCTCGCGTTCGCCACTGAGCAGGCGGGCGGCGATGAACTGCACGAGCGGCGCCGCCGAGAGCCCGGTGCCGAGCCGCCCGGACGCCAGACCGCCGGACGTCGTGACTTCGGCAATCGTCCGCACGCGCGCGCCGAACACGCGGTTGAGACGATTGGCGGAGTCGGGCTGCACGCCCTGCGGTCTCGTCACGATCTGGCACTGATGGGAACCCACCAGCATGCTCACCAGCTCCGCCGGGTTGCTTCGTCCCTGCTCGAGGGCCAGCAGATCGCCGATCGTCGTCGGCCCGCGCATCGCGGCGGCCATCATCCTCTTCAAGGGTTCGCCGACCTCCGCCAGTCCTGCGGGCACCCGTATCTGCGTCTGCAGTTCGCCGGGACTGACGACCGGCACCACGGTCAGGCGCGCAAGCGCCGCGTCGCGCTCGTCATTGCGGATGCGCCGCGCGCCCCGCACGAAAACGTCGTGGCGCAACTGGCGCGGCAGGCATGTGTCCTTGATCAATTCGCGCATGGTCGGATCCTTGTAGCGATCCACCAAGGCGCGCTGCTCCGGCGTCAGCATCAATTCGGGAAAATTCTCGAGCGGACTGGCCGACGCCACCCAGTCCAGCTTGGCCTGCGCCATCGCCGCGGCGACGTCGGCATGGAAGGCCGGCGCCCAATGCGCGCTCATATATTCGTGCGACAGGTATTCCCGCGACATGTCGGTGGTGGTGTCGATGAGGTCGCTGGCGAAGGAACTCTCAGTGAGATATTTGCCGCCGGCCGCCTTGATCTCGCGCGTCAGCGCCAGCCCCGCCTGGGCTTGCAGGTCGCTGCGGCCGGCGGAGCGGATGCCGGCCTCGTAGATGAGCCGTTGCATTCCGATGGCGCCCTGCCAGGCCGGCAGGGCGTTGTAGCTCACATGCACCATGCCGCCAGGACGCGTCTTGGCAGCCAGCAGCCGGACGATGCCGGCCCGCACGTCGTCGCTGACCCACGACCACATGCCGTGCAGGCTGACGAAATCCGCCGCCGGAATCGCCTCGGCCGCGGCAGTTCCGGCCAGCTGCGTGATATCCGCTTCCAGGAAGCGGATATTGTCGAGGCGCGCCGCCCGGGCGAGGCTCATGCCGATGGCGATATGAGCAGGGTTGTAGTCGATGGCGGTGACCTGCCATGCCGGGTTCGACGCGGCAGTCAAAAGTGCGCCGATGCCGCAGCCGCAGCCCAGCTCGAGATAGCAGGCGGCGTCCTCCGGCTCCGGCAGATCGACCGCGACGTTGCCGCTCAGGCAGGCAAGCGCCATGCGGGCCGGCGATTGCTGGATGTAGAAACCTTCGATATAGGCGATGTCGGCGACATAGCCGCTGGTCCACGACTGGCTCATGCACGTCCTTCAACAATTTCAGCTTCGAAAAGCGCGTCGCCTGCGTCCGTTCGTCGGGGGGCGACCGCGGATGTCGGCAGCCAGGTGTTCCAGCCCAGGAGAGGTCCCGCCCCCGCCGCGCCCGGCTCGCCTGGATGGGGCATGCCGAGCGGCGGGACAGCGTTGCGGGCCAGCACGGGATTGACGGCAAAGCCCACTTCGAAGCCGATAAAGGCCCGGACCAGCGCGACCAGTTCGCGCAACAGCGGTCCGTCCGGCAGCAGCCGCTCGAAATAAGCAAGGTCGAGCGGTCCGATCCGGAGCACGATCCGCGCCTGCTGGTCCCAGGCGCGCACACCGGCAGCCGCATCGAGGCCGAGCTGGCCAAATGCACCAGGAGATACGCCGGCCGGCAGGCGCGTCCGCTGGTCGAGCGGCAAAGCCATCCAGGCGCCGGCAAATTGCTCGACTTTCACCGGTCGCCCCAGCCAGTCGGAGGCCAACGCTTCCAGGCGATCGGCCGAACGCGGATGGGCCGAGAAAAAGCCGGCGTAGTGGCGCAACGGCGCCGCACCGGCACGCAGACGCTCGGCAAGGCCCGGGGTCGCGTAGCCGGTCAAGGCCAGCAGGACCTCGGCCACCGGATCGGTACGCTGCCGGCTGGGTGTCAGCGCTCCGGCATCGGCGGCGCGATGAGGGCGGTATTTCGCGCCGGCAGCGGCGAAGGCCGCGATCATGCGATGCGAAATCAGATCCAGGAAATCCGTGAGCGAGAACGACCGTGCCCGTTGATCGGCCACGACCGCATCGGAATAGCGTCGCGGCAGGACGCCGACCGGCCCCGTCAGACCGATGAGGCCCACCGTCACACGCGGTGCAGACGTAGCGGCAGCGGCCTGCACTTCCGTGACTTCCGCGCCGGGGTATGAAGACCCTGCGACGCTCGTGAAGCGCGCGGCGCCCGCCGGGTCGGCCCGGCGGCGATGAAAAGTGAGCAGCCTCACCACCGCGTCAAAGGTGAAGCGCTGCGGCTCGGCCGCCAGCCGGGCCATCGGGGTGCCTCGGCGTCGATTGGAGGGACGGAGCTCGATCACAGCAGCACCTGGCTGCCAGCCCGCGCCGGCCAACTGGCGGCGGCCTCAGTGCGCCCACGCAAGACCACCCGTGTGCGCACGAACGAATTCACGGTGGCATGCAAGGCCAGGAAGCGATCGAGCACCGACGCGAGGACGTACAACCCACCCGTCGTCCAAACCTGCTCGTCGAAGCTCAAGGTTACGTCGAGGCCTCGGCAGAACCCGCCGGTTCGGGCGCCCGGACCGCGCAATCCCGGAATGCGCGCGGTGCCCGGGCGCGATGTGACACCCAGCAAGGCGCGGATCGCGGCGCGCGATTCGGAGGTCTCGCGGCAGTCATAGAGGCGCAGCACCTCGCGCAAGGCGTCGGCCGCCGTCTCGCCGCCCACGACGCTCAGGTGTCCGAGCGAGAGATGCGAGATCAGCCGCCAGAATCCGCGCTCCTGCAAGGGCATGCGCAGCGTCGGTGTCGGGGCGGTCAGGCAGGTGAGACCGGTGACGGCAGCGGCGCCTTCGACCAGCCGAAGCACTGGCCGGCCGCCGCCGAACGGCAGCGCGGCCGGCAGATCGCGGTTGCAACACAGCGCGTCGATCGAGAGGACGCCGTCGCTTTCCCGATCAGGATCGAAGCCGGCATCGTGTGGCAACAGGAAGACTTCGGTGCCGCGCATGCCGCCGGTGGTCTCGCGGCGCGCCGTG
>Ga0193726_1002581_pt1 | contig 12146 bp, 10 predicted proteins | sample H2c1metaG_FD_144928 | JGI IMG/M metagenome (GOLD analysis project Ga0193726, IMG submission 144928) | Soil microbial communities from a riparian zone of the East river system, Colorado, United States - H2c1 | ecosystem: Environmental > Terrestrial > Soil > Riparian zone | place: USA: East River... | reverse complement strand
CACATTCCTTTTGTTGGGCTTCTGCCTGGACCTGAATTGGAATCCGAGCGTCGAGTGGAACGATTTCGACGGCCGGGCCGCTCATCATCAGAATCATGGAGTTGCGAATGGGGGAGCCGTAGTCTCCCTGGGCGTTGCTGCCTTGGCCCACTTGTGCCTGGGCGGGGGCCACACCGATGCGGACTTTGCCGGGGGCTTTACGAGCGAGTGGCTGTGAGGTAGCCGCGGGTACTGCAGCTACGGCTACAGGCCCGGGAATGCCCATGGTCGGGACGGGCGGTTGCTGGGCGATCGCTACATTGACTCCGGCCAGCATCGAGAAGGAAACAATTCTTGAGAAGATTGCTGCGAATCGATAGTTCATTGTTACTCCTTTGTCTGGAAATCAAGATTTGCGCCTGATCGGCGCAGCGCCACAAATCGGCCAGTAGCGAGCGGTGGCACCAGATTGCGACCGGACTGGCGAAACGGTCTCCGGGCGAAACGGGGTTGCGATTGCTGTAAGGCTCCTGCGGTGCCGCTGCCTTGTCTAGCTTGGGCGTAAGGTGCGCCGCATCCGGGTGGGGGTCAATGCGCGGGCGAGCAGCAAGGAATGAGTTTTTGGTGAGGAGGTCTAAATTGTGATATCCAATGGGCACCAGAAGTCACTAGTTCGTTTAGCTCTCCCCCGGGTCCAGGCAATTTTCGGAGCACTTGTTGGCTGCGCGAACACCAAACTCGGAAACCGTAGCATTCGGCGGGTTCGAACTGGACTACCGGAGCGGTGAATTGCGCCGCGCAGGGGTGTCGCTGAAATTGCAACCGCAGCCAGCCAAGGTACTAGTCCTGCTGGTGAAAAACGCCGGAAGCGTCGTAACGAGGCAGGAGCTGGCGGAGCAAGTGTGGGGCGCCGAAACGTTTGTGGACTTTGAACATGGCCTGAACTACGCGATTCGGCAGATTCGTACGGTTCTCGAGGATGATGCAGAGCAACCACAGTTCCTTGAGACCTTGCCCAAGCGGGGGTACCGCTTTATCGCCAAGGTCGAGGCGGCTGGCACCCTGGCGAGTGGTTCGGCTGAAAGTAGCGCTGCCCAGACGGAACCGGCCAAAACCGTTTCGCGCCATCCACAAACAAGGAAACGAAAATTGCTGGCAGTCGCGGTGGTTTGTGGGTTGCTTGCTTTCGGATTTTTCGTTTGGACACAACTTGCGAACCGAGCGAAACCCAGTTGGAGCTCCGCGCAGATTCGCTCGCTGGCCGTCTTGCCACTGGTAAATCTGTCGAGCGACGCGTCGCAGGAATACTTTTCCGAAGGGCTAACGGATGAGCTGATCACAGAACTGGCAAAAGTGGGAAATCTGCGGATTATCTCGCACACCTCGGCGGTCAGCTTCAAGGGCTCGGGGAAGCGGGCAACGGAGATTGCGCGCGACTTGCGAGTCGATGCCATCGTTGCCGGCACTGTGGAGCGGTCCGGAGAACGGGTTCGCATTCGCGTGCAGTTGATCAACGGCCAAACCGATCAGCATTTGTGGGCGGAAAGTTTTGACCGCGATGTACGGGATGTGCTGGACCTCGAACACGACGTCGCGCGAGAGATTGCGCGGCGCATCGGATACCGAATTTCCAATTCGACGGCGAAGATAGGAAGCGCGAAGGTGTCGCCGGGGGCCCACGAAAATTATTTGAAGGGGCGATATCACTGGAATAAGCGGACGCAGGAAGGGCTGCTCAAAGGGATTGAATATTTTCAGAAGGCGGTAGAGGAGAATCCCAGCTATGCACTGGCTCACGCCGGGCTGGCCGACTCCTACACTATTCTGGCAAATTGGGGATTTCTACCACCAGCGGAGACCTACCTGAAGGCCAAGACGGCTGCGCTCAAGGCCCTCGAGCTGGACAATCAGCTGGCGGAAGTGCAAACGTCGCTGGCGTACGTGACGCTGCTCTATGACCGAGACTGGAAGGGCGCGGAGGAGCGGTTTCGGCAAGCGATTGTGCTGGACCCGAACTACGCGTCGGCGCACCAGTTTTACAGCATTTTGCTGATGACGTCCGGGCGGCAAACCGAAGCGATTGCCGAGATCCGCCGCGCGCAGGAACTCGATCCACTGTCGCTCATCGTCAATGACGTGGTGGGCTGGATTTACTACGAAGGGCGCCAGTACGACGAGTCCATCCTGCAGTATAGGAAGGCTCTGGAAATTGATCCGGGCTACGTTCCGGTATTGCTCGATCTCGGAACGGCCTATCTGCGGAAAAATCAGCATGAAGCGGCGATGGTCGAATTCGAGAAAGCAAAAAAGGCGGGCGGCGAAACGGCGCTGGTGCTTTCCGGATTGGCGCAAGCGCAAGCGCTTTCTGGAAACCGGGCCGGGGGCTTGAAAATACTCGAACGGCTCAGGAAACCCTCGCGAGACTTGTTTGTGTCGCCGTGGGACCTTTCGCTGGTCTACATGGCGCTCGATGAAAAGCGCATGGCGATTGCCTTACTGCAAAAGGCGGTGGAAGAGCGCAACGGATGGGTTATTCGGCTCGGCGTGGATCCGGCCTTTGACAAATTACGCGGGGAGTCGGAGTTTGGCGAACTCATCCGGAAAATTGGAATTCCGCAGGCCTGAATCGCGTGGCGGCCGGCAGGGGTGTTGCCGAATTGCAAATTTTTCCTACCGTAACGGCTTGGAAAAATCTGTCAAAGACATATAGGTAGAGTCGACTTTGTCGACAATCTTGCCGGGAGCTTCGGTTTTTTCGCGAACGGCTTTCCATTCCGGATCGTCTTCAAACGACTTCCAGTTGGTCTTGGCGGCTTCGCGGCTGGGGTGCTCGAGGATATAGACGAGCGTGTCGCTTTTCGTGGGCTCGTCGGTCGGAACCCAGTAGGCGAGGCTTTTCATGCCATGGCGCGCGAACAGTTTGTCGGTGTGGTCGCGGAAGCGGGCGAGCAGGTCAGGAAGTTTGCCGGGGAAGGTATGGTAGACGCGAAGTTCGTAGACGGTGGTCGAGGAGGGCGGCTCAGCTGATTCCTCATTTCGCGATGCGGCCCATACGGTTGCCGGCGACAATTCAAGGGAGGACAAGAACGCTGCTGCGGGAAGGGATTGGAGAAGTGTTCGTCGTTTCATAATGGGGAATTCTAGCAGAACCGGATTCGTTGTAAAGCGATCCGGCGCGGATCAGACCAGCTCAAGTTGGGCGTAGCGTTCGACGAATTTTTTGGTGCCGCGGCCGGGGAAACTGACCGAGACCCGGCGGTCTTCCTCGTCGCCTTCGACAGCTACGATCGTGCCAACGCCGAATTGGGCGTGGCGAACTTTTTTGCCGAGCATCGGATTGCCGTCACTACCGCGCTTCGGAGGGCGACCGAAGCTGGTGGACCCGGCCGGTGCTCTGCGCGGCGTAGGAGCGGATGGCGTTGGTCCGCCGCGGACGCGGCGCATGAATTCTTCTGCGGAGTAGGAATATTCGGGGTCGGCTTCGTAACGCCGCTGCTGGCCTATTTCGGCGAGCGAGCCGCGGACGGTGTCGACGAGTTCACTGGGAATTTCCATCAGGAAGCGTGACGGCAGCGAGGCGCGGAGTTGCTGTTCGTTGCCGAACACGCGGCGATAGACGGCGCGGGTCAGCGTGAGGGTCTGGCGGGCGCGAGTCATGCCGACGTAAAGCAATCGGCGCTCTTCTTCGATGCCTTTTTCTTCGTTGATGGCGCGGCTGTGCGGAGAGATGCCGTCTTCAAGGCCGGTGAGAAAAACATGATCAAACTCGAGTCCCTTGGTGCTGTGTAGGGTGATGAGCGTGACTCCGGGTTTGCCTTCATAGGAATCGGCGTCACTGACCAGGGCGGCAGCATCCAGGAAATCGGTGAACGTTTCGCCGGCTTCCATGCTTTCGGCGACGGCCCGGGTTAGCTCCTGCAAGTTTTCAATGCGAGCCACATCTTCCGGCGAATTGCGATCTTTCAGCATGTCCATGTAGCCGGATTCATCGAGCACCGCATGGAGAAATGCAGCGGGTTCTTTTTCAGCGAGAGCCGCTTGCAACTTACCGATCAGTTCCTGAAATGCGCGCAGCGGAGTGACGGCGCGTCCACCGGATGCGCCGGAAACAAATTTGCCAACAGCCGCCCAGAGGGAGGAATCATCGGTCCGCGCCGTATCACGCAAGGCGTCAAGCGTCGTTTTTCCGATGCCGCGCGGCGGCACGTTCAACACCCGCAGGAGCGAGATGTCGTCTTCGGGATGCATCGCGAGGCGGACGTAGGCCAGCGTATCTTTGACTTCGCTGCGTTCATAAAAGCTGAAGCCGCCGACCAGTTTGTAGCGCAGGCCACGGCGACGGAACGCTTCTTCAAAAGCGCGGGATTGAAAGTTGGTGCGATATTCAACCGCGCAGGTCTGATCGGGATCGTCATCAAGAAGACGCTGCAGCTCGCCCCCGACAAATTCCGCTTCCGCTTGCGCGTCGCGGGCTTCGAAATATTTCAGGTTGGTGCCCGCGCCTTTTTCGGCGCTGAGAGACTTGCCGAGCCTCTCGGGATTGTGCGCGACGACGGCGCCGGCGGCACTCAAGATATTTTGCGTGGAGCGATAATTGCGTTCCAGCTTGATGACGCGGGCGTTGGGAAAGTCGAGCGAAAAGCTGAGAAGAATGGAAACGTCTGCGCCGCGCCAGCGGTAGATGGACTGGTCCTCGTCGCCGACCACACAGAGATTGTGATGCGCGCCGGTAAGCAGGCGCAGCAGCTCATACTGCACACGGTTGGTGTCCTGATATTCGTCGACGTGAATGTATTGAAATCGGCACTGCCATTTCTCGCGGGTGACTGCGGATTCGCGCAAGAGCTTTGCGGTGCGCAGGAGCAGATCGTCGAAGTCGAGCGCTTTACTGTCATGCAGAAGTTTTTCGTAGCCCGCGAAAATATCGGCGATTTTACGGCCGGCCTGGTCGATGGCCTCGGCACGAACGTCCGCGGGCCGCTTCCCGTGGTTCTTGGAATGGCTGATTTTGCTGAGTACGTTGCGCGGCGTCAGGGTTTCGTCGTCAATTTGCAGCTTGCCCATGACCAGCTTTACAGCGGCGATTTGATCGTCGTCCACAAAAATGGCGAAATTATTGGGGAGGCCCGCGGCCGCCGATTCGCGGCGCAGCAAACGCGCACACAGCGAGTGAAATGTGGAAAGCCAGGGCTGTGATGGGGGAATTCCTGCGCGCATGAGCAGATTTGTAACGCGGTTGCGCATTTCCTCGGCCGCTTTATTGGTAAAAGTGACAGCGAGAATGGACTCAGCGGAAACGCCTTTGGCAATCAGATTGGCCATGCGAAAGGTGATGGCGCGCGTCTTGCCCGTTCCGGCGCCAGCCAGGATTAAAACGGGACCTTCGGTGGTTTCCGCAGCGAGGCGTTGCTCGGGATTCAATTCATCGAGAAGAGTCAGCATTTTGTTTTGCAGATCGAGAGAAGTTTGCACACGTCATGTTAGCTGACAGGGCGAGGGTGCGCAAATTTGACAGAAATTGCGTAGTGTGCAGTTTCCGGTTATCGCGTTTTATCCGGCATGTGGCATGGAATACCCTGCGGTAGCTATAAGAACATTCCGAGTCCCGTTTGCGTCGCAGCCAGAAACTCGCCCGCTACCAGAATTTGCCTGAGATTTCAGCAGTCTAACCGGGGTTGTGCAGCAATTCATGCATTCGTGCAAGATGATGATGGTCGTGTTCGGCGACAAAATACAGATGGTCTACCAGTCTCATCGGGGTCTGCAGACGCGGGTGGGGAATGCTGCGAGCCAACAGGGAGGGGTCGAGTTCGTCGACACGCTTCAGCAGTTTCCCTCGCTCCGCGCGGAACCCGAGCAGAATTTCAGCCAACTGGCGCGTGTTGTGATGGGCCTCGTCGGTTTGTCGATTCCTCAAGTCTGCCGCTGTGAGTTGCTGGCGGGCCGCCAGGTAATCGTTCACCCGCCCGAGCCACAGCGGTTCGAGGTCCAGCAAGTGGCCGGCATGTTCCTGTGGCGACCACTTTTCCTGCGCCCTCCGGATCAGGATTGCGCCGGAAAAGCCCGCCAGCGCCTCTTCGAGCCTGGCCGGAGTGCCGCGCAGCCGCGCGCAGAGATTCGGCAGCAGTTCGACCGGGAAGGTAAACTCAAACTTGCGTTCAAACCAGACGGGCACCTGACTCATACCCTGTACGCTGCCCTAAGACGGACGAGTTGCCTACGCCCAAATTGGTTTCAGTTCGCCGAAGGACGGCTCAAATCGATTTCAAAATAGAGGATGGCGTGCTGATCCTTCATGGAAACGACATCAGGAACGTATAGATGCGAAGAATGCAGTAGATCAAATTGTCCCTGCAAGTCGAAGTACAGAAGGCCTTGTACCGTGCTGTGAGATGCTATAACGGGCGAGGGAACGCCGGCGTTGCCGAGGGCGGTTTGCAACTCAAACCATTTTTTGTCGCGACCCGGCGGTTTCGATTTGCCGATGGGAAACGGAAATTTCTTGCGGCTGGACGTTGGATCTTTGACAACGGGAGCCAGGATCGCGTCGGCTGCTTCGTCCGGAGTCAAAGCCGGCAACGCCTGCGGATTGTCTTCTGAGATCATCACGTTCAGCCGGATGCGCTGCAGATCGACTTTGAGGCTTTCCTCGGAGTCATTGCGAAAGGCAACCTGTATGGCCAGTACGCCCCCGGACAAGGGCGACTTCTTGGCGAATTTATCCTTATAGAGGGCTGGATCGGTCCATGGCCGCGCCGAGATAGTGAGTCCTTCGTGAGATTCAAGGGACGCAGTTTTCAGCGCGGGCTGTTGTCGCGTGGCGCTCAGGGTGAGCGCCAGGAGCGGCAGGGCCAGAGCCGTAAGAACGAGTTCCCGGTTTCGCCTGGGGGTATAATAAACTTTTCTCATCTTGACGCCTTCGATTCCTGGGGGAGATGCGGGGTTGCCCTGCATCGCGCGACGCCAGAACGCATACCGTGTTCGCCGCTAGCGAAGTATAGACCGGAGCCACGCTGAGTGTTTTTCATCTATAGCCTTTTGATGGGTCTGGCCGCCCTGCTGCTTGTGCCGTACTGGCTGCTGCAAGGACTAAGACACGGTAAATATCTTTCGAACCTGAGTCAACGTTTGGGATTTTCCTTTCCTGCACTGGGCCATCGCGCGGGCGGCGGCCAAGGTGCGATTTGGATCCACGCGGTGTCGGTCGGTGAGGCGCTAGCCGGCGTCGGGTTGGCGCGGCGCCTAAAAGAAGCCTATCCCGACCGTCCTCTCATTATTTCGACGACGACCATTACAGGCCAAGCGCTTGCCCGCGAGCGAATGAATTTCGCCGACGGCTTCCTCTATTTTCCCCTGGACTGGAAATTCTGCGTGCGTCGCGCCCTGGAAGCGGTTCGGCCGTCGCTGGTCATCGTTCTCGAAACGGAGATCTGGCCGAACTTTTTGGCCGAAGCGGGGAAGCAGGGCGTTCCTGTTTTTTTTGTAAGCGGAAGGATTTCGGATCGTTCGTATGCTCGTTACCAGAGTTACCTCGGCGTCTTCGGATTTTTCCTGAAGCCATTTCTGAGGAAAGTATTGGCGAACGGCACAGCCTTCTTCATGCAAGGCGCAACCGACGCGGAGCGCATTCGTGCACAGGGCGCGCCTGCTGAGCGCGTCGCGGTCAGCGGAAATCTGAAGTATGACCAGGAGCTTCCCGCTGCAACGCCAATGGCCGAGTGGCTGGCGGCCGCTGCAGCAAACAGCGGGCGGTCGCCGGTCATCGTGGCCGGCAGCGTTGTCGCGACCGAAGAGCCGCTCGCTTTGATCTCCTTTGGAACCCTGCAGGGAGAACACCCCAAGTCGCTCTTGGTGCTGGCGCCACGGAAGCCGGAACGTTTTGCGGCCGCAGCCGAGTTCATCGACGAGTCGCACCGCAAGTTTCTCACGCGTTCCAAGCTGGCGATTGCCGGCCCGGGGCAGAACAGCCGGACCTCGGAAGCTGCGACTATTCCGCCGGACGTCGACGTGATCCTGCTCGACAGTATTGGGGAGCTGGCCTCTCTCTACCGCGTTGCGGACGGCGCGTTTGTGGGCGGGTCGCTCGTGCCATCCGGGGGTCACAACATCTTGGAGCCAGCCGCGTTCGGCAAAATCCCAGTGTTCGGCCCTTCGATGGAAAATTTTGCGGAAATGGCCGCGCGATTTGTGGCGGCGGGCGCAGCCGTGCAGGTGGATAATCCTGAAGACGTCGGCGGCGCGTGGATCGAGCATTTGCGGTATCCCGACAAAGCGCGGGTGATGGGCGCCGCTGCAAGACGTTTGGTGGAGGAGAGCCGTGGCGCCACGGATCGCGCGATGAAGGAAATTGCCAAGCTGCTCGGCGGCGCATCGCGATGAGCTTGCCGCGGCCCGTGCAGCTGTTGCTCTGGCCGCTTTCGGTCGTTTACGGAGGGGTGTCGCGCTTTCGTGTTTGGCTGTACGCGCGAGGGTGGCTGAAACAGAAACGCCTGCGCGGCATGGTAATCAGCGTCGGCAATCTGACGGTGGGCGGAACGGGGAAAACGCCCATGGTGATTTGGCTGGCGGAAAAGTTCCTGGCGGAAGGGAAGCGGGTGGCGATTCTAAGCCGCGGCTATCGCGGCGCAAACGGCACCAGCGACGAAATTGAGTTGATGAGGAATCGCCTGCACAAGCGGGTCGTCTTTGGAGTTGGAGCAGACCGCTTTGCCACTGGCTCGGAACTCGAGGCAAACCAGAGCATCGATGTGTTCCTGCTGGATGACGGCTTCCAGCATCTGCCGCTCGGGCGGGATCTGGATATCTTGTTGATGGATGCGTCGCGCTCGCTGAGCACGGAACTCTTGTTGCCGGCGGGCAGGCTACGCGAACCAATTTCGGCGATGAGCCGCGCGAACTTGCTGATTATCACCCGCAGTGAAGCCGTTGCGGGAACCACCGAAGCGGTTGGAAAACTGAGCCAGTATCCGGTATTTGCAGCGGCTACCCGGTTGCTCGGCTTTCGCCTTTTGGGCGCGACGGGCGGAGTGCAGACGGTCGATGAGATTGGCAACGGTCCATTTTTGGCGTTTTGCGGAATCGGTAATCCCGCGGCATTTTTCGCCGATTTGCGAACTTGGGGAGTCAATGTGTCGGGTACCCGGGTATATGCCGACCACCATCGCTACTCGGACGGCGACCTCGCGCAAATCGAAATCGCAGCGGAGCGCATCGGCGCGCGCGCCCTGGTAACAACAGAAAAAGACGCTGAGAACCTCGCCGGTGTGCATCCTGCCAAAATGCCTACCTACACGGCGGCTATCGATTTTGTAATCAGTCCGGCAGAGGACTTCGATCGTTTGCTGGACCAGGCAGTTCTAAGGCATGCCGGAGCGTCGGAGTGAAGCTTCTGATTCGCGCAACGAATTGGGTTGGCGACGCCATCATGGCTCTGCCTGCCCTGCGTGCCGTGCGCCAACATTTTTCAAATGCAGAGATCAGCATACTGGCACGGTCCTATGTTGGAGATCTTTATCGGGGCGAGGGCATCGCGGATCATCTGATTGCCTATGAACATAAGGGAATCCACGCGGGCCTGCGCGGGCGCGAACGCCTGGCCGGCGAATTGCGCGCGCAGAAATTCAGCTGCGCGTTACTGCTGCAAAATGCTTTTGACGCTGCCTGGCTCACGTGGCGGGCAGGCATTCCCGAACGAATCGGCTACGGGCGTGACGGAAGAAGCCTGTTGCTGACGAAAGCCGTCGCGGTTCCGAAGGCGGGTGAAATCCCCGCACACGAGAAATTTTATTATTTGGAGCTGCTGCGCCGAATCGGTTGGATCGAGCAGCTTACCGACGACCCCCTGATTTCTCTCAGCGTCGCGAACCAGGATCGCGCCCGCGCCCGGGACATCTTGCACAGAGCCGGCGCGCGCGCTGGAGTCCTGCGGATTGCGATTGGCGCAGGCGCCTCGTATGGATCTGCAAAGTGCTGGCCGCCTTCGCGGTTTGCGGCGCTCGCCAACAGGTTGCAGGCGGAATTTGATGCCGACGTGGTTCTGTTTGGCACGGCCGGCGAAATTGCAGTCGCCCGTGCGATATCGGCCGAGTTGAAGCGCACCCCGATCGACCTAACGGGGCAAACCGAAATTGCCGATCTGCCCGCGCTTCTCGGCGAGTGCGACGTATTCGTTGGCAACGATTCCGGCGCCATGCATGTTGCCGCTGCCGTGGGCCTGCCGGTCGTTGCGGTGTTCGGACCAACGGATCCGTCTGGTACGGCGCCAGTGACGCCAAAGTGCAGCATTGTTCAACAAAAGCCGTATTGCAGCCCGTGTTTTCTGCGCCGCTGTCCCACCGATCACCGGTGCATGACGAGGATTGCTCCAGAGATGCTGGAAGCTGCTGTGAAACCGTGGCTAGATTCCATTGAGGTGCGACGTGCCTGAGGCAGCCCAACTGCGACCTGCGGTATTTCTTGACCGCGACGGAACCATTTCCGAAGAAGTCGGCTACTTGAATCATGCCAGCCGATTTCGTATCTTTCCGTTCGTGGCGGCAGCGATTCGCATCTTGCATGAAGCAGGATTTGCTGTGATTGTGGTGACCAACCAGTCAGGAGTGGGCCGCGGCTATTTTCCGGAATCGCTTGTGCAAACGGTGCACGATACAATGACGAGGGAGCTGGCGGCGGACGGTGCCAAACTGGACGGAATTTATTATTGCCCGCACGTTAAAGCGGATGACTGCGAGTGCCGCAAGCCGAACATCGGCATGCTAAAACTTGCCGCGACGGAAAACGCTCTCGATTTGTCGCGTTCATTTGTGGTCGGAGACCGTTACGGCGACGTGGAGCTTGCGCACCGCGCCGGAGCCCGGAGCATTCTCGTCCGTACGGGTTACGGCGCGGGCGAACTGGCGTGGCATGCCGCAAAATGGGACATACAACCCGATCACGTGGCGGAGACTCTCACCGAAGCGACCGAATGGATATTGAGGCAGCCCAGATGAAGCGTTCGCGCGCTGAAAAAGACACCCCGCTCTCGGTGGACCTGATCGCCCTGGCGGAATGTGTCGAACGATTCGCACAAAAGACCGTTGTGCTGCTTGGCGATTTCGTTGCCGATGAATTTCAATATGGAGAAATTACGCGTGTATCGCGGGAAGCCCCGGTACTCATCCTGCGCCATCGCGAAACACAAATGGTTCCCGGGGGCGGCGCAAACGCGGCAAATAATCTTGCGGCACTGGGAGCGCGGGTGCTGCCGGTTGCCGCGGTCGGCGACGATGCAGCAGGGAGTGCGCTCATCGCGTATTTCCGAAGCCAACGTGTCGACGTTTCCGGAATTGTACGGGTGGCCGGCTGGGCCACCCCCACCAAGACGCGTTTCCTTGCCGGTTGGGCGCATACGGTCGGTCAACAGGTACTTCGCGTGGATCGCGAGCCGGCAAGCGCGCTGCCGGAATCGGTACACAAGAAATTGTCACGCTCTCTTTCCGCAAAGCTGAGAAACTCCGACGCGCTCGCGATTTCAGATTATGGCTTTGGCGTAGCGACTCCGGAGCTTGTGCGTCACGCAACCGCAAAAAATAAAAATAGCGTTCCCGTGACCCTCGACGCGCGATACCAGCTCCATGCCTATGCAAAGTCGGGGGTGACCTCGGCAACTCCCAATGAGGCAGAACTCGAAACGCTGCATCATGTCAGCATCGGTCAGAATGTGACCGCGCTCGCAGATTCCGGTCGCAGCACGCTTGAAACGATGAAACTCGACTCGCTGCTGGTTACTCGGGGCCGCCACGGCATGGCGCTTTTTGAATCCGACGGTCATTTCGCGGCCGTCGCCGTCCACGGAAGCGACCAGGCCGTCGACGTGACCGGCGCTGGGGACACGGTTCTTGCGGCCTATACACTGGCTCTTGCCAGCGGCGCGACCCCGCTTGAAGCGGCGCATATTGCCAACATCGCCGGTGCTCTGGTGGTCATGAAACGGGGAACAGCCACGGTATCGCGCGCGGAGCTTCTGGCTGCCATCAGCAGCGCGGCTTCGGCAGGAGTTGTCTAGTTATGGCCGATTCGTCACGCAAGATTTTGAGCCGGGCGAGCCTTCGCGAAGCATTGGCTGAGCGAAAAAGAAGCGGTAAACGCGTGGTATTCGCAAATGGGTGTTTTGACACGCTGCACGTGGG
>Ga0193726_1002580_pt1 | contig 12148 bp, 6 predicted proteins | sample H2c1metaG_FD_144928 | JGI IMG/M metagenome (GOLD analysis project Ga0193726, IMG submission 144928) | Soil microbial communities from a riparian zone of the East river system, Colorado, United States - H2c1 | ecosystem: Environmental > Terrestrial > Soil > Riparian zone | place: USA: East River... | reverse complement strand
ACGCACTCCATAAATAGAAGCGGCGCCGGCGTCTTTCAATACCTGGATCGATTCAATGTCGTTTACATTGAGATCGTGCAAATTACCTGGCGTGCCATCCACAATTACCAGGGGATCAGATGGTCCTACAGAAGTAATACCACGAATTCTCACATTACTTCCTCCACCTGGTACACCAGAGTTGATAACTGTTACACCGGCGGCCTGGCCTTGTAATAGTGACTCCACTGTACCACCTGGAACCGTTTTCAAATTGGCCACATTCACAACGGCAACTGAACCGGTAATATCTTTCTTTCTCTGGGAGCCGTACCCAATTACTACCACTTCATTCAAACTTGTACTCTGAAGTTTCATGGTAACATCAATATTGTTGTTACCCCTGACATTTACTTCTGAAACTTCAAATCCAATGTATGAAAAAATCAGTGTCTGGGAATTTCGGGGCATCTCGATGGAATAAGAACCATCGTTGGATGTGGTAACCGCTACATTAGTGCCTTTTACAGCAACCGTAGCTCCCAAAACAGGCTTTGAATCAGGCCCTGTTACTTTCCCGTTGACTCTTGTCTGCGCGATAACGGCAGATGATAGAAAAAGAAAAAGAATGAAAAAGGACGATTGTTTTGTAACCTTAATTAAGCAAGCAGCAAAATTTCTCATAAAGCATAGCATTTTTGGTTATAAAAATTCTATTGTGCGAAAAAAAACGTAATGAAATATCTGGTTCAACGATATATTTCTGAATTCATTTATCTCTTGACATGTTTAACTAAATCCTGGAACTCAAAGAAAGGGCACAAAATTCATGTGCCCTTTAAAACTAACGATTGCTATATGAGATAACTGCTTTATCCTTTCTATAAAAAATTTTAACGCTCACCGAATTAAGCTGTAACTCTTTAACAGGTAATCTTTTCATTTTGTGCATAGCAGCCAGAAATTTAGTTCCTATATCTTTAAAAAACACATTTGATCAGTCAAAAGAACGAGATCTCGTTCATGTCTTTAACATAACTATTTACGATCGGAAATTACCAGGTTCAAATATAAAAAATGATGAAAAGGGCGGATAAAAAGGAATGTGTTAAGGGTTTGAAGACAATAAATGAAATAAGAATCCTGGAATGCAAAATTCATACAGCAGTCATTTCAATAGTTATCAAAGCAATTCGTTCAGTTCTAGGTATTGGTACCGGCAACATCAAAATTTGACCGGTTAGCAAATTCCCCTAATCAAATATATTATTTATTTTTTCTTTAACAATAATATTTTTTTATCTATTCGCGATATTTTTTAACCTGTACTGAAATTTTTCCTCTTTTTTCAACAGAATGGCTAAATAAATAGGGTTTTATATAAAAAAGAGAAAAAACTCCATCGTCATTTTTCATTCAAGCTAAGGTAAATTCCCATTTCTAATCCTCTTAATTCTGCAAGCCCCCTCAATCGCCCAATAGCACTATACCCTGGATAAGTATCCTTTTTAAGGTCATCCAGCATCTGGTGCCCATGATCCGGGCGCATTGGAATGGAAATGTTTCTTCTTTTTTGAAGCATTACTATTTCTTTTATCACCGAATACATGTCCACATCTCCAGCCAGGTGATCAGCCTCGAAAAAGTTCCCCTCCTGGTCTCTCTTTGTACTTCGCAAATGAAGAAAATGAATGTGGTCACCTAATCTCTTTATCATCCCTACCAGGTCATTGTCCGGTCTTACGCCAAATGACCCGGTACAGAAACAGATCCCATTTGCAGCCGATGGTGCAGCTTTCAACAAATCCCACGCATCCATCTCGGTACTCACAATTCTTGGCAATCCTAATAAAGAATAAGGAGGATCATCAGGATGAATCGCCATCTTCAAACCGACTTCATCGGCAACGGGGATCACCTGTCGAAGAAAATAATAAAGATGGTCCTTTAGTTTTTTTGAATCAATATTTTCGTACGTTTTTATAGCATCAAGTATTTGTTCCGGGGTGAATTTTTCTTCGCTGCCGGGTAATCCCAATAAAGCATTTCGATACAAATCTTCCTTTTCCCTGTCATCCATTACTTCAAATCTCTTCTTTGCCTTTTCAATTTCTTCTTTTGAATAATCATTTTCTGCACCTGGTCTTTTTAGTAAACACAAGTCAAATGCAATGAATGCAGCCCTTTCAAAATATAAGGCCCTGCTTTTATCAGGCATCTCAAAAGAAATGTTTGTTCTCATCCAGTCAAGAATGGGCATAAAATTATAGGTCACTACCCTGAGGCCGCATGCTGTAACATTGCGCAGGCTTTGCTTGTAATTCTCCAGGTGTCTTTTGAAATTTCTTGATTGTTTTTTTATGTCTTCACTTACCGGCAGGCTCTCTATTACGGTCCAGGACATGCCAGCGGCTTCAATCATTTTTTTTCTGCTGTTAATTTCCTCTACTGTCCATACTTCCCCAACAGGAATGTGATGCAATGCAGTAACAACGCCTGAACATCCAGCCTGTCGGATATCCCACAAGCTAACAGGATCCTTCGGGCCGAACCATCGCATCGTTTGTTCCATCATCATAAATATGTATTGAAGATTTACTTTAAAATCAGTTCCGCCTCTGCTTCTTTTGAAGCGCCCAATTCCGCACTTCGTTTACCGGGTGAGGAACCACAAACAATGACCTTTACTGTTCCACGTGGGAAAATGTTCTCTCCTTTGGCATTTATCAATTTCAATGTTTCAGGAGTTATGGTGAAAGTTATCTTTTGTTTTGCACCCTTTTCGAGCGCGATTCTCTTAAAACTTTTTAATGCGGATATTGGGGCCGTCTCAATCCCCGGATGTACAATATATAATTGTACCACTTCATCTCCTTCATATTTTCCCGTATTAGTAACGGTAACCTCTCCCTTCAATGATTCATTTTCTTTGATCGTGGTCTTTGATAAGGTAAGATTGCTGTACCTAAAAGATGTAAAACTTAATCCAAAACCAAAGGGGTAGAGAGGCTGGCCCTTAAAATACCGATACGTTCTGTTTGCCATTGAATAGTCGTCAAAAGAGGGAAGATCATCATCAGATCTATAAAAAGTTACCGGCAATCTTCCTGAAGGATCATAATCTCCAAACAAAACATCGGCAACGGCTTTACCTGCAGCCTGTCCACCGTACCATGCATTTATTATGGCTGGAATATTTTCAGATTCCCATGGAATGGAAATGGCACTCCCCGTCATCATGATAAAAATTACCGGCTTCCCGGTGGCCTTTAATTTTTTTAAAAAATCTGTTTGAACCGTTGGTAATGCGATACTGGTACGATCACCGCCGCTAAATCCTTGCTGGCTCACCTTCATTTCTTCCCCTTCCAGCCTTGGAGAAATACCACCGACGTATATCAGTACATCTGCATCCCTGACACTGTCAATTAGTTTAGTGAAATCCGGATCCGTTGTGTCCACAAAATTGGTTGCTCTTGAATAAAAGATCTTCATAGTATCTCCAATTTTGTCTTTGATCCCTTGCAAAACTGTTGTAACAACTGATGGCTGGCCATTATAATTTCCTAATTGAGTGTTGGCGTTGTCGGCATTGGGACCGAGTACTGCAATTTTTTTAAGGTTCTTGCTTAGTGGAAGTAAATTATTTTCCTTCCCGGGCGGGCTTGCATTCCGAAGCAATACAATAGATTCTCTAGCCATCTTCAGGGCATGATCCCGATGCGCCTGGCTTTCCAAAACGCTGGTTGGGATCTTTGCAAAGGACACCATTTCCGGTGGATCGAACATGCCCAACCGAAAGCGGATCATGAATAATCTTCTCAATGATACATCAATATCTTTTTCATTCAACGCGCCATCTTTCACCGCTTTCACTAAAGTTTTATAACTAACGTTTCCACACTCCACATCAGTGCCATGAAGAACAGCATCTGTTGCTGCAGATTCTGCATCGGGAGATGTTTTATGCCTTTGCCAGAAATCATCGATCGCTCCGCAATCCGAAGTAACATACCCGGTAAATTTCCAATCATCCCGAAGGATATTTATCATCAGCTTATCATTTCCGCAACATGGTTGTCCGGCATATGCATTATAAGCACACATCACACCCGCCACTTTTGCATTTACTACCAATTCATGAAATGCCGGCAGATAAGTATCCCAGAGATCATGATCACTAACCTTCACATCAAAAACATGTCTTGAAGGTTCCGGCCCGCTATGAATTGCATAGTGCTTCGCGCATCCTGCCGCTTTCAAATATTTTGGATCATTCCCCTGCAAACCTGTAACGAATGCTTTTGCCAAAGTAGCCGTGAGAAAAGGATCTTCTCCGTAGGTCTCCTGCCCTCTTCCCCATCGTGGATCACGAAAAATATTTATGTTCGGCGTCCAGTAGGTTAACCCAAGATATCTTTTGTGGTCATTGTTCCGCACACTCTCATTATATATAGCACGACCTTCTTCCGCAGTATAATCACCCATCGTATGCATGGCTTCCACATCAAAAGTAGCCGCCATTCCAATTGCCTGTGGATACGAGGTAACTTTAAAAGAAGTCCTTGCCACTCCATGCAAGCATTCATTCCACCAGTCATACGCAGGAATGCCGAGACGGTCGATCGCGGGAGTCACATTTAACATCTGGGCGACCTTTTCTTCCAGCGTCAATCGTGAAACAAGATCATTCACACGTTTCTCAACTGCCAAAGATGGATCCTGGAAAGGAAAATCATACTTCTTCGTCACCTGCGCCCGGGATGATGAAAAGATCAGCAGGGCATATATAATATTGTATAAGATCTTTTTCATTGAATACAATTTTTATTTTTTGGGCCGGTTCGATCGGTGGCAACGCCTACTTTATAACTGCGAATTTTACACTCTGGGTATTATCTGAAGATGTTCCAATCATGACCGTGAAACTCCCGGGCTCTACGATCCATTTCATATCCTTATCGTAAAAAGATAATAAAGCAGCATTGATCGTGAAGGTCACCGTTTGGGATTGACCCGGATCGAGCCATATTTTTTTAAACCCTTTTAATTCCCTGACCGGCCTCGTAACGGACGAATAGTCATCCCGGATATACATTTGCACCACTTCAGATCCTTTCCTGTTTCCGGTGTTTTTCACATCAACACTTATTGAAACGGTTCCATTCATTTTCATGGTTGGCGAAGATAATTTCAGGTCACGGTATTCAAACGTAGTGTAACTCAATCCATATCCGAACGGGAACAATGGAGTTACATCAAATCCTAAATTATAACCTCTCCTGGCAGAAGGCTTGTAATTATAGTAACAAGGAATATTCCCTGCAGATCTTGGAAAAGAGATTGGAAGTTTTCCGCCGGGATTCACATCTCCAAACAATGCATCCACCATGGCATATCCACCCTCCTGCCCAAGATACCAGCATTGCATCACGGCAGGAACTGCATCCACAAGGGCACCAATGCTAAGCGGCGGTCCGCTATTTACAAAAGCGCATGTTGGTTTGCCAATCGCAACAATCTCTTTTATCAATTCGTTTTGACCATTAAGTAATTCCAGCGTTGGCAGATCGCCTAAATGATCGGGGGCCCAACCTTCACGACTCGTACTTTCATTACCTCCCACAAATAAAACAACCACATCTGCCTGCTTTGCTACTTCGACTGCCTCAGCGATCTTCTTTTTATTTTCTTCATTATTTGCAAGATGGATGGTGTCGGCAAACCAATTGTTCTTATCGGTGATCCTAACTCCTTCTGAGTACAACACTTTTATTTTTTCGCCATATTTTTCTTTCATTGCCTGCAGTGGAGAAATACAAAAGCGGGGTTTACTTGAATAGCCGCCAAGCAAACATTTATCAGCGTTGGGGCCGATGAAAGCAATCGTCTTTATTTTATTTTTATCAAGTGGCAAGAAATCATTTTGCTGCCCGGCCAGCGGCGTATTTTTTAGAAGCACCATGGCTTCAGTTGCTGCCTTGTAAGCCACGGCTCTTTTTTGCTCACTGCCAACAATCTCTTCAGCTTTGTTGGCATCCACGTATGGATCATCGAACAACCCGAGGCGGAATTTCGCAATCAGAATTCTCATCACGGCTTCATCCATTTCTTTCATTGAAATTTTTCCGGCAAGGACCAGTTGCTTCAAGTTTTTAAATCCATCGGGGTCGGGTGTTTCAAGATCTACTCCAGCCTTGAATGCCATCATCCCTGCGGAGTCATACGAGGGAGTTATTTTATGCATTGTGCTCACATCTCTTATTGCAAAATAATCCGAAACAATGATCCCATTAAATCCCCATTCTTTTCTCAGGATACCGGTCAGTAAATATTTATTGATATGCGCTGGCAAACCCCACACTTCATTGTAGCATGCCATCACATTCATAACATCTGCTTCCTGTACGCAGGCCTGGAAGGGTTTAAAAAAAATTTCTCTCGCAGTACGTTCATCAATATTGCTTGGCGCTACATTTTCTCCCCCTTCACTTTGTCCATGAATTCCAAAATGCTTTAAAGTGGCCGCTACATGATTTTTCCCAAGGTAAACACCATCGCCCTGGTAAGCTTTTACTTCGTCTACTGCCAACCGCGATATAAGAAAAGGATCTTCACCCAATGTTTCTTCGGTTCTTCCCCAACGTGGATCGCGGGTTACATCAACTACAGGAGCCAGAACATGCTGACCGCCCCTTGCTCTCACTTCCTCCGCAACATTTGTATAAATTTCTGTCACCAGGTTCTCATCCCAGGTACTTGCCAAAGCTATCGGTACAGGAAAATTTGTTGCATCCTGCGTTTGTTGTCCATGCAAACTTTCTTCATGCACCATCACGGGAATTCCCAGCCTGGTTTTCTCCATAAAAAAATGCTGGATCTTATTATACAATTCTGCAGCTTGTTTTGGATGGTAGCCCGAACTGTTGGGACCCGCATTTTCATTCAGCCTCGCCAATTCACCCAATCCATTTTTGATCGCCTTTTCCGCTTTGGTCTCATCAAAGTCACCGCCGTTATTTAAAATGGTAGATTTCTGAATCCATAAACATTGAGTTTGCATTACTTTTTCATCAAGATTCATTCTCTTCAAAAGATCTTTTGCCCTGGCTTCCGGTGAAAGGATTTTGTTTTTATAGGAAGGTTGCTGAGAAAAAACCACAAGCTGCATAATGCCGGTGGCAAGCAATAAAAGAAATAATTTTTTCATAGCAATAATCATTTTGCTATTCCTGCCGATGAGAAATAAGTAAATATTGAAATGATGATTGCAACCACGATCAGTGAAAGGATAACATCCCATTTGTTCCAGCTTGCGCGACTTGCAGCCCTGTCTTCGGCAACAGTAGTTGAAAATGTTAATCCTTTTATATGATCTTCATTTGGTTTAGGAGTGAGCAAGCTTACCACGACCATGAGCACAACGGAGAAAAGGAAAAGGTAAATACAGAAATATAAAAAGTTGATCGTGGCAAAATCATGAAGTACCCCCGACAGATCAGTTTGAAAAAGTTCAAGCATTAATTTTGCTGCTCCAATGATAAATCCCACCACCATGGCGGTAAGAGCTCCCGCTCCATTAAGTCGTTTGAAGAATACCCCCAATAAAAAAACTGCGGCGATCGGTGGCGCTAAATAAGATTGTACACTTTGAAGGTATTGGTATAAGGTTCCGGATATTCTTCCCATCAACGGGATCCAGGCCATACCAAGCAATACAACTGCTCCTGTGGCAATGCGACCCACTCTTACCAATTCCTTGCCGCTTGCCTCCGGTTTCATTTTTTGATAAATATCCATAGTGAATAAAGTAGAGCATGCATTGTAAACAGAAGCCAGTGAACTCATCAATGCCGCCAACAGTCCACCTGCCAATAGGCCTCTTAATCCAAGAGGCATAAGACTTTTAACCAGTGTAGGAAAAGCAGCGTTATTATCTGTAAGGGTTAATTTACCCTGGTTCACCAAGGCAACTGCTATCAATCCCGGCACCAGGAAAATAAAAAATGGAAGTAGTTTTAAATACGCGGCGAATATTGTTCCTCTTCTTGCCTCGCGTTCATTTCTACCGGCAAGGCATCGTTGGACTATATGCTGATCGGTACACCAATACCATATTCCGACAATGGGCGAGGCGAACAAGATGCCCAGCCAGGGAAAATTGGGATCTTTCAATGAAGGGAACATATTAAATTTTTCCCTGGGTACTGAATTTAAAAGCCCCTGCCATCCACCTACTTTATCGAGGCCGATAAATAATAATACTGCGGATCCGAACAAAAGTATGATGGCTTGAATCGCTTCAGTGTACATCACAGTATGCAACCCCCCGAGTATGGTATAAATCCCCGTTACTATGACAAGAATGATAGCCCCTGTCCAGAAGTCAACTCCAAGAAAAGAATTAAATACCAATGCGCCTGCAAAAATAGTTACAGATGCTTTTGCAATGACATAGCTCAATAATTGTATAATAGATAATAACCTTCTGGTTTTTGCATTGAAGCGTCTTTCCAGGAATTCAGGCATCGTATACACCATGCTGCGCATATAAAAAGGAACGAATACCCAACCAAGGACAAGAAGAATCCATGAGTGCAATTCATAATGCCCCATAACAAGCCCGGAGGTTGCTCCGGTTCCAGCCAAACCTACAATGTGCTCTGACCCTACATTAGAAGCAAGTATAGAGGCACCAATGACCCACCAACCGAGATTCCTGTTTGCAAGGAAATAATCTGAGGGGGAGGCTTTGCTTTTTCTTATTGACCATATTGAAACACCTGCAATGATCAGAAGATAAAGAATGACAAATAAAATATCAACAGGGCCAAGAAATTTCATACAGATGATTTTATGTTACGTGTTTCGGGTTTCCTTAGACGTATCGATTTATGATATTTTCAAAGTATTCCTGTTTTCCGCTTCTTATCTCCGGTTCCCCATTTTCGATAGCATAATTTCTAAGATCTTCAAGAGAGATTTTCCCTTGCTCAAATTCTTTTCCTTTACCGGAATCATAAGAGGAATATCTTCCCTGTCTTAATTTTTTGTAATCTGACTTTTGCAAAATGTTATCAGCAATGATCAATGCCCTTGCAAAAGCATCCATGCCTCCAATGTGAGCATAAAAAAGATCGGAAGCATCTGTTGAATTGCGGCGAATCTTTGCATCAAAATTTATTCCGCCTCCTCCAAAACCGCCTGCTTCAAGAATTACAAGCATGGCTTCAACCAATTCATTCAGGTTGTTCGGAAATTGATCTGTATCCCATCCATTCTGATAATCGCCACGGTTTGCATCCATACTTCCCAATAAACCGGCATCAGCAGCTGCCTGCAATTCATGCGTAAAAGTGTGACCTGCCAGGGTAGCATGATTCACTTCAACATTCAATTTAAAATCATTGATAAGATCATACTGGCGTAAAAAACCGATCACCGTTTCAACGTCATAATCATATTGATGCTTTGTGGGCTCGCAGGGCTTAGGTTCTATAAAGAATGTTCCTTTAAAACCATTTTTCCTTGCATGGTCTTTTGCTGTATGAAGAAATTTTGCAAGGTGCTCTTTTTCTCTTTTCATGTTTGAATTCAGCAGACTCATATACCCTTCCCTTCCGCCCCAGAATACATAATTTTCACCATTTAATGCAATAGTAGCATCAAGTGCTGCTTTTACCTGCGCACCCGCATGAGCCAGCACATGAAAATCAGGATTGGTGGCAGCGCCATTCATGTATCGTTTATTGGAAAATAAATTAGCCGTGCCCCACAAAAGTTTTACTCCGCTTGATTCTTGTTTCTGTTTGGCATACTCCACCATTTTTTGCAGGCGGGAATCATTTTCTTTTACATCATTTGTGTAATCAACAATATCTACGTCATGAAAACAATAGTAAGGCAAATTCATTTTAGTGATGAATTCAAACGCCGCATCCATCTTATCCTTCGCCCTCTCAATGGCATCAGCTTTTTCATTCCAGGGAAACAAGTGGGTAGGTTCGCCAAAAGGATCTGCACCGCTGCCACAGAAGCTATGCCAGTAAGCACATGCAAACCGCAGGTGATCTTTCATTTTTTTCCCGGCAACAATTTTGTTTTCATCATACCAACGAAAGGCAAGGGGATTGTCACTTTCAGTTCCTTCGAATTTTATTGACGGTATATTTTTAAAAAATTCTTTGCTTCCCGGCATAAGAGACATGGTATATTTTTTAAAAGGTAAATATATGTTTTCAAAATCAGAGTTGGATTTTAAAAGAAAGGAAGGATGTGAACACCCTCCCTTCTATATCTAACGATTGCTGCTTGTGAATTTTAGTACCCGGTATTCTGAGGAAACTTTGGTCCCTGCACTACCCTGTCAATTTGTTCCTGTGGGATTGGTCTCAATGCATTAAAATCTTTAATGAACGGTGAAGCCTCGGGGTTCCATAATTTAACTCTTGTTAAAAGAGATTTTGTACGCACAAGGTCAAACCATCTTTGCCACTCACCAAAAAATTCACGCGTACGTTCATCCAGTATAAAATCCAGCGTGACATCAGTGGATGTAATCGTCATCGCTGTTGCGGCAGTTGTATTTTGCAAAGCTGAATTTGTTTTTCTGAAAGCCGCTCTTTGCCTTACCACATTAATCATCGCAGCGGCATTGACAAGATCCCCTGCTTTAAATGCTGCTTCCGCTCCGATCAGGTAAACGTCAGAAAACCGATAGAGAACAACCGGTCTTGTTGAAGGATCATTAATGACCGTTCTGCTTGGATCCATAAATTTTTTCACAGAAGGAAAATAAGAATTGGACCATAAACTCGGAGGGATAATAATTCCTTTGAAAGGGGTTGAACCATTAAATTGGGGTGCGCCTGTTACTTCAAAATCTGGTATCCATATGGCGGTATCAACTCCTACAGTCATTGAATAACTTATCCCTCTTGAATTATTGGTTGTGGTTGACGTATTACTTACAGCAGTGTTTGCCATCCACACACTTTGAAATGTATTTGCATAGCGCGAATCATTTACCCTATCGGCAAATGCCTGGTCAAGAATGTAACGTTTGCCGGCAGCATTATTAGAAGCCGTGTTTGGTCTTGTGCGAATAAATGGACGGCCATTTGCCGCATCCCTTATCATATCCGAAGTACCGGAATTAACAAGGGCGCCGGATCCATTTACAAAAGAATTGATCCCGCTGTTGGATGGATAGTTCCAGATATAAAACCACGGAGTAAGATTTTGTGCGGCTCCGCCTGAGGCACCTGCTCCAGGTCCCGGACTTCCGGTTGGAAGATTGTATTGTCCATATTTTGAATCAATATCATGATCACTTACAAACAAAGTTTCCTTACCATAATCATTGGCCGGATTAAATGCATCTCCATAATCCTGCCATAGATCCAGCCCATAGTTAGTTTTATTTGCAATAATATTAGAACATGTGGTATAAGCCTGCGTAAAATCAGCCACGGTATTATTCAGCCAGCCTCTTGTAAGATATGCCTTGGCTAATAAATATAAAGCAACAGGTTTTGTCGCTGCTTTTCCTAAGAATGGCGCGGTAGGCTTGTCAGGAAGATTGTTTGATGCATCCGTAAAATCCTGGATGATCTGCGTGTATACATCGGCTACAGGCTGGCGGCTATCAGCCTGCGATGGCGCAGTAATGAAAGTAAGGTGTAAAGGAACATCACCAAAAGCCTGCACCAAATGAAAATACCAGAACGCACGGAGAAACTTCGCTTGCGCGATATATGCTTTTTTTGTAGCTGAATCCAGGGTTAGACTTTGTCCAAACTGCAACACGCCATTTAGCGTATTGATATCGGTGTACGCGGTGTTCCACCAACCCTGGTTCATAGAACCTCCGTTAAGCCCGTTGTAAGTATAGAATTGGATACCACTGGCGCTGGCACCGGACAAATGTTCATCTGTTCCCGCCACCATTTGAGCACTGAACCCTTCTGTGCCCCATGCGCCGCGAATATCATTGTACACACCTGTTATTCCAGCCAAAACTCCCGCTGGTGTATTGAAATAAGAAGGAACGATCCCCGACTCAGGATGTTCTTCCAATAATTTCTTACAACTATTATTAAGAGTTGCAATAGCCAACACCAGGCAAGTGATTATTATTTTTCTATAGAAATTCATATAAAAAAATTTG
>Ga0193726_1002579_pt1 | contig 12153 bp, 9 predicted proteins | sample H2c1metaG_FD_144928 | JGI IMG/M metagenome (GOLD analysis project Ga0193726, IMG submission 144928) | Soil microbial communities from a riparian zone of the East river system, Colorado, United States - H2c1 | ecosystem: Environmental > Terrestrial > Soil > Riparian zone | place: USA: East River... | reverse complement strand
GCAGACAATCCCGAGAAGCAGGAAATCGATCCCGCGCTGCTCGCCGCGTCGTGCGTCATCGCCGACGTCCTGGATCAGTCGGCGACGATCGGCGATGTGCATCACGCCATTAAGGCGGGCGTCATGCGGCGGGAAGACGTGTACGCGGAGCTTGGCGAGATCGTCGTAGGCCGGAAACTGTCACAGAAAGATCACAATCACATTTCTGTCTTCGACTGTACTGGAATGGCACTCCAGGACGTCGTCTCGGCCGCGCTGGTGTACGAACGCGCCCGCGAACGCCGGATCGGCGTTGCAGTCGACATCAACCTCTAAACCTTTCGCGCGCGTCACGGTCTAACGATTGCAGCGTGACTGCCGCCGATGACCGACCGATGCGACGCCGCTTGATCGTCCTGCTCGCTTTTTCACTCGCTATCTCAGCCGTGACGCCCGCGCGGGCGGCGTCCGTCGTCGTCAAGCAAATCGGCGACGCGGCGATCTCGCACGACACCGCGGGCCAGACGTGGTCGATCGCGGCCGGCGGCACCACGCTCACGCTCGGGCTGGATCCAGCGCGCGACTTCACCGTCCAGAAACTCGCCACATCGTCGAACAGACTTTGGACCGTCGGTACGGTGCCCGACACGGCGATCACGCTGAACGGATCCCGGTACGACTTCGGCAGCCGCACGGCCGGCTTCATCTACAACAAGGTTGTGACGTTCGGGAGCGGACAGTCGGTCCGCCTCGACGCCGTGTTCGATCTGCCGCCGGCGCGGATTCAAGTGACGCGCCACTATCTCGTGACGAGCGGATCTCCGAGCTTCGAGACGTGGACGACGATCGCGCCCGACGGCGACTCGGTCGTGCCGCTGTCGGATCTCAACGGATTCCGTTTCACCGTGCCGAACGGCGCGCTGCACTGGCTCACCGGCCTGCAGGGCGACAACGCCGACGTCGAGCACGCCACGGCGTTCACGCTCCAGCAGAAGAGTCTGGCGATGGGCGAACACGTGGCGCTCGGCGCGCAAGGGCGATCCTCGGAGCAGACGGTGCCGTGGTTCGCGATCGACGGTGCGCAGGACGAGTTCTACGCGGGTCTGATGTGGTCGGGCGCGTGGTCGCTGACGGTGGATCGATCGACGTCTGGCCTTGCGTTGTCACTCGGTCTCGCGCCGATGTCCACGCTGATGAACGATGCGGCGGTGGAGGGGCCCCATGCCATCTTCGGTGTGGTGAAGGGCGGCCTCGCGCAGGCGACCGGCGCGCTGCGCTCGTACGTCCTGCAGGGCATCCGCCTCGGGCGTCCGCTGACGCCGATGGTCACCTACAACACGTGGTTCGCGTACGGCACCGACGTGGACGAGGCGTCGATGCGCGCGGAGATGGACAGCGCGGCGGCGATGGGCGCGGAGCTCTTCGTCATCGACGCCGGTTGGTACGCGGGCGCCGGCGCGAACGATGTGTTCGACTTCGACTCGGGGCTCGGATCGTGGACGCCTGATCCCACGCGGTTTCCAGACGGTCTGAAGCCGCTCACCGATTACGCGCACGGCCTCGGACTGAAGTTCGGCATCTGGGTCGAGCCCGAGCGCGTGAACCTCTCGCTCCTCGGCTCGATGGGCGTGGACGAATCGTGGCTGGCGGAGAAAGACGGCAGCTACCAGAACGACCGCGTCGCGCAGATTTGCCTCAGCGACAAGGCGGCGCGCGAGTGGGTCCTCGATCAGTTGACGACGCTCATCGATGCGGCGCAGCCGGACTATTTGAAGTGGGACAACAACTTCTGGATCAACTGCAACCGCGCGGGCCACGGCCACGGCGCGACCGACGGCAACTTCTCGCACGTCAACGCGCTCTACTCGGTCCTCTCGACGCTGCGGGCGCAGTATCCGAACCTGATGATCGAGAACGTCTCGGGCGGCGGCAATCGCCTCGACCTCGGCATGGCGCAGTACACCGACGTCGCGTGGATGGACGATCGGTCCGCGCCGTCCGTGAATGTGCGCCATAACGTCGAAGGGCTGAGCGCCGTGTTTCCGCCGGCGTATCTGCTGTCCTTCGTGATGGAACACGATGACGAGCCGCTTCACGACGCGCCGGACATGTCGCTGTATTTCCGCAGCCGGATGGCCGGCGCCCTCGGACTGTGCTTCCGCAGCGACGGACTCTCCGACGGGGACGTCGCCGAGATGTCGCACGAGATCGACATCTACAAGACCACCCGCGCGACGTTGTCGGCCGCGGCCGGCGCACTCCTGACGCCGCAGGCCCAGGAACAGAACGGACCGCAGTGGGACGTGCTGCAAGAGGCCGTCGCCGGCGGCAAGCAGGTGCTGATGTACGCGTTCCAGTCGCCTGACGGCGCGGACAGTTATACCGTCAAGCCGACCGGCCTCGCCGCCGCGGCGACCTACGACGTCACGTCCGTCGACGGCGGTCTGCTCGGCACCGCGAAAGGGTCCGACCTCATGGCCGGTGGCATCAGCCTGGTGCAGTCCCCCAACACCGCCGCTCATATCCTCTTCATCACGGCTCGATAGACGGTCCGGCCAAAGCCGGACCCTACCGGATCAGCTGGGTATATGATGCTGCTCGATGATTCTCGAGCAGTTCTATCTGAATTGCCTGGCGCACGCGTCGTACCTCATTGGTGACGAGACGACGCGGACGGCGGCCGTCGTGGATCCGCAGCGGGACATCGATCGCTACCTCGCGTTCGCGGACGAGCGCGGCCTGACGATCCACCACGTCTTCCTCACCCACTTCCACGCCGATTTCATCGCCGGTCATCTCGAGCTGCGTGATCGCACCGGCGCGACAATCTACCTCGGCGCGCCCGCGAAGGCGGAATATCCGTTCACGCCGCTCGCCGACGGCGACGTCGTCGAGTTCGGGACAGTGCGACTGCAGGCGCTCGCGACGCCGGGCCACACGCCGGAGTCGATCTCGATCGCCGTGTACGACCTCGCGCGGAGCGCGACGGACGCGTACGCGGTGCTGACGGGTGACACGCTGTTTGTCGGCGACGTCGGACGTCCGGATCTGCGTGTCGCGCTCGGCTGGTCCGCAGCGGATCTGGGCGGGCTGCTCTACGACTCGCTGCGCACGAAACTGCTGGCGCTGCCCGACGCCAGCCTCGTCTATCCCGCTCACGGCGCGGGATCGCTGTGCGGCAAAGCGATCAGCAAAGAGACGGTGTCCACGATCGGCGAACAGCGAAGACTGAACTACGCGCTGCAGCCGATGGCCAAGGCGGCGTTCGTCGATCTCGTCACGGCCGATCAGCCGGACGCACCCGCCTACTTCACGTACGACGCGGTGCTGAATAGCAAGGAGCGGCCGACGCTCGACGAAGCCCTGGCGCGCGAGCTGCAGCCGTTGTCGCTCGACACGGTGTTGACGCTGCAGAAAGAAGGCGCCCAGCTGCTCGACACGCGCGAGGCCGGCGAGTTCGCGTCGGCGCACGTGGCGGGCAGCATCAACATCGGGCTCGGTGGACAGTACGCGACGTGGGCCGGCACCGTGCTGCAGCACGACAAGCCGATCGTCATCATCGCCGACCCCGGTCGCGAGAACGAGTCGGCCATGCGGCTCGGACGGATCGGATTCGATCGCATCGCCGGCTATCTCGCGGACGGCCTCCGCAGTCTCGAGTCGCGGCCGGATCTCACGTTGATGACGGAGCGGATCAGCGCACTGCTGGCCGCCGAGCGCCTCGGCGCGGGCGACGCGCCGCTCGCGATCGACGTGCGCACGCCGACCGAGCGGAGCGCGAAGCACATCGCCGGCAGCATGCACGTGCCGCTGAGCCGCCTGAGCGAGCGTCTCGCGGAGTTGCCGAAAGAACGTCCGCTGCTCGTCTTCTGCGCCGGCGGGTATCGCTCGTCGATCGCGGCGAGCCTTCTGCAGCGGAGCGGATTCACCCACGTCAGCGAGATCGCCGGCGGCGTCACCGCCTGGGAAGCCGCGCAATTACCCGTCGTCCCCGCCCCATCGAAGTAGGCCGAGCAAGCTCGGCCACTACTCGACTCCCTGACGGTGTAGGGGCCGAGCTTGCTCGGCCCTGAGCCCGGCCCAATTCTCCGGATCCGAAGTTGCACTCGTCAGGCTGAGCCCTGTGCCGAACGGCACAGCCGTCTGTCGCGGCTCGCGTTTACCATCGCTGACAGAAGGACTGACCTATGACAGAGACACGTACTTTCGGAATCTGCGGCGTCATCGTCCTGGCCGCCGGGGTCGTGACGCTCGCCGCGTCGTCTCAGCGCTATGCGCCGGCCGTCGATCGGATGACGGGCACTTACCAGCTCGACAGCACACGCGGCGACAGTCCGCAGCGCGCGGCGGAAGCGGCGACGCGCTCGCTGCCGCCGGATCGTCGCGATCGCGTGTACCAGAGCCTGATCAACCGGCTGTCCCCCCCGTCGCAGCTTGCCCTCGACCTCAAGGGACGTACGGTCACGATCGCCTCCTCCACCGGTCCGCGCGCGACCTTCGACGCGGACGGCCGGATGCGCAATGAACAGCTGCCGAACGGGCGCGCGATCACCACGCATGCCGAATTCGCCGGCGATCGTCTGTCGGTCTCGACGAGCGGCAGCCGCGGCAGCGATTTCTCGGTGACGTTCGAAGCGCTCGATAACGGCGACCGCCTGCACGTCACGCGGCGCCTCGACAACGAGGAACTGGATCGACCGATTACGATTCAAAGCTTTTACCACCGCGTGTCCGACCAGCCGCGCTGGGATCTCTACGCGGAAGGGCCGGGCCCGACGTCGGCCTACGGCGTGCCGCCGCCGCCACCGCCGCCGCCATATCCGACCACCGGAAGACTCGGCGTCGCGGATGGCACCCGCCTGATCGCAACGCTGGACACGCCGCTCAGCACCCGCTCCTCCCGCAACGGCGAGCGCTTCACGATGACCGTGCGCGGTCCGGCCGAGTACGCCGGCGCTCGAATCGACGGCGTCGTCTCGCGCGTCGATCCGTACGACCGCGACCGCAACGGCGCCGACATGTCGGTGAACTTCCAGCGGATTCGCTTCCGCGACGGACAGACGGCTGATCTGCGCGCCGTACTCGAAACAGTGCGGACGCCGGACGGCACGACGCTGCACGTGAACCCCGAGGGCGACGTGCGCGACAAGGACGTCAACGACACGCGCGTCGAGCACGGCGCGATCGGCGCAGCGGTCGGCGCGATCATCGGCGCGATCGCCGGCGGCGGCAAGGGCGCGGCCATCGGTGCGATCGCCGGCGGCGCCGGCGGCGCGATCCTCGTCGAAGGACGCGATTCACTCGACCTGCCGCCCGGAACCGAAGTCACGCTGACGGCTGTGTCACCTGGCTACCGGTAACACCTCGTCTCCGTAGGGGCCGAGCAAGCTCGGCCCCTACACCTCTCGCGTCACGACACCTCTCGCCACACCTATCGCGGCACGAACGTTGATTGTCCAACTGCCATGGCTGACACAGCGCTCGACGTCGTCGTCGATCAACCCTGGCTCACACAGATCGCGGATCCGCTCAGCTCCGCGGTTCACAACGTCTACGAAGCGGCCGGCGATGCCGGCCGCCAGCTCAAGAATTTCGCACACGGCGTCTGGCTCGGACATCCGCTGCATCCGGTCTTCACCGACATTCCGCTCGGTGCGTGGACGACGGCGCTCGTGCTGGATGCCGCCGAAGGCGCAACCGGCGATCGCAACTGCGGACGCGCGGCCGACATCGCAGTCGGTCTCGGCATCGCCGGCGCGGTCGGCGCGGCGGTCACCGGCCTGACGGACTGGAGCGAAACGGACGGCCGCGCGAAGAAGGTCGGCCTCGTCCATGGACTCCTGAATCTCACGGCGACCGCGCTGTACGCGACGTCGCTCGTCATGCGGCGCAACGGCCAGCGCTCGGCAGGCCGCGCACTGGGACTCGCAGGCTTCGCGACGACCTGCACGGCGGCCTACCTCGGCGGCGATCTCGTCTACCACGAGCGCATCGGCGTCTCGCACGCGGACCAGGGCGGGCCGGAGACGTTCAAGCAGATCCTCACAAGCGATGAGTTGCCCGACAACGACAAGCGACTCGCTGATGCGGCCGGCACGCCGGTCGTGGCCGTCCGCCAGCACGGCCACGTGTGCGCGCTGGTTGAGCATTGCTCACACCTCGGCGGGCCGCTTTCTGAGGGCACGCTGAAGGACGGCTCGATCGTCTGCCCATGGCACAGCTCGGAATTCGCGCTCGAGGATGGCCACGTCATCAATGGACCCGCGACGAGCGCTCAGCCGTGCTTCGACGCAAGGGATCGTGCAGGCCACATCGAGGTGCGCGCGCGGACGTGACACCTCATCTTCGAAAGTCGTCGTCTTACCGCTGAGCTGCGAGACGATTTGCCGTTGTTGCCGATGATCTGCACTGGCATGGAGTGTGGAATCTACCTGGTGACCGCCAAATCACATCTCAGCTTGGAGGATGGCCCGATGGGTTACCAGAAGAGTGCTGTTCGCGTGTGGGTCGGAACGCTCGTGCTCGCGCTGTCGTTCGCGGTGTCAGCTACGGCGCACTCGACCGGTAAGCTTGCGTCGATCACGATCGACAACTTCGGACAGGTCAGCGACAGCTACTACCGCGGCGGACATCTCGTCGGGCACGATTACACGGACCTCGCCGCGTTGGGCGTGAAGACCGTCATCGACCTCACGGGCGACGACGAAGCGGACGCGAATGAACCGGCGCTCGTGCAGAAGGCGGGCATGAAGGCCGTGCACATCCCGATGACAACGCACGATCAGCCGTCACAGGAGAACGTCGCCAAGTTCCTGAACCTGGTCAACGACCCCGCGAATCAGCCTGTCTACGTGCACTGCGTCGGCGGGCACCATCGGACCGGCGTCATGACGGCGGTGTATCGGATGAACCAGGACGGCTGGAACGCGGATCGCGCCTACGCCGAAATGCAGCAGTACGGCTTCGGAGCCGCGTTCCTGCACAGCACGCTCAAGGACTTCGTGTTCTCGTATCACCCGGCGGCGGCGACGGCTATCGCGGCCACAGCCACCCAAACGTCCCGGCAGTAAGGCACGCGTAGATCACACCGTCGATCGTGGCCTTGATCGTCGTGGACCACGATCGGCGGTACCAAATCGACATCTGCCAGAGCGCCAGCGCGTAGCCCATGAACGCGGTGGTACCGACAAACCTGAACACCGGTCGATATGACGAGCCTGCCGGCAGCGCGTGGACGGTGATGTAAGCGGCGAAGAAACTCACCACGCAGCAGTACACAAACCACATCCCCAGATTCCTGCCCATCGAGAACTCGCCGGCCGGGAACACCGTAAAGACGACGACCGGACCCTTCTTCATCTTCTCGAGGAACTCCGGCGCTTTCATCTCCTCGCGGCTGGACGGCCGCGGGATGAAATAGTCCCCAGGCGGAATCGCGAGCGGACGCAGCGCATCCATCACCTGATCCTGGTTTTTGAGCTTCGGATAATCGCTCTTGTGCCAGGGCGACAGCATGTGGATGATCGAACTCGCGATGAACACGAACACCGCAGAGAGCAGAATCGGGAGCCATAGCGCGACGACGGCCGCCATACGGACCTCCTCAGTGGCTGGTGGCTGGTGTCTACTGGCTAGGGTTGCTAGTGTGGCGGGATTCTACGTCGGACTCGCGGCGCCCGTCCATGCGCAAGTGCTTACAACGCAGTACGACAACGCGCGGACCGGCGCGACGCTCACCGAGACGGTGCTGACGCCCGCGAACGTGAATCAGGCGCGGTTCGGCAAGCTGTTCACGATGAAAGTGGACGGCGATGTCTACGCGCAGCCGCTCTACCTGCCGCGCGTCGAGATCCCCGGCAAGGGTGTCCACGACGTCGTGTTCGTCGCCACCGAGCACGACAGCGTCTACGCATTCGATGCCGCCGGCTCGCCGCTGGAGCCGCTCTGGCAAGTGAACCTGCTCGCCGCCTTCAGCGGAGCGACGACGGTGCCGGCCGCGGATGTGAATTGCCCGTTCATCCGTCCGGAGATCGGCATCACGCCGACGCCGGCGATCGATCGGCACACGGGCACGCTGTACGTGCTCGCGCGTTCGAAGGAGCCGTCGGGTCTGATCCAGCATCGATACGTGCAGCGGCTGCACGCGCTGGCGATCACGACGGGCGCCGAGAAAATGGGCGGACCGGTGGAGATGCAGGCGTCGGTCGCCGGCACGGGCGCTGGCGCGTCGGGCGGCAAGGTGGCGTTCGACGGCCTGCGCGAGCTGCCGCGTGCGGGACTGCTCCTCACCGGCGGCCAGGTCTATCTGACGTGGGCATCGTCGTGCGATGTCGGTCCGTATCACGGCTGGGTGATGGCGTACGACGCGGGGACGCTGAAGCAGACCGCCGTGTTCAACACCTCGCCTGACGCGGACGACAGCGGGATCTGGCAGGCCGACAACGGTCCGGCGGTCGACGCCGCGGGGAATGTGTACGTCGTCACCGGCAACGGCACGTTCGACGTGACCGAAAAAGGCCGCGACTACGGCGACACGGTCCTCAAGCTGCATCTCGCAGGCGATCGCTTCGAGGTCCGTGATTCCTTCACGCCGTCGGATCAAGCGAAGCTGAACGCCGGGGACCTCGACCTCGGCTCGACCGGTCCGGTCGTCGTGCCGGATCAGCCCGGTTCACGCGCGCATCTCGTACTCGCCGGCGGCAAGAACGGCGTCGCGTACGTGATCGACCGGGACGGCATGGGCCGCGCGCTGCAGACGCTGACGTTCCCGGACGGGTTGTACGCCGCGCCGGCGTACTGGAACGGACATCTCTTCTTCCTTGCGTCCGAGGATCATCTGAAAGACTACGCGCTCAAGGACGGGCGGCTGTCGGACGCGCCCGTCGCAACCGGCGCGCAGAAGTTCTTGAATCCCGGTGCGCCGCCGGCGGTCTCCGCGAACGGCACGCGCGACGCGATCGTGTGGGTGATCGAAACGAAGGTCTGGAACGCCTGGAACATGCAGAAGCCGTCGGTGCTGCACGCGTACGACGCCGCCAATGTTGCGCACGAGCTGTACAACAGCGAGCAGAACAGCGCGCGCGATCGCGCGGGGATGACGGTCCGGTTCACCATCCCGACGATTGCCGGCGGGCGCGTCTACATCGGCACCAAGGGCGAAGTTGATACGTACGGCCTGCTAAAGTAGGGGCCGAGCTTGCTCAGCCTTGGAGGACACATGACCTGGTTGCATCTCTGCGCCTTTCCGCTGGTGCTCGCCCTCGCCGCGCCGGCCGCTTCGCAGGAGCACGAACACGCCGGCATGGCGGCTGAGAAGCTCGGCACGGTGCACTTCACCAGTTCCTGCAGCATGGGCGCGCAGCCGCAATTCGACCGCGCCCTCGCGCTCATGCACTCGTTCGAGTTCGGCGCGGCGATAGACGGCTACACCGCTGCGGCGAAGACCGACGCGGGCTGCGCGATCGCGTACTGGGGCATCGCGATCAGCCGCTGGGGCAATCCGTTTGCCGCGATCCAGCGCGGCCCGGCGCAGCTGCAGCAGGGGCTCGACGCGATCGCCCGCGCGACCGAGGCCGGCCCGAAGACCGACCGCGAGCGCGGGTACGTCGCCGCCGCCGAGCAGTTGTACGCGCGCGCCGACACCGTGAGTCAGCGCGACCGCGTCGTCGCCTACGAGCACGCGATGGCGGAGCTCTCGGCGAAGTACCCCGAGGATCGCGAGGCGTCGATCTTCTATGCGCTGTCGCTCGCCGCCTCGGCGCTGCCGAGCGACAAGACCTACGCGAACCAGCTCAAAGCCGGCGCGATCCTCGAGAAGATCCTCGTCGAGGAGCCGGATCATCCCGGCATCACCCACTACATCATTCACAGCTACGACGTGCCGCCGCTCGCGCCTCGGGCGGTGACCGCCGCGCGGCGGTACGGATCGATCGCGCCGTCGGCGCCGCACGCGCTGCACATGCCGTCGCACACGTTCACGCGCGTCGGCTTCTGGCAGGAGTCGATCGAGACGAACATCCTCTCGGCCGCCGCCGCCCGACGCGAGCATACCGTGGGCGAAGAACTGCACGCGACCGACTATCAGATGTACGCGTACCTGCAGACCGCGCAGGATGCGGCTGCGCGGAGAGTGCTCGACTCGCTGACGGAGATTGTCGCGCGGGGCCAGTCCAACGCCGTCCAAGGTGCGGCCCCACCTTCGGTAAACGCCTTCGCGCTCGCCGCGATTCCGGCACGTTACGCACTCGAACGTCAGGCCTGGGCCGAAGCGGCCGCGCTGCCCATTTTGCCCGGCGGACTTCCCTACACCGACGCGATGACGCACTTCGCGCGAGCTCTGGGCGCGTCGCATCAGAAGGACGTCGCGGCCGCGAAGGCGTCGGTGGAGGCGCTGGAACGGCTGCGCGACAAGCTCACGCAGATGAACGACACATACTGGGCCGAGCAGGTCGAGATCGAACGGCGCGGCGCCGCGGCCTGGACCGCCCTCGCCGAGGGCAGGAACGCCGACGCCTTGTCGCTGATGCGCTCCGCGGCGGAAGTCGAGGATGGCACCGAGAAGAACGCCGTGACGCCCGGCCCGCTCGCCCCGGCGCGCGAACTGCTCGGCGAGATGCTGATGCAGACGCACGAGCCGGCGCTGGCGCTCGAGGAGTTCCAGGCGACCTTGAAGAAAGAGCCGAACCGCTTCCGCGCGGTGTACGGCGCCGCGCACGCCGCTCAGCTGGCCGGCGATCGCGCGGCGGCGAAGACGTACTACGAACAGCTGCTGAAGATTTGCGTGAAGGCCGACCAGCCCGGACGCGCGGAGCTGGCGGAAGCGCGGGCGAACGCGGCGAAGCCGTCAGCGCAGTGACGATCGCCTGAACAGAATCAGACCTGCCAGCCCGGCGAGGCCGGCGCCGCGACTGCACCAGTCGAGCGGACCGCCGCGCGAGTTCGACGGCGCCGCGTCAGCCGGGAGGCGGCCGTCCGCCGCCGCCAGGCGAATCAGCGCCGGGTCGCCGTACGCGCGGCCGCCGACGCCGTAGACGACCGTGCGATGCGCGCGGACCGCGTCGAGGATCGCCTGCGCGCTCGCCTCGCGCGCGAACACGTAGGTCCGGCAGATCCCCATCTCGCCAAGCCCGTGAAAGTCAGACGACCCGATCGCCGCGGCACCCGCGCGCGCCGCGAACGCCTCGAGATCGGTGTACGCATCGGGATGAGAGAACAGCAGCGGATGGCAGATCTCGGCGCCATCCAGCCGCTTCAGCGCCTCATCCGTCCATCCGCCCCAGAACACCGCGATCGGGTGCGCGGCGATCGCGATCCCGCCCTGGCGATGCACGGCGTCGATCGCGCTCGCAGCATCCTGAAGAACACTCACGCGCTCTTCGATGCCGGCCGCGATCAGGTGGTACTTCGGGTTGATCACCTCCTCGCCGGCCAGGACGATCGGTCCGCCAATGCGCCGCGAGAACCATCGGCCGACGTGCCCGTCGAACACTTCGTCGTGTCCGGTGATCGCGATGGCGTCGAGGCCGTGCCGCTCCGCCTCGAGGACGAGTCCCCACGGCGTGAGCGCGCCGTCGCTCCACATCGAGCTGTGCGTGTGGAAGTCGACGGCGAGGACGCGGTAGCCGCCGATCACGATCGCGGGCCGCTCGCGCGGACGGTCGGCCGACGTGCCGGCCGCGATCCCGAGCGTCAGCAGCGCGAGCGACAGGGCCGCCGGCGCCCTCACCTGAGGATCCTCCCGATGATCTCGGGCCAGATCGCGACGCCGAGGAAGTACCCAATCGTGCACGGCCACGCGATCAAACGCTCGAGCAGCAGGTCGCGAAACGCGCCCGCCGGCCGCGGCAGAACGGCGCGGAAGTAATGCAGATCGATCCACGCCGACCACAGGGCGATCGGCGCCAGCGTCGCAAGGACGGTCAGTTCGATCGGTGTCGTCATCGCGGTGGCTTGAATGGGCGTCTCCAAGGCCCGCACCGACGCGAAGCCGATCAGCCACAGCAGCCACGGCGCGTTCGCGACGAAGTACATGTCCACGGCGCGCGCGAACGGGATTACGTGCGAATGCCGCCTGAAGACGGCTCCCAATGCCAGCGCCTCGAAAATCGGAACGAACGCGAACGAGATCATCCCGTCGGCGATCAACCGGACACTGAAGCGGCCCGACGCTTGCAT
>Ga0193726_1002578_pt1 | contig 12154 bp, 9 predicted proteins | sample H2c1metaG_FD_144928 | JGI IMG/M metagenome (GOLD analysis project Ga0193726, IMG submission 144928) | Soil microbial communities from a riparian zone of the East river system, Colorado, United States - H2c1 | ecosystem: Environmental > Terrestrial > Soil > Riparian zone | place: USA: East River... | reverse complement strand
CGACTTCGTGCACGTCTACCAGGGCGGCGTGCTGCGGAAGCGCGTGAGCGAATCGGGCCGCGTGCTGATCAAGAAACCTGGAAAGATGCGCTGGGACTACCAGTCGCCCGAGCAGAAGCTCTTCGTGTCCGACGGCGCGAAGATCTACTCGTACCTGCCGCAGGACAAACAGGTGATCGTCTCCACGGTGCCGGTCGGCGACGACGCGTCGACGCCGGTGCTGTTTCTGAGCGGCAAGGGGAACATCCTTCGGGATTTCAACTCGTCCACTGCGGACGCCGCGTTGATGCGCGACCTGCCCGCCGGGAGCCTGGGGCTGAAGCTGGTCCCGAAATCGCCTCAGGCGGACTACGACTGGCTGGTGGTCGCGGTCGAGCCCGGCACGCTGAAAATCGTCGGTCTCGTCACGACGGACGCCCAGGGCGGCCAGTCGAGCTTTTCGTTCACGAACTTGAAGGAAAACGTCGGATTGGTCGATAAGTCCTTCGAGTTCAAGATTCCCCGGGGTGTGGATGTGGTCAATGAAACCGGCGGCAAATAGGCGCCTTCTCGCGGTCGCGGTCGCCGTGTGCCTTGCGGCCGTACTGGCCTCCGCCTGCGCCTCGTCCACGGCACTCCGCCACGCGCGCACGGCTGAAATTGCCCAGGACTACGATCGCGCCGTCGTCGAGTACACGAAGGCGGTCCGCCTGAATCCGAACGACGCCAACGCCCGCACCGGCCTCGACCGCGCGAAGCTGCGCGCGGCGGAAATCCACTTCCAGCACGCTCGCCGGTTCGCCGCGACCGGCAAGTTCGATCAGGCCCTCGTCGAGTACCAGATGGCCTCCGAGCTGAACCCGACCAATCCGGACATCGACGACGAGCTGCGCTCGACGCGCAACAAGCTCCGCGCGAAGATCGCCGTGTCGCACGAAGGCAAGACCGATCTCCAGACGCTCGTCGCCCGCGCGCGCGAGCTGCCGCCGCCGGGCATGGATCTCCCGTCGAACGTGAAGATGCCGGCGACGCTCACCTTCCGCGACGCGAGCAGCCGCGACGTCTTCACGACGATCGCGCGCTTCGCTGACGTCAGCCTGATCTTCGATCCGTCGTTCCGCGAGGCGCCGGTTACCGTCGATCTCCGCAACGCGTCGCTCGACGACGCGCTCAACAGCATTACCGGCGCGACGCACACGTTCTATCGCGTCACCGCTCCGAAGACGGTCCTCGTCGTCCCCGACACACCGGCCAAGCGCCGCGAGTACGAGGAGGAAGTCGTCCAGACGTTCTACTTGAGCAACGCCGACCTCAAGGAGACGATGGACCTGCTGCGCATGGTGCTCGACGCGCGGCGCATCTCGCCGACGACGGCGACCAACGCGCTCACGGTCAAGGACACGCCGGAGCACATCGCCGCGGTCGGGCGGGTCATCTCGGCGATCGACAAGGCGCGCCCCGAAGTGATCATCGACGTCGAGCTGCTCGAGGTCGACCGCACGAAGCTCCAGGAATACGGCCTGCAGCTCGCGACCCCCGTCGCCGGCGGAACCGCCACGGGCCTGAACAGCACGGTCACACTCGATCAAGGCGCGAACAACACGTTGAACCTCGGCGCGATTCGCAATCTCTCGCAGTCCGATGTCCTGCTCGCCAACCTGCCGGCGCTCTACTATCGACTGCTGAAGACGGACGACAACTCGCGCACGCTGGCGAATCCGCAGCTCCGGACGTCCGACGGCGTCCCGGCGACCGCGCGCTTCGGCGATCGCGTGCCGGTGCCGGTCACGACGTTCGCGCCAATCGCCACGGGCGGCACGCCGCAGCAGCCGGTCACGTCGTTCAACTACGAGAACATCGGCGTCAACATCGACATCACGCCGCGCACGCACCACGACGACGACGTGACGCTCGCGCTGAAGGTCGCGGTGACGAGCCTCTCCGGCACCGGCTTTGGCGGGCTGCCGACGTTCGGCAACCGCGAGATCACGACGGTCATCCGGCTGCGGGACGGCGAGACGAACATGCTCGCCGGCCTGATCCGCGACGACGAACGCAAGTCGCTCGACGGCATCCCGGGACTCATCGATCTTCCGCTCGTGGGCCGCCTGTTCGCGCACAACACGAAGTCGACCACGCAGACCGACATCATCCTGACGCTGACGCCGCACATCATCCGCGTCCTCGACCTGCAGGAAGCGGACCTCAGGCCGTTCCGCGTCGGACGCGACTCGCTCGCGCCGATCACGGAATTCCCGCTGCCCGTGGAGATCCCGAAGGAAATTCCGAAGGTGGACGACCCGGTTCCGCCGAAGAAGCCGGGCGGCGGCGGCCCTGGCGGGTTACGTTAGCTTCGCGACTTTCGCGCCCAATCCCTGCAAGCGCTCGACGAGCCGGCCGTAGCCGCGCTCGACCGTCTCGAGCGGCGTCACCCTGCTCTGCCCGTCCGCCGCCAGCGCGGCCGCAATCAGCGCCATTCCCGACCGGAGATCGCGGCTGTCCAGCTGACGTCCGCGCAAGCGCCGTGGACCGGTGACGATGATGCGGTGCGGGTCGCAGAGGAACAGATCCGCGCTCATCCCGCTCAACTGCTCCAGCGCGAAGAGACGGAGTTCGTACAACCAGTCGTGGACCAGCGTGCGCCCTTCGGCCTGGGTCGCGAGCACCGTGACGAGGCTGACGAGATCGCTCGGGAAGCCGGGCCAGAGTCCCGTCGTGATGCGGCCGGCCGCTCTGGGCTGCGATTGCTCCACGCGGAACAGATCGCCGTCCATCGAACAGACCACGCCCATGCGGCGCAGGACGGCGGCAACGACCTCGATGTCTTCGGCGCGCGCGCCCGCGATTTCGATCTCGCCGCCGGTCACGGCCGCCACCACCGCCCAGCTGCCGGCGTCGATGTAGTCCCCCCACAGCTGATGCGAACCGCCATGGAGCTTCGCGCCGCCGTCGATCTGAATCGTGGACGTCCCGGCGCCGGTGATGCCGACGCCCAGTTTCTGAAGAAAGCCGCAGAGTTCCGCGACGTGCGGCTCGCAGGCGGCATGGCGAATCTCGGTGCGTCCGTTCGCCGCGGCCGCGGCGAGCAGCGCGGTTTCAGTGCCCGTGACCGACGCTTCGTAGAGATAAATCGACGCAGGCTGGAGTCCGCGAGCCGCCTCGAGCCCGTGTCCTTCGCCGTCCAGCTCACGGACACCCATCGCCGTGAGCGCCTCGAGATGCGTCGCGATCGTGCGGCGCGCAGGAAAATCGCCGCCCGGGGCGGCGAGGCGCGCGCGGCCGCGCCGCGCGAGCAGCGGACCAATGAGGAGAACCGACCCGCGGAGGCGGCCGACGAGCGCCGCATCGGGCTCGTCCTTTACGACCTCCGTGCAGCGCACGCGCAGCGTGGTACTGCCGATGCCTTCGACCTCGGCGCCGAGGTCCAGGAGCAGCCGCGCCATCACTTCCACGTCGCTGATGCGCGGCACATTGGTGAGCACGCACTCGTCCGTCGTCAGCAGGCACGCCGCGAGCAGCGGCAGCGCCGAGTTCTTGTTGCCTTCGACGTCGACGGATCCGGACAACCGCTGGCCGCCTTCAATCAGTAGTGTGGACATGTTCACTTGTAGGGGCCGAGCTTGCTCGGCTCTAGAAATCACCCATGAAAACGATTTCGTCTCGGAGCTCGACACCGAACTGACGCCGGACGTCGTCTCTGCACCGGTCGATCAGCCGGCGGATGTCGGCTGCGGTGGCGGAGCCGTCGTTCACGATGAAATTGCCGTGCGCCGGCGCCACGCGGGCGCCGCCGATCGCCGCGCCCTTCAACCCCGCTCGATCGACCAGCGCGCCGGCCGACCACGGGATCCCTTCCGGCACGGCGTCGCCGCGCGCGCGATCCGGATTCTGAAAGATGCAGCCCGCGCTCGGACTCTCGAGCGGCTGCGTCCGCTTCCGGAACGCGAGCGATTCGCGCGCAGTCCGGCGGAGCACGGCCGGCTCCCCGCGAGAGGCCGCGAACGTCGCGGACAGGAGCACCTCGCCGGAGTCCTGCAGCCGGCTGCGATCGTACCCGAACGCCATCTCACTCCTCGGCACGCCGCGGACGATGCCGTCGCGCGACGCGAGCCGGACTTCAGTAATCAGATCGCCGATCAGCCGCCCGCCGAAATGCGCGTTGCCGAACACCGCGCCGCCGACCGTTCCCGGCGTCCCCGCCCACGCCTCGAGGCCCGCGCAGCCATGATTGATCGTCCAGCGCACGAGGCCGTTGATCGTGACGGCCGCGTCGGCGCGAACGTGTTCAGCGTCCTCCTGCGCGATCTCGCCGCCGCGGGGCCGGATCACGAGACCGCGGACTCCCGCATCGGCCACGAGGACGTTCGATCCGCCGCCGAGCATGGTAACCGACACGCCGGCTCGCGCTGCGAGTCCAAGTGCCGCCACCACCTCGCCGCTTGTCCGCGTCTCGATCAGCCACTCCGCCGGCCCGCCGACGCGGAACGTCGTCATCGGCGCGAGCGGCACGCCGCGCCGCAGGCGATCCGGTCCGAAGATTTCCAGGAAGAACTCGTCGAGGTCGCTCACGACTGCGCGGACGCCTCCACCGCCATCAGCGCGCGCTCCTGCGCGATCAGCGCCGCGAGCGCCTCGGCGAGCGAACACACGCTGAACGTCAGGGTATCGCCCGGACCGAGCTGTCCGGCGACGCTCACGTCCGCCGAGATCACGGTCGCGATCTTCGGGTAGCCGCCGGCGGTCTGCCGGTCCGCCATGAGTACGATCGGCAGACCGGACGCCGGCACCTGCAGCGCGCCAAGCGGCGTCGCGTCGGAGATGATGTCGGCGCCGCGCGCATGGGTCAGCTGCGGACCGTCCAGGCGGAAGCCCATGCGATCGGACTGCGCGCTGATCGTGTACGGCCCGGACTGCAGAACGTCGAGCGCGTCGTGGCTGAAGTAATCCTGTTGCGGTCCCGCGAGGACGCGGATGCGCGCGTGCCCTTCGGGCAACGGGACAACCGGCGTGAGCGGCTGGACGCTCATCGCACGCCGCGCGCGCCGCGGATCGCCGAGCGCCAGGTGATCGCCTGACTTCAGCGCGCGCCCGTCGATGCCGCCCATCGCGCTGACGAGATGCGTCGACCGGCTGCCGAGGATCGTCGGCGCGTCGATGCCGCCGGCGATGGCGATGTACGCCCGCGCGCCGCGCCTTCGCGCACCGAATCGCAGATGCGACCCGGCGGCGACAACGAACGTCGAATTGGCTGGAATGCCTCGCCCGTCGACGGCGATCTCGAAATCCGCGCCCGCGACGGCGATGACGCGCTCGTCCTCGAATTCGAGCTCGGGTCCGACCAGCGTGACCTCGAGCGTCGCCGCGTCTGCGTCGTTTCCGGCCAGCGCATTCGCAAGGCGATGCGAACAGGGATCCATGGGGCCGGACACGGGCACGCCCTGCGCCTGCCATCCCCAGCGCCCGCGATCCTGAATCGTCGTCAGCAGGCCAGGCTTGATCACGGTGACGCCGCTCATGCGAGGCGCTCGAATTCCGCTCGCGCGATCGGATAGAACTGCACCGAGTCGCCAGCCTTCATCAGGAATGGCTTCTCGCGCTGCGCGTCGAACGGCTTGATGGGCGTGCGGCCGATCAGCTGCCAGCCGCCGGGCGTTTCCGTCGGATAGACTCCGGTCTGCACGCCGGCGATGCCGATCGAACCCGCGGGCACGCGCACTCTGGGAGTAGGCCGGCGCGGCGCGGCGATCCGGGCGTCGACCACGCCCATGTACGCAAAGCCCGGCACGAATCCGAGCATGAACACGCGATAGATCGGGGCCGCATGCAGCGCGATGACCTCGTCGGCGCTGACGTTGCCGAACGCAGCCACGCCGTCGAGATCGGGCCCGAGGTCGCCGCCGTAGCAGACTGGTATGCGGATCACCGCGTGCCGCGCCGAGGCACCCGGCGCCGAACGGCCCGCTTCCCGCTCCACGACCTCGACAAGTGCGTCGTAATTGGTTCTCAGCGGATCGAAGAACAGGGCGACCGATCGATACGTCGGCACGATGTCGCGCACGCCGCCGATCTGCGCGGCCTCAAGAGAAGCGGCGAGCGCACTCGCCCGCTCGTTGATCACCAGATCGATGCGCTCCTCGAACTCGACGACGATCGCCGAGTCCCCGGCGGGCACGATGCGGAAGTGGCTCACGCCAGCGCCTGCAGCAGCTTCCGGTGAATCCCGCCGAACCCGCCGTTCGACATGATGACGACGAGATCTCCCGGCTGGTGCCCGCGCACGATGGCGCCGATGATGTCGTCGATCGACTCGGCCGCGCGCGCCGAGGGTCCGGAGCACGTGTTGATGTCGCGCACGAGCTCCGGCACCGACAGCCGCTCCGCTTCCGGCAGCTTCGACCGGAAGATGGGCGCGATCAGCACTTCATCGGCGGCGGCGAACGCGCGCGCGAAGTCGTCCTGGAACATGCGGCGGCAGGACGAAGCAGAGCGGGGTTCGAACACCGCCCAGATCCGCGCGTCCGGCTTCGCGGCGCGCAGCCCGGCGAGCGTCTCGCCCACGGCCGTGGGGTGATGCGCGAAGTCGTCGTAGACGGTGACGCCGTCGGCCACGCCGACGACCTCGAGCCGTCGCTTGACGCCGGCGAACAGCTTGAGCCCCTCGGCCGTGCGCTCGGGGCTGATGCCGGCGTCCGCCGCAATCGCGATCGGCACCAGCGCGTTGCGTACGTTGTACGCGCCGACGAGCGGAAGCTCGAACTCGCCGAACGGCGATCTGCCCTTCCGCACACGGAAACGCGTGGATGATTCCGTGACTTCGAGATCGTGCGCCTGCCAATCAACGTCCTCGCCAAGGCCGAACGTCTCCACTCGCGACACCGCCGCGCCGACGAGGCCGCGCGCGCCCGGACTGTCGGCGCCGATGAGCAGCAGGCCCGTGCGCGGCACCAGGTTCACCAGGCGTCGAAATGCCAGCGCGACGGCGTCGAAGTCCGCGTAAATGTCCGCGTGATCGAACTCCACGTTGTTGACGACGGCGATGTCCGGCAGGTACTTCAGGAACTTCGCCGTCTTGTCGAAGAAAGCGCTGTCGTACTCGTCCCCTTCGATGACGAACGCCCGCCCCTGCCCCATCCGATAGCTCGAGCCGCCGTCGCCGAAGTTCCTGGCGATGCCGCCGACCAGCACGCTCGGATCCGCACCCCCGTGCGTCAACACCCACCCCACCAGCGACGTCGTCGTCGTCTTGCCGTGCGTGCCGGCGATGACGATCGACTGCGCGCCCCAGAGAAAGTGTTCGCGAATCGCCTCCGGCAGCGAGCAGTAGCGGATCTTGCGGTCGAGCACTTCCTCGAGCTCCACGTTGCCGCGGGAGATCGCGTTGCCGACGACGACGATGTCGAGGTCGCCGGTGATGTTTTCGGCGCGGTAGCCGGACAACGTGGGAATGCCTTCGGCCGCCAGGAAGTCGCTCATCGGCGGATAGACGTCCTGATCCGATCCGCGAACATCGATGCCGCGGTGCTTCATCATCGCGGCGACGGTTGCCATGGCCGTTCCACAGATGCCGATGAAATGCGCGCGCATTACTCGACTGCCGCCTCTTCGACGACGATGCGCGGACGGCCGTCGGCGATCACGCGGCAGCGGACGCCGAACGGCAGCGTCATCGCGGGGCCGGTGGTGTGCCCCGAGGGGAAGCCTACGACAACCGGACCGCTGAAATCGCTCAAGGCGTCGGCGATCGTCGCGCGTCCGGTGACGTCGCCGGCTGGCTCGTCGCACTTCGGCAGCTCGCCGACGACGATCGCGGACGCTTTGGCGAGCAGCCCGGTCTGGCGCAGCTGCGTGACCATGCGATCGAGGCGATACGGACGCTCGGCGACCTCGTCGAGGAACAGGACGTACCCGTCTGGCGGCGCGAACGCGAACGGCGTCGCGAGCGAGCCGAGGATCGGGCTCAGCGTGCCGCCGAGCAGGACGCCCGACGCGTCGCCGCGCCGGATCGTCTCGAGACCCGCAGGCGCCAGCTCGCCCATCGGCTCGCGCGAGCACAGCGCGCGGGTGAACGAATCGCGATCGTAGCGCGACGCGCCCGCGCCGAGGCGTCCCGCCAGCATCGGTCCGTGGAACGCGACGAGATCGCAGCCGGTAGTGAGAAACGTGAGGATCGACGTCAGATCGCTGTAGCCGATGAACGGCTTGCGCGCGCGGCGCGCCAGGGCGCGATCGAGGAGCGGCAGGAGCTGCACGCTCCCGTAGCCGCCGCGAACACCGATGAGGCCGGCGATTGACGGATCGCTCCACGCCGCATGAATCGCCGCGGCCCGGACCGAGGGCTCGCCGGACACAAAGCCGCGCCGCGCGAACACCGATTCGTCGTACACCGGCTCGAAACCGAGCCGGCGCAGCTCCTCGACGCCGCGATCGAATTCCTCCCGGGAGAACGGGCTGGCCGGGGACACGACCGCAAGGCGGTCGCCGGACTCGAGCGCGCGGGGCTTGAGCATCACACGAATCGCGCCATCTCGTCGGCGATCGCCCGGTGCTCGTCGCGCCCCAGCTGATCCCGGAGCGCCTTGCCGGCCCGTGGACGCGCCGGCGCGGCTGCCGGCAGAAAGCGCTCCTTGGCGCGCCGCTGGCGCGCGAGCGCGTCTTCCACCCGCGACAGCCGCAGGCGATCGTCCTCCACCGCGTGAACGATCGCCTCGAGCGTCGCCGCCTGCGTGTCGTGATCGCCGCTGCAGATGAGCATCGCGTCGCAGCCGGCTTCGAGCGCCAGCACGCCGGCCGCCGGCACCGCGTACTCATTCGCGATCGCCTTCATTTCCAGGTCGTCGCAGATGATCACGCCCTGATATCCGAGCTCCTCGCGCAGGAGCGCCTGCACGATGCGCCGCGAGAGCGACGCGGGCCGCTCCTCGTCGAGCGCCGGCAGCAGCACGTGCGCGGTCATGATGGTCGCCACCTGCGCGTCGATGGCGGCGCGGAACGGCACGAATTCCACCTGACGCAGACGCTCGATCGGATGCTCGACGAGCGGCAGCTCGTGATGCGAGTCGGTGCTGGTATCGCCGTGTCCGGGGAAATGCTTCCCGCAGGCGGCGATGCCTTCGGCCTGAAGCGTCCGCACGATCGCGGCGCCCAGCCGGGCCACCTCCTCCGCCGACTCCGCGAGCGCGCGATCGCCGATCACCGGATTCTTCGGGTTGGTCAGGATGTCGAGGACCGGCGTGTAGTCCAGCGTGATGCCGACCGCCTTCAACTCCGCCGCCAGCGCGCGCGCGAAGCGTTCAGCGAGGCGAACGTCGCCGCTCCGTCCCAGCGTGGCCATCGGCGGCCATTTGGTGAACGGAGCCTGCAGCCGGGCGACCCGCCCGCCTTCCTGATCGACGCTCACCCACAGCGGCAGGTCGGGCGCCAGCCGCGACGCCTCGAACGCGACCTCGGCGACCTGCTCGGGATCGGCGATGTTGCGCGCGAACAGAATGACGCCGCCGAGTCCGAACTCTCTGGCGAGCGTGACGAGCTCGACCGGCAGCTGGTGACCGTCGAAGCCGGCAATCAGCAGCTGGCCGACCTGGCGGCGAAGGGCGCTGGGCGACATGGGCATCCATTGTATACGGCGTGCCCGCTATAATCCGTGGCGTGCACCTCGTCTCCTCGGCTCCGACGCGTATCGATCTCGCCGGCGGCACCATCGACATCTGGCCGCTCTATCTCTTCCACGACGGCGCGACGACGCTGAACGCGGCGATCAGCCTGCGGGCACACGTCGAGATCGAATCGCGCAGCGACGGGCGCCTGGAATTCCGATCCATCGACACGAACCGCCAGGCCAGCGCGGCCCACTGGTCCGAGCTCGACGCCTCCGGCGACCTCTCGCTGCTCGCGCTCATGGCGCGGCACTACCAGCTCGAAAACGTCACTCTGACCACGCGCGGCGAGTCGCCGGCAGGCGCGGGCATCGCCGGATCGTCGGCCCTGACGATCGCCCTGTGCGGTGCGCTCGCGCGGTGGACCGGCGGATCGTCGGACCCTGAGCACATGCTCCGGGTCGCGATGAACGTGGAGTGCCAGACGATCAAGGTGCCGACCGGCGTCCAGGACTACCGTCCTGCCCTGTACGGAGGCATTGCCGCCGTCGAGCTGCGGACCGACGGCATCCACCGCGTGGCGCTCGACGTCGATCCGCACGAGCTCGAGCGGCGCATCGTGCTCGCCTACACCGGCGCGCCGCGCAACTCCGGCACGAACAACTGGGAGATCACCAAGCGCCACATCGACGGCGATCGCCACACGTTCGACTGCTTCGAGCGGATTCGAGACACCGCGGTCGCCATGCGGCAGGCGCTGGCGCGCGGCAACTGGGACGAGGTCGGCCGGCAGATCGCGAAGGAATGGGACAACCGCAAGCGGCTCGCGCCCGGCGTCACGACGCCGGCGATCGAGGATCTCGTGTCCCGCGCCGCGGCCGCGGGCGCCACGGCGGCCAAGGTCTGCGGCGCCGGCGGAGGCGGCTGTCTGTTCTGCTACGGTCCGCCGGACGCGAAGCCCGCGATCGCGGCGGCCCTCACGGCGGCCGGCGCACGCGTGCTCGACTACCGCATCGAGATGGAAGGCCTTCGCGTTGGATAACCCCGGCGTCGCGCGCGTGCTGCGGGAGATCGCCGATCTCCTCGAAATCAAGAACGACAGTCCGTTCAAGATCCGCGCCTACCGCAACGGCGCCGACATCGTCGCCAACCATCCGCACACGGTCGTCCTGCTGGATGCGAACGGGCTGCGCGAGATTCCGGGCATCGGCAAGGACCTCGCGGCGCGCATCCGAGAAATCGCGGACACCGGCAGCTGCGCATTTCACGCCGAGCTCGTCGCCGAGTTTCCGCCGAGCGTGCTCGACATGCTGCACCTCCAGGGCGTCGGACCCAAGACGGTCGCGACGCTCTACCGCGAACTCGGGGTCCGGACGCTCGAGGATCTCGAGCGCGCGGCCGCGGACGGCCGGATCCGGGCGCTGCGCGGCATGGGGCCGAAGAAGGAAACGCTGATCCTCAAGGCGCTCGACGAGCGGAAGCGCCACGCGGGCCGGCACCTGCTGTCCGAAACGCACGACACCGCGGAAGCGCTCGTCGCGTTTCTGCGCGAGCGCGCACCGCAGGCCGGCCTGACGCCGGTCGGCAGCCTGCGGCGCGGCTGCGAGACGTGCGGCGACATCGACATCCTGGCGTGCGGCGCGGACGCGACGCTGATGGACGACTTCGTGCGCTATCCTCCGGTCGAACGCGTGCTCGGGCAGGGCGAGACCAAGTCGAGTGTGCTGATCGTCGGCGCCAAGGGCAGCGGGTTCCAGGCGGACCTGCGAATCGTGCCGCGGGAGAGCCAGGGCGCGGCGCTGCAGTACTTCACGGGCTCGAAGGCGCACAACATCCTGCTGCGCGACCGCGCGATGGGCATGGGGCTCAAGCTGAACGAGTACGGCCTCTTCACCACTGCCGACAACACCTGCGTCGCCGGCGCGGACGAAGAGGGAATTTATCGCGCGCTCGGCCTGGACTGGGTCCCGCCGGAGATGCGCGAGGCGCGCGGTGAAGTGGACGCCGCCGCCGCGCACGCGCTGCCGCGCCTGATCGAGCGCGGCGATCTGCGCGGCGATCTGCACATGCACAGCACCGAGACGGACGGCAAGGACAGCATCGCCGCGATGGCGGAGGGAGCGCGGGAGGCGGGGCTGGAGTACATCGCGATCACGGATCACAGCCAGGCGCTCGCGATGGCCAACGGCCTCGACGAGGCGCGCGCGCTGGCGCACGCCGCGCGGATCCGCGAGGCGGATCGCGCGGCGAACGGCGTGCGGCTCCTCGCCGGCATCGAGTGCGACATCCTGGCGGACGGCTCGCTCGATCTTGCCGACGACTGCCTGGCCGCGCTCGACCTCGTCGTCGCGTCCGTGCACTCCGGGTTCAATCAGGATCGGCAGCAGATGACGGATCGCCTGCTGCGGGCCATCGAGCATCCGCACGTGGACGTTCTCGGCCACCCGTCCGGGCGGCGCCTCCTGCAGCGCGACGCCTACCCGTTCGACGTCGAGGCGGTCATCGCGGCGGCGGCGCGGCATGGCGTCGCCCTCGAGATCAACGGGCAGGCGCACCGCCTCGATCTGAACGACGTGCACGCC
>Ga0193726_1002577_pt1 | contig 12155 bp, 11 predicted proteins | sample H2c1metaG_FD_144928 | JGI IMG/M metagenome (GOLD analysis project Ga0193726, IMG submission 144928) | Soil microbial communities from a riparian zone of the East river system, Colorado, United States - H2c1 | ecosystem: Environmental > Terrestrial > Soil > Riparian zone | place: USA: East River... | reverse complement strand
CCTATGGGGATTCGCTGATCGTGGACTATTGGGGTCAGGTGCTGTCGCGCCTGGCAAAGGGTACCGGAGTGATCACAGCAGACATTGACCTCGAGAGCCAAACCGAATCGCGCGCGCGTTTTCCAGCGCTCGATAACCGCCAGCTGGGATTGGCCGCTGTCGCGACGGTTTCGGCATGAACGCACGCGCTGCCGAGTTGAGCCTGCCCACCTTTGCGGTGGCCGAGAAAATGATCCTGGCACCTTCAGGCCTCGATGAGCGACGGCTAACCCAGGTGCTGGACACGCTCATGAGCCGCGGTGTGGACTATGCGGATCTGTATTTCGAGCTGTCCCGCGAGGAATCCTGGTCGCTCGAGGATGGCATCGTCAAGGAAGGCTCGCACAGCATCGAGCAGGGCGTCGGCGTGCGGGCCATCAGCGGCGAGAAAACCGGCTTCGCGTACACCGACGAAGTGCTGTTGCCCGCTCTGCTCGAGGCTTCCGACGCGGCACGCGCGATTGCCCGCAGCGGAGGCAGGAATGCGGTCAAGACCTGGCAGCGTCCTCTGACGCACCGGCTTTACCTACCCGTGGATCCGCTCGAAGCCATGAAGGACGAGGACAAGGTGTCCTGGTTGATGCGCATCGATGCCGATACGCGCCGCCTCGATCCTCGCGTGAAACAAGTCATGGCCTCATTGGCGGCCGTTCATGAGATCGTGCTCATCGCTTCCAGCGACGGCACGCTGGCCGCGGACGTGCGTCCCCTGGTGCGCCTCAATGTATCGGTCATCGTCGAGCAGGATGGCCGGCGCGAGCAGGGCTATAGCGGCGGGGGCGGGCGCTTCGGCCTCGATGAGCTGCTGCAGGGCGAAGCTCCGTTCGAACATGGGCGCGAGGCTGTGCGGCAGGCGCTGGTCAACTTGGACGCGGTGGCGGCGCCGGCGGGCTCCATGACGGTGGTGCTGGGGCCGGGCTGGCCCGGCATTTTGCTGCATGAGGCAATCGGCCATGGATTGGAGGGCGACTTCAATCGCAAGGGGACCTCGGCATTCTCGAATCGCATCGGCCAGAAAGTCGGCGCCGACGACGTGACGGTGGTCGATGACGGCACGCTCAATCGGCGCCGCGGCTCACTGAACGTCGATGATGAGGGCACGCCGACGCAATGCACGACGCTCATCGAAAACGGCATTCTGCGCGGTTACATCCAGGACAAAATGAACGCCAAGCTCATGGGCATGGCGCCGACCGGCAACGGCCGGCGCGAGTCATTCGCACACATGACCCTGCCCCGCATGACCAACACCTACATGCGAGCCGGCTCGCGCGTGCCCGAAGAGATCATTGCGTCAGTGCAGAAGGGTCTTTATGCCGTCAATTTCGGCGGCGGCCAGGTGGACATCACTTCCGGCAAGTTTGTGTTCTCCGCGAGCGAAGCTTATTTAATCGAGAACGGCAAGATCGGCGCGCCCGTGAAAGGCGCGACGCTGATCGGCAACGGACCCGATGTGCTCACCCGAGTCAGCATGGTCGGCAACGATCTGAAGCTCGACGGCGGGGTAGGGACTTGCGGCAAGGAAGGACAATCGATCCCTGTCGGCGTCGGTCAACCCACGCTGCGCATCGATGCGCTCACGGTCGGCGGTACTGCTTGAATTAATTTCTGCACATTTGCACTGACATCGCCGGTTCCGTCAAAACGCTTCGCGTGAAAAAATCATTTCGCGGTGCTTCAAGGAAGAAACCCCGCCATCCGGGGATCGCAGGATGCTCAAGGCCGCGGCGCGGGCAGGATGATCAGAGCCGGAACGTCTTGCTCGCGCCTTCCACCTGCTGAATGCCATCCCCACTGAGAAGCGCGCGGATTGATTTTCTTCGGGGCGTGTCGATTCTTGCTGTTCTCCTGCTGCATTTCTCGCTCACCTACGACCTGGTCAACAGCCCGCTCGCGCGCATTCTGCCGGCAAAGTGGATACATGCCGCGGTGATCAACGGCAACTACGGCGTCACCATCTTCTTCGTGATTTCCGGTTTTCTGATCACAACGAACAATTTGCTTCGCTACGGGCGCCTGGCCGATATCAGATTGCGCCAGTTCTATACCTTCCGATTCGCGAGAATTGTGCCGCCGCTGATGCTCGCGCTGTGCATCATTTTGCCGTTGGGATTGCTCGACGTCCCTTCTTTCGTGAACAGCCGGCACGGCCAACCGATGGCGCCGTCGTTTTTCTTCATCGCCGTCTTTTCGGTACTGACCTTCTGGCACAACGTGCTCATGCAGGCCGCCGGCTATTTTAACTACTGCTTGAATATTTATTGGTCGCTGTCGGTGGAAGAAGTATTCTATTTGACGTTTCCAATCGCCTGCGTGCTCTTGAAGCGGGACCGGTTCATTGTCGCGCTATGTTTTGCGGCGATCATCCTGGGCCCTGTATATCGCGGCATCCACAGCGACAATGAGATTTATTTCATGTATGCCTACCCGGCTTGCTTTGATGCCATCGCGTTCGGCTGCCTGGCGGCGCTGCTGCATCAAAGGGCCGCGATCGGCCGCCGCTTGGGTGTGGCGATTCGCTATGCCGCCGGCATCGGCTTGAGTATCGGTTACTTCATGGGGATCGACGGTCACGAGATTTTCGGCTTCACCCTCATTGCGCTGTGTGCGGCGGGCTTGATGACCAATGCTTTCGACGGATCAGCGGCGCAGCGCAGGTACAACCCGGGCCGAATCGTGTGCTGGTTCGGCAAGCACAGCTATGAGCTCTACCTGTTCCACATCATCTTGCTCGCCGGGCTTCGGGACCTCGTGCCCAAGGCAACGCTGCCGTACGCATACAAGCTGCCCTTATTGACGCTGTTCCTCATCGCATCGGGGTTGCTGGCCGCCATCGTGGCCCGCTACTTTGCCGATCCCGTCAATGCGCGCATGCGGATGGCCTTGGCGAGCGGTACGCCAAATATGACATGATCGCGAGTTCGCCGGGGAAAGCCGGTGCGTTCCCTCGGTTTTCTCATTGATTGGAGCCGACATGATGCAGATGTTTCGACCGGCAATGCTGGTCCTCGGACTGAGTTTCGGATTCATGGCAGGCGCTTCGGCAGCCGCCGATGCAGGACCGCAGTTGGGACTGCCGGCAAACGTCACTGCGTCGATGCAGGGTATCGATGCGCATCGCATCGCTGAGCACGTGCGCTTTCTCGCCAACGACCTGCTCGAGGGACGCGGTACCGGCACCCGCGGCGGCGACATTGCCGCGAACTACATCGCCTCGCAATTTGCGTCGTACGGCTTGAAACCGGCCGGCGACAACGGCAGCTATCTGCAAAAGGTTGAATTCGTCGGTGTAAAGACCTTGGCAGGCACGTCCGCCGCGCTGCTGCCCGCGCACGGCACGACGTTGGACTTGAAGCTTGCCGAGGACTACGTCACGGGCAATCAGACACAGACCGACAGCGTCGATATCGATGCGCCCGTCGTGTTCGTGGGCTACGGCATCGAAGCGCCCGAATACAATTGGAATGACTTCAAAGGGGTGGATGTCAAGGGCAAGGTGGTGCTCGTCATTGTCAACGAGCCCCCGTCGAGAGATCGGAAATTCTTCAATGCAGAAGCGCTGACTTACTATGGACGCTGGACGTATAAGTTCGAAGAGGCGGCGCGCAAGGGCGCGGTCGGCGCCTTGATCATCCACCGCACCGATCTTGCGAGCTATGGCTGGGAGGTGGTGCGCAACTCGTGGAGCGGGGAGCAGGTGTACTTGGGCAATGACAAAGATCCCAAGCTCAAGGCCGCGTCGTGGATTCAGCTCGAGATCGCGCGCAAAATATTCACCGCCTCGAACCTCAATTTGGATGAGATGATGACGGCCGCCGGCACCCGGCAGTTTCAGGCGAGAGAATTGCCGCTGCGCTTCAAGGCGCACATCGAGAGCAAGGTGCGCAAGTTCGAGTCATATAATGTGCTGGGGCTTCTGCCGGGCAAGGACAGCGGCGGGAGTCAGGCCGTCGCGTACTCGGCTCACTACGACCATCTCGGCATCGATCCGGCGATGAGCGGCGACAATATTTACAATGGCGCGGTCGACAATGGCACGGGCTGCGGCATCCTGTTGGAAATGGCGCACGCATTCACCACTTCCACGGCGCGGCCGCCGTCGCCGGTGCTGTTTGCCGCGGTTACCGCGGAGGAAAAGGGACTGCTGGGATCCAATTACCTCGGCAAGCATTTGCCGATTCCCGCGGGGAAAATCGCGTTGGATTTGAACTACGACGCCATCTTACCCATAGGCATGCCGCAATCGGTCAACGTCACGGGTGCCGAGCGAACTTCGTTCTACCCCACCGTCGAGAAGACGGCTGCCGTCTTTGGATTTGAGATTCAAGCGGATGCCGAGCCGGGTGCCGGTCACTACTATCGGTCAGATCACTTCAGCATGGCGCGGGCCGGCGTGCCGGCGTTCTCCATCAACACGGGCGTGAAATTTGCCGGGCACCCGCCGGAGTGGGGGAAAGCGCAGCACGAAGAATATACGGCGAAGCGCTACCATCGTCCCAGCGACGAATTCACGCCGGACATGGATTTCACCAGTGATGCAGCAGTTGCGAAATTCGGCTTCGCCTTGGGTTGGCAAGCGATGCTGGCGAAGGGCACCGTGAACTGGCTGGCGGGCGATGAGTTCGAGGCAACGCGACTGCACGGAACCGCACGCTAGCCGCCGTGACCTCGAGCCGCCGTGACCTCGAGCTGCTGTGACGTCGAGCTGCTGTGACATCGAGCGGCGGTGAAACATATCGCGCTGTCATAAGTCGGAAATCGATGATTGCGTCGCTTCGCGGCGACGGCTCTGCGCCTGTGGTTCGACGAGTCCGGCGCAGCGTGCGCCAAGTCACATTCCAGAGTGCGCACGAGCCGTAGTCTGCTCCTCGTTCTCACACGACGGAGTTTTCATGGCCGACCATTCAATGACGGGCACCTTCCAGATCCCGAAGGATCTACTGTCCGAAGCCAAGCGCGCCTCGACGCCGAAAAGCGAGCGGTTGCACGTCGAGGGGTGGCGCAACTCCTGGTTGTCGCGCATTGCCGAGATGCTGGTCGGAAAGGACTGAGGATCGCCGTAGGAAAAGTTTAGGGACCCGCTAAGTCGCACCCTTAAAGTGCGATCTTAAGTCAAATTGGCTGGTTGCCCGGACGCACCGGGATTACTATGGCGCACGGAGGGAATCCCCATGCGCCTGGCACGTCCTGTTTATGAGAGCTTGCCGCTTGTTTACATGCTGATCGGCGGCTTGGCGATATTTCTTTTTTATATCAATCCGCTGGGGTTTGCCGGTAAAACCGCCTTCCTCATCGGGGTGCTCGCCGAGACGGCGGCTTTGACGCTATTCCTACGGCGTCGGGACTTTCGCGAATTGAGCCGGGAGTACACCGGCGAGACAATCGAACTGCCTTCCAATCTAAACGGCTAGCTGGGCCAAACGGCTAGCCGGCCTTGGGATTGTCGACGCTACCGGCAGCGATGGCCGCCACGACTCCACTGTCGGCCGGATCCAATGAACTCCTCACCCGAGGCGATCGCTCGTCGATGTACATGATTTCATGTTGGCCCACTTGCACGACATCGCCGTCATTCAAGTTGTGCCGCCGCACCCTTTTGGACTGAACAAAAATACCGTTGGTGCTGTTGAGATCTTCGATCAGGCACGAGTCCGGCTGCGTCACGATCTGGCAGTGATGCCGGCTGATGAATTTGCTGTCGATTTGTAAATCATTGTCCGACGTGCGGCCGATCACCAGACGTCCGGGCTTCAATACGCGTTCCACCACTGTTTTGCCCTCACTGGCGAGGAGAATCCGGCCGACCACATGGCTGGATTCAGCGTGCGGCGGAATTTGCTCCAGGTTGGGAACCCTCATCCGGTTGGTGCCGGCGACGAATTCGACCCACTGCAGCTCGCGTATCGCGGCGTCGAGCTCCACGCTCGTTACAGTGTCCTGGTTCTTGTTGTAGGACGCCAGCAGACAAGTATCGCAAAGCGTGTTGATCAGGCGCGGCACGCCACCGGTGTACTTGTAGATCGTCGCATAGGTGTCCACGGCAAATATTCGCCGTCCCTGCGAGCCTGCTACCTCGAGACGATGATCGATATAGGCATCCGTTTCCGACTTGCTGAGGGCAGTCAGATGAAAACGCAGGCGCACGCGCTGCGTGAGCTGGATCAGCTCTTGGGAGTTGAGCTTGTCGTTCAATTCGGGCTGGCCGGCGAGAATGATGCGTAGAACTTTCTCCGTGGTGGTCTCCACCCCCGACAGCATGCGTACTTCCTCGAGTACGCGGTTGGTCAGATTCTGAGCTTCATCGACGATCAGCAGGACCTTGCGTCCGCTGCTGTGCTGTTCCGCAAGAAACTGATTCAGGGTCGCCAGTACCTCGGGCTTCTTCATGTTGAACGGTGAGAATCCGAATTGCACCAGCAAGGTTTGCAGGAACGCCGTCGGCGACAATTGGGTTTGATTGATCTGCGCGACGATCACGTCGCTTTGCAGCTCGCGCAGAAATGTCTCGATCAAGGTCGTCTTGCCGGCACCGATTTCGCCCGTAATCACGACGAATCCGTCGGTAAACCAGATGGTCGATTCCATGTACGCCTTGGCGCGCGCATGCTGCTTGCTGAGGTACAGGAATTGCGGGTCCGGGCTCAATCGGAACGGCAAATCGTGGAGTTTGAATAATTCTAAGTACATCCCGTCCGCAGTCTAAGGTATTGATGGCTGAAGCGAAATCGGCCAGCCTAGAAGCCTGTCTGGGAAGCGGCTGTCAGGCCCATTCGATCAATTTGAGCGCATCGGCAAGAGCCCGGTTGCGGTCCTTTGATTGGCGCTTAAGGATGGTGCAATGGCCCAACTTGCGCCCCGGGCGCGGTTCCTTTCCGTAATCGTGAAAGGCCAGTCCCTCGATCTTCAGCAAACGTTCGAGGTCGGGCATTTTTCCCAGAAAGTTGATCATGGCCGTGTGCCCCAGCGCGCGGCTGCTGCCGAGCGGCATATCGCATATCGCACGCAGATGATTCTCGAACTGGCTGGTGACGCACCCTTCGATAGTCCAGTGTCCGGAGTTGTGAACCCGGGGCGCCATTTCATTGGCTATCAATCGGCCCTTCACCACGAAAAATTCCATGGTCAGCACCCCCACGTAGCCGAGGTGGTTCATGACTCTCTTGAGGTAGAGTCTGGCGCTACGTTCCAGTGTTGCGTTCGCAAAGGGTGCCGTGCTGTAGCGCAGAATGCCGCCGCCGTGCGTATTGGCGGACAAGGGATAGAACACGGTGTCGCCCGCCGCCGATCGCACGCCTACCAGCGAAACCTCACGGGAAAAGGCTTGGAACTTCTCGTAGATCAGACCCGCGCCGCCGATCGCGTCCCAGGCAGGATCAATATGGGCAGCTTGCCGCAGCACGAATTGTCCCTTGCCGTCATAGCCCAAGCGGCGCGTTTTCAGAACGCCGGGAAGCCCGATTTTCATGGTCGCCGCCACCAGGTCTCGCTTGGCGTCAATGACGGCATGCGCGGCGACGGGGATTTTGAGCTTCGCAAACAAAGCCTTTTCGGCGAGACGATCTTGCGATACTTCTAGCGCTACCCGAGGGGGCCGAACCTTCGTGATTTTTTCGAGCGGCCCGAGCGCGCTGCCGGAAATGTTTTCCCAGTCAAAGGTGAGCACATCGCTGCGCGATGCCAGCTCGGCAAGCAGCGCAGGATCTTCGAGGTCGCCGACGAGGCTGGGCGCGACCTGTGCCCCGGGCGTGTCGGCGCTGCGATCAAGAAACAGGCTGCGCACGCCCAAGGGATATCCGGCCAGCGCGAGCATGCGCCCCAGCTGGCCCGCTCCCACGATACCGACGCGCAACAATCTCAAGAGGCGCGGGGATCCGGCTTGGCGAGCACCGCCGCGGTCTGTGCCTCGCGAAAGGCATCCAGGGCCGTGCGTACGTCGGCATGCTCATTGGCGAGCATCGCGGCTGCAAAAAGCGCGGCATTCTTGGCGCCGGCGGCGCCGATCGCGAAGGTGGCGACGGGCACGCCGCTGGGCATTTGCGCAATTGACAGCAAGGAATCGATGCCGTTCAACACTTTGGATTGAATCGGTACGCCCAGCACCGGTAGCGAAGTCTTTGCCGCGGTCATTCCCGGCAGATGCGCCGCACCGCCGGCGCCGGCAATGATGGCCTTGAGGCCGCGTTCGCGCGCCGAAGCTGCATACTCGAACAACAGATCCGGCGTGCGGTGCGCGGAGATCACGCGAACCTCATGCGCAATCCCCAGGTGGGTCAGGGTTTCGGCCGCAGCCTGCATCGTTTCCCAGTCGGAAGACGACCCCATAATGACTCCGACCAAGGCTTTCATCGCGGCAAGTTTACCAATCTATCCGAGCAACTGGCGCAGAAACGCAAAGAGTTCGCGGGCGCCGACCGGTGAACGCTGCTCCAGGCGCTCTTTTTCGGCCTTTTCGAGCAATTTCGTCAGGGCCGCCCGGTCGACGCTCGGATACTCCTCGATCAATTCATCCATGGCTGCCGCGGGCTCGGACAACAACCGGTCGCGCCATCGCTCGATCTGCTGAAATTGGCGAATTTCCACATCGTGGCGCTGTTTGCGTTCGGCCAGCTTCGCCAGAACTGGCTCCGGATCGATGGTGCGCATCAATTTGCCGATGTATTGGCGCTGCCGGATCTGCGCACCATGAGATGGCAATCGGCGCAGGTCGCGCAGCGCGACAAAAAGATTCTCGGGTAAATCCAGGGCCTTGATCTCCTGATCCGGAAGGGCGGACAGTTTGACGCCCAGTTCCTGTAAAGACGCCGCTTCGCGCTTGCGCGCGCTCTTGCTGAGCCGTTGCTCCTCGGATTCGCCGGAATCCTGGGTTTCATTCTCGCTGGTCATATTCCCCATGCTATCACTAGGGGCGGTACAATCACCGGTTGGATTGCCCCGCCCTGGGGTCGGAGATGCCGATGGCCGAGACCATGAGCCCTGTGCGCCTTACCGAGTCAGACCTCGAGTCGATCATTGAGCGCGCCCTGCAGGAAGCCCGCGCCCGTGGCGCTTCCCAGGCCGAGGCCGCCGTCAGCCAAGATACGGGCCTTTCCGTCGGGGTGCGACTGGGCGAGGTCGAGACACTGGAGCACCAGCGCGACCGCAGCATGGGCATTACGGTGTACTTCGGGCAGCGCAAGGGCTCCGCCAGCACTGCGGATTTCTCGGCAGAGGCGGTGGATGCGACGGTGGCCAAGGCCTGCAGCATTGCCCGATTTACCGCGGAAGACGCCAGTTCCGGTCTTGCAGACGCTGAGTTGATGGCGCGCGCACCCCAGGACCTGGACCTGTCCCATCCCTGGAATGTGACGGCGGACCGTGCCATCGAGATCGCCAAATCCTGCGAAGCTGCCGCGCTCGGATTCGACTCGCGCATCAACAATTCCGAGGGCGCATCGGTTGGCACGCACCAAGGGCTGCATGTCTACGGCAACACGCATGGTTTCGTCGGCGGCTATCCGACCACATCGCATACGGTCAGCTGTGTAGTCCTCGCCGGAACAGGCGAAGACATGCAGCGCGACTATTGGTACACCAGTTCGCGCGACTGGCACGAACTGCAGGACCCGGAAGCAGTCGGCAGGGAAAGCGCGCGGCGGACGATTGCCCGGCTCGGACCGCGTAAAATCAGCACGCGCCGTGCACCGGTGCTGTTCGTGCCGGAGCTGGCTCGAGGCCTCATCGGTCATTTCGTCGCAGCCATCCGCGGCAGCAGCCAGTACCGGCAGGCGTCGTTTCTGCTGAATTCCGCAGGGCAGCAAGTGTTTCCCGCTAATTTCTCCATTGCCGAGCGGCCGCATCTACCCAAAGCGATGGCCAGCGCGCCGTTCGACGACGAGGGAGTGGCGACCCGCGATCGCGAGCTGGTCGCGGCAGGCGTACTGACCGGTTACATCCTGTCCAGCTACTCCGCGCGCAAGCTCGGGCTTCAGACCACCGGCAATGCCGGCGGGTCTCACAATCTCATCGTCGCTCCGACTCTGACGGGCGGCGCCCCCGCGCTGCTGTCGCGCCTTGGCACAGGCCTATTGCTGACCGAATTGATGGGGCAGGGCGTGAACACGGTGACAGGCGATTACTCTCGCGGTGCGGCGGGATTCTGGGTCGAGAAGGGCGAGATCCAATTCCCTGTCGCGGAAGTCACCATCGCCGGCAATCTGCGCTCGATGTTCCTGGGGTTGGCCGAAGTAGGCGATGACATCGATGCCCGCGGCGGCGTGCGGGTGGGCTCCATACTGGTTCGGGAAATGACCATCGCGGGCGAGTGATTTCACGCTTTCGCGGATGAGTAATTTCACGCCTTCGCGGCGATGAAATCCTTGAGCGATCGATCCTTCAAGGGCTTTTCCATCGCGCTTTCCACCTCGCGGAGCAGGGCGAGCGCGGGGCCGACACTGCGTGTTTCGATGGCCAGCCGGCCGCTGTGCAGTGCGCGAACGACCTCAAAAATCTCGGTGAGCTGAATCGAGGCAATGTCCTTGCCCGGAACAAATTGTTCGCCTTCGGTTGCCAAAATCAGGCCCTTCTGCTCGAGGCAATGAAGCAGCGGCGCCAATGCGATGCTGGGCATGTCGAGTTCCGCCGCCAGCGCACGCCCGGTCCAAACCGTCTTGCCTGCGGCGTAGTCGCGGCCGATGAGGTACATGACTGCCAGCGCGACCTGTTCGCGATCGCGCCCCGTCAATTCAAATGATTCCTGTCCATGTCGCAGGTATTGCGGGAACTGCAGGTAAAACGCCAGCTGCGCGCCGATCAGCAATATGAGCCAGCTCAAGTAGACCCAAATGAGCGTCGTGAGGACGATCGCAAATCCCGTATACACGGCCACCAAAGAAGACGAATACACGATGAAAGCCGTAAACACCTTGCCGACGAGCGCCCACACGATGCCCGAGGTGATGCCGCCGATGAGCGCGGCCCGAAATTCCACCTTGGTATTCGGGATGAAGGCGTACATGAAGGTAAAGATGACTGTCACGATCATATAGGGCAGGACTTTGCCCGCCCCGCTCAAGATCCAAGCCAGCGGTTGGATGGCGTTCACCCACTGGGCGAATGGGCTGCGTTCGGCACTCGCCAGCAAGCCCAACGCAACTGCGAGCAGGATCGGACCCAGGACCATCACGGCCAAATATTCGGCGAAGCGGCGCGCAAAACTTCTCGGCCGGTCGACGCGCCACAGAAAATTGAAGCTCCGCTCGACTTTTTGGATGGTGGTGACGACGGTGTAGACGAGAAAAGCCAGGCCGATCGATCCCAACAGATCGCCGCGCATATTCTTGACGAATTGCAAGACGCTCTCCGTCAATTGCCCCGATGCCACTCCCAGCGGCGCAAAGAATTGGTCGAGGATGAATTTCAAATCGCCGCGTGCGCCCAAACCCTTGAGAATCGAAAAGCTGAACACCAACAACGGTACGATCGACAGCAAGGTCGTGTACGCCAGGCTCATTGCCCGCACGCTGATCTCGCCGTGCAGCCAATCGCGCAACAGCGCCGCGGGATAACGCACGACGCGCAAGATGGGGCCCCACGGTGGTTCCATGGTGCGCGATCCGGTGAACAGTCCGTCTTCGAGGTCTTCGAACCATTTGAACATCCATCGAGCCTTACACGGCGAATGGGGTATGGCAAGATCGAGATCGCGGCGCGGGCGGCGGACACGCGCAATACTCGAGGCAGGCTTCTAAGCGGTCAACAGCTGCAGCGCCTCGCGATAATTATCGCTGGTGCGGGCCAAAATCTCCGGCGGCAGATGGGGAGCGGGCGGTTTCTTGTTCCAGTGCAGCGATTCCAAATAATCGCGCACGAATTGCTTATCGAAACTCGGCGGACTGATACCGGGCTTGTACGATGCCATCGGCCAGAAACGCGAGGAGTCCGGCGTCAGTGCCTCATCAATGAGAAACAAACGCCCGGATTTATCGACGCCGAACTCGAACTTCGTATCGGCAATAATGATGTTGCGGGCGCGAGCGTGTTCCGCCGCAAACCGATAGACTTCGAGTGCGACGCGGCGCACATCGGCGGCGCATTCCTTGCCGACCAGCTTCACAATGGCGTCGAAGTCGATATTTTCG
>Ga0193726_1002576_pt1 | contig 12160 bp, 9 predicted proteins | sample H2c1metaG_FD_144928 | JGI IMG/M metagenome (GOLD analysis project Ga0193726, IMG submission 144928) | Soil microbial communities from a riparian zone of the East river system, Colorado, United States - H2c1 | ecosystem: Environmental > Terrestrial > Soil > Riparian zone | place: USA: East River... | reverse complement strand
TCCGACATCAGGCCGCTCCGTCCAGGGCGGCCTGCAGGGCCTTGTCCCACTCCCCCGTGGACGACGGCGCGCCCGCGGCCAGCACCGCCGAGACCGCGTCGTCCAGGTCGGCGGCGCCCTCGCCCTGCCCCAGGTGGGCCAGCATCAGCCCGGCCGACAGCACCGCGCCCGCCGGGTTGGCCTTCCCGGTGCCGGCGATGTCCGGCGCCGACCCGTGCACCGGCTCGAACACCGACGGCCCCGTGCTCTCCGGGTTCAGGTTCCCGCTCGGCGCCAGGCCGAGGCCGCCGGTGAGCGCCGCGCCCAGGTCGGACAGGATGTCGCCGAACAGGTTGTCGGTCACGATGACGTCGAACCGGGCCGGGTCGGCCACCAGGTACAGGCAGGCCGCGTCGACGTGCGCGTAGCTCAGCTCCACGCCGGCGTCGGCCGCGACGTCCGCGGCCACCCGCTGCCAGAGCGAGCCGGCGTGGGTGAGCACGTTCGTCTTGTGGACCAGGGTCAGCCGGCCGGTGCGGCCGGCGGCGAGCCCGGCCGCGTAGCGGATGCAGCGGCGGACGCCCGCCCAGGTGTTGAGCGACTCCTCGGTGGCCGTCTCGAACTCGGTGCCGCGGTGCACGGTGCCGCCGGCCCCCGCGTACAGGCCCTCGGTGTTCTCCCGGACGATCACGAAGTCCAGGCCGCCGGCCGGGGCCACCGCGTTGGCCACCCCCGGCCGCAGCTTGGACGGCCGCAGGTTGATGTACAGGTCCAGCTCGGCCCGCAGCCGCAGCAGCAGGCCCCGCTCGAGCACGCCGGGCGGCACGTCCGGGCTGCCGACCGCGCCGAGCAGGACGGCGTCGGTCTTCCGCAGGTCGGCCAGCGCGCCGTCGGGCAGCACCTCGCCGGTGGCCAGGTAGTGCTTGGCGCCGAGCTCGTAGGGCGTCCAGGTCACGCTGAAGCCGCGCCGGGCGGCGACGGCGTCGACGCAGTTGCGGGCCACCTCGGTGACCTCCGGGCCGACGCCGTCGCCCGGTACGTGGGCGATGGTGTAGCTGGCTACGTGATCGGCGCTCATGACGCGTCCATTTCCTTGGCCGCGGACCCCAGCCAGCTCATCATGTCCCGCAGGGGCTTGCCGACCTGCTCGATCTGCTGGCCCGCCAGCGCGCCGCGCAGCCGGGTGTACTCGGGCCGGCCGTTCTCGTCCTCGGCCACCCACTCGCGGGCGAACTCGCCCGACTGGATGTCGGCCAGGACCTTGGCCATGGCCTGCCGGGTGGCGTCGCCGACGACCCGCGGCCCGCGGCTCAGCCCGCCGTACTCGGCGGTGTCGCTGACCGAGTAGTACATCCAGCCCTCGCCGCCCTCGTACATCAGGTCGACGATGAGCTTGAGCTCGTGCAGGCACTCGAAGTAGGCCACCTCGGGCTGGTAGCCCGCCCCGACCAGGGTCTCGAACGCCGAGTTGACCAGCGAGACGACCCCGCCGCACAGCACGGCCTGCTCGCCGAACAGGTCGGTCTCGGTCTCCTCCTGGAACGTGGTCTCCAGCGCCCCGGCCTTGGTCCCGCCGATGGCCGCCGCGTAGGACCGGGCCAGGTCCCACGCCTTGCCGGTGGCGTCCTGCGCGACCGCGACCAGCACCGGGGTGCCCTGCCCGGCCTCGTACTGGCGGCGCACGATGTGGCCCGGCGCCTTGGGCGCCACCATCGCGACGTCGACGTGGTCGGGCGCGGTGATGTAGCCGTAGTGGATGTTGAACCCGTGCGCGAACAGCAGCGCGTCGCCGGCCTTCAGGTGCGGCGCGATGTCGTTGGCGTACAGCTTGCGCTGGATCGTGTCCGGCGTGAGCACCATGATCACGTCAGCCCACTGCGCCGCCTCCGCGGGCGTCACGACGGTCAGCCCCTCGGCCTCCGCGCGCGGCCGCGACCGCGACCCCTCCGGCAGCCCGACCCGCACCTCGCAGCCCGAGTCGCGCAGGCTCAGCGCGTGGGCGTGGCCCTGCGAGCCGTAGCCGAGGACGGCGGTCTCGCGCCCCTGGATCAGGCTGAGATCAGCGTCCTGGTCGTAGTACACGGTTGCCATGCTGGCGATGTCCTCTCTTAGGTGAAATCCTCAATGCATGCGAAACGGGGCGGCTCAGGCCGCGGCCGGCTCGCCGTCCGCGGCGGCCGGGGCCTCGTCGGTGATCGCGCCCGCGCCGCGGCCGAGCGCGATCCGCCCGGTGCGGACGATCTCGCAGGTGCCGTAGGAGTCGAGCATGGCCAGCAGCGCGTCCAGCTTGCCGGGGCTGCTCACCGCCTCCAGGACCAGCGTCGTCGGGCTCATGTCCACGACCGAGGCGCCGAATACCTGGGCCACCTCCAGCAGCTGGCTGCGGTTCCCCGCCTCGGCCCGGACCTTGACCAGCGCGAGCTCGCGCTCGACGGCGCTGCCGCGGGTCAGCTCGACGACCTTGAGCACCCGGACCAGCTTGTCGAGCTGGCTCATGACCTGGCCGACCGGCGTGCTATCGCCGTCCAGCACGATCGTCATCCGGCTGACCCCGTCGTCGGCGGTCGGGCCGACGGCCAGTGAGCTGATATTGAACGCCCGCCGCGAGAAGAGGCCGGCCACGTGCGCGAGCACGCCGGGCTTGTTCTCGACCAGGACGGACAGCGTGTGCGTGGTCATCGGGTCTCCATGTCCCGCCGCCGGGCGGCGGCCTGCTCGTCGGAAGAGAACTCAGGGCCCAGGATGATCTCGTCATTCGGGCGGCCCGCGGCGACCATCGGGAACACGCCCTCGCGGTCGTGCACCCGGAAGTCCACGACGGCCGGGACGTCGGTCGCGGCCAGCGCCTTCTCCAGCGTCTCGTCGACCTGATCGGCCGAGTCGCAGCGCAGCCCGTAACAGCCGTAGGCCTCGGCCAGCTTCACGTAGTCCGGGATGGTCTGGCCCAGCTCGCTGTGCGAGTAGCGCTCGTCGTAGAACAGCTCCTGCCACTGGCGGATCATCCCGAGGAAGCCGTTGTTGAAGATCAGCACCTTGATCGGGAGGCCCTCGATGGCGCAGGTGGCCAGCTCCTGGGCCGTCATCTGGAAGCAGCCGTCGCCGTCGATCGCGACCACCAGCTCGCCGGGCCGCCCGACCTGGGCGCCCATGGCGGCCGGCACGGCGAAGCCCATCGTCCCCGCGCCGCCGGAGTTGATCCAGCTGCGCGGCTTGGTGAACGAGTAGTGCTGGGTGGCGTGCATCTGGTGCTGGCCGACCCCGGCCACCACCACGGCGTCGCCGCCGGTCAGCGCGGACAGCCGCTCCACCACGTACTGGGGCTTGAGCGGGCCGTCGGCGGCCTGGGAGTAGCGCAGCGGGAACTGCCGCTTCCAGCCGTCCAGCGTGGCCCGCCAGGCTCCGTTGTCGGGCTGATTCCCGGTGGCGGTGACCTCGGCGGCCAGCACCTCAGCCAGCCCGGTCATGATCGGCTTGAGGTCACCCAGGATGGCCACGTCCGGGCGGCGGATCTTGCCGATCTCGGCCGGGTCGATGTCGGCGTGCACGATCTGGGCGTGCGGCGCGAACGCCTGGAGGTTGCCGGTGACCCGGTCGTCGAACCGGGCGCCGAGGGCGACGATCAGGTCCGCCTCCTGCAGGGCGGCCACGGCCGGGAACATGCCGTGCATGCCCGGCATGCCGAGGGCCAGCGGGTGGGCGTCGGGGAACGCGCCGCGGGCCATCAGCGTGGTCGTGACCGGCGCCTGGGCCAGCTCGGCCAGGCGGAGCAGCTCCTCGTGGGCGTTGGACTTGATCACGCCGCCGCCGACGTAGAGCACCGGGCGGCGGGCGGCGTGCAGCAGCCGGGCCGCGGCCGTGATGGCCGCCCGGCTGGGCGGGCCGGGGATCCGGTAGCCGGGCAGGCTGATCGCCCCGGCCGAGTGCCACGGGATGGTGGCCTGCTGGACGTCCTTGGGCACGTCGATCAGGACGGGACCGGGCCGGCCGGTGGTGGCGATGTGGAAGGCCTCGGCGATGGCGTCCGGGATCCGCTCGGGGTCGGTCACCAGCTCGTTGTGCTTGGTGATCGGGAGCGTGATGCCGGTGATGTCGGCTTCCTGGAACGCGTCGGTGCCGATCAGCGGCCGCCCCACCTGGCCGGTGATCGCGACCATCGGGACCGAGTCCATGTAGGCGTCGGCCAGGGCCGTGACCAGGTTGGTGGCGCCCGGCCCGCTGGTGGCCATGCACACGCCCGGCCGCCCGGTGGCCCAGTAGTAGCCCTCGGCGGCGTGCCCCGCGCCCTGCTCATGGCGGACCAGGATGTGCCGCAGCGAGGAGGACAGCAGGGGGTCGTAGGTGGGCAGGATCGTGCCGCCGGGCAGCCCGAAGACTACCTCGACACCCTGCTCCTCGAGGCTGCGCACGAGTGCCTGGGCTCCGGTCACGTCCACGGGTTGCTCCTTTGAGTTCAACTGGGTTCCGTCCAACAAAAAACCTCCCTGCCGACTGGCAAAGAGGTTGTAGCGCGGGCCCGGAGGCGGGCACGCGCTACGTGATAATAAGTACGAGGTGTTCGAGGAACACGCGGTTCACTGATCTGCTCCCTGATTAGAGCTATCCGAGGGTTATGCCCAGGCGACATAGCTGCCGCCAGGCATAACGTCTCGTACACAATAGCGCACCTTCAGGCCGAGGCCGGCGCGTTCGGCGTAACTGCGGGCAGCCAGGCGGGCCGGCCCCCCTCGAAGGCGGTGATGGCGTCGGCGTGGCGCAGCGTGAGGGCCACGTCGTCGAGCCCCTCCAGCAGCCGCCACTGGGCGAAGTCGGCCAGCCCGAACGGCTCGCTGATGTCGGCCGACGGGATGCCGATGGTCCGGCCGGCCACGTCGACGACCACTTCCGCGTCCGGGTCGTCGCGCAGCGCGTCGAACAGCATGCTGACGATCTTCTCGTCGATCTCGACCGGGACCAGCCCCGAGCTGATGCAGTTGCCGCGGAAGATATCGGCGAACCGGGCAGACACGACCGCCTGGAAGCCGAAGTCCTGCAGCGCCCACACGGCGTGCTCGCGCGACGAGCCGCAGCCGAAGTTGGTGCCCGCCACCAGGACCTTGGCCTGGTCGGCGCCCGGCCGGTTCAGCACGAAGTCCGGGTTCTCGCGCCACGCGCCGAACAGGCCGGGCGCGAACCCGGTCCGCTCGACCCGCTTGAGCCAGGCCGCGGGGATGATCTGGTCGGTGTCCACGTCGCGGCGCTCGAGTGCCACGGCACGCCCCGTTACCTGCTGAATGCCCGCCATCACACGTCTCCCGGCGTTGCGAAGTGGCCCGCCACCGCGGTGGCCGCGGCCACGGCCGGCGACACCAGGTGGGTGCGGCCCCCCGGGCCCTGCCGGCCCTCGAAGTTGCGGTTGCTGGTCGACGCGGACCGCTCGCCGGGCGACAGGATGTCCCCGTTCATGCCCAGGCACATCGAGCAGCCGGCCGTGCGCCACTCGAAGCCCGCGTCGGTGAAGAACTTGTCCAGGCCCTCGGCCTCGGCGTCCGCCTTGACCCGGGCCGAGCCGGGCACGATGATCGCGCGGACCTTCGGGCTGACCCGCTTGCCCTTGACGACGTCGGCGGCGGCCCGCAGGTCGGCCAGCCGGCCGTTGGTGCACGAGCCGATGAACACGGTGTCGACCGGGATGTCCCGGATCGGAGTGCCGGCCGTGAGGCCCATGTAGGTCAGCGCGCGCTGCGCCGACTGGCGCTGCGCGTCGGTGTCGAACGAGTCCGGGTCGGGCACCAGGTCGTCGATCGAGACGGACTGGGCCGGGTTGGTGCCCCAGGTGACCGCGGGCTTCAGGGTGCTGGCGTCGATCACGATCTCGTGGTCGAACTCCGCGTCCTCGTCGGTGACCAGGCTGCGCCAGTCATCCAGCGCCCGCTCCCAGGCCGCGCCCTTCGGGCTGTGCTGGCGGCCCTCGAGGAAGGCGAAGGTGGTGTCGTCGGGCGCCATCATCCCGGCCCGCGCGCCGCCCTCGATGGACATGTTGCAGACCGTCATCCGGCCCTCCATCGACAGGGCGCGGATGGCGGCGCCCCGGTACTCAATGACCGAGCCCACGCCGCCGCCGGTGCCCAGCGCCCGGATGATGCCGAGCACCAGGTCCTTGGCCGTGCAGCCGGGCGGCAGGTCGCCGTCCACGGTGACCGCCATGGCCGCGGGCTTGACCTGCCGCAGCGTCTGGGTGGCCAGCACGTGCTCGACCTCGGTGGTGCCGATCCCGAAGGCCAGCGCGCCGAACGCCCCGTGGGTGGACGTGTGGCTGTCCCCGCAGACGACCGTCATGCCGGGCTGGGTCAGCCCGAGCTGCGGGCCGATGACGTGCACGATGCCCTGGTTGATGCTGCCCAGCCCGTGCAGCTCGATCCCGTGCGCGGCGCAGTTCTCGCCCAGCCGGGCGATCTGCGCCGCGGCCAGGGGGTCGGCGATGGGCAGGTCCGCCCCGACCGTCGGCACGTCGTGGTCCATCGTGGCCACCGTCAGGTCCGGCCGGCGGACCTTGCGGCCGGCCAGCTCCAGGCCCTCGAACGCCTGCGGCGAGGTGACCTCGTGCACGAGGTGCAGGTCGATGTAGATCAGCGGTGGCTCGCCGGGCGGGCTGGCCACGAGGTGGCGGTCCCAGACCTTGTCGAAAAGGCGTCCGGTCACTTTCATCTCGAATCAGTCGACGGTGACGTGCCAGTCTCTTACTTGGCGTGTCTCACATAATGAGATAGCCTGTTCAGGATATGAGCACTCTACGACAGGACGAAGCCAGCGGCAAGCTGAGCCCCGACGCCAGCGGCACCGGGAGCGCGGGTGTCGGCGCTGGGAGCGCGGGCCTCGGCGGTGGGAGCGCGGGCGGCGGCGGCGGCGGGAGCGCGGGCCGGAGCACCGGCGTCGGCGTGCTGGACCGCTCGGTCGCGCTGCTGGACCTGCTCGCCGACGGGCCGCGCACGCTGCGCTGGCTGTCCGGCGCCAGCGGCCTGCCCCGCCCGACGGCCTACCGGCTGCTGGTCGCCCTCGAGGCGCACCGCCTGGTCGCGCGCGACTCCTCCGGCGCGTTCGGCCTCGGCCCGCGGCTGACCGAGCTCGCGGTCCGGGCCGGCCCGGCCGTCGACCTGGCCGCCCTGGCCGGCCCGGTCCTCACCCGGCTGCACGAGGCCACCGGCGAGAGCGTTCAGCTCTACGTGCGCTCCGGGGACCGCCGCCTGTGCATCGCCGCCCGGGACGCGGGCACCGGCCTGCGCGACAGCGTCCCGGTCGGCGCCCTGCTCCCCCTCGACGCCGGCTCCGGCGGCAAGGTCCTCCTCGCCTGGTCCCAGGCGGCCGACACCGTAGGCGCCGGGGCGGTGCCCGGCGGGATCCAGCCAGCCGGGACCGTGCCCGGCGGGGTCCAGCCCGGCGCGGTCCAGCCCGGCGCGGTCCAGCCCGGCGGAGTCCGGCCAGCCGGGACCCTGCCCGGCGGGATCCGGCCCGCTGAGCTGGCCGCCGTCCGCAAGCGCGGCTGGGCCGCCAGCGTCGCGGAACGCGAGTCCGGCGTGGCCAGCGTCAGCGCGCCGGTCCTGGCCGACGGCGTCCTGCTCGGCGCGCTGTGCATCTCCGGCCCGGCCAGCCGCATCGGCACCGCCCCCGGCAAGCGCCTCGCCCCCATGATCGTCGAAGCCGCCGCCGGCCTGGCCGCCCTCGCCGCCAAGCCGTAGCCCCGCCCGCGCTGGTCCCGCGTCAGGATTCGGCTTAGCGTTCGAGTTATATCCCCAAAATGGCCTAAAAGTCGAACGCTAAGCCTCCGCCCTACGGGCGACAGCCACGCAGCAAGCGGTCAGTCACATTACTGAGGCTGCTGCGGGAGCGGGGGCTGCTGAGGCGGCGGACCGCCCGCCGCCGAGTCTTCAGCCGCCGGACCGCCACCCGCCGGGCCCATTCCCTCCGGGGTACCGCCCGTCGCCGGCGTGCTACCTGCCCGGCCGCTTCCCGCCGGACTCCCATCCCCCGGACCCCCAGCCGCTGCGAGCCCCGGGTGCTGGCCGAGGGTGGCGGCGTGCTCGGGGAAGGCCCGGTGCAGGATGCGGTGGGTCTCCTCGGCCAGGGCCTTGGCCTCCAGGGCGGCGTCGTGGGCGGCCACGGTGAGCCTGTGCGTCCGGTTCTGCCGCTTGAGCAGGGTCAGACCCGCGCCCGCCGCGATGCCAGCGCCGACCGACGACGAGACGTTGGTGTAGTTGCCGAGGATGAGCTGGGTGTTGGCGCTCACCGCCCCGGCGTGTCCCAGCAGCGACGCGATCCCGGCGTACAGGAACAGGTAGCAGAACAGGATGATGCCGAAGATGATCACCGGCTTGCTGCTCAGCACGTTGGGCAGCTTGCCCAGGAACCGGTCCATCCCGGACTTGGCTACCTCGCCGCGCTGGTCCATCGACGGGGACGGCGGGCCGCCGTCGCCGGCGTAAAGGTCGGTGCCCGGCTGGGCGGCTTGCGAGGTCCCGGTGCCTGCCATGGTCTTCTCCTTCTTCAGCTAGCGCTGTTGTCCGGCTAGGACTGTGACTCGGCATGACCATGCTGCTAGCACAGCGAATCTCAAAGGGCGGGCCGCACGGGCTCGAGCTGGGCCCGCCCGGCCCGGCGAAGGTTACCCGCGACGCCCTAGGACCAGAGTGCCCAGGAACAGGGCGCCCCGGGAGCAGCGCGTGTGGATCCAGTATTGGCCGCGCCGCGAAATGGCCCGGACGCGCCAGGGTCCGCACCGACTCCATGCTGCCGGTGCGGGCCCCAGGGCGCTCAGCGCGTCGTCAGAACGCGCCGGCGCCGTCCGGCGTGCCGAGGCCGGTCGGCGCGTCGTAACCCTTCTTGGCGGTGCACAGGTAATCGCCGCCGCAGCTTTCCTGCCCGGTCGCGTTGGAGCCGCCCACGACGTCGTTGAGCCGGCCCTGGTGGGCATACGGGAAGGACGGGGTGATCGCCTTGCCGCTCAGGGCGACCACAGCGCTGATCAGCGGCGAGGACACGCTGGTGCCGCCGACCACGTACCAGGTCACCCCCTCCTGGAACGGCGTCGTGTCATAGGCCGCGACGCCGGTGGCCGGGTCAGCGACCGCTGACACGTCGGCCACGGTCCGCATGTGGCAGTGCTTGTCCGTCTGCCTCGCCGGCTTGGCGATGTAGGCCGAGCAGCCGCTGCCCGCCCCGGTCCACGCGTGCTCGGTCCAGCCGCGCTTGTTGCTCGCCGCCTGCAGGCTGGTACCGCCTACGGCGAGCACGGTCGGCAGCACCGCCGGGGTCTGCGCAGTCCCGAAGCCGGCGTCTCCCGAGGAGGCCACGATGGTGGTACCCGGGTGGTCGTAGTCGCCGGCGACCTGGTCCATGCCGTTGAACTCGTCGCCGCCGTAGCTGTTGGACACGGCGATAGCCCCGGTCGCGGCCGCGGTGTTCTCAGCGGCGGCGAGGTCGGCGAGAGCCGACGAGTTCGCCTCGACCAGCGTGATGTGGCACAGCGGGCAGGCCGCTGACACCATGTCCACGTCGAGCGAGATTTCCAGTGCCCAGCTGCCGTCGGCGGGCGGGTATTCCCCGGCGGTGCCGGCCTGGCTGAGCTTGGTGAAGCAGCCGTTCGCGGTCGTGCAGGCCCGCAGTCCGTAGGTCTGCCGGTAAACCGCCAGGTCCGCCTCCACGGTCGGGTCGTCAAACGCGTCCACGATGGCGACGGTCTCGCCGGCGCCCTTGGCCGTCGGCAGGTTGTAGGCCGAGTCCAGGTCACTCGGCCCGAATCCGGACGGGAGGGCGGTGCTGGCGTGCTTTCCGCTCGCCGGCGGCGCCACGACAATGAAGCAGCTCGCGTGGCCGGCCTGGCGCTTGGCGCAGGACGGCTGGGTCACGCTCGAGGCGGCCGAGGCGGGGCCGGCCCCGCCGGCCGCTCCGGCCATTCCAGCCAGCGTGGCCACGGCCGCCACCAGGGTGACGAGCCGGGCTGAGCGTCTGATCACGGGGAGTTCCTCCTTGGGCGTGCGCGCTCGGGTCACTTGCCGCTGACCGCGAATGCGTTGTCGATGGTCTGGGTCAGCCGGGCGCCGCCAGCGGCCCGGGCAGTGATCTTCAGGTCGCCGAAGCCGCTGGTGGCCGAGGCCGCCGGGACGGCCACCGTGAGGGCGTAGTCGCCCTTGCCGTCTGGCGCCGCAGGCACCTTCTTCCAGTGCGCTCCGCCGTCGAACGAGACCTGGACGGTGAGGGCCGTGACGCTCGGCGCGCTGGTCACGCCGACGGTGCCCAGGGTCAGGTTCCCGGTCGCGGTGCCCGGCGCCAGCTGTCCCTCGCCGTCGGTGGGCAGCGACACCGCCGAGGTGAGCAGCGGCAGGACACCCGTGCAGTCCGTGCCGTTGGCGCACCGCCAGTTCGTCGGCAGCGGCGCGCTGGCCTCGGCCGGGAGCTGCCAGCTGGTCTGGGTCGTGGTGGACAGCGTGTTGACCGCGGGATCGCGCGTGACGTCATACTCGATCCCGTACCTGGTCGCCGCCGGCGGCATCGCCACTATCGTCGAGAGCGCGCCCCGAGACGAGCCCAGCGACCCGCTCTGCACGGTCACGCCGTCCGCGGACACCACGTAACTGGCCGAGTCCGCGTCGAAGTCCAGCACCCCGTCAGTGTCGGGACTGCCGAACGGCGCGACATTGAGGTCCAGGCCCGCGGAGTTCCGGCACGCCGGGCAGGCGAAGTGGCTGAAGTCCTCCGACCCGTCCGCGTGCAGCTGGGGCACGATGGCCGGGGCCAGGCTGGGCACCTCCGGCTGCGTGAAGTAGTGCTGGGTCAGCTGCTCGCCGGGCTTGAACGTCTCCCACTGATCGCTGGCAAACTGCTCGTCACGGAAACTGATCACAATCTGCGGCACGATCTCGGTCCCGAATCCGTCAAAGTCCTTGAACCAGGTCGTATCCGAGTCCGCGGTGAAGAAGTCATCGACATTCCCGGGCGTCTGGATTGCGCCATAGCAGTCAAACTCGATCGGGCCGCCCCAGGAGTGGGCGGGCACCGGGCACGCGGTGGCCGTGCCGCCGTCGCCGAAGACATCGTGCACAGTGGCCAGGTTCGCCGCGGTCGCGACGAGGTTCTCGTTTTTCGGTATCGAGCCGAGGCGGTGCTCGTCGAGGTCATACACGTAGGGGCTTGCCGTGCCCGCGGGCGCCATGAGCTGGGGGACCCAGTCCGTCACGATCGTCCCTAGGGTGGGCGCCTTGACCGGGGTGACAAAGTCCGGCGACTGGTGGCCGGTCTCGTTGACCACGATGCTGCCAGTGGAGCCGCCGCCGGCCTGCGCCTCCATCAGGACCTGCGCCAGGCTGCCGTCCTCCTGCGCCGGCTTCGGGGTGGTGGCGGTGAACTCACTGGTCGCGGTGTTGGCGTCCAGCGTGATCGAGGAGTCCTCGTTCACCGTGAACTGCGAGTCCAGGGTGAACCAGTTGATAGGGAGGCTCTGGTCGGTCCGGGTCCCTTCGACGAAGAACATCGCCGAGTAGTGCCCCTTGGGCAGGCTGACCGCGAACGGGGCATCGTTAAAGAAGATGTTGGAGTACCGGGTGCTGTTGTCCAGGTTCACGATCTCGACGCTGGCACTCAGCTCGACGGTCAGCCCGGCCGGAAGTACCGGGTTGATCTTGAGCGTCTCCATCTGGAACGAAGGCTTGGCCACCGGCGGCGCGGCGGCATCGGCCGGCGCGATGTGCGTGACCCCGGCGAACGGGTCGGCCGCCTTCGAGCCCGCCGGCTGGTCCAGCGCCGCGCCGAAGGACTTCGCCGAGTCGGCCGTGATCACCCCGGTGGCGGTGTTGCCGGACGTGCCCGTCAAGCTCACGCCGGGCAGGGCGTGCGGGGTCACGCCGGAGGCATAGCTGATGCTCACCGGCAGCGGGTTAGCCGCGTCCAGCGCCAGCGTGCTGACGTCGAACAGCGCCGGGTCCAGGATTTTGCCGACCCGGCCGTGCACGGACGCCGGGACGACGTAGTAGTCGCTGCCCACCACGGCCGTGCTGAAGATGGCGTCGGGCCCGGGATGGGCCGCCTGGACCCGGATGTGCGGGCCTGCGGCGCCGGCCGTGGTCGTCACGGCATCGCCGGTCGGCAGCAGCACACTCTTGGCGGCCGGGCTAGCGGCAGCCGGGCTAGCGGCGCGGCTGGCCGCCTGGGTCAC
>Ga0193726_1002574_pt1 | contig 12163 bp, 3 predicted proteins | sample H2c1metaG_FD_144928 | JGI IMG/M metagenome (GOLD analysis project Ga0193726, IMG submission 144928) | Soil microbial communities from a riparian zone of the East river system, Colorado, United States - H2c1 | ecosystem: Environmental > Terrestrial > Soil > Riparian zone | place: USA: East River... | reverse complement strand
CTGACGGTTACTGTTGTTACGGCCCCTGCCGTTATCGGCGGGCCTTCGTCTGTGTGTACAGGAACTACAATAACACTTACGGATGCTATACCCGGAGGCACCTGGAGCAGCAGCGCAACGGGCACAGCTACTGTTGGCCCGACTACTGGTGTTGTTACCGGTGTTATCCCCGGAGTGGTTACGATCACTTATTCGCTTGGCACCTGCTCCGCTACCAAATCAGTAACGGTGAACTTATCGCCATCGGCCATAGCGGGCCCTACAGCGGTTTGTGTGGGTTTGACCATTCCGTTGACTGACCCCACAAGTGGTGGTTCATGGAGTACCAGTAATCCGTTCATAGCTACCGTGGGTACATCTACGGGTATTGTAACAGGCATAAACGGTGGTGTTGACGTTATTACTTACACACTTCCGGGCGGTTGTTTTGCGGTGTATCCGGTGACAGTAAATCCTTTGCCGGGGTCTATCACGGGTCTTCCGTATGTATGTGTGGGACAGACCAATCCACTGTTTGACGCGGGTGGTGGAACGTGGACGAGCAGTAATCCTTTAGTTGCCACTGTGGGGCCATCAAGTGGCTTGGTAACGGGCGTGCTGGCGGGCGCTGTAACCATTACCTACACACTGGCAACAGGATGCCTGACGACATTTCCGATCACGGTTTATCCGCAGCCCTCGCCGATCATCGGCAGCGCTATTCTTTGCGTTGGGTCTATGGATACACTGACGGACGCAACTCCCGGTGGTATCTGGAATACGAGTTCATCGCTGACCGTGGATATAGATCCCGGTGCGGGTGTGGATACCGGCATATCTGTGGGGACAGCAACGATATACTATACAATAGGCACAGGTTGCTCGGCTGCACTGACGGTGACGGTTAATCCGCCACCATCACCCATTACCGGCACACCTACTGTTTGCGTAGGACAGACGACGTCTTTATTTGATGGCAGCGGCGCAGGCATCTGGAGTTCGGCCTCGCCAGCGATCGCAACGGTGGGGGCGACGACGGGCGTGGTGACGGGCATTGCAGCGGGCACTGCCGTTATCAGCTTTACTTCCCCATCGGGTTGTTCCACCACCATTACGGTTACCGTACATGCTAATCCGGCGGCCATTTCGGGCCCGGCTACATTGTGCGTAGGGCAGACGGGAACACTGTTCACGCCCACACCGGGTGTGACGTGGACATCAGGCGCACCCACCATTGCCACTATAGGATTTACGACCGGGTTAGTTACGGCTTTAAGCCCCGGAGTGGTTACTTTCACAGCGACTACGGCATCTTTATGTACGGCTACGTTTACATTAACCGTTACTTCCTCACCGGCGGCTATTACCGGCCCATCGCAGGTATGTATCGGGTTGACCATACCGCTGGCTGATGTTGTTGGCGGCGGCACCTGGAGCAGCAGCGCGCCCGGCACGGCAAGTGTTTCAGGAACAGGCATCGTTACCGGAGTAGCTACGGGAGTAGCTACTATAACTTATTCGATAGGGGTGAGCTGTTATGCGGTACACCCGGTTACCGTTAGTCCGCTGCCGGGCGTTATATCCGGCCCCGGCATTGTGTGCGTGGGTGCCGCGATAACCCTGACAGATGCCGGTGGCGGCACGTGGACGAGCGGAACCACCACTGTAGCGTCAGCAGGCTCATTTACAGGTATCATAACGGGCATCGCTCCCGGCACCTCGGTGATCACCTATACCTTGGCGACAGGCTGCTCAAAGACCAGGACAGTGACTGTGAACCCGGCTGCGGCGCCCATTATGGGCTTCACGACGGTATGTATAGGCTCTACGACCACACTTGCCGATGCGAGCGCGGGCGGCACGTGGAGCATAACCCCGACAACGATCGCGGTGGTGGGTACTTCCACGGGCGTGGTTACGGGCGCAGCCGCGGGCACAGCCACAGTAACCTATACGATTCCATCAGGCTGTACGGCCACCAAAGTAGTTACCGTAGAGCCGCTACCCGGCTTGTTTACCGTAACCGGCGGCGGCAATTACTGCGCCGGCGGCACGGGTGTTATTGTGGGCCTGAGCGGTTCAACCGTTGGGTTTACGTACCAGTTGTTAGACGGTGCGTTCCTTGTGGGTTCAGCCATTGCGGGCACCGGCGGTATACTTAGTTTCGGATTGCAGACCGTAGCAGGAACTTACTCAGTAGTGGCTACCAACAGCGCCACAGGCTGTACCCGGACGATGACCGGCACAGTGACAATAGTCGTGAACCCGGCGCCAGCGGCCATATCCGGCCCATCGGCGTTATGTGTGGGCGCGACGATGACCCTTACCGATGCGTCAACCGGCGGCGGCTGGAGCAGCAGCACACCCGGCGTGGCGCCTATAGTGGCCACTACCGGCGTAGTGACAGGCGTGACCATGGGTACGACTACAATTACTTATACGTTACCCACCAGTTGCTACATCACAAAATCGGTAACAGTAAGCCCATCGCCCGGCCCGATCACCGGCCCGACAACGGCCTGCACGGGTTCGTCGTCGGTAACACTGACCAATTCGGTGAGCGGCGGGCTGTGGACCAGCAGCACGACAGGGGTAGCTGTGATCGGTTCTCTTTCAGGGACCATTACGGGTGTAACCATAGGCGTAACCACCATAACTTATTCACTCGGCAGCGGCTGCACAGTAACCCGCCCCGAGACCATAAATGCATCACCGGCAGGCATCACCGGCAGCCCGCAGGTGTGCGTAGGGCAGACCACCGCACTTGCAGATGTAACCGCAGGCGGCACGTGGGGCAGCAGTGCACCCACTATAGCGGCGGTGACTACAGGCGGTGTTGTGAGCGGATTGCTGCCCGGCACCAGCGCCATTACCTATACGATACCATCCGGCTGCGCGGCATCATTAATTGTTACGGTAAACCCGCTACCCCCCACTATAGGCGGGCCATTGCAGGTTTGCGTAAACGGCACTACAACATTAACGGACGGCATAACCGGCGGTACATGGACCAGCGCCAGCACGGCCATAGCCACGATAGGCGCTACGACAGGTATGGTGACCGGTATATCTGCAGGCACCGCGGTAATTACTTATACCCTCGGCAGCGGCTGTATCAAGACAACCATAGTTACAGTTAATCCATTACCGGCGCCGATAGGCGGGATACTGCATGTGTGCATAGGGCAAACCACCGCACTTAGCGATGCCACACCGGCAGGTACATGGAGCACCACCACACCACTGACAGGCACCGTTGGTGCTACCAGCGGAGTAGTCAGCGGCATCAGTACGGGTACGGATACGATACTGTATACCCTGCCTGTAACCGGCTGTGCATCAAGAGCGGTGGTGACGGTGAACCCGGTACCCCTGCCGATCAGCGGCTCGGTAAGCATATGCGTAGGGCAGACCTCACCATTGGCCGACGCGGTGCCCGGCGGGAGCTGGATCAGCGGTACACCGGCAGTAGCAACCATTTCAACAGCGGGATTAGTTACCGGCGTAACCGCGGGCACAACAATAATTACGTATACAGAAGGCGGCTGCTCGGTGACGACCATCGGCACAGTGATCGCCTCGCCGGCCCCGATAACCGGCCCAACGAATGTATGCGTGGGACAAACGATAACAGAGAGCGATGCTTCCGCGGGCGGGGTATGGAGCAGCGGCAACCCGGCAGAGGCCGCAGTAACCGCGGGTACCGGGGTAGTTAGCGGTGTGTCTTCGGGCACGGTGATCATCAGCTATACCCTTGGATCTACAGGGTGCAGATCGGTGGCGGCAATTGTGGTGAACCCCGTAGCGCCCATACTGGGTACGCTGACAGTATGCGAGGGACAAACGACCCACCTGACGGACACGGCATTAACAGGCACGTGGAGCAGCCTTACACCCACGATAGGTACTGTTAATTCATCAGGCTTAGTTACGGGTATACTACCGGGAGCAGCAGTCATACATTATGCAATGGCCACGGGCTGTACGGCATCAGCGATCGTAACGGTTAATCCGTTACCCGGTACGATAGGCGGCCCGGCTTCGGCCTGTATCGGCCAACCGGCATTGGAAACAGAAACCTCTACGGTGGGGGTATGGAGCAGCAGCGTTCCTTCAGTAGCCTCTATTGACCCGTCATCGGGCGTTGTTACGGCAGCTACCTCCGGCACAACGGTCATCACATATAGTTATACACCCGGTACGGGATGTTTTGCGAGCAGGATCTTTACAGTCAACGCATCGCCAGCGGCCATCAGCGGTCCGACCAGCGTATGCCTTGGATCTACGATAACACTGACAGACGGAGGCACAGGCTCGTGGAGCAGCAGCGCATCATCAGTAGCCAATGTGGGTCCGGCAACAGGCATAGTAGCCGGAGTGACAATCGGGGCAGCAACGATCACGTATTCACTAAGCAGTTCGGGCTGTTATGCGACCCTGCCTGTAAATGTGATCCCGACAGTAAATGCAATAACAGGATCAGACAGCGTATGCCAGGGGTCAACAACGACACTGAGCGACTTATCAGGTGGCGGAACAGGTACATGGGCGAGCGGCACACCCTCCATAGCCACGATCAGCACGGGTGGTATTGTTACGGGCGTGATCCCCGGCACAACAATGATTACTTATTCATTAGGATCAGGCTGTTCGGCTACCACAGTTGTGACGGTAGATGCATTACCCGGCTCCATAACAGGCGTCACGAATGTATGCGTGGGACAAACTACGGCCCTGCATGATGCACTGGCCGGCGGTGTATGGACCACCAGCGACCCGCTGACAGCGACCGTATCCCTGACAGGCGTGGTGACAGGCGTCAACTCCGGCAGTTGTATCATATCGTATACCATGCCCACCGGCTGCGGCACATCGGTAACGATATTTGTAAATGCGGCGCCTGCTCCGATAACGGGCGCTAACACGCTGTGCGTGGGGGCAACCACACCACTCAGTGATGCGACACCCTTCGGTACCTGGAGCAGTGGCAACCCGGCAGTGGGTACAGTAGACCCATCGGGTAATGTGGCGGGGCTGGCGGTAGGCACTACCACTATATCTTATACCGTATCCACCTCCATATGCCCTGCAACATTAGCAGTGAGTGTGAATACCATACCGGGTCCGATATCAGCTCCTTCCGACCTCTGCCAGGGGGCAACAGCCACCCTTAGCGATGCGGTAGCCGGCGGCGCATGGAACAGCAGCGACCCGGGCACGGCTACAATAGACCCACTGAGCGGGTTAATGACAGGCGTAGTAACGGGTATAACCGTAACGGTGCCTGTAACGATCACCTATTCTAACGGACTGGGCGTAGGCTGCAGCGTAACGGCGAACGTAAATGTAGACCCGCTGCCCTTACCGATATACGGTCTCAGCAATGTATGTGCGGGGCAGACCATTACCGACTATGACGCAACACCGGCAGGCACATGGAGCGGCACACCTGTGGCGACAGCCACAGTAGATGCTACGGGAGATGTGACGGGAGTAGCGGCAGGCATAGCAACAGTAAGCTATACCAACAGTTACGGCTGTTCGGCCACCTACCCGGTAACTGTAAACACAATGCCGGCGCCGATAACCGGGTCAACAAACATCTGCATTGGCGGCACAGGTACGCTGCATGATGCAGTAAGCGGCGGCACGTGGGCGAGCGCCAATACGGCGATAGCCACGATAGGCTCAACAACAGGCGTGGTAAGTGGCGTAGCCTTAGGATCAGCCACCATCAGCTACACTGAAGTTTCGGGAAGCTGCTATGTAACGACCATTGTAAATGTATACCCGCTGCCATTGGTGTTTAACGTAACCGGTACTGCAAATCATTGTTCATTCGATTCGGGCGTACATATTTACCTGAGCAACTCAACGGTAGGTGTAAACTATATGCTGTACCTCGGATCAACGGCAGTAGGCGCATTCCCGGGCACAGGCGCACCGCTCGACTTCGGGTTGCATACGATTGCCGGGGTATATACAGTGATTGGAACCAGCACGGCTACAGGCTGCAGTATAAATATGGCGGGCAGCGCGACAATAGGCATCATACTATCAGTGACGCCGGTAGTGAACCTGAATGTAACGCCCAACGATACAGTATGCGCGGGTGCAACAGCATCGTTTACGCCAATAGCGACAAACGGAGGAGCGGGCCCTACCTATGAATGGTTTGTGAACGGCTTCCCCGTATCACTGTCGAATACGTATAGCTTCATACCGGCGGATGGGGATATAGTGAAAGTGCAGATGACCAGCAATGCCATCTGTGCCAACCCGGCAATAGTTACCCACTCGGTAAAGATGACAGTAAACCCATTTGGCGTACCCCATGCGGATGTGGTACTGACCCCCGGCGATACGGTATGCAAGGGCACATTGGTAACAGCGACTGCCGCTACCACCTACGGCGGTACATCGCCGTACTATACCTGGTTCAGGAATGGGACGATAGTGCCGGTGACGGGCGGTTCGATCACATTCGGGGCCGACAACGGCGACCAGGTATTTGTGATACTGTACAGCAATGACCCATGCAGGCTGGCGAACTCAGACTCGAGCGCGATAGTAAAGGTAGAGGTAGACAGCGCGATACAGCCGATAGTCACCATTACGGGCAATCCGGGCACAACAGTAGGCAGGGCGCAGAATGATACACTGACAGCAACGGTTACCAATGCGATCAACCCGACCTATCAATGGTACATCAATGGCATACCTGTAGTGAGTGCGACCACACCTGTTTTAATCTACAACAATATTTATGCCGCACAATCGGAGGACTCGGTAAGCTGCCTGGTAACAAGCAATGGTATCTGCACGATCACTGGCCACCAGTGGGTGTACATAAAGGTGAGTGCGGAAGGAGTAAGCCAGATCAGCAGTGCAGGCAGCGACATCAATGTACTGCCGAACCCGAACAAGGGAGAGTTTGTGATCAAGGGATCACTCGGTACCACGATAGATGAAGAAGTAAGCATAGAGATCACAGACATGCTGGGCCAGGTGGTATACAAGGACAACGTAACCGCGAAGAGCGGAAAGCTGAATCAGAAGATAACCCTCAGCGGCAGCCTTGCAAATGGTATGTATATGCTTACGTTGAGGTCTGAAGCGGAGAGTAAAGTGTTTCATATAGTGGTGGAGCAGTAGAAGTAAGCATTTTCTGAAATAAAAAAAGTGAGGTTCGGATATTGCCGGGCCTCACTTTTTTTATGAGATCTAAAGAAACTAAACTTTACCTATTGGATGCTTTGTATTATGATAATGACGTAGAGAAGGGATGGCAAAAAACATAGATAATAATATTAGAAACGCCCCAAGTATAAACGGCATCCCCGAAAATATGAACGGTGCATTTTTGCCGGTAAAATAAGCAAAAACGTTGTTCATTATAACCGGCCCGAGAAATGAAGTGATACTGATAAGGCTTGTAAGCGCACCCTGCATTTCGCCCTGCTCATTAGCGGGCACCTGGTTGGATATAATGCCCTGCAGGGCAGGGCCGCCAATACCGCCAAGGCAATAGGGCACAAGAAATACAAACATCATCCAGCCCTCGGATGCGAATGCAAAAAGCAGCATCCCGACTACATTTAAGGCCAAGCCTATATAAACGGAATTCTTTTCGCCGAATTTCGGAATTGTTATTCTTATCAGGGCACCCTGTACAATAGCGACCAGAACACCTACCACAGAAAGGGAGATGCCGACCATGAGGCTGGTCCACTTAAATTTATACATGGTATAATAAGCCCAGTTAGACTGCACAGCATGAGCGGCTATGTAAATAAAGAAGAAAGATAAAGCAAGCCCCGAAACAATAGGATAGCGGCGGAGCCGCAGTAATGAACCAACGGGGTTTGCGCGCTTCCATTCAAACCTGCGCCGGTTTTCCTTCAGCAATGATTCCGGCAATACAAAAAAGCCGTACAGGACATTGAGCAAACTGAATGCGGCCGCTACAACAAACGGCAACCGGACAGACCAGTCAAAATTTCCGCTTGTGCCTATGTGCCTTCCCCATTCGCTACAAAGGCCGCCAATTCCCGGCCCTATTATGAACCCCAAGCCAAATGCCACACCCACCAGGCCGAAATTCTGCGCGCGTTTTTCCGGTGTGCTGATGTCTGCAATGTATGCAGTTGCCGTTGTGAAACTTGCTCCTGTGATGCCGGCAATTATACGCCCTATAAACAATAATATAAGTGTAGGAGAAAATGCCTGGAATACATAATCAATGCCGAGTCCTAATAATGCGAAAAGCAATACCGGCCTTCTACCGTAGCGGTCGCTGAGGCCGCCAATGATGGGAGAGAAAAGGAATTGCATAACGGCATAGGCGAATGTGAGCCAGCTACCATACTTTGCCGCTACAGTTATATCACTTCCTGTAAGCTGCCTGATCAGGGAGGGCAATACAGGTATTATGATACCGAAACCGATAACATCTATGAATATGGTAATGAATATAAAGCCAAGTGCGGCATTGCGTTTTACCGGCATATATTTTATTTAAAGGTTGCAAATCTAAAGCATATTCTGATCTATATCATCCTGCTCACCGATGATAATGATTAGTTTGCCGAAAATTTGCTTTTACCTCCATTACCTTCAATACCTTTGCACAATTGAAAACTATGGTTTGAATTATTATTAAAAATGGCAAGACCGAGGGAAACAGACAACAGGGAAGAATCACCAAAAGTAAAGATCAGCAAAGATTCTATAAAGGAAGCGATGGTTATCTTCCGGTACCTGCGCCCATACAAGGGGCAGTTTATCGGTGGCTTGATCTTTATCGCTCTTTCTGCGGCGAACACGATGACGTTTCCTTACATGCTGAAACAACTGATAGACAGTGCGAATAACAATTTGAAAGGCGCTCATGTGGCTTTGAAGGGAATAGCATCCTTAACTCCCGGAAACATAGCGGTCGTGATGATGGGGTTACTCTGCCTGCAGATGGGTATCTCTTATATGCGCGTATACCTCTTTACGTCTGTTGGGGAGCAAACGGTTGCAGATATGCGCAAAGATATCTATCGGCATATCATCATGATGCCTATGGACTTTTTTGCGCAGCGGCGGGTAGGGGAATTATCGAGCCGGATAACGGCGGACGTATCGCAGATACAGGATACGGTGACCACCGTTTTTGCCGAACTGATAAGAGGTGTTCTTACGCTTATTTTCGGAATAATCATGATCCTTTTTATCAGTTTGAAAATGACTTTGCTGATGCTGTGTGTAGTGCCGGTGATCGTGGTTATTGCATTAGTGTTCAGTAAATTTATCCGTAAAATATCACGCCAGGCACAGGACCAGCTTGCTGATTCGGGAACTGTGGTGCAGGAAACCCTGCAAGGCATTACCAATGTAAAAGCCTTTACCAACGAGTGGTACGAGATCAACCGGTATAATAACAGTGTAAGCGGCGTGGTGAAACTGGCCATAAAGAACGGCAGATACAGGGGGGCGTTTATTTCTACCATGTTGTTTGCGGTGTTTGGCTCCATAGTGCTGGTATTCTGGTATGGTGTAGGTTTAATGCAACAGGGCAAAGTATCAGATGGCGACCTTACAGCATTTGTAGTGTATACCGCATTTGTAGGCGGAACGCTGGCCGGATTTGCAGACCTGTACAGTTCTTTTCAGAAAACGTTGGGGGCTACACAAAGGGTAAGGGAATTATTAAAGGATACTACGGAGATCGTATCGAATGAAAATGTACGGTTGCTTGATGAGTACAAACTAAAGGGAAATGTTTCTATCAAAAATATAAGTTTCAGTTATCCTTCAAGAAAGGAAATCGAAGTGATAAATGACATAAGCCTTGAGGCCAACAGCGGGGAGCAGATAGCGATAGTTGGCCCGAGTGGCGCGGGGAAAAGTACCCTGGTTTCTTTATTGCTGCGGTTTTATGAACCAGGTAACGGACTGATCTTATATGATGGCCGGAATGCGTCGGATATTCCGCTCTCTCAATTGCGCCGGCAAATGGCGCTGGTACCACAGGATATACTATTGTTTGGCGGAACGATCTTTGAGAACATTGCTTACGGTAATCCAGGCGCGGGAATAGATGAAGTGAAAGCTGCGGCGCTAAAAGCAAATGCCCATGATTTTATTACGAAATTCCCGGAGGGCTACCAGACACTGGTAGGAGAGCGCGGAACGAAGCTCTCTGGTGGGCAGCGGCAAAGAATAGCTATCGCCAGGGCCATTTTAAAAGACCCGGTTATCCTGCTGCTGGATGAGGCTACAAGCTCGCTCGACTCTGAATCTGAATCACTGGTGCAGGAGGCGTTACATAACCTGATGCAAAACCGTACCTCATTTGTAATTGCACATCGCCTCTCGACGATCCGTAATGCGGACAAGATAATAGTAATGGAAGATGGCAAAGTGAAGGAAAGCGGAACACACAAGGAGTTGATAACGATAGAAGAAGGGCTTTACCGGAATCTAAATAAATTGCAGTTGTTTGAGGCGTGATTTTTAAAGTCAATCGGTGTTTTCAAGCTTTTCTGCCAGTGTAGCTTTTGATTTAGAATAAAGTAGTTTTGCGCATATTTTAAAAATCAGTTGCGGAATGTTTAAAAGATTATATCCCTTGTTGTTTCTTGTATTACTGTCTATGCAGGTAAAGGCCCAGACTATTATGCCTGTAAAGCTGGCGGATGGCTCATCGAAAGAGGTTTTAGTTTTGCCGGATAATTACCAGCTTGACAGCAGCATTGAAGAAATAGCGAGCGTAAAAAATGGTAAAGGGATATTTCGGAATTACGGGGACTTTAAACCTCAATTAGAAAAAGTAGTTCAAAAGGCAGCGGCGAAAGGCGGGAATGTTTTTCGTATCAGCCGTATACATGATAAAGGGCAGCAGGGAATTTATGACCTGGCAGGAGATGTTTTTTCTGCCGCTGATTATGATAGGTTGAAAGCGAAAGCTCTTGAAATAAAATCGAAAAAATTGGAGCAGAATAAATACGCCTTCCTGGTTATTTACCGGCCTGTTTATAGCCACGGGCATAATGATGAGATCAGTTTCAAGATTACTGTAAATGATACGCTTAGCCTGGAAATGAAGGCAAATACCAAGTACATAATAAAGCTTGCAAACGAAGCAAGGATAAAGCTGGTTGCAGGGGATACAGATGTTATGCAGCCATTGTTTGTAGATGTGAAGCGTGGGAATACGTATTATGTCAGGGGCTTTAGCTCTTATCCTTATTTAAGAAAGCGATTGAAAAAAAGTAATGAACGTATCCGTGTTGACGGCTACAAACCATATCTATTACCTACCGACGAATTGCAGGGTGAGTTAGAGAGCAGTACAGTTACCTGGATAACTTTGAAGAGAACATTATAAGAGGGGATGCTATTATTTTTTATCCTTTCGCTGGCTCATGCAATAAGAAAATTCCAAAGTCATAAGTTGCTTTACGAAAGACCGGCTGTTCAATATTCGGTAGAACAAGTGGGTAGGGGTTTACGAGCAGCAGGTCATTTTGTTTTGCAGAAAGCATTTTTTGTTCCGGCTCCTTATCCATCAATGTATATTTAGCATGGCCGTTTTGGCTAACGGGCAGTAATACATGTTGTGCGCGTTCATACTGTATGTTGTCGTATACAGGTGTAGTGCGCATATTGTCCTGGGCTTTGACGGCAGCGGCAGGTATGCTGCTGATGAACACGAACAACAGTATTTTTTTCATACAAGTACAATTGTTTATGAAAATTACGTATTTCTCTTTGAAAAAGAGAAAAATAACTGCGCCATATGGCAGACTTTATTTAATCATCGTTGCTTATCTTCGCACTCCGATTTTAAGATCAGCATTATGTATAGAACACACACATGTGGTGAGTTGAGGATAACCCATGCAGGTAATGAAGTAGCCCTTGCCGGCTGGGTACAGACAATAAGGAAGTTTGGCAGTATCACCTTTATAGACCTGCGAGACCGTTACGGTATTACCCAGTTATTGTTTGACGAGCAGTTGAACGTGCGCCTTGATGAACACCCGCTCGGCAGGGAATTTGTGATACAGGTGAAGGGTAAGGTGCTGGAACGCAGCAACAAGAATGCAAAACTGCCTACAGGGGATGTAGAGATAAGCGTGACTGATTTTACGGTGCTTAACAGCGCAAATACGCCGCCGTTTACCATAGAGGA
>Ga0193726_1002573_pt1 | contig 12163 bp, 11 predicted proteins | sample H2c1metaG_FD_144928 | JGI IMG/M metagenome (GOLD analysis project Ga0193726, IMG submission 144928) | Soil microbial communities from a riparian zone of the East river system, Colorado, United States - H2c1 | ecosystem: Environmental > Terrestrial > Soil > Riparian zone | place: USA: East River... | reverse complement strand
TGTTCCTGTCGCCCGACCACGCGGTGTTCGTGAATGAGGTGCTGGTGCCCGCGAAGCTGCTGGTCAACGGCGCGAATATTGTTCAGGTGAAACGAGACCGGGTGACGTATTACCACGTGGAACTGCCTCGCCATGCCGTGATCAAAGCCGAGGGGCTGCCGGTCGAGAGTTACCTGGACACCGGCGACCGGTCGAACTTCCACCGGCACGGCGCGGTTATCCGGCTGTTCCCGGACTTCGCGGCGCGGCTCCCGCCCGGCACCGCGGCGGTGTGGGAGGCTCAGGGCGCGGCACCACTGGCGGTCACGGGCGCGGCACTCGATGCCGCCCGGAAGATGACGATGGACATGCAAGCCGCAGTGGTTCCGGCGTCATGCCAATCCACGTTGACGTTGACTCTCTCGCCAACCGTCATGCGTCACTGTTTCGGCGGGCTGGTATCAGATCGTTCCGGTCCGCGGCAACGGAACCGGAATGTGTTTCCGATCGGGCCCGACCGCCGACCACCGCTGTCGTTGCGCATGCGGCGAAGCGATCTCGATCGCTCCGAACCCGCGGATCGCCAAAGCGCGCTGGCAACGACGGTCCGCCAATTCGATCCGATACCGGGCCGATCTAACACCGACGCGCTTTGGACAACCTCGCGCTGTATCGCATGACAGCATACGTCAAAGGCGCCGCGTGTTGCGAGCGCGGTGAAAAGGCGGGACGATGGCCGACGCGGACCGGAGAGTCCCGGGGAATGTCAGCGAAGGAGCGGCACATGAAATACGATGTGGTGATCGTCGGCGGGGGAGCTGCCGGATCGGTTGTGGCCAGCCGGTTGGCCGCGAATGGCCGTACTACCGTACTGCTGCTGGAAGCCGGGCCCGACTACCCAGACCCGGCCCATGTTCCGGACGACGTCAAATTCGGTCACACGCGCTTCGCCGAAGCCCCTGACTCGCAACACAACTGGGCTTTGCGCGGCACCATCACCGAGGAGCAAGGCACGATCCACGTCGCCCAGGGCAAAGTGATCGGGGGCGGGTCGTCGATCAACGGGCAAGCCATGCAACGCGGCTTCCCGGAAGATTTCGACTCCTGGGCGGCGCTCGGCAACGACGAATGGTCGTATGACAAGATCTTGCCGTACTTCCGTAAATCGGAACGCGATCTCGACATCCAGGACGATTGCCACGGCTCGGACGGACCGATGCCTGTCAGGCGCCGTCAGTCGGGTCCCTGGCCCACCCTGCAACAGGCGTTCCATACGGCCTGCGTGCAGGCGGGTTTCGGCACCACGAACGACACGAATGGGCTGAACCCCGCCGGCCTCGGCGTGTCGCCGTCGAATAACATCGACGGCGTGCGCATGAGCACGGCCATGACGCATCTCAACCCGATGCGTCACTTTCTCAATCTGACCGTGCGGGGCGGCGTGTTCGTTCGCAAGATCCTGGTCAAGGATGGCGAGACCGTCGGTGTCGAAGCCGAAAGCGGGGGGAAAGTATTTCAAATCGAAGCCGGCCGGGTCGTGCTGAGCGCCGGGGCGATCCGCTCGCCGCACCTGCTTTTGCTATCCGGCATCGGTCCCGAGGACCACTTGCGGCAATTTGGGATACCGACGGTTTGTCATCTTCCCGGGGTGGGGCAGAACCTTTGGAACCACCTCAGCGCGCAGATGACCTTCAAGGTGAAGGACGGCATCTCGCTCGAAACGCACAAGGACGCGATACACTTCAGTTTGCATTACACCGCCGAGGGGTCGGACGCGGTCAACGATATGGTGCTGCGATCCAGCCCGGTCGTCGATGAACGGCGGGAGCGGGTCCCGGGTGTGCGCACCAAATACCTGAGCGGTGACGTGCCGCCGGACCGGGTGGCGCGGATTTCATGCACGCTTGGGCTGCCCGATGGCGCGGGATACGTCCGGTTGGCCTCGGCCGATCCGAGTGTGCAGCCGGAATTCAACTATCGGTATCTGCAGCATCCGAACGACACGCGACGAGTGCGGGAAGGCCTGCGGATGGCGAAGAAACTGCTGGAGTCGGACGCCTATAAGGAGGTGGTCGAGCACCGGATCCATCCGACGGACGACATTCTGGCCGACGACGGCGCTCTGGACCTTTGGGTCCGCCAGACGGTGGGCACGGCCAGACACGTGTCGGGGACTTGTAAGATGGGAACGGACGCGGACCCGATGGCGGTGGTCGATCAGTATTGCAGAGTGAAGGGCGTCGAAGGGCTGTGGGTGTCGGATGCATCGGTGATGCCGCGCATTCCCAGGTCGGGCGGCGCCCATGCGACGGTGATCATGATCGGTGAACGCGTCGTCGACTGGATCGCGGCGAATTAACCCCGGTCGGTGACGGCGGCGCGCGCGGCGTTGCATCGGAACGCGTCTGAACGGCCGCGCGCGGCGGCAGCGTCGAGGCGACGCCGGGCGCGTGGCGTGCCGCGTCAGAAGATGTTCTCGGGCGTCAGGCCAAGCATGACCTGACCGACGGTCTCATAGTGCAGGATGCGGCCCTGGCCCTGTTGCGCGACCGTATGGATGTCGCGCAGGCGGCGTTCGAACGGATTCTCCTCGAACACCGCCATCGAACCGCAGTCGTGATACAGCGTGTTGACGATCTCACGCGACGACTGAATGGCCCAGGTGGAGGCGAGGCGAAGGCGGGTGCGCTGTTCGAGGAGCATTTCGCCGCGTTCCTCGATGGTCTCCAGCGCCTCGTCCGCCGCCGCGTGCAGGAAATAGCGGGCGGAGCGCCACCGCGCCTCGGATTGCGCGACGTGGGACTGGACGACGTTGTTCTCGATCATCGGCTTGCCGGCGCCGCGGCGGGTCTTTTCTCGCGGCAGGTTCAAAAACGCGTCCATCGTGCCGCGGGCGATGCCAAGCGCCACGCCGCCGAACCCGATCGAATAGAGTTGGTTGCTGGTGAAACGATATAACGGGCTATCGGTCCGGCGGTCGCGCGGCTGGTCGCGATAGATCGCGCGCTCGTGCGGAATGAATAAATTGTCGACCGAGTATTCGTTGCTGGCGGTGCCGCGCAAGCCCAGGGTGTGCCAGATATCGTGGAATGTGGCGCTGGATTTGGGATACAGAAAGGTCTTGGTTTCCTTGGTGCCGGCGACCCGCAGATGGGCGCCCAGAAAGGTCGCATTCTGACTGCCGCTCATGAAGCGCCATTTGCCGGTGATGCGGTAGCCGCCTTCGACCGGAATGGCCTCATACGGCGAACCGGGCGGCCCCCAGGCGACGATTCCGTCCGGCCGGCCGAAAATCTCCTGGGCGATCTTCGGGTCGAGATAGGCGCTGGTGGTCGAGCAGCCGTTACTTTGACACGTAACCCACCCGGTCGATCCATCCGCGCTGGCGATCGCCTCGGTAACCTGGGCGAAGATCGAAGGCTGCAACTCCATCCCGCCAACCGATTTCGTCTTCAGCATGGTGAAGAAACCGCCATCGATCAGGGCTTTGACGACGGGTTTGGTGAGTTCCCGGATTTCGTCGTTTTCCGCCGAGGCCGCGGCGATCATGGGTGCGAGATCGCGGGCTTTTTGAATCTGCGGATGGACGGTCGGCATGGTGGGTGTCTCCTGCTCCGCGATGGTGCGGCTATGGTGGATGATCCGGGGGGGATGATCCGGGGGCCGGGCGGCCTGGTCAAGCGACGGCCATATGGGCGACGAGTCATACCGGCCTGCGGAACGACAGACGTACGACGCGTTCAATCGTCATGGCCTGGCTTGTCCGTGCCACCGGCGGCACTCTATCGCACGACCCTCGGCTGTGTTCGATTGCACCGGTCATCGCCATGAATTCGGCTGGCACGTCAAATCGGTGGCGGCCCGACCGCAACAGAGTATGCCGCACGGAAGGAAACCTCGATGAGCGCGACAAATGAACAGATAAAAATCCTGACAGTCGCCAGTTGCTCGAACGTCCGCGCCGAGCACCGCTCGCATGTCGTCGTCTCCGGGTCCTATGGCGGCCGCTACAATGCCTATAACGCGGCCAAATGGTCGGTCCGTGCGGTGATCATGAACGATGCCGGTATCGGCAAGGATAACGCGGGCATCGTGGGACTGGATTTTCTCGATCAGATCGACATGGCCGCGGCAACCGCGGATGCGCGGACATGCCACATCGGCGACGGTGACCACATGCTGGCGCACGGCGTCATCACCCACGTCAATCGCACTGCCGCCGCGCTTGGCTGCGCGCCAGGCCAGAGCGTGCGGGACTGCGCCGAGCGCATGCGCGCCGCGGCCGTGCCGACGGTCGCTCCGCCACCTATCACCGACGGCGCCCGCTTCGTCATGCGTGACGTTCCCGGCGAGCCGGTGCTGGTTTGCGCCGATTCCATCGGCATGCTGCTGCCCGAGGATGCGGGCCGGATTGTCGTGACGGCGTCGCACGGCGCGCTTTCCGGAGGTCGTCCGGACAACACGGTTCCGCTGGATATCCACGCGGTGTTTTTCAGCGATGGCGGCGTCGGCATGGACGGGGCCGGCATCGCGCGGCTCGACGATCTTGACCGGAAAGGGATCGTCGCGGGTGCCACTTCCGCGGACAGCGCTCCCATTGGTGATTCCCGCGCGCTCTACCACGACGGCGTGCTGTCGCACGTCAACGGCCCGGCAGCCCTGCGCGGAGGCCGGGTTGGCATGAAGCTAAAGGACTTCATCGAGGTTCTGATCGCGGCGGCAAAGCGATAGCCGCGGCTCCAGGTGTGCGCGAGCCGTTCGGCCGGTGTCGTTACGGCTCAAGCTGGGAAACCGGCCGGGTGAGGTCGAATCCGGTTTGGGTGGCTTACCGTTGCGGACAATTTCCGGCAACGAACATCTTGTTGCCGTCGCCGCTCCGGTTTCGGCCAAGGTTTGATTTCGCTCTTATCGCGAAGACGTTCACGCGAAGCCAGGCAAGAAAGTGATTCAATCGCCGATGCACGCCGATTCACGCCGATGGAGCGATCAGCGGGAGGAATACGCTGTCGTTCGAGGTTTGGCGGGACCGCTGAAGCGGACCAATTCATCGGCGTGCATCGGCGTACATCGGCGGTTGAAATGCTTCGCTTGCTTTGGCGGGCACGGAGCCGGCGGCGCCAAATTGGGACCTCCGCGGCTCAACCCAACTCCGCGAGCAGCAACAAACTTCACGATAAGAGCATTGGATTTCGCACCAGCGCCGCCGATGTCAGTGCGAGTCGACCGCGGCCGTTCGGCTCGAACGCCCCACCGGCCGTGGCTTCGGGCCGGTAGGCGATGCGCGAACAGCCCAATACCTCCACACCGCTACGAAGTCGATATGAACGACCGCAGCCCGGCAATCCTTGGAGACCACACACTATGACCGGATGGAGAGCACGCATCGGGTTCCTGGTCCCGCCAGGCAACCCAACCGTGGAACCGGAGATGACCGAGCTCGCCCCACAAGGTGTCTCGGTGCACTTCACCCGCATGTCCGCCAGCGGCGCCGCCGGAGCCCACGCCGGCCAGGACGAGCGCACCCGCGAGCAGATCGCCAGCCTCGATGCCGCCACAAGCCTGATGGCGATGATCTCGCCTCAGGCCATCGTCCTCGCCCACACCGCCACCAGCTACACGCTGGGCCCTGACGCCGAGGCGGCACTGATCGCCCGGCTGGAAGCCGCGGCCGGGACAAGGTTCCTGACCGCGTTCGGCGGCGTGGTGGAGGCGCTGCGTTGCCTCGGCGCGCGACGGATCGCTTACGCCACGCCGTACGACGAAGCACTGACGGAGCGGGGCCGCGCGCACCTCACGACACATGGCTTCGACGTCGTCGGCATGGCACGGCTCGAGGGCGTGCGAAATATTTACGAGGAAACCCCAGCCCGGGCCTACGCGATTGGCAGGCAGGCCGACCGGCCGGACGCCGAGGCGGTCTTCCTCAGCGGCACCGGCATGCCAACCCTGCCAATCCTTCAGGCCCTCGAGGACGACCTGGGCAAGCCCGTGATATCGGCCGCCTCCGCGATGATGTGGGCCGCGTTGCGCACCGCCGGCGTCATGGTACAACGGCCCGGATATGGGCGGCTGTTCGCCGGGACGGGTTAGCGGCCCGACAGTGGACGACCGGCTTCGCATGGGCTTCGATGGCCCGCGGACGGCACGGTGGCTGGGCTCGCGTCGCGGAGGAAGATGAACGGCATGACCTCGACCCGGTTGTCCAGAAATGGCAGATTCCCGGACTGGCCATCGCTACGGCGCGGCATGTGCGAGGCAAGCACGCGGTCGTGCGGTCCCGCCGTGCATAAGATGTCGCGTTTGGTTCTGACGTAACGAAACCGAAGGAGGAAACACCATGGCGTTCATCAGACACATTGCCATCGCGAGCAAGGATCCGGCGGGCACCGCTGAATTCTACAAACAGCACTTCGACCTGAAGGAGCTGTACCGGTCGCCCTACGACACCGGTGAGGAGGGCGTCTGGCTCAGCGACGGCTATATCTATTTCGCCATCCTGAAGCACGGGGACAACACGCCTCAGCTCGGCCCGGAGCAGTCGTCGGATTTCTGCGGCATCCACCATATCGGCTTCATGGTGGACGATCAGCGGGCAAAGGTCGCCGAACTGGACGCCGCGAGCGTACCTCACGTGCGGGACAATCCGGCGGCACCACCGCGTCCGAGCCTGATCAAAAACGCACCGAATGAGAAGTTCATTGGGCCGGACTGGGTGCATTTCGACGTTCGTGAAAAAGGCTGGAACGAGGCCATCCGCAACAACACGCAGCTCTATGAGCTGAAGCCGGTCACCTCCGATCGTCGGTAGTGGCGCTGTCACGGCGACGGCAGGTCGCAAAACCCGCCGTCACCGATTTCGCCAGCCGATCCGCGTTGCAGGGGAGGCCGACGTTCCATGATTGAAGTCAACGGCATGGCGCACGTGATTCTGACCGTCAGCCAATGGGAAAAATCGCGCGACTTCTACGCCGAACTGCTGCCCTTTCTGGGCATGACAAAGGTTTATGACGGCAACAATTTTCTGTATCACGTGGGTGGGCGCACCGCGATCGGGATCCAGCGTTGCGCGCCGGAACACGCGAACGAGCGATTTGTGCAAAACCGCGTCGGCCTGCACCATCTTTGCCTGCGCGCCCGGTCGCGTGAGGATGTCGATGCGGCGGCCGCCAAGGTGCGTGCGATCGGCGGCCATATCGATCGCGGACCGACGGAGGGCAATGCCGCGCCCGGGTATTACTACTTTGTCTTCGAGGATCCCGATGGCATCCGGCTGGAAGTGAACTTCATTCCGGGTAAGGGTTTGCTGGTCTCACGGGACAATCCATTGCTCCCGAGCACCGATCCGGATTGGGATCAAAATCCCTGACGCCCAGGTGGATCAAGTGCCAGCGGCTACCGGGTAAGACTTGCCGGGCGGATAGTCTTGATATTGGGGCACCGCCGCGTCCACCGGTTCCCAGGGTTGCGCGCTTCTGACGAAAATGTCGGCTTCCGGGCGGAACCATGCGGGCTCGTCAAGCGTGCAGACGCGCAGCCCGACCACATCGGGGCGGGTCGCCACCTGGACAAACAGCGGCGTGCCGCAGTCGCCGCAAAACGACCGAACGATTTCGTTGCCGCTATCGGCTTGCGCGACAAAGCGTTTCGGCGCGCCCTTGGTGACGTGGAACCGCGCGGCGGGCACCCGGATCGCCGCCACCGACGCGGCGCCACTTTGGCGTTGGCAATCGCGGCAATGGCAGCGCAGCGCGAACATGACGTCGCCATCGCTTTCGTAACGGATCGCGCCGCACAGGCATCCGCCGATTTTTGGTGTGGCGCCGGTTCCTGGTGGGACCATGAGATGTTTTCCTGGTTCTCGCTGACCGATGGTTCGTCGTGACGCCGGCGTGGCGCGGGTGGTCAAATCCGCGGCATCCCCAGGCCACGCTCGGCGACGATGTTGCGCTGGATTTCGTTCGTTCCGCCGGCGATCGTGCCGGAGAACGCGCTCAGGAAATCGAACATCGGGCTGCCGAACGGTTGCTCCGCTAGCATGGCGAATTGCTGGCCATCGATCCCGGCGATCCGGGTCATGAACGAGCAGATCCGCTGCCGCAGCACCGTGCCCGACAGCTTGACGATCGACGGCAGGACGCTGGCGGAGGCTTCGGGCTGCTCGCTCTCCTCCAGCACACGCCGCAACAGCCGGCGCCCCGCCTGCATCTCCGCCAGGAAGCCGATGAATTCACGGCGGAGCTGATCGTCGCGCAGCCAGGCCGCGTCGCTGTCAAGTGCGTTGCGGTAGAACGATTCAATTTCATAACGTTGCCGTTCCGCGCCTTCGAACGCGATCACGCCACGCTCCGAGGCCAACGTCGCCTGCGCGACCCGCCAGCCGTTGTTCTCGCGCCCGATCATGTTTTCGGCGGGGATCCGGACATCGGTCAGGAAGATCTCGCCGAACTCGGAGCGGCCGTTGGCCTGGCGGATCGGCCGCACCTCGACCCCGGGCGCGCGCATATCCATGATGAAATAGCTGATGCCGAGGTGCTTTCGCGCATCCGGATCGGTCCGGGTCAGCAATATGCAATGATCGGCGTGCATCGAATACGACGACCAGATCTTCTGCCCGTTGATCACGTAATGATCGCCGTCCCGCACCGCCCGGGTACGCAACGACGCGAGGTCGGATCCGGAGTTCGGCTCGGAGAATCCCTGGCACCAGACATCGCCTTTGGCCACGCCGGCCAGATAGCGGCGCTTCTGCGCCTCGGTCCCGTGCGGGAACAGCGTGCCGGGCAGATGGATCAGCGAAATGGTGAACATTCGCGCCTGCGGTGCGTCGGCCCGCGCCATCTCGTCGGCGATGACGATCAGGTGCCGTAGCGTCAGCCCGGCGCCGCCGTACTCCGTGGGCCAGTGCGGAATGGCGAGGCCGGCCTTGCTCCGCTCCGCCATCCACCAGCGTTGGAAGGCGATGAACTCTTCATTGGAGGCCCGTGCCATGCGGGCCTTCCAGTCAACCGGCACGACCGCCGCCAACCAGTCGCGAATTGCCTGACGGAACGCCGGCAAATCGCCCGATGCATCGAGAATCGCCGTGGGGAAATTTGTCATAAGCCCAGCTCCAACGCGGACTGTCCGGCGCGGGTCATGGCGGCAAGCCCGGAAGCGGCGCGATCGCGTAGGGCGGGATTTGCCATCACCAGCACTTCGTTCAGGCGCGCGCGCTTGAGGAAAATCTGTGGATCGAAGTCCCAGGTGAACCCGACCCCGCCGTGCAACTGCACGCAGTCGGTGGCGATGAACACAAAGGCCTCGGTCGTTTCCGCCTTGGCGAGCGCAGCCCAGACATCGGCATCCGGCTCGGCGGCGGCGGTCCGGTGGACGGCGTGCGCCACCATCTCGTCCATCACCGCCAGTTTCGTGGCTAGATCGGCGGCGCGATGCTTCAGCGCCTGGAATCCGGCGATCGGCTGCCCGAACTGCTCCCGCGTCTTCATGTAGGCGATGGTCCGCTCGGTGACGGAACGCGCCGCGCCGCAACTGTCGGCCGCGACCGCCAGCGCCATGGCGCGGACCAGCGCGCCGGCGACGCCCTCGCGATCGTCCAGAACGGCGGCGGGCCTGGCATCCTGGAGGCGGATATCGATCACCTCGCGCGTCCGGTCCCACATCGGCGTCACGCTCACCGCGGCCCCGGCCAGTTCGACGATGACCCAGATGTCGCCGGCGGGCGCGAGCAGGAACGCGGCGTCGCGCGCACCCAGGGCACGCAGCGTGCCCGATACGGCGGCGCCGGACCAGGCCAGGGACGCGGCACCAGCGGCGGCGGGGACGGCGGCGTTGATCTCACCGGACGCGATGCGCGGCAGCCACGCCGTCCGGGCGGCCTTGGTGCCGGTTTCGGCAATCGCCTGAGCGGCCGACAGCGTGGCGATGTACGGTCCGGGTGCGGCCTGCCGCCCAAGCTCGGTGTGCAGGATGGCGAGGCCTTGGTGGCCCAGACCGAGCCCGCCATATTGCTCCGGAATGCCGAAACCAAGCCAACCAAGGGACGCGGCCTGGGCCCACAATGCCCGATCGAGCGAGTTCTTGCCGTCGATGAACGCGTGCAGGTCGGTGCTGCCGCTTTGCTCCGCCAGCACGCCGGCCACGCCTTCCCGCAGGGCGTCGAGCGTTGCCTGATCCAATGGGCCCGCCGTATCGATCACGCTTGTCGGCATGCGGTCTCCTGTTGCTGGTGACGTCCGGCGGTGCGCGCCGGTGCCGGTCCGGCATGTTGGCGGGATACCGGTTTCCTTTGAAGGCGCGGTGCCCGGCCGCGGCTTCGCATACCGGCGAGTATCCCTCGCCCGCCCGCGGGCATCAAGCGTACGCGCTCGCGACAGGCGGTGCGGCAACACCTTGCTGGTGGTCCGGGCACGCGATACCATCGATCGCACACAGTGGGTCAGCTTGCCGGAGAATGCCACGACAATTCCGATCGAGTGCTATCGAGGGTACCGGATATGGATCCAACGCCTGGACATAATCAATTCAACGAACCCTTCCGGGATCAGTTCGTCCGCTTTCTGAAAGAGGTGATTCAGGCATTCGCGACGACAACCCCGGGATTTGAGCATGATAAGCGATCGAGATGGGCTTATGCTTTTAACCCAATGCCCGACGGAGACCGGGAAAAGCCGGTGTATGCGACGATGGCGGCGCTGCGGGCACCCAATTTCGCGGCTTTGCGAGTCGGCGTGACCGAAGGCGGCCAGGTGGTCGTTGAAGTCGAGTACCGTAAATTGGTGGTTCCGTATATCACGGACGATGTTGAAAATCCCGGCGAGTTCCCGAGAATTCAGAAGGGATTCAGACAGATCATCGAACGTTTCGAACGGGCGGCGGGAATTAAGCGTCACGGTCTTTTCAACCGCTTCGCGTCGCATCCGGGATACCGGGACCTCGCCGAGCGACGCCTTACCGATATCCGGCCTGGTTAAATCGCGATCCGGCGCCGCCGATGAACCGTCACTGCGATCGAAACGAACGCCGTCCGAGGCGCGGGAAAGCCGGTCGGTAGGAAAGCGGGCGGATCGCGGCTACAACAATGCTCGAATGGCTCAGGGGGCGGTTATGGCGTTGCTCATCGTCGATCTCGACAAACGTATCGGCAACGCCACGGCGTGGCGCGACACGTTCGCGGCGCAGCTTCCCGATTTGGAAGTCCGTTTTTGGCCTGATCAGGGAAGGTTGGCGGACATCGAATATCTCGCCTTCATGCATCCCGATTTCGACGCACTTCCCGAGTTTCCGAATTTGCGAGCCATGTTCAGCCGGTCCGCCGGGGTCGAGTCCTTTATCGACCATCCCAAGCTGCCGAAGGCTCCACTCTGCAAGGTCGAGCCGCCGGGCGGCGATCCGATGATGACGGAATACGTCGTCATGCACGTGCTTCGGTTTCATCGCGACATGCCTGGGTATGCCGCGGCTCAGACCAGGCGGGAGTGGCGCCGCGCGACGATCGTGCGGCCCGAGCAACGGCGGGTCGGATTTCTCGGTTTCGGCATGATGGCGCAAGCGCCGGCGCTGGTGTTGAAGTCGCTGGGGTTCAAGGTCTCGGCCTGGGTGCGCAACCCGCGGGATGAAGGCGACGTGCCGATCTTTCATGGCCACGATCAACTCGAACCGTTTCTTCGGCAGACCGACATCGCCGTCTGCCTGTTGCCGCTGACGAAGGAAACCGAGGGCATATTCTGTGCGCGCACCTTCGCCATGATGCCGCGCGGGGCGATGCTGGTGAATGTCGGGCGCGGCAGGCATGTGGTGGAGACGGATCTGATCGACGCGCTCGATTCGGGACAATTGTCGTACGCGGCGCTGGACGCGCTGTGGCCCGAGCCGCTGCCGCCGGCGAGCCCGCTTTGGCCGCACCCCAAAGTCACCATCATGCCGCATGTGGCACGACGGCCGACGGTTGCTCAGATCGTGACCGAGATCGCGGCGAATATAAGAAGCCTCCAGGCCGGCGGGCGGCTTTTGCAGGAAATCGATCTCGCGACGGGGTATTAGGCCGTCGCCAACGGTTCTTTAATCGCGGTAGGGACGCCCATTACTGGGCGCCCCCCGCACAGAACCGTACGGGCGGAATTCCCGCATACGGCTCCCACCTTGGGTGTTTGACGCGAAAGCGCACTGAAGGCCAGGGATGGGATAT
>Ga0193726_1002572_pt1 | contig 12170 bp, 10 predicted proteins | sample H2c1metaG_FD_144928 | JGI IMG/M metagenome (GOLD analysis project Ga0193726, IMG submission 144928) | Soil microbial communities from a riparian zone of the East river system, Colorado, United States - H2c1 | ecosystem: Environmental > Terrestrial > Soil > Riparian zone | place: USA: East River... | reverse complement strand
CGCCGTGGGCCTCGGCAATCCACAGGCTGATAGAGAGCCCCAGGCCCGCTCCGCCGCCATCGCTTTCTGAGCGCGAACGCACCTTATCTGCACGAAAGAAGCGCTCAAAAATGCGCGACTGCACTTCCGTCGGAATTCCTACGCCGGTATCCCGAACGGTCAGCTGGTAATAGCCATCCTGCTCCCCCACAGAAAGCTGCACTTCTCCGCCCGCTAAATTGTATTTGATCGCGTTATCCACGAGATTCAGGATCATCCGTCGTACCAGGGACTCGTCGGCATGGATCAGCATTTCCTCGGGCGCGATGCAGTGCAACGCCACCTGCCTGGCCGAAGCCAGCGTCCTCATGTTCCTGACGCATTCCGCTGCAAGCTCGTCCAAATAGAAATCCGTAAGCACGAGCGAATGTTGGCCGGCATCGGCTCGCGCCAGCGTGAACAGGTCTTCCACAATATGCTTCAGACGCAGGGCTTCGGCGCGAAGGATCGTTAGGGACTCGCGATATTCCGCCGGCGAGCGGTTCGCTTGCGACAGTGTCACGTCGGCTTCTCCACATAAAATTGCCACCGGCGTTCGCAGTTCGTGCGAAGCGTCGGCAACGAAACGGCGCTGTTGGTCGAAGGACTGGGCAAGCCTGTCGAGCAATCCGTTGAAAGACACAGCCAGCTGCCCGAGTTCATCCCTGGCGTTTCCGGCTGGCAGCCGTTCGTGAAGGTTGTCAGCGCTGATTCGTCCCGCCTGGGCTCCCATCACCGCGACGGGGGCGAGACTTCGTCGCGCCAGAAAATAGCCACCGAAGCTGGCCAGAAGAATTGCGAGTGGTATCACGAGAGCGAACGTCCCTGTCAACGTTTCAAGGAATTCTTCCTGCGGATGCAGCGATTGCAGGACCACCAGCGTGCAGTTTTTCCGCTCCACGGAGAAATTCTGGAAATAGCTCCGGTAAGCGCGCCTCCCGACGTGGACGGTCTGGAATTGCCGAGTGCCTCCGGCAATTCTATGCATGGTGTCCGGGAGCGACTCCGGAGGATCGTCGGACGGTTTGCCCTGCGGCACGCGATCTTCCGAGGAGGCTACAACGTTTCCAGCCGCGTCCAGTACGACAAACACCGTGTCCCGGAAACGGTGTTCCGAGATCGCCACTCCCACACCTTCCTGCAGGGTTCCCGGGCCCGATTGATCGCGAACTTCCGCGTTTACCGTCTTCAGGAACGATTCGGCTTGTTCCGCCGCTGCCACGTCGGTGCGATGAATCGCATTTTTTTCAAGGATAAAGTACGCAACCAGTGCGAGCACCACCAGCACACAGGTCATCACGGCGGTATACCACAGCGTCAAGCGGAGGCGAACCGAGCTAAACATCTTCGTGTAGCCGTGGACTTGCCGAGGCATTTTCGTTTACGTCGCTTCGAGCGGACAAAACGTAACCTGAGCCCCGGCGTGTATGCAAAAGCGGTTTTGCGGAACCGCCATCTACTTTTCGACGCACGCGGTTCACATACACTTCAATTAAATTGGAAAACGGATCGAACGCATCGTCCCACACATGCTCTGCAATTTCGGCTCGCCCCACTACACGGCCCGCATTCCTGGCCAGAAATTCCAGCAGCGCGTATTCTTTGGCGGTTAGGGAAATGGCCCGGCCTCCCCGCGCGACATTCTGTCCAGCGGTATCAATCACCAGATCAGCGACCACTAGTTCTGCCGCCTGCAAAGCGCCCGTTCTCCGGAGCAATGCGCGAAGTCGCGCCAGCAATTCGCGAAATTCAAACGGCTTGGTCAGATAGTCGTCAGCGCCGTTGTCGAGTCCCGCCACTCGGTCCTCAAGCGCATCCCGGGCGGTGAGCATCAGGATAGGCATGCGATGTCCCGATTTTCGGAGTCCTTTGCAAACTGCAAAACCATCAGGCGCAGGAATCATCACATCCAGTATTACAAGGTCATAGGTATTGATTGCCGCTTGATAGAGAGCGTCCTCGCCGTTGCTCGCGACATCGAGGGCGTAGGACTGCTCCCGCAAACCCTTGGCGATGAACCTTGCGATCCGGGGATCGTCCTCAACAAGCAAGAGACGCATAGACGCATCATAAGCCTATTCACGGCAGGCGAACATATTCTCTGGCCTCCCGAATTTGGAGTTCGTTGTGGGAATTTACCTTCTGTTTATCTTCCGCGCAGTAGAACTTGTTCGACTGGAATCTGTTCGTCGCGATGAAGGAGTTCACCTATGGCTTTCTGCATGCACCGTCGCTTCCTGCTCTTCGCCGGATCCCTGGGCCTTTCGCTGGTTGCACGATCCGACATGCATTCCGCCCCGGCGCACCCGGGCCCCACGGGATATCACATCACGAAAACAATTACGGTTGGTGGAGATGAAGGGTGGGATTACGTCACGGTCGACAGCGGGGCACGACGCGTCTATGTTTCGCATGGAAGCCGGGTTGTCGTACTCGATGCCGATTCCGGCGCCGTCGTCGGAGAAGTCCCCGATACTTTGGGAGTGCACGGCATCGCGATCGTTCCGGACCTTGAACGTGGATTTACGAGCAACGGTCGCGCCAATAGCGTGACGATCTTTGACCTCAAAACGCTGAAAACCGTCGGAACCGTAAAGACAGGTATGAATCCCGACGCCATCATTTACGACGCGGGCAGCAAACGTATTTTTACTATGAACGGCCGCAGCCAGGACGCTACAGCGATCAATGCTGCTGACGGGACCGTCGCCGGCACAATTTCACTCGGCGGCAAACCTGAATTCGCGGTCGCCGATGGCCAAGGGAATGTCTTTGTGAACATTGAGGACAAATCCGAGTTGGTGCAGTTCGATCCACAAAAACTGACCGTGCTTCACCGCTGGCCGCTAACGCACTGTGAAGAGCCTTCCGGCCTGGCTATGGATCTCAAGACGCGCCGACTCTTCGCTGGGTGCGGCAACAAGATGGTAGCGGTCGTCAACGCGGACACCGGACAGATCGTTGCCACTCCCGCCATTGGCGATGGCGTGGATGCCAACGCTTTCGATCCCGAAACGAACTTCGTATTCTCGTCCAATGGCGACGGAACCCTCACCGTCATTCATGAAGATTCGCCGGACAAATACACTGTCGCCGAAAATGTTCCCACCAAGAAAAGCGCCCGCACCATGGGCCTGGACCTGAAAACACACAGCATTTTTCTGCCAGCAGCCGACTTTGCTGCGCCCGCCGCTGGAGAACGTCGCGGGAAAATGAAACCAGGATCGTTCGTCGTGCTGGTAGTCGGTAAGTAACGGCTCTACGGTCCGACCTAAGCCAGGGTAAGCCCTCGTGCACACCCTAGTACATGGAAGGCCGCGCAGAGCCGCCGAGCAACGATGCGTTCATATTGGCGATGAGATGTGTTCCTTCGCCGCCGCCCCAGGCGTACATCAGAAAGACTTGCGGGAATCCGCCAGCGCGAAGCGTTAGCCCAGCGGAAAAACTATGCAGCCACGGACTGCTGCCGAAGTCTCCCCGCTCGAGAGCCACTTTCCCTTCATCGGCGGCGAGCGCCAGTCCGAGCGGCCCCCAAATCGAGTGCTCAAAACTTTCGCGCACGAACAACACGTTCGGCGCCCGGAATCTGTAGTCCTGAAAGCTGCTTAGCGTTGTGGCTCCGTTGATGTCTCCCCCGCCAAGTGTCGGCTGAAAATAAAAAGGAACGGTATGGTTGTCTTGGGTTATCGAAGTCGAATAAAAGAAACGGATCCCAACACTGCCCTGCAAGTCACGCGAGATGGCGCGGCACGTCGGACTGTCTTTGCCGTTGGCATTCTCGCAATTGGCTACCACCTGTTTTTTGTTGATGGAACAACTGGGCACCTTCGCCCCATTGTCAATGGCACACTCATCCGGCCCATTCCCGTCTCTGGGCGTATAGAAGCGGGTCGTGGACCGGTAAAGCGCGAATTCGTGCGACAGATCGACGGTGAATCGCTGGAAGGAATACCGGGAATTGCTGGGCGCAAAGAACTGCTGGTAGGAAACCTGATAATTGAGATGCACGAGATCGTTCCAGAAAATGGGGCGCATCCGAATCGATTCGCCGAGTTGCAGGAAGCCGGGTTGTGTTGCCAGCCCCGGGGCGGTCGATTCCGTATACAACGCTCCAATGGTGGGGCTGTCGTTTCCCGTGCTCGGGCGAATATCCACAAAACGTCCGTTGGCTTCTCCGAGCAGTGAAATATTCCACCTGCCGGACAACGGTTTCACTACGTTCGCGCCCACAATTATTTCGCGTATTCCGAAGAACGTTCGGCCCGCTTCGGTCGTAGAAGGACCTAGACCAAAAAATCCCACCTGGTTGAGCGACGTGGCCTGCGCGTACACGTTTACGACACTGTGCTCGGGAAGTTCGCTGAAATTCGTCTTGTAGGTTGGCTTCCCGGTGTGAACGATGGTTTTGAACGGAGGGGTATGAACAAATTTGAAATAGACCCCGGCGCGCCACGAACCGTTGGGTGTCGCAACCGCATCCGCGTTCCAGCTAGGACGCCAGGTTTCCGTAGGTTTGATCGAACCAACGTAAGCAAGGCCCGCGCCGAAACCGTTCTGGGGAGCGAGACTTCCAACAGCAACGTGCACGGGACGCCCGGTAAACACGAGCTCGGCGCAGTCTGCCATGGTTTTCAATTGCAGGCTGCCACAGGACTGTTTGAACTTTGCGATTTCCGATGGATCGTCCACGATTTGATTGTTCGGGGTTGCCGGGCTCTCTTGCGCTGGGGCGCGGAGCGGCAGCAGGAATACGCATGCGGCGAGTAACAGTTGGGCGCTCGGTCGTCTCACGGTTATTTCTTCTTTCTGCGATTCGCTTTGCTGCTGCGTTGTGCCGGCTTGGATCGAGCAGGCTTGGTTTTTTTCACGGCCTTCGACTTCCCTTTTTCTTTCCCGTGAAGCTTGCTGGTTAGATGAGCAATGTATTCACTCGCCTCCCGCTCGGTCTTGATCGAATGCACATCTTTCCCCGTCCGATGATGCGTGTCGAGGTGCTGCTCCGCTACGCTGAGGTGCAGGATCTGATTTTTCACCAAGTCGGAAATCGGCCGGTCCGGGTTATAGGCCGTGTGATGCGGCTTCGGGACGGTTACGACGTAGGCATGTTTGCTCACTTCATCCTCCAAACTCGAACCACGGAATGTCATTGTCATCGCGCATGTCGTCAGAGAGCAAATCCAGGAAGGTTTCCGATCCTTTTTCGCGCACCGTACGAGCGGCGTCGCCATTCAAGAAATGATTGGTCACCACATTGGGAATGCAGGCGTGTTCAAAAATTCGTCCGTCGACAACGGTTCCCTTGGGAATAAAAGGCGAAATCAGGATTGCCGGCACTCGCACCCCCAGTCTGTCAAAGGCGAATGGCAATCCAATTCCGGTGTCGCCCGCTTGCGCCTTAAAGCCGTCGGGCGTACACGCTGGCGGAACGACGTGATCATAAAGGCCGCCATGTTCGTCGTACACGACCAGCAGCGCCGTAGACTCCCAGAGAGCGTCATTGCCGCGAATCGCGTTATATACGTTCCCGATGAACCGCTCGCCCTCCTGTACGTTGTGCGTTGGATGCTGGTCCGATGCCAGAATCTGGCCGCCGCCTGGACCAGGGTGATCGTTGTAGGCCGGTTCGACGAAGCTGTAATCCGGAAGCTTTCCCGTCTTACAATCCGAAATAAACTGACTGTACGACCCGAATAGTTGCGGCTGATGTTGCAGGAGATTTACGATCTCCATCGTGGAACTTTGCTGATCGTAGTAATAAATCTTGGCGGTTTTCCCCGCATCGATCATGCGGCCGTAGATGCTCCCAATATCCCTGCCGATGTAGAAGATGTTCATGCCCACCTGGCCAAACGAAGTTCCGTAGTGGGAGAAAGCGCGGTTACAGATCGTGGGACCGGGAATAGAGGAAAACCAGCTGTTGAAAAGCGCAAATTCGGTAGCGAGAGTCGTCAGCACCGGAAGTTTTTCCGGTTTGAAATAATTCATGATTTCGTGCGAGAGCTTTACGTCCTTGGTTTGCGTAAAGTAGCTCTTTACAAAACCTTGCATGTTCGCGGCCCGGCCGGTTCCTTTTTGATCTCCAAAAATTTGCATGTCTGTCCCGGGAAAGTGATGGTCCGGATCATGAACGAGTTGATCTTGATAGTCCGCCTGCGGCTGCACCACGACCGTGGCACCGTCGCTGTCGGGATTCGATTCCTTGCCCGTTAGCCCGTTGATCTTCGGGTATTTCTTCTTCCCCCCTTCTGTCACCAGGCTCAGTCCTCCAAGCATGTGGTCAAAAGAGCGGTTTTCCATCATAAGCACGACAATGTGTTTCAACTTGTCGAGTCCGACCGTCATGGTTTTCCACCTTCCGAAACTGATCTAGTCCGTTTACGAGGCGCGGCCGGGTCCGTGCTCCGAACCTGCCAGCCGCAAAACGGGTATGCGAGTTCGTTCGCAGCCCACAATGAAGCTCCTCCACCGCATGGAACCCTTCAGATCTCGCGCTGGCAGGCGACCCGGGCAGCCAGCCGAACGACGGCGCAAACTAGCCAGAAAAAAATGACCGCGGACAGCCTCGGCGACAGCATCGAAGTGGGCCCGTTTGCCCATACGACCCTCGTGCTTACGCCGGCTCGCGGAGCTATGCCCGATCCTGGTGTTCCGGTAGGCAGGACGAACCTGGTCAGTAGTGTTCGGTCAGGCGAAATCATTTCTGTATTTCGGATCCGGAGGCCCGCTACGACGAGGTTGGGGTTCGTCGCTTGGGGAATAGCTTAATTCTAATTCGCCCTTACGGCTATGCCAAAGCGAAAAAGATAGTGTGGCGGGGGTCACCCCTCGGGCTGCACGTGATCGCTCGACCGGGGGGCTCCTGGTGTCCGCAACATCGCCAATTACCATCCTGCGGCCTTCTCTACAGGAAAGAGCGAAGTAAGGCACCCCAACGAGCGCAGGCGGCCGCTAGGCGTAGGCCAGCACAACCGCGCCGGCAAATATCAACAGCCCCCCGACCCAATGATGCCAGGTCAGCTTTTCGTGGAGAAATAGGGCCGCAAGCGCAATCGCTACAACCACGCTCAGCTTGTCAACCGGCGCCACCCGCGAGGCCTCACCGATCTGCAGGGCGCGAAAGTAACACAACCATGAAAGCCCGGTCGCAATTCCCGAAAGAATCAAGAAAAACCAGGTCCGTTTTCCAATGCTCGAAATGGACTCGTGCCTGGTGAAGAGTGCAACCGACCATGCGAAAATAAGGATAACCACAGTACGAATGGCGGTCGCGAGGTTGGAATTTACGTTCTGAACTCCAATTTTGGCAAGAATTGCCGTCAGGCCGGCAAAGAAGGCAGACAGTAGCGCCCAGACAAACCAATTCATCGAAGGCCTCCTCCCCTATCGTACCGCTATCCCGCTGGGCGCCAGCAAGGGACATACGAGCTCGCACCGGCCGCGCCAGTTTGTTACTCGTTTATCGTTAGGCCATTTGTGCGCGAAACGCTTTCCGCTCCTGCACGCCAATACGCCTAAAATAGGAAGAATCAAAACTAATGTCTTCCTCTCGCAGAATCGCTTGGCTGCTGGCGGTGTGGTTCGTCATTCTCGCCGTCTACGCCGCCATGTCCTTCGCCTTTCACCGGGGCTCTCAGCCACTGGTAACGTTCGGCAACGTGGTCCAGTGCCTGGTGCCTCTGCTTGCCAATGCCGGCCTGCTGGCCAATGCTGGAACTCCTCATTGGCGCCGCAATCTTTTCTGGATGCTCATCGCCTTAAGCTGCACTCTCTGGATGCTGGGAATTTTTCAGTGGACGTACTACGAAGTCTATCTCCACAAGCCTTTACCGGATCTCTTTCCAGGCGACATCGTTTTCTTTCTTCACAGTATTCCATTGATGGCCGCTCTGGCACTACGGCCGCACCGAAAACGTGGCGAAATCCAGCTGCGCTTCGGTTACCTGGATTTCGTCCTGCTGCTCACCTGGTGGACATATCTTTACGTTTTCTTCGTTCTGCCGTGGATGTATGCCATACCGAATCTCGGTCAATACAACTACAACTACAATCTGGTCACCAATATTCAAAACAGTGTCGTGGTCGTAGGACTGGGAATTCTTTGGCTGCGCACTTCGGGCGCTTGGCGGACTGTCTATATAAATCTTTTTGGCGGAGCAACACTGTACATGCTCTCGTCTGTATCGATCGATGTTGCGGCAGACGAAGGAAGATACTACACGGGCAGTTTTTATGATCTGCCGCTAATTTCCTCGTTTCTGTGGTTCGCGCTTGCGGGCATTATCGCGTATCAAAGTGGCGCTCAACTGGACGCGCCGACGGGTTCCACCCAGGAATCTGACCATGAGAATGCCCGCGGAGAAAGCGTGTGGGCAACTCGCCTGGCTATGGCCGCGGTCATGTCTCTTCCGATCTTTGCCATTTTTACGCTTCGTTTCTCGCACGACAATATCGTGGTGCGCGACTTCCGCCTGATGACCACGCTCGTTGCCGCCGTTCCACTAGCCTTGTTAGTTTTTCTGCGCACCCATTTCGCTGATGCCGATCGCTCGCGTTTGCTGGCACAATCGGAACAGTCGATTGAAAATCTCCAGCGCCTTCAGGCCCAGCTGGTGCAATCGGAAAAGCTCGTTTCTCTCGGACAGCTGGCCGCCGGAGCCGCTCATGAAATCAACAATCCCCTTGCTGCCATTATGGGCTACTCGGATCTGCTCGCCGATGACGCCACGTTGCCCGAGAAGACCCGCGCCACGGCCGGCAAGATTCGCGATCAAGCCCGCCGCACCAAGACCCTGGTCGGCAATCTGCTCAGCTTCGCGCGTCAAGTCCCCGCTGAGCGTACTCTTCTCGACATCAATACGGTGGTCGCCAATGCCCTCCAGCTTCGCGCCCTCGATCTGCGTTCCAGCACCACACGGATCGAAACTCAGTTCGAGTCGGTCCTTCCCGGCGTGCGCGGAGACGGCAACCAGTTGATGCAGGTTTTCTTCAATATTATTAGTAACGCCGTCGACGCAATGGAAGCCGGAAAAGGCGGCACACTCTGGATCAAAACCATGCGCGACCGCGGCAATGTCGTAATTCTGTTTTCGGATTCAGGTCCAGGGCTCAAAGAACCGCATCGGGTGTTTGACCCCTTTTACACCACCAAGCCAGTCGGTAAAGGCACCGGCCTCGGCCTGAGTATCTGTTTTGGAATTGTTCAGGAGCACGCTGGAAAAGTCTTCTGCTACAACCGCCAGGAAGGCGGAGCCGTATTTCGCGTTGAACTTCCCGCCGTCCTTGCCCCATTTCCGCCAAAAGACTCTGCTCCTGCCGGAGTTCCCTTAGGTACTCCGAAGCTTGCATGATCTCTATTTTGCCCTCCTTCAGATTTTCACGCGAGCTCACCGTCTGACTGTACTCATGCTAGAGTTTCGACTCGTGCCCTGAAGACTCGTTTTGGAGAGGCCATGCCGGAAATAGCCATCGCAACAAGCAAACTCACCAGGAAGTTTGGTGGCCTCATGGCCGTCGATGGAATCGATCTGCGCGTTGCGGCTGGCCAGTTCTTCGGGTTTCTCGGTCCGAACGGTGCCGGCAAGTCCACCACCATCAAAATGCTGACGGGTCTTCTCGCTCCCAGTTCCGGAAGCGTCGAACTCCTGGGCGTGGATTTCGCGGCCAAACCAGTCGAAATAAAACGCCAGATTGGCGTAGTACCGGAAGGCATGGGACTCTTTGATCGCCTCACGGGAATGGAATATCTGCGTTTCGTCGGCCGAATGTACGGACTCGACGCCGCCACCACGCAACATCGCAGTGAAGAACTTCTCGAATTCATGCAGCTGGCCGACCGCCCCAAGTCTTTAGTCGCTGACTACTCGCATGGGATGCAAAAAAAATTGGCCCTTGCCGCGGCCGTAATTCATGGTCCGCGCATTCTGTTTCTCGATGAACCATTCGAAGGCGTGGACGCTTTGGCTGCTGGAGCGCTCAAAGCCCTTCTGGGCCGGATGACCGAACGCGGCGTCACTATCTTCCTGACTTCCCACGTTCTTGAAATTGTCGAACGGCTCTGCAGTCACGTCGGCATCATCAATAAGGGCCGTCTCGTGGCACAAGGCTCGCTTGACGAGCTTCGCGCCGGGGTTCCCGGCGAAGGGGGCCGCCAATCCACGCTGGAAGAAATTTTCCTCTCTACCGTCGGGCAAAGCGGAATGGAACGAGCGCAGCTCGAGGAACTCTCGTGGCTGACATAGCTCACCCACCCGATCTGCTGCAGCAGATTCGCCTGATCGCCGGTTTACGTTGGCAGATTCTCCGCAACGGTCTGCGCAAGAAACATAATCGTCTCGATCTCATTGGCATGATTTGGGCCGGAATCTGTACCGGAGCGATGGCATTGGGACTGGCTGTCGCCTTTTACTTTGGAACCTACAACCTTCTCTCCGGTCCTCACGCTTCCTACATTGCTCTTCTTTTCTGGGCCATTTTTATTTTCTGGCAGGTTTTCCCGATCTTTGTTGCCGGTTTTGGCGCCACTTTTGAATTTGCCACACTCCTGCGTTTTCCCATGAGCATGCCGGCGTTTTATATCATTGCCCTGGCCTACGGGTTCGCCGATGTCGCTGCTTCTGCTTCCATCTGCTGGCTCATCGCCATGACGCTGGGTGCCACAGCGGTTCATTTCTACTTTTTTTTCCCCATGGCTCTTATCGCCGTGCTCTTTATCCTCATGAACGTCACTCTCGAGCGTCTCATCGGTTCCTGGCTTGAACGCCTGCTGGCGCGCCGCCGCACCCGTGAGTTGCTCGTGGGACTCTTTATTCTGACGATGATTTCCGTTCAATTCATCTCCCCTATCGTGCAGAGCATGCATGGCACGGCTCGCCCCTGGTTGATGAAGCTCGTTCCCTATTTCGCCCCGCTGCCGCCGTCGCTCGCGGGCCGCGCAATTAGTTCAGCCGTAGCAGGGCATTTCGCGCCCACCCTCGTGTGCGTCGGCGGCCTGATTCTGTACGTGCTGTTTTTCAGTGGCTTGCTTTGGCAAAGATTTGCCGCCCAGTACCGCGGCGAAGAATTAAGTGAGTCGAGCGCTCCCTCGCGCACAGTCGTTCGCAAGCGGGCGAAAAAACAGACGCAAAGCGAAGGGCTGGCCCTGCTTTCGCCCGTCGTTGCCTCGGTCCTGAGAAAGGAGTTTTTCTACCTGACACGCAATGGTCTGTCCCTGTTTGCCTTGATCATGCCTCCGCTACTCGTGGTTGTTTTTAGTCTTCACGTTGCGGGCAAACAGCCGACAATGGCCAGGCATGGCTTCACCCCGGATCTGTTTTTCCCCGCCATGATGGCGTATCTCATGCTTATTCTGCTGGCTCCTGCCTACAACAGCTTTGGTTACGAAGGAAAGGGCATCCAGTCCTATTTCACTGCTCCTATTCGTTTTCGTGAGGTCTTCATTGGCAAAAACCTGATGATCCTCGTACTGCTATCCTTTGAAATCACGGCGTGCATGATTGTGCTGGCCTATCGCGTGGGTCATCCCTCGACTCCAGTCTTCATCGCCACCATTGCCGGTCTCTTTTTTACAGTCATTGCGCAGCTTATTTTCGCCAATTGGTCTTCGCTGCGATTTCCGCGCAAACTTGAATTTGGCCAAATGCGGGGGCAGCGCAATTCCGGTATGTCTGTGTGGATTATGTTTGGTGCCCAGATTGTTCTGGGTGGATTGTCCGCCTTCATTCTCGGATTAGGTCACTGGACGAGTAATCCCTGGCTTCCGGCGGAGATTTTTGCTTTTCTGGCCGTCATTGCGATGAGCGGATATTTCGCCTCGCTCGATGCCCTCAGTGACCTCGCTGAGAAGCGAAAAGAAACCTTAATCGAAGCCCTCTCCCGCTGATTGTATGTTCGGTACGTTTCGCTTTTTAGGCCGTTCAGGCCAACATGGTTTCTGCGAGGCCATGACTTCCGGTCACTAGCCCCCGAGTGCAGTCCCCGCGCGCGGGCCGCGTAGGGCAAAAAGCGATTGCATCGTCCGTCCGTTCGCCCGAACCGTTTCTGAGTGGCCGTTACTTCTCCACAATAAAATTCCCGATCACCAGCGCATCCATCCCGGAACTAAAAAATGTGCGAATCGCATCGGTAGGTGTATGCACGATCGCTTCTCCACGCAA
>Ga0193726_1002571_pt1 | contig 12175 bp, 13 predicted proteins | sample H2c1metaG_FD_144928 | JGI IMG/M metagenome (GOLD analysis project Ga0193726, IMG submission 144928) | Soil microbial communities from a riparian zone of the East river system, Colorado, United States - H2c1 | ecosystem: Environmental > Terrestrial > Soil > Riparian zone | place: USA: East River... | reverse complement strand
ATGGGCACGGCCACCGAGATGGCCGCCGCGATCGCCTTCCTGGCCAGCCCGGTGTCGAGCTTCACGAGCGGGACCAACCTGGTCGTCGACGGCGCGCTGACCCGCGGCGTGCAGCTGTGACCAGCGCTGGCACGGTGGCCGACGACAAGCCCGAGACCGGTCAGCCGGCGCGCGGCCAGCGAGCGGCCGACCGGCAGGTGCTCGAACAGCAGGTGCTCGAGCGCCGCAGCGCGGCCGTCATCGCCGGGATCGAGGCGGTCGACCCCGACCACGTCCTGCACCTGGCCAGCAGCACGCTGAAGATAGTGCTCGCGCATTTCATCGACGGCCCCGGCGCCCGGCCGGGCCGCCGCGTCTTCGCGATGACGCGCGAGGAAGAGGGCGTGGCCATCGCCGCTGGCCTGGAACTCGCCGGCGCTCGCCCGGTGCTGATCTTCCAGGACAACGGGATCGGGAATCTGCTCACCGCGCTGCTGACGCTGTGCCAGCCCTACCACCTGCCGCTGCTGGCCGTGGTGAGCCGTCGCGGGGGCCTGGGCGAGTACAACTCCATGATTCACACCATCAGCGAACGGACGGAGGCGCTGCTGGACGCCGCCGGCGTCCGCTGGTTCCAGCTCGACGGCCGGACCCCGGTCGAGCGCTGGGCCGCTGAGATCGAGCGCGCCTGGGCGTTCGCCCGCGCGACCCACCGCCCGGTATTTGTCCTAGTGAACCTGATGGGCTCCTGATCATGACGAGTCTCGACCGCGCGGACGTGCTGCGCCATATCGACTCCGCCGCGCCGGACACGCCCGTGGTGCTGAGTCTCGGCGGGAACGCCAGGGAGATGCTCGCGGTGGCCGGCCGCAAAGGCAACCACTTCATCAGCCTGGACGCGATGGGCCAGACAGTGTCGGTGGCGCTCGGCCTCGCGCTCGGCCTGGACCGCGACCAGGCCGCCGGCAAGGTCATCGCGGTCGAAGGCGACGGGTCGCTGCTGATGGGCCTGTCCGTGCTCAGCACGGTCGGTCATCTCAAGCCATCCGGGCTGGTGGTCTACATTCTCGACAACGGCGTCTACCTGGCGACCGGCGGGCAGCCCACCGCCTCGGCCGACATCGACCTGGTCGCCGTCACCGCCGGCTGTGGCTGGCGTGGCGCCCGCGACGTTTCGACGGCCGCGGAGCTGGCTGAGGCCACCGCCTGGGCGCTGGCGGCCGAGGGGCCGGTCCTGATCCGCGTCCGGACCAGCCAGAAGCAGCTGCCGGCCGGGTATTTCCTGGAGGATCCTGCCATCCTGGCCGAAGACTTCCGGCGCTGGCTGCAGTCGGCCCGGTCAGCACGGCTGGCCAACTAGCGTCAGCGCGGCTGTTGCGCGGGTCAGCCCGTATCAGCGGCCAGAGCGGGCGAGCCGTTCCTACCGGGAGGACCGCGGCGGGTCGAACGGCCGCGGGTACGGCGCCGGGCTGAACGCCTGGAAGGCGGGCGCCGCAGGGATGACCGTGGCCTTGCCGTTCACGTTCGCCGCGAAGATGTTGAGCGAGGTGCCGAGCGCGGCGGCGCTGGCGTTCAGCGCGGCCGGCTGGAGCGCCGCGCTGGGCCAGTGACCAGTGCGCAGGCGGTTGAGCAGGACCTTGATGTCGGCCACGATCTCGGCCGGGGTGAAGGCGCAGTGCCCGGCGCGGTCGATGAACGTCTGGCGGAGAAAGCCGCCGTTCCCGTCGCGGTCCGCCGCGGACCGGTAGGCCTGCTCGTTCTCCGCGGTAATGAGGCCGTCCCCGATGGTGTGCATGGACAGCACCGGGATGCGGATCTCGCCGTCGAAGGAGACGTTGCGGGCCAGGTAGCCGGTGGCCCGGGGGCTGGCCACGATCTGCCTGGCGTGCTGCAGGGTGGCCAGGTCGCCGCTCAGGTTCAGCCCGGCCGCCTTATACAGGGCGACGACCTCGGCGAAGTCCGGCGAGAGGCGAAGCTGCCGGGCGAAGTTCACGCCGACGGTGGACGACGGGTTGCCGCCGGCCCGGGCCTCCAGCTCGGCCCGGAAGTCGAAGCCGAACGGGATGTCGGCCGTGGTCTGCCACAGGAACTGGTTCTGCTCCTGGGCGGCGAAGTCGGCTGGGGCTGGCTCGGGCGTCAGCGGGGTGAACCAGCCGGGCACGTCACCGAGAGCGGAGACCAGGGCGAGCCGGGCCTGCCCCTGCGGCGTCTTCTGCGCCGCGACGGCGGCGTCCTCGGCGCTGGCCCGGTTGGCCGCCCGGTCAGTGATGTTGACCACCTGGACGACCGGGTCCAGGAGCTTCTGGAAGGCGAAGCCGGAGTCCACGCCGAGGTTCCAGTCCGCCTCGCCGCCCGCCAGCACGCCGCAGAGCGGCAGCGCCGCGCTGAACTGGCCGGGAAAGTCCTGGATCAGGCCGGCGGTGACCATGCCGCCCAGCGAGGCGCCCCAGGCGACGGTCTGCCGGGGAGCGCCGAAGTCGGCGCTGAACGCCTGCTTGGCAGCGATCTGGTCGGGCAGCGCCTGCTGGATGGCCCATCCGGTGGTGGCGTACGACGAGCCGGCCAGCGCGAAGCCCTGGCCGAGCAGCCACGACGCGGTCACCCGGTCCTGGGCGTAGTCGGCCGGGTTGCGCGCGCCCGGGGCCACATAGCCGTGGCTGTACAGCCACAGGGTGCCATTCCACGCACCGGGCGGGCACTTGATCTTGAACTTAGCCCCGTCCGCCAGGTTCCCGGTCGTCGTGGTCACCGACCCGGTATCGCCGCAGGTCTTCGGGGTCCTCAAGGCGGCCACGGCCACGCCCGCCCCGGCGGTCACCAGGACCACCGCGGCAACGGCCGGGACTAGCCTGCGAAGTCTGCGCACGATCCCGCTCCTTGCGCCCGGGCAGAACAAGCTGGTAGCCCAACCGTGCCAGTTGTGCGCGTTTCACGCACCGGTTGCCTGGTTGTCCGTGCGAGGGCCAGGTGTCACATCTCGATCAGCACCTTCCCGAAACTCGCGCCGGATCGTGGCCAGCGAGTCGGCGAGGTCCTCCTCGGTGATCGTCAGTACCTCGGGCTCTGGCGAGACCACCCACAGCAGGCAGATCTGCGCGTAGGTCGCCGCCGCCCGCAGCGACTGCCCGAACGTCGCCGGTCCTCTCGTCTCCACGACCAGGTCGGCGCCGGCGCCCCCGGTCAGCCGTCGCACCTCCTGCGGCCAGTCCGGAGTCAGTACGTAGTCGACAACGTCGTCCACTCCGAGCGTCCCGGGCCGGGTCAGCGCGTTCCACGCCGTCACCGCCGCGCATGCCAGCCCCGCGCCCTCGGCCCACGTCAGATGCTCGGGCACCTTCACCGCAGCCTGCTCATCGAGCGCCACGTACTCGGCCAGCCAGCCGTCAGTGGTGCAGCCGAGCTGGTCGACGAGCTCGGGGCGCAGCGGCCCGCTGATCCACCGCGGCCAGTACGAGGCCGTCACCCGGTCGCCGACTGCGAACCGCGTCACCGAGTCCCCGGCTGCCACGACCTCGCCCGCCCCGTCGCTCAGCGGCACGACGCCCGGCCGGGACGGCAGCGGGTAGCGGCCCGCGGCGATGAGCAGGTCGCGCCGGTTGATCGAGGCAGCACGGGTGCGGACCAGGATCTGGCCCGGTCCGGAGCGGGCGTTTCCTCGTCCCGGAGCCGGATGTTGTCCAGGGAGCCTGGTTCGTCCAGGCGATACGAGCGCATGACTCAAGACTGCGGCCGGGCTTGTGGCCTGCCAATTCCCCGCAGGGAATCTACCGGCGGCGCCCTGGCATGCGTACCGCGAGGCCCCAGCCCGGAAGGCTGCCAGTCAGGCTGCGCGATTTCAGCAGGCGCCGCGGGGCCGGGAACCCTGCGGTTCCCGGCCCCTCTTTGGTCACCGGCCTGGTACGAGACCGGCGGCGCATGCGGCTGGCAGGGTGTTACGGGCGCAGCACGCCGAGCAGGCCGTCCTGCTCGTGGTTGATGCCGGCGGTGAACCAGAGCGCGTCGGTGCCGCCGGTCGTCGCCGTGCCGGGCAGCAGGCCCCACAGGCCGGGCTCGGTGAACGGCTTGCCGGTGGACCGGACACGGACCTGGCCGGTGACATGGCCGGCGAAGTGATGGCCGAGCCGGGCAATAGTGTTGATCCGGCCGTCCCCGAAGTTGCCGACCAGCAGCGAGCCGGAAGCAGCGCCCCAGCTGTCCGGGGCGATCGCCAGGCCCCAGGGGGCGTTGAGCTGGCCGCCGGAGGCGATCCGGGAGATCAGCCGCCCGTCGGTGCTGAACTCGTCCACGACGCCCAGGCCCGCGCCGACTGCCTCGCGGCCAGTGGCCGGGTCGGCCCTGTCATAGGTCACGAAGATGTCGCCGTTCAGCGCCTGGGTGTTGAAGGGCTTGAAGCCCCGCGGCAGGAACACGTCCCTGAACTGCCAGGGAGCCAGCTTGACCTGCCTGAAGGCCGAGTTGAAGACGTCAACCCGGCCCTGCCCGAAGTTGGCGGCGAAGAGCTCGTCGCCGTGGGTAGTCGAGGCGAGCGCGAGCCCGGTGTAACTGGCGCCCGGCACGGTGGCCTTGTTCTCGGTGTTCCCCATGAGCGGGTCGATCGTCGGGTTCCATGCCTCGATGTGGCCGTCGAGCGTGTCGAAGATGAACGCGGCGGGGGCGCTACTCGTGCCGTTACTCAGGACGGTACGGGTGCCCGTGTTCGCCACCTGGCCGGTTGGGCCGGCGACGGAGCCGCCCATGGTCACCCGTACCGTCGGCACCTTCGTCACGGTGCTTGAACCCGGAGCGAGAGTGTAGAGGGTGGAGCTGTTCGTCCCCTGGTTGGAGACCCATAGCGGAGAGGTCGGGGAGAACGAGATGCCCCAGGGATTCTTCAGGTCAGGGTCGGTCAGCGGGGCCAGGCCCGGCAGGTCGGAGGTCAGGTTGACCTGGCTCAGCGTCAGATCCCGCTGTGGGCCCTTGGCCTGACTGGCGCCGCCGTGCTGAGGTGCATGGACGTGATCAGAGCTCGCCAGCGCAGCGGCTGGCGCCGAGAGAGCGAGCCCGCTGGCGGCGGCGATGAGTACGGCCAGCGGCCGAAGTGAACGAAGTCGTTGCAACTTCACACATCCTTCCAGAGTTTTCAGTTGCCACCGCCAGCACGGTTGGCGCGCACTACCCGTTCAAAGCTCCGCGGTGAGCCATATCTCAGCGGAATTGCTGAACCTCGCGCCTGCGCGCCTCGGGGACGTACCACCCCGGCGCTCAGCCTGAACCGGGACAACTCGACCGTCCCTCAATCGAAATCCACAGGACTTCCAGATCGGCGACTGCGGCGGCGATTCCGTCCCGGCTATCGTGAGGCCATGGCCGAGCGACTGATGACCGAGCGCCTGGTCCTTCGCCAGTGGACCGCTGATGACGCCGGGGCAGCGCTGAGTTCCTACGGCGAGGCTGAGGTGGCGCGGTGGCTCGCTCCGGTAATGGACAGAGTTGGCGATGAGGCGGCAATGCGCGTGGTGCTGCAGCAATGGATCGCCGAGGACGAGCGCATGCTCACACCCGCCGGCCGGTGGGCGATTGAGCTTCGCCAGGACGGCAAGGTGATCGGCGGGGCGACTCTGCTGCCGCTGCCGCCCGATGACGAATACGAGATCGGCTGGCAGCTGCGGCCGGATGCGTGGGGACGCGGCTATGCCGCCGAGACGGGCCGAGCCCTGGCGGGCTGGGCGTTCGAGCAGGGCCTGGAGCAGGTCATCGCTGTCGTACGGCCATCCAACACGCGCGCCATGGCGACGGTCCGCCGGATCGGCATGGAGTGGATCGGCGAGACAGACAAATATCACGGCCTGCACCTGCAGCAGTACCGCCTCCGTCCGGCAGATCTTGCGCCGGCGTAAACCTGGCGCGGCGAGCCGAACCTGGACTGATTCACCTATCCTGACCTGCGCGTTCTTCCTCTCGGCGCCACATCCTGGATTATGCTTGCCGACGAAGGCGGCGGTGCACCTGATCGCCGTCGTGCGTGCCTGGTGAGCCCGGCCGATCCGTGGCGTGCGGCCCGGGCTGAGGCCGGCGCGTAGGCCGGGCTATCGACTTTGAGCCGTTTTGGAAACCTGCGGGGGCGGGATATGACATCGACCTGGTTACGCCACACATTGACCGCGGCGGCTGCCGCTGGCCTGGTCGCCTCCGCCGTGGTCACACCGGGCCTGTCCGACGCTCCGCGGTCTCCCCGCGCGACCCTGGCCAGCGTCACTGCGCCCGCCGGGCCGGCGACGCCACGTCCCCCGCGACTTCCGGCGAATTTTCAGGGGAACGGCCGGTACATCGTTCGCGATCTCGGCGTCAATGTTCCCTTCACCTGGCAGGGCAGAAACGGCAATAGCCAGATGATCGCCGGGGGTCCGCAGTATCCGATATGGTTCACGAATCTGATCTACCACAACACGCTCTATACGCTTACCTACAAATGGCCGAATATCCCGCTGAACCCGCACCGCCGGTGTGACAAGGTCGGGGTCTTCAGCCGCCAGATCCTGAATAACGAACTGAGAACCTCGCGGTTCGTTGGGCCAGAGATCCTGCAAGGGAATGAAGATCGGCATGTCGACCATTGGCGGGTTGGTGTCGTCTTGGGTTCCACTCGGCCGGGCAAGGCCCCCCGGCTTCCGATCGCGCTGGGTGACATCTACGTCGACCAGAAGGATTCGAGCCAGTGGTGGCAGGTGCTGCAATTCGGCCTTCAGAACCTCTTCGATCCCCAGCTGGATGAGTGGTTCACGATGACAAGGTTCGACCATCTACCAGGGAAGGTGGTGCTCCCCGGCAGATGTCCGCCTCCAGCATCCAACATCGTGCGCTCCGCGCCCTCGCCTGTCGTCAAGTGACTTGGCCCGGTCGCATGCCGAACCACTGCTCGGCGCCGTAGGCTTCGAACCGCTCTGCCTCGGTGAAACCCAGCTTCGCCGCGAGGCGCATCGAGCGGGCGTTGGCGGTCTGGGTGAAGAGCACCACCGGCTCGCCGGGAAGCGCGCCGGCGAGCCAGCCGAGTGCCGCTGTGCACGCCTCGGCGGCGTACCCGAATCCCCACGCCTCCGGCAGGAACAGGTAGCCAAGCTCGGCCTTCCCGGCAGCAGCCGCAGGACCGTCCCCCGTTGCCCTCCTGAGAATGACCTGGCCGATCATGGCTCCGTCGAGATCGACTACGAAGCGGCCGGGGCGCCGCTCGGGCGCCGGGGGCATCTCGCGCTCAAGTTCGTCACGCGGCCGGGGGCCGCCGAGGTAGCTGCCCACCTCTGGCGAGGCCAGCAGCTCGATGAACGCCGCACGGTCCCGGGCCTCGGGCTCACGGAGGACCAGCCTTCCGGTCCTGATCGGGGCAGGCGGCCAGGAAACGGGCCCGAGCTCAGTCACGGCAGGCAATCTACCGCGAGACCACGCGGCGTGCGGTAAATCGACGGCGCGCTGGTTTTGGGCCATCGCCAGCCTGGCCTCTGTCCGCAGCGCGCTACTGCGGCGCGTCGCGGGCGGCTAGGTCGCGCTGGTACCAGGTGCCTTGCTTGCCGCCGATGTGGGCCGGGTCGGCCGGGCCGACCGGTACGAACCCCGCGTTCACCAGTACCTTCTGGGACGCGGTGTTCTCGTGGGAGGTGGCTGCCCGGAGCGTGCGCAGCCCGTGCCGCACCCCCGCCAGCCGGCACAGTTCACGCACGGCGGCGGTCGCCACGCCGCGGCCGGCGGCGTGCTGCGCGACCCGGTAGCCGAGCTCGGCAGTGCCGTCCTCGAAGCGGTACAGGTTGAACCGGCCCAGGACTGAGCCATCCTCGGCGACGAGCACGTAGTAGGCGCCGGCGCCGGCCTCCTGCTCGGCCAGCATGGCGCTGTGCTCCTCGGGGAACTGGGCGAAGAACGCATCGCCGCGGTCCGAGACGGCGGCGGCGAAATATGTGCGGTTGGCCAGCTCGAAGGCCAGGACTGCGGGGGCATGGTCGGCATGCAGGCGCTGTAGCTCGGGCACCGCCCGACCCTATCCAGGTGCCGCCCGGGAGACATCTGAGTTTCCGTCGCGGTGCACGTGCAGGGCATCCGGGCCGGGACGGGAGCCCGGCCGGGTCAGTCGGTGGCGCGGCGCCTGACGGTGCGGCACGAGGCGGCGTCAGTGGCGCGCGGTCAGCGCGCTCGCTATCTCTTGTGCGGTCTGATCCCAGCCGCGCAGGGTTGACCGGCGCTCTCGTGCGGCGGCCCGCAGCCGGCGCCGGAGGCGCTCGTCACCCAGCCAGTCTCCGAGAGCGCCGGCGAGGGCGGCCGGATCGCCGGGAGGGACCAGCTGGCCGGGGCGGGTGCCATCGGCGGCGGAGCCGAGGGCCTCGGGCAGCCCGCCGACATCGGCGGCTATGACGGGCACTCCGTGGGCGAGCGCTTCGGTGACGGTCATGCCGTAGGTCTCCGAGCGGGACGGCGCGACGAGCAGGTCGGCGGTGGCATATGCGTCGTCGAGCGCCGCGCCGGTCAGGATGCCGGTGAGCCGGACGCGGCGGCCGTAGCCGAGGCGCGTGATACGGGCCTGCAATTGGCCGACGAAGCCAGGGTCGCGGTCGAGCGATCCGGCCAGCACGCAATGCCAGTCCCGCTCCGCGAGGTCAGCGAGCGCCTCGACGAGCAGGTCCTGCCCCTTGTGGCGGCCGAGGACTCCGACGCAGATTAGCTGGCCGCGGACGGGCCGGGCCGGGCCGGCGACCTGATCGGCGCCGGGCCGGGCGACGTGCACCCGGTGGCCCGGGATCGCGTACCGGGTCAGCACCTGCTCGCGGGTCCATTCGCTGGTGACGACCACGCCGGCGGCCGCGCGGAGCACGAGCCGCTCAGAGCGCAGGGCGCTGGGATCGCGGTGTGCGTCAAGGACGGTGGCCAGCGGCATGTGCAGCAGGACTGCGATGCGCATCCGGCCGGTGTGCGGCAGCAACTGCGCGGCGGCCGGCGAGGCGATGATCCCGTCGACCAGGACGGTCGCCCCGTCGGGAATGGCGGAAACGATGCGGGCCAGGTCGGCGCCGGCGCCCGGGCCGGGCGCTGGCCACGCCGCGGCCACGGTCGTGACCAGCACATCCCATCCGGCCTCGGCCAGTCCCGCGCACACGCGCCGGTCATAAATGTTGCCGCCGGTAGGCTGGCCGGGATCGTCGAACCCCTCAGGGACTACTACGTGGACCCGCACGATGTTCCGGCCCTCCAGAGCGCCTGCCGCACCAGACCCAGGCTCTACCCGGCGGCCGGGCTGAACCGCACCCGCCGCCGATCCGTCATACCCGACACAAGGTGGTACGCCGAGGCAGTGCGGGATCTCACACGAGACAGGATCAACGAGCACCATTATTGACGCGCTAGAGCGGGCCCGTGCGGCTGCCCACCCCGCCGGTGAGTACGTAGGCCAGGAGAGCTTCATGCGGGCGGGCGAGATCCGGGCGCTGGCTCACCACGCCCGGATCGGCCCGGGCGTCTCCGTGCTCGACCTCTGCTGCGGGGTGGCCGGCCCCGGCCGGCTGATCACGGCGGAGGCGGGATGCCACTACCTGGGTGTCGACTGCTCCGCCAGCGCACTGGCCACTGCCCGGGAGCTGGCCGGGAACCTCCCCTGCCGCTTCGAGCAAGTTCACCTGCCGCCGCTGCCCGAGAGCCGGTTCGAGGTGGTACTCCTGCTGGAGACGATGCTGGCCTTCCCCGACAAGGAGGCACTGGCGGGCGAGGTGGAGCGCGTGCTGGAACCCGGCGGGCGTTTCGCTTTCACGGTCGAGGAAGGCCGGCCGCTCACGGAGCAGGAGCGGGCCCGGATGCCGAGCGCCGATACCGTCTGGCTCATCGAGCTGGCGGAATTGACGGCCGTGCTGCGCGAGGCGGGGCTGACCGTGACCTGGCAGCAGGAGTACAGCTCCGCCCATCACGCGACAGCGACGGCACTGCTGCGCTGTTATCGAGCTGACTCACCTCAGATCGCCGCCCAGATCGGCACGCAGGCCGCCGCCGAGCTGATCACAGCCCACCAGCTGTGGAGCGACTGGCTCGGCAGCGGGCGGGTGCGCAAGTTCGCGATGGTAGCCAAGAAGCAATGACCTTTGACTATGCCCGGTACCTGGCTGCGAAGACGACCGTGGATGACCGGGCGCTCAACCGGCACGTGCTGGCCGAGCTGCGCCGCCTGATGCCCGCAGGTGCGCCGCGGGTGCTGGAGGTCGGCGCCGGCCTGGGGACCATGGTGGCCCGGCTGATGGACTGGGGCGCGGTCGGCGCCGGCGAGTACATCCTGCTGGATGCGGATCCGGAGCTGCTGGACCGTTCTCGCCGCTGGCTGAGCGACTGGGCGGCAGCGCGGGGCCTGCGCTGTGACCCGCTGCCGGACGGGCTGCGGGTAGGTGATCTCCGGGTGCGCCTGCTGCACACCGAGCTCGGCAGTTACGTGGAGGCCGATCATGGGGCGCGCGCCGATGTGCTCATCGCCAACGCCGTCCTGGACCTGGTGGAGGTGCCGGCTGTCCTGCCCGGACTGCTGCGGCTGCTCGTCCCGGGCGGCACCTACTGGTTCACGATCAACTACGACGGCGAGAGCATCTTCGCGCCCGGCCACTCCCACGACGACCAGATCATGCGGGCCTACCACCGCGACATGGATGAGCGCATTCGCTACGGCCGGCCGGCCGGGGAAAGCCGGACGGGCCGTCACCTGTTTCACCACCTGCGGGCCGCGGGGGCGCCCGCGCTGGCAGCGGGGTCGTCGGACTGGGTCGTGCACGCCGGCCCGGACGGGACCTACGCGGGCGATGAGGCTTACTTCCTGCGGAGCATCCTTAACACGATCCACAACGCGTTGCGGGATCGCCCGGACCGGGTGAAGCCGGCGGACCTGGCCGACTGGCTGGCCGAGCGCGGCCGGCAACTGGCCGCGGGCGAGCTGGTCTACATCGCCCACCAGCTTGACTTCGCGGGCCGCTCGCCCGGCTAGCGTCCGGTCACCGGGACCCGGTCACCGGGACTCGGTCCCGAGGTGTGCCGGGCCGGCGAGCGGGTCAGCGTGCCGGAGCGGCTCGGCGGTGCGTTCCAGACCGCGCGCCAGCAGATCATGCCCGCCGCGCCGGGCCTTGGTGGCCAGGTAGGCGGCGTTGGTCCCGGTAAGGTGCAGCGCGGTGGGGACCTGCCGGGCAATCGTGATGCCCAGGCGGCCCAGCTGAGCGCTCTTGTCCGGGTTGTTGCTGAGCAGCGCGATGCGGCTGGCGCCGAGCGTATGCAGCATCTGCGCGGCGCTGGTGTAGTCGCGCTCGTCGGCCTGGTGACCGAGCGCGAGATTCGCGTCGTAGGTATCCAGACCGCGATCTTGCAGCGCGTAGGCGTCGAGTTTGCCGTACAGTCCGATGCCGCGCCCTTCCTGGCGCAGGTACAGCAGGTACCCACCGTGCTTGGTGATCCGCTCGACCGCTTCGCGCAGCTGCGGCCCGCAGTCGCATCGCTGGCTGCCGAATACATCACCGGTGAGGCATTCACTGTGCAGGCGCACCAGCGGTAGCCGGGCGGCGGCGGGCCGGCCGAGCTCGAGGGCCAGGTGCTGCTGCGCGTCGGTCAGGCCGGTGAAGCTGATGACCGTGGCGGTGGTCGCGTATCCGTCCGCGAAGCGCAGCGGGATGCGAATTCGGCGGCGGACCGCCGCCGCCTGGATCGCCTCGGTCACCGGGTATGCCGGTCAGTCACGAATGGCCTCCATCGTCCGCGGTGCCGGATCCGGTCGTCCCGGCTCGCCCGGCGGTCCCGGGTCGTGACGGCGGCGAACGGCGTCCCTCAGCAGCAGCCCCGCGCCGGGGGCAACCGCGGCCAGCATGATGACCGCATACAGGATGGTGACCGTGACCCCGGTGGCCGCGCCGAGCCCGGCGGCCCCGAAGGCCCAGGCGGCGGCTCCTTCCCGCAGCCCGTATCCGCCGATGCTCAGGGGGATCACCACGGCCGTCTGGACCACCATGAGCAGCGCGATGAGCTCGCCCAGGGGCGCGGTGGTGCCGGCGACGCGGGCCGCGACGACGAACGTGGCCGTATGCCCGGCGACGACCAGCACCGAGGCCAGCGTGACCTGGGGCCACACGTCAGGGGCCAGCAGGACGTGACGAAGGTCGGCGGAAACGGCCCGGGCGGCGAGGGCCAGGCGCGACCGGCCGTGGCGGGCAGCGCCCAGCACGAC
>Ga0193726_1002570_pt1 | contig 12176 bp, 12 predicted proteins | sample H2c1metaG_FD_144928 | JGI IMG/M metagenome (GOLD analysis project Ga0193726, IMG submission 144928) | Soil microbial communities from a riparian zone of the East river system, Colorado, United States - H2c1 | ecosystem: Environmental > Terrestrial > Soil > Riparian zone | place: USA: East River... | reverse complement strand
TCGGTAAGGGAGATGGCATATTTACAACAGGTCCTACAGTTCAACCGGCAGGTGTCCTATCTTATCCAACGATGATTGGCGGCGATTTCAACGGCGACGGCAAGGCGGACCTAGCTATTCTAAGTTACAACGCGCCCATTACCAGCTACATCACGGTATTGCTGGGTAAGGGCAACGGGACATTCGCTGCAGCACTAACAGGGCAGGTTTATAACCAGCCCTCAACCGGAGGCGATGTCATTCTAGGAACTCTGGCTGCCGCCGACTTCAATGGAGATGGCAAGTTGGATGTGGCAGTTGTGGGCGACTATGTCTCATCCGGAGGGGTGACGATTCTCCTTGGAAACGGGGACGGAACGTTTACGGCGGCGGGACCGAACCTTGATCTGAGCGGGGACTTTGCTTTGATTGCAACCGGAGATTTCAATGGTGATGGCATTCCTGATTTTGTGACTCCGAATTACTTCGAATTCGGCGGCAGTCCAACCATTTTTCTTGGTAAAGGCGATGGGACGTTTACATTCTTTAAAATAACATCGTTCACCCTGGACTACTTCCCTACTTCCGTATTAGTCGCCGACTTCAATGGCGATGGCGTTCTCGATTTAGCTTTCTCTGACCTGAATGGCGTTGAGATCGCCCTCGGCAACGGAGATGGAACTTTCACAGAAACATCGGCCAGCCCGATTCCGGTTCCTAGTGAACTTTATAGTCTTAAGGCGGGAGACTTCAACCACGACGGCAAGATCGATATTGCAGGAATCGATGAATACAATGATCGGATAGTTCTTCTCATCGGTGCAGGAGATGGCACGTTTACGGTGACAGCCACTACTCCTTCCGTAAGTCAGGTTTTTCTCGGTCCGTTTGCCATCGTCGCCGCCGACTTCAATGAAGACGGCGTTCCCGATTTGGCGATGTTAACCAAGAACGTAGCGTCGGCTTCCGTTCTGTTGACGACACCGACCGAGACAGCAACTGCAACCGTGAACCATGTAGCGCTGGTCGGTGCGGGAACGCACAACGTGGAAGCAAGTTACTCGGGAGACAGCAACTATAGTTCCGGCGTGTCTAGCACCACTCCGCTTGATGCAGGACTGGCGCCAGTTGTGTTCGCGCCAGCGGCCGGGACTTACACCACCCCACAAACGATCACGCTCAGCGAGTCTATTCCCGGGTCAACCATCTATTACTCGGCCTCTGGAATAGTCAGCACGAATGGCTTCGTGCCCTACACGTCCCCTATCTCGCTTACCAAGAGCGGCGTCGCAACGATTCAGGCCTTCGCTACGGAGACTGGATATGAGCAAAGCTACTATGCAACTGAAACCTATACGATCAATCTCTCAGCTATGACCACGGTCACGCTCTCTCCATCCTCCGTGAGTTTCGGCAATGAGGCTGTGAACAACACCAGTGAGGCCAGGACGGTGACACTAAAGAACACCGGCACGGGCGCGCTGAGCGTCGGCCGCGTCGCCGTTAAGCAAAGCGCCAACTTCACGATTTCAAACAACACGTGCGGAGCTACTCTGGCTGCGGACGAGACCTGCAAGGTCAGTGTGACGTTCAGGCCTTCACGACTCGGCGCTGTAACCGATACTCTCAGCTTCACCGACAGTGCCGACGGCAGCCCGCAGACAGTGCCGCTTTCAGGCACGGGTATCGCCGATGCCACGTTGGCCCCGGCCAGCGCCACCTATGCCGCTCAAGCCGTGGGCACGGCCAGCGCGGCGAAGACGTTCACATTAACCAATGATCAACCCGTCGCGTTGACCGGCATATCAATTTCGACGACCGGATACTTTGCGGTATCGGCAACCACTTGTGGCACGAGCCTGGGAGCCAAGGACAAGTGCATTATTAGCGTAACCTTCTCGCCGGCTGCAACCGGAATGCGAACGGGAAAGGCCACTCGCCAACATCATCGAAATCGATCCCCGCTACGAAAATTCTATTTTACTCGACAACGAGTTGGCATTTCACGATCCCCCAACAATGTTGGGGGATTGTGTTGATTAGCCCCTAATTGCCAAAGCGGGCGAGAATGATGCATAATCCCCCAATAAAGTTAGGGGAATATGTATGCCGGGACCCTACAAAGAGGCCGCGCACCAGCTCCACGAAATAGCCCAATCTCAACAGGGGTTCTTTACCACCAAGCAAGCCATTCGCGCCGGATTCTCGGAAAAGACGCATTCCTACCACGTGAACGCCAGAAATTGGATTCGCGAGCACCGCGGAATCTACCGCCTTGTCGATTTTCCGACTCCGGAGCGCCCCGACCTTATGCTTTGGTATCTCTGGTCCCGAGATCGACAAGAGAACCCGGAAGGGACCTACAGCCATGACACGGCCCTCAGTCTTCATGAACTATCGGACATCATGCCTTCGAAGCTGCACATGACCGTGCCGAAAGAGTTTCGTCGGAACAGCAGGATTCCGGAGATCCTGGTGCTTCACCGGGCAAATCTCGAACCGAGCGTAGTTCAGGAAGTGCATGGGGTGCGCGTCACACGTGCGCTACGAACCATCATGGATCTGCTGCGTAGCGGACACGTGGACCGGAGCCAACTCAAGCTGGCGGTAGACGAAGCCATACGTCGTGGCCTCATCGGCAGGAGAGAAATCGATCGCATGCCGCACGATAAGCTGCAGCGTTCGCTTCGCGAACTGGCCGAGCAGTCTGCGTGACGGATCACGCGAAATCCTACAAGACGGCCGGCGCATTTCGCGCCGCGCTCGAAGCCCGCTTGCAAACTCGCGCGCGCGAGCAAGGCACGGACCTGCAGCGCCTCCGCCGGCAAGTGGCATTCGACCGCTTTCTCGCACGAATGTTTTCGCAGGGCCCAAAGGCGGCCTATCCGTGGGCGCTGAAGGGCGGCTACGCCATGGAGTTGCGAATGCATTCCACGCGGACGACCAAAGACATCGACTTGACCCTCCACCACGGCACGCGTTTCTCCAAGAACCCGAAAGAGCGGGCTGAACAGGTGCGTGCCATGCTGCAAGAAGCCGCGGCATCACCTTTCGACGACTATTTTGAATTCTTGGTTGGAGAGGCGAAACAGGATCTGGACGGCTCTCCGGAAGGCGGCAATCGGTATTCCATCCAAGCACGAATGGATGGACGAGATTTTGCGCGCTTTCACGTCGACGTCGGCGTAGGAGACGAAGTGCTCGAACCTCTGGATGTCGTGACCGGCGAAGACTGGCTTGGCTTTGGTGGCGTCGCACCGCCGTCTCTTCCAATCATTTCGGCGGAGCAGCAGTTTGCGGAAAAGCTTCATGCGTACACGCTGCCACGAGGCGAGCGGGTAAATACCAGAACCAAGGACCTTATCGACATGGTGCTTTTAATCCGCGGAGAAAGACTCGACAAAGACAAAACTGCGGCCGCGGTCCGCGCCACGTTCCTGAAGCGCGCGACACACGAAGTGCCGAAGGAACTTGATCCACCACCAGCGGAATGGGAGGCGGTGTTCGATGCATTGGCAAAGGAGTGTGATCTGCCGATGAAGCTTCGTGAAGGATTTGAAGTGGTCCGCGAATTCAAGAAGTCCCTCGAGATCTAAGATTCCCTGACAGCGCGCGACAAGCCGAGCGTCAGGAGCGTTGTTTTGACCGACCTCCTCACACCGGAACTGAGTGTGACATTGGTTCGTCGATTGTTGGTCCATGTCCGACTCTCGCTCCGCCGTTAGCTCACCTTTCGCTTATCGTCGATCCATTTCCTTTCGACAATCTGGACCTTCCCCTTGCTCGGCGTGGCGTCAATGGTTTGCCCCTGATGCGACGGACTCTGCAAACCCAAGACTCGCCTCATCCATCCAATTGCACTCTTCCAGCACAGGTCGATATTCGAAAGTCGTTCGATCGCTTCAATGAAGTGCGTCTCGAAGTAAGTTCTCGACGACAACTTATCAATGATGGGCCGAGACAGCACCGACAATCGACTTCGCTCTACGCTCGAAGCTAACTGTGCAACAACTGTGCACCAAGAACCCCTTATCGGGATAGCGGAACCAAGCGAAACCATGATAGAGCGTGAGCAACAAGTCTCGCTGTCATAGCGACATACGGGAGTTCTGGCGGAGAGGGGGGATTCTCCGCGCACCCGATAAACACAGGGCAGTTCTCAGACTTTTCAACGAGTTCCAGTTGGGCTGTGCTGTTTTTCCATCAACAATGGCACATTCAACCATACGGATTTTGCCAGAAATGGTAGCCAAATGGTAGCCAATGAAGTGTCTTTTTTTGGTCAGGGGGCTCACCCGTTCACGAGCACCGTGCCTCGTTCGCCCCAATCTTCTGATGCCAAGCCTAGATTCGTCGCGTCGATGATGGCCCCTGCGCTGGAATTCTGTCCAGTACTGGCGTTTACCCGTCGCCCCGCCGCAGCACCGCTTGTGCTTCTGGCCGGAGCCGGAGGGGCAGGGATCGCTGCGCCCGAACTCGGGGGATGGTGCGCAGAGGCCTAGCCGTTGAAGGCTGCTCCCCGACCGGAATTTCCTCTCGCCATCTTGCTCGGTGGGCGAAACCCAGCTACAGAATGTCGTCAGCATTCATATCCGCGACAGAAAGCCGCAACAAGGTAGACAATGGAACAGATGAATCCTCATTTGGAAACGATTCTGTCTCTGCTCGCCAGCGTTCGCAGTTTCCGCGCCACTGCTGTCACCACCGAAGGAACGGACGGGCGCGTTTATGCCCAAGTCGTAGGATTGGCTGGTTTCCCGGTCTTCACGATCAATCCGACTGGCAAGTATGACTTACCGTTTGAGCACAGTTACACCAACACAGGCATGATGAAAATGGGGATGCCTGTTCTTTCGGATAAATCCGAAGGGTTGAACGCGGTATTGTTTGCCGACAAGCTAGCCGAGCGGTCACGCAATCGTCATGACTTGTGTGTGGGATTTGACCCGTCCGCTATCGAACGTGTGCGACAGATGGCAGCTAGCGCGGCTCCTCAGGAATCTTGCAAAATCTGGCGCGAGCCCGGACAGGCTGAACCTTTCAAAATCGCTCAGGAGACTACACAGGTTTCTCCCCCAAGCCAGTTACAGGCCACAGCACCTACTGCGTCAGCTTCTTCGCAGGTCAGAGTGGCGCAGACTGCTCCTTCGCAACATCATTCTGCGATGCGGCTTTGCCGCTATTTCGAAACCCAAGATGGCCAAAAGCGTGCTTTGGAGGCATGCCGCAACTTTCTGTCCGCTAAGGACTGGGCCGTTGAGGACAGATTGAAGCTGTACGATGCATCTCGCCATGCATTCAACTCAGCCGTACAACCGGGCGATGCCCTGAAGTGGTTTCGTCAGATTTACGATGATCTCGTGCGTCCCGCTCCTGCGGGCGGTTGGGGTATTGCCCGGAACGCCTCTGGACCCCTCTGGTCCGCCGAGAAAGCCTTTCAGATGATCAAGGCTGAATTTTCAGGGTTCCGTTGGGGTGGACATTTACCCCTGCCGAACTTCCATAACAGCAGTACCAAAGGGGCACTTTTAGCTAGCCTTGAGAAGATGCGAAGCTTTAAGCCCGTCGCAAAATGGCCGGTGATGCCTGTGTCAAAAGTGTTGCACTTCTACAACCCAGAGTTATTTCCTGTCTACGATAATGAAGTCATTTGGAACAAGGTGCTGAAGCGTTTCAAAATTGAATTCAGAGAATTCTGCCATAGCTCCCGCCTTACGATATTGAAGACACGCCGATCTTTTACAGAAATTACATGTTCTGGGGTGCCTCGCTGTTAGCCTCCGCTCATCCCCGATTTATGGAGATGTTTACGGAGTGGCTTGCGAACCAACCCCGTGCCGACCTGTCGAAACGTCACTTTGATCCCTCGCAGTTATTCGCCACTGCTTACGAGTTCATGATCATAGGAGCATATGCAGACTCCGGGGAGTGATCGCAAGCTAAGGTGGCTATACCATGTAAGCGCAATGCGCGGGTAGCCGAGTAATTCCGTCCTTGGTAGCAACCCGGACACCTCCTGTGCCGGGGGTGCCCAGTGAGCTCGGCAGCACGCATGGCGCGGTTGACCTTCCCTGATCAGCAGCAGGACTGCACGGGAGGGGTCCGAAGGCGCTGCGGGGGTTTCGGGCCACCTTCGAGCGGCATCGTGGGCGCGAGACCGCGCCGTCATTGGCAGAGAACACCTCTGTTGCAATGCAACAGGGGCCGTGCACCGAACGCGCTCGCCGCCTGTTTTCTGCTGATCGAAGCGTCGATTTTGGCTGCACGGAAGTTGGCAAAGGACGACGGCGGAAAGCGTGTTCCTGCGACGGTCAGCCATCGCAGACGCAATCACGATTGCGGAAAAGGATCATGGCAGGAATTGATAGCCTTCACCCCCAAGGGTCAGGAGTGCTTTCCCCATTCATCGTATAGCTGGTTATTTCGCGCCCACTCTTCTTCGAAACCCAAGTGCTTCGTGACGAGGTTGTTCACCATGAATACTGCGCTGGTAGTAACCCGGATGACCTCGATGATTTCCTCTTCGGAATAGTTGGGCAGCAGATCGTCTCCAGAGAAACGTCGTCCCAGTTGATGAACTCCTGCGTGCGTGTAGCTATGCAGAGCAACTCTGGCTTTTTTCAAGAAGTCCTCAAAGAGGTCATCTGTGCCGAACGCGGTATCGATTTCCTTGCCCACGGTGGTGAGATTCGTTCTGTATTCGTCCTCGCGCAGTTTCCGGACATCTTCCTCAGAACCCATGATCACGACATGGGAGCGGACTGCGGCTTCAACTATGGGCCGGACGAGCGCGAACGCTGAGCCATAAAACTTGTTGGAGAGTAGGCATAAGACACCTCTCTGAAAATCAAAGGTGAGAGACCAGTACGCCATTAAGGGCGTATTGCGGTCACCTGTGGGGCACTGCCCCTTGGCGATGACGAGGTCTTCTATTTGATCACCGAAAGCATTTCCTTTCTTGATCTCATCCTCGATGCGATTGCTCATGCGCCTCCGCTTCGTGAACGACCAATATCCGACTGGAATCGCGACTGCCAGACCTAAGATCAACCACTTCATGTATGCGGGATATCTCCCGACCGGGGACAGTGACAGTTGACTTTGGGCTTTTTCCTTCATCGCGAGGCTTCGATGAATCGTAGAGACAGTGGCTACGACGCCTTCTTTTGCTGCGCCCTGAACTTCGCCCACCGTGCTCGCTGTGCGGCGGCGATCTTTCTCCGGGCTGATGCCGACATGGTGCGCTTCACAATCGCTAAGCCTGTCGTTTTCTTCGTTCCCGCTACGGGCTGCGCTCCCTTTCGGATACTCGCCCACCGCGCCTTTTGCGCCTGTGCCATTTTCCGGCGCGAAGCGGCCGATACGATTCGCGTCGGTTGGCTTGCGCCGCGAGTTGATCCCGAACCGTTCAACGACTCGATCACTGAAATTGCCCGATCCAACATATCCACATGTTCCTGCGCTTGTCGCCGCTCTTCGCGAAGCTGCTGAAGCGCGTTGGTTAGATTTGCCATTGTTCCCCCTCGCATTAGACAGCACCTTTATTGTAGAGGGAGGAGTTAGCAGAATGCTACTTGTCAGTCGTACTTTCGACAGAGTTATGGGCATCTTCAATTAATTAATTTTCGTTGACCCGCCCGTTTCAAAAGGCAGCGACTCTTCGAGTACTTCAGAGATTTCTTCGTCCTGCTTGATTTCAGGTCTACTCTCTTCGATTCGCCTTTGCAGGTTGAAGGTGCGGGCATGAGCGCGATTCAAGATCATGTCATAAGGGCAGGGCTTCACCGTGACTTGGCCCTGTGTCATTTCATCCAGTCCACCCTCAACAGACGCCCCAAGAACGTAAGCCTCAATCTTGGTTGTCGCTCCCGCGCAACCCTGTGCTCTAAGTTCTTTTGCGTACTCTCGCGCTTGGTCAGCCTCCGACTGAGTGACACAGAACCTGCCGCGTTTAAGTTCAACAATCAGTATTTTGCGAGTACCGGACACTTCGCCGTCCGCACCAAATTCATCTGCGGCATAGAAGCCTATTGAACTGTCAGGTACAACGATGAAGTCTGGACGCGAACGTGAGTCATCTATTCCTTTTTTCTTAAAGAGTTCTCGCACAACCGTATTCATGCTGCGGTTCGACGTGAATTCCACGGCTTCGTATTCTGCACCAAACATCCACAGACCGCGTTGAAAAAGCGGCTGCAACTCGTGAAGCTCATCTGCGCCTTTGTCACGTATTAGCTCCTGTAGGTCCCTCAGCACTGTGAGTCTTCTTTCAAGCTCTCCAAGCACAATCTCTGCATTTGTGGCCGACCAGCGGAGCATCAGCGAGTTCCACGTGTCTAGATCATTAGGCGAACACACGACCAGTTGCCGAAGCAGATCGTAGCCTGAACGACTCTGTTCCAGTTTTCCTAGTATCTCGATTGTCTGGGAAAGTTCCTTTGGTGAAATGGTTGGGCACTTCTCCTGAACTTCGTCAATGAATCTGCCGACTTGTCGTCGGGACGCGGGCGGAAGCTGCTCTATCAGACCTCGGTTCTGGAGGATCGCTTCCTTCTTAAGTGATTTCCGACTATCTGCCATCAGTCCACGAAGCTCGTTCGTTATGAACGAATGAACGGTCTTGCGAACGGCGGCCGTTTTCCCCGATTCCTTGAAGCCAGTCCACTCAGGATTCGTCTCGGTTTTCAGGATGTCGGCTTCCACGACGAAACTGAAGCGTTTCGCTTCCATACTGCGCCCATCCAAATATTGCCCCGGCCCGTCCAGACCTTCCCACGATGGCTCACCAACCATTCGCCGATTAACCCACCAAGCGATTCCTTTCAATCTCGTTGTTCGTTCTTGTCTGAGGGGGTCTAAGCGATAAACAGTCACGCTACCGTAGCCTTCAACCTGAACCTGTTCAGTCGAGAGCCGAACAAGACTCAAGAGCTTCACCGTCTGGTTGTTGACCGTCACCATAAAGCTGGGATCAACGGCAAACTTGAATCCGATCAGTTCGCACACGGACGGACTCGCAAGGATATTCCGCCGTGCAACGACTGAAATACACGTGCCATGACCGGACTTCCATTTCTCGCATTGGACATCGCAACGAAATGGAAACATACCGCCAGTGGCTAGCTTAACGAGCGCAGTCGTGCATTGTCCATCTTTCCAAGTCTCGATCTGGTACTCATCACCGAAACACAGAGGACTGAATCTTCCTTTACCGTTATGTCCGAATGCCGTTCTCTTCTTGGTGGGAACACGCGATGGGAAGACAACATCGATGCCTTGCTGGGCGATGCGGTCGTATTTCAGAGTTCTCCATCGAGTCTCGAACTCTTTTCGGGTCATACCAGTCCCGTTGTCAGTGATCGACAATGTGTCTCCCGGCAAGTTGGGCCACACGATTTCTACCCGGCCAGCCCCGGCATCATAGCTGTTGGCAACAAGCTCAAGGATTGCCACGGTCGGCTCGTCAATGATCTGTCCGACGTGGTCATGCAAAAAGTCCGAGCCAAAGAGAAACTGTCCTTCCCTCGCTTGTTTCGCCGATAGTCCTTTCGTCATGAACCTAACTCCACTGCTGCTGTAGCGAATAAAAGGCGAATTAATTATACTCCCTGAATGGGCGAGGGTCGCAAGCGCGTTCTGCTGATCTCCACAAGCATCCTTGCCGCTCGGAAGCTGGTGAACTGGGACGGCCGCCCCTCACCGTTCTTGGAATCAACCATCGCGGATGCAATCTCGATTGCCGAGCAGATTATGGCGAGGATCGACAGCAGGCGGCCTTCAACGGTTTCCAAGCAACCGAATCCGTAGGGGGCAATGATAGAATCTAGCCCGCAAGCGCGGGAGGTCACCGTGCAAACCGCTGTGATGACCAAGCACAATGTGGAGAGAATCGCTTCGCGAATTGTAGCGAACGAATTGGAGTTTCGCGACTTCCGCGTTACAGATTTGAACAAAGATGGCCTGTCCGCCAACGTGGACTTGCTCGCCGCGAGCGGCGGACGATGTCTACAAATTCAAGTGAAGGGCGCATCTCAAACCAAGAAGCCAAATGGTTGGGAAGATTGGTGGGTCGGGTACGGCTATGCCGACGCCAAGGTCGTCGCAGGGTCGAAGCAGATGTTCAATCGAATCACCGGGAGCTTCTTACGAAGCAAATACCGTCGCACTGGTGGCAGTAAGAACCCCCAACGAGTACCGCGTCGTCATTCTACCTGTAGCAGATGCAGAAGCGGCAGCCCAAATCAATCTCAACCATGCTTTTAGAACTCTCATGCTTAACGGTGGGACACGCAGTCCCGACGCTAAAGCATCTGTGTACCTCGACAGGATACCGAATGTGAGAGACGCCACACGTCAGCCGCTGTTGGAGGATGAGTTGAAAATCCTACGGCCATACATTGACACGTGGAACATTTGAGAATTGGGCAATGACCTTGTGACCTTGGACGATTTTCGACAATTGCTCATCGCGACCGAACCCCTCCGGAACTCACACTCGCCCTCGCTGGATTGTGGTGGGATGCCAAGGGAGATTGGACGAGAGCACGAATCCGCCCAGCAGGACGAAGGCCCCGAAGGTTCATGGGTGCACGCCTACCTGCGCAAGGAAGGCGATCAGAGCAACGCGGTCCACTGGTATGGACGGGCGGGGAAGCCTGTGTGCCGACAATCACTTGATGCGGAATGGCTCAGCATCGCGACAGACTTAGTGGGATAAGTGTGTTTCCTCGTCCCTCGCTCTGATTGGCGAGTGTTCAATGAGGATTCGTCGCCGCCGTCTGGGTGACCTTGTAGTGCCCGATGACCTTGACCTTGACGTTACAGCCGGGACCGGGCCGCCCCTCTGGCCCACAGTAGGTGTGAAGGTGGTACTCTTCGCCAATTTGCTTGCCATTATCCACCGACCAGTAATGCCCACCGTCAACCTGTATCTCAAGTCCATGCGGTATGTCAGTCAGAGTCATGTTCGATTGCGCATTACCACCGCAGCCGCGGCAGCAGGTGCCGATGCCGACGCCTAGCCGATTCGAGATATTGCACCACAAAAGCACAGCAGCCATAACGCGCCTGCTGCTTCCTCAGGTCACGTTTCGATCTTTCAGGGTACGAAGGTACAGTATTAGAATTGACTGTCGGGCCATTGCTGAGGCCAACGTCCATCAAGCTCTCTTGGTAGACTAAAAGGGTGTTGAGCATCACCTTCGGTGCGATCATCGGCAGCACCGACGTAACCGTGGTGAAACTTGGAGAGCAATATGCGAGATCACGTCGAGCCTGTTCCCATTGAACATCTCCATAACCATCCTGACTTAACGCCGCCTCACGACGCGGTGCTCGATTATCTTCTCGAACGCGCTCTGGAAGGGAATGTCCAAGTTTATTTTGCGGCGATACCGCTCGGACTCGTTAAACCCTTCTCTGATCAGTATGATCCAAGGCGGCACGCACTCTGGCCGCAGTTATTTGCGTCGGTTCAGGAGCGGTGGAAGAATCAGCAATTCCAGAAGATGTTGGTATATCCGAAAAAAGATGTTTTTATCATGTCCGACGACTACATTACCTACTTCGCATGTATGGCGGGAAACCCAGAGTATGTACCGTGTTGGGTTCTGGGGCCGTGCACGCATCCAGATGCCCGCGATGTACAGGGCCCCATGAGCACGGAAGGCTTGCGCGAGGCGATCTTGGGATCGGATGGGTGAAGAGTGACGGCCCAAGGACAGCAGTCTGCCATCAAGTGTGGCGTCCTCTAAGTACTTCAAGTAGTCTGACCATCGCCAGCGTGTCCTGACCGCAGTAAGCCAGCAGCGCCTTCTGAGTCTTTTCGCGTTCCGCCTGATCCAAGCCTCCGCGCACCAACGATTCCCAAGCGATGCCGGCCTCCTTGCCGTCTGCTACCTGCATCCCCGCATAGTTCATTTGGGGAACGAGCGCTGGCAGGACGTACTTGATGGAGTACGACCCAGCGAATGCTGGGTGGTAGACGTGCTTTCGCATGACGGGCAGGAGGTCCCAGATGCGATCCTGAATCGCCTTGACTCTGTCCGCGTACTCCGGCAGCCACACGCCGAGGTCCGAAAGCCGTAACGATTCGAACCCTGAGTACACGACTATGTGGCCTCGATTTCCGAGTGCGGTAACCAGCGACGTGATGAACTCCGTTCGAGGGTCGCTCGCATCAGTGGCTAGAAACTCAT
>Ga0193726_1002569_pt1 | contig 12180 bp, 9 predicted proteins | sample H2c1metaG_FD_144928 | JGI IMG/M metagenome (GOLD analysis project Ga0193726, IMG submission 144928) | Soil microbial communities from a riparian zone of the East river system, Colorado, United States - H2c1 | ecosystem: Environmental > Terrestrial > Soil > Riparian zone | place: USA: East River... | reverse complement strand
CATGGCTCACCCTACGAACGGGTCAGTCGGACGTGATAGCGAATTTGCCGGCGGTGAGGGTGCTCGACTGCACGAAGACCAGCTTGAGGGTTGCGTCGGTGAAGAACAGATCGGCGACGGGAACGACGAGCGGTGGCGGCGAATCGGGCGTGAAATCCACCGGTACGAGGCCAGCCAGGTTGCCCTTGATCTCGGCCGCGAAGATCGTCACGCTGCCGCTCAATGTGAGTTGCGAACTCGTAACCGTGGACTGGCGATCGCCGACCGGCACGTCCAGCTCGAACGGGGTCGACGTCGTCGAACTCATCGAGAACTGCATGGCCTCGATCGTGCCCGTGGCCGTCGGCAGGGCCACGTTGCCGTCGTACGACAGGCCGGTCATGCTCAGCAGCGCCGTCTTCTGCGTGGCTGGCGTCTCGCCGACGAGTGGTTGACCCGCTGCCCGAGCCAATGCTTTCGGGGTGGTGGTGCACGGCGGCGGGGTCGGCGATGTTGATGGCGTGGGGACGCGGGCGTGTGAGGCCGTCGGTCTGGGAGTGGCCGACCTGGTGGCGGTCGGACCTGGCTTCGCGGTCATTGTCGCGGTCGGCGTCGGCGTGGTCGTCGGCGGCTGGGATGCGCTCGGCGACGGCTCGACCGACGGAGAGGCGGACGGAGCGGGATCCGGGGCGGCCGAGGTCGCGTCGGCGGCGGATGATCCGAGGCCAAGAATGCCGAGTGCGCCGCCGAGCAGCGACGCGACCGGGTGGGGCTGGCCGCCAGCGGTCGCCGTCGGGGCGGTCGCGCCATTGTCCTTCGATGCCGATGCGGCCTTGCCCTCCGACGTCGGAGCGGCTTCGCCACTGCGCTTCGGAGCCGATGCGGCCGACGTGGCGGTGCCGGCATGCGTCGCGGTCGACGTCTTTGATGTCGTGATGCCGGCCGCTTTCGCGGTCTTCGGGGAGGTCGGGCCGGATTTCGTGCCGGCCGGCCCGTGCCCGCCCGCTTTGGCGATCGCCTGCTGGATGGCCGACTGCATGGGTGTTGGCGTACACGTGTCGGCGGCGGCCGGTGCCGCGTTGTGGATCGCGAACGCCGCCAGGGCGCCGACGGTCAGAGCGATCACGGTGATCGTGAGAGCGCGCGGGTTGCCGTGTCCGTTGCCGGGCTCGGTCGGCTGTTCGCTCGCTGATGGGTCGTCCCCCGCACCTTCGGCGGGTCCCCGGACGTGGGGTACGTCCGGAATGCTGCGCACGCGCGACATCGGCGCGGTCGTTTCGTTCGGGTCTCCCGGGTAGGCGACGTCACCGGCGTCGCCGCTCGGTTCGGTGATCGCCGGGTCGGCCGTATCCGGGGCCGTACGCGCCGCCGGAACTACCGGCTCGGGCTCATCGTCGACTCCGTGGCGGGGCTGACGAAACGGCTCGCGCTGCTCACCCTCCCGCTCTTCCGATTCCTCGCTGTCCGGGTCGCGCCACGGTTCTCCGTCTTCGCCGACGTACGCCGGAAGGTCAGCGCCGATCTCGGTGGTGACGTCCTCGTCGTCGGGTTCAGCGTGATCGACGCCACCGGCGAGCACGCGCTTGTCCGGCACCCAGGCTATCGACAACGCGCCGCCGAAGATGCCCAGCACGAGGCCGATGATGAAGCCGCCCAGGTTCACGGACACGACGGAGTAGACGGCAGAGGCCGTGCCGATGATGCCGTAGAACATGCGTTGGGCCGGCGTCGCCCAGATCAGTGCACCGCACAGCACGACGACGAGCGGGATGATGTACGACTTGAAGCCGTTGAGCCCGAGGTGGATCTGGATGTTGCCGAGGTTCAGGTTGCCGCTGTAGAAGATCTCGACGCCCGCCGCGATCAACAACAGACCGCCCCAGAACGGGCGGGATTTACGCCATCGCCGAAACGCTCGACGCGCGCGTGTCATCCGACTGTCGTCGGGCGTCGCAACGTCCACGGTCATCTGTGTTCCTTCCGATTGCTGCTGTTGCCCATGCCTCGCGTGCGCACCCGTCGGCGCGCGCACTCGCACGGCCGCGCGAAACGGGCCCCGCGGTCGCGATCCGCGGGACCCGCTATGGCGCGAACTAGCAGCCCGAGCTACCGAGGCCCAGGTTGAGGCCCGGCAACGTGAACGTCCCCGCGGTGGTTGCCCACGCGGTCTGCGACAGGTTCTTGATGACGACCTTGTCGGCACCCTGACCGAAGCCGCCGACCGAGCCGTTGCTCGATAGCGTCGAGGCGTCCTGACCGATGTTGATGTTGGTAAATGTTGCGTCGCCGCTCAACTGAGTCATGGCGATCACCAGGTTGTCGGCGTGTGCCGGCGTACTACCGCCACCCGCGGTCAGCTTCAGGACGACGGTGCCGATCGGCGTCGGCTGCGCGACGGACTGGCAGAGGTTCGTGAGGTCGGCACTGCCGATCTCCGAGATGGCGACCGCATGCGGTGTGCCGTCCTTCTGCTGCACGATCGAGCCGTACTGGACGAACTTGGTGCCGGTCAGCTGGTCCGCCGTGACCTTGAACGTAACGCCGGACACCGCGAAGCTCACGGGCACGGCACCGCTGGCGATGCCGGCGCCGAGGGCGCCCACGATCACCACGGTCGGTACGATGGCGGCCGCAAACCGACGCCAGCGTGTGCCGCCCTCGGTTGCTACTTTCGGGTCTTTCACGGGGTCCTCCTTGACGAGTGCGGTCACCGCACGTACCACGTCGTCGTGCGGCCCAATGAGGACGCTTGGTACGGCGATGCGCAGGGTACGTGAGCCCGCCGGTCGCGCTGGACCCGCTACGGCGTTGGCTGCGGGAGATCGTGCCGCACAGTGTGAGCACAAACAAGACCGGTTGCTACTCGCCGGTAACACGGATTCGCCCGTTGCGTCACCCTCAGCGACGTGATGATCGCCACATAGCAAAGGTGGAGCCCGGCTTTCCCCCCGAAATCCGGCGAATCGCACACCCCAGCGCTACCGCACGTCACTCAACCGACCAAACGTCACGATTAGATAACAGGATTGCAACCTGTTCGGAACGTTGCCGGCCGCCACCGCGAGAATCTTTCGTTCTCGCAGCTCAGAGGCGCTTCGTCGGGCTCGGATGGCATCGTTAGCCCGACGCCCGCATGGCGAGAAGTTCGTACCAACTATTGAGCGCTGAACGCATGGCGTCGATACCGCGGCTCAGTCCGTTTCGCCACGCAGACCGTCCGGATAGATCGCGACCGCGATTGCATCGATGCTAATCCGACGCCCGCCGGGCAGCCCGACCAAGGCGGACGAACGGGCCGGCGGCCGCACCGGAAAGACGTCGGCGAAGGTGGCGTTGATGGCCGGCATATCGCCAAGGTCGGTGTAGAACACGGTCGTACGTACGACATGCCGGAGATCCGAGCCGGCCCGCTCCAATACGCGGCCCAGGTTCGTCAACGCCTGGCGGCACTCCGCCTCGAAGCCGCCGGTCGCCGGCGCATCACCGGTCACCGGATCGATCCCGGCCTGCGCCGACACGAACACGAGTCCACCGGCGCGGACGGCGGCCGAGTACGGCCCGAGGACGGGTAGGTCGTCGCCGCTGATGACGTCGTACACGCGGATCGCCTCCGGTACGTGGACAGCCGTTGTCGGTCAGGGCTTCTACGCTACGGCGATGCCGACGAACAGTGTGCAGCCGGTGCCGCGGACGCGGCCGCCCGAATCCGGGACCGAATGGGAGTCGCTGACGGGGATGCTCGACTTCTTTCGGGCCACCGTCGTCAACAAGGTCGCCGGTTTGACCGACGAGCAGGCGTTCGGCGCGGTCGTTCCACCATCGACGCTCACGCCGGGCGGACTCGTCAAGCATCTGACCGGCACCGAGCGGTTCTGGTTCAGCATCGATTTCGCCGGCGCGGACCTGCCATATCCGTGGCCGGATGACGATATGCATGGAGCGTTCGCGATCGACGAGGCCGATACCTTGCCTGGGCTCGTCGCGGCGTACGTAGCCGAGTGCCAACGGTCCCGCGAGGCGATCGACGGAGCCGACCTGGACGACATGGCACGCGGCAAAGGAATGCATTTCTCGCTGCGGTATGCGTTGCTGCACATGATCGAGGAGACCGCACGCCACTGCGGCCACCTCGACCTTCTCCGCGAGCGCATCGACGGCTCGACCGGCCAGTGACCGCACCAGCACCAGCACCAGCACGGTCGAACGAGCTAGACGGCCGACGCCTGCTGCGGGATCACGGTCGAGTCGAGACTCCATACGCTGTGGCCGGCCGAGCGGAGCTTGAGCCAGACCGGGCTGCCGTCGGTGACGATCTCGTGGCGGCCACCCTTGAGGACGACGGTGCCCTGGCCGACGACGTCGACCTGATATTCGACGTGCTCGCCCGAGAACAGCGCCGTCAACACCTTGGCGTCGATCGCCCGGGGCGGTAGGTCGCCGACGGTCCGCGGCACGATCTGTACGTCTTCCGGGCGGACCGCGACCTTGACCGGCTGACCGGCCGTCACCGGCGTGCCGTTGAACTGGCGAGCCGACACCACGCAGTCCGATGATCCGTCGATCAGCACGCAGACGCCGCCGGCCTCGCCGCTGCCGCCGGCCTCGCCACTGCCGCCGGCCTCGTCACCGCCGCCCGCCTTGCCATCGGCGCCGACCGCCTCGGTGACCTTCCCGGTCAGCAACAGCGTCTGACCCACGAAGTCACGGACGAACTCGTTAACCGGCTCCTCGTACAGCTCGCGGGGGGTGCCTTGTTGCTGTACGACACCGTTGCGCATCAGCGTGACGCTGTCCGACAGGCTCAGCGCCTCGATCTGGTCGTGCGTGACGAAGAGCGCGGCGATGTTCAAGCGGCGCTGCAGTTGCTTGACTTCCATGCGCATCTGCTCGCGGAGCGCCGCGTCGAGGTTGCTGAACGGCTCATCGAGCAACAACACCTTCGGCTCGGTGACGAGCGCGCGGGCGAGCGCGACGCGCTGTTGCTGGCCACCGCTCAGCAGTGGCGCCGGCCGCTTCTCGAAAGCGGCCATGCCGACGAGTTCTAGCGCCTCGCGTACCCGTGGCTTGATGAGGTTGCGCTGATACTTACGCGCCTTCAACGGGAGCGCGACGTTCTCGGCCACGGTCATGTGCGGCCAGATCGCGTACGACTGGAAGACCATTCCGAGGTCGCGCCGGTTCGGCGACAGGTTGATGCGCCGGCCGGTGTCGACGATGGCGACGTCACCGAAGTGGATGGAACCGGCGTCGGCCTTCTCCAGACCGGCGACCATGCGTAGCGTCGTCGTTTTGCCGCAACCGCTCGGCCCGAGCAGCGTGACCAGCGCCCCCTGTGGAACGTCGAGGCACAGGTCATCGACCGCCCGCACCTTCTGACCGTCGTAGGTCTTGCACAGCCCAGCGATGCGGACTGCCATTTCGGTCTGCATGTCATTTCCCATCGGGATAGGCACCTGGAGTAGGAGCGACTTCCGCGCCGCCGGTGGACTGGATGCCCATCTTGGCCGACAGCCACCGGATCGGCAGCGCGACAACCAAGGTCAGGGCGGTGATCACGAGGCTGATGATGCCGGCCGACTCGACGCCGCCGGCGCCGGCGACGCCGGAGCCGTATTGGAGGCCGAGAATCGACAACGTTCGCGTGTCGTTGGACGCCAGCAGAATGACGCTGGATGTGGTGCCCGCGGCCGCCACAAAGTTGATCATTCCGATCAGGACCATCGTCGGTAGCAAGAGCGGGACAACAATCCGCCGGTACGTCCGGAACCAGCCCAATCCGCCGACGCGGCCGGCCTCCTCCAGTTCCGGCCCGAGCTGGACCAGCACGCCCTTGAACACGTTCACGCCCGTGGTGATGCCGGCGAACACGACCACGAGCATCAGCGCCCAGATCGAGCCGAACAGCGACTTCAGGCCCGGGGTTTCGAGGAACATCAACAGCAGGCCGACGCCCAGCAGGATGCCGGGCATGGCGGCGGAAAACCAGATGATGGAGTCGAGCAACGATCGTCCCCGCCATCGCGTACGCACAAGGACGTACGCGATCAACGAGAAGATGATCGGACCCAGGATCCCCGCCGCGCACGAGATGATCAGCGTTGTCTTGACCGCGCTCCAGAAGTCCAACGACGTGAAAACCGTGTGCCAGTGCACGGTGGTCCACACCGGTATCGCGTCGAAGAATCCGACGCGGGTCATGAAGCTACCGAGAACCAGTACCGCAGTCGGCAGGAACGTCGCGAACAACAGCAGCAGCGAAATGCCGGTGAACAAGACCCACCGCCATGGACCGGGGTCGATCAGCGTCGGCCGGTACGAGCTCACCACGGTCGTGTAGTTGCGCCGACGAAGCATCCACCGTTGGAACGGGATGATGGCCGCGACGATCAGACCGGTCAGTGTCGCCAACACGATCGCCTGCGAATAGAGCGGGATCGGCTGCAGCTGGATCATCTTGTAGATCAACGTCGAGAACGTGTAGAAGCCGAACCGCGAACCGAGCAGATATTCGGCCTCGAACCCCTGGAATACCTTGATCAGCTGGAGCGCCAGGACGAGCGTGATCGGCGCCGCCATGACCGGCACCGTGACCCGCAGCATCGTCCGTATGCCGGACAGGCCGCTGACCCGGCCGGCCTCCTCCAGCGCGCCGTTCATGTTGCGGAAGGCCGGCGTCAGCAGGATGACCTTGAACGCGATCGAGTCGCCCATCAACCGGGCGAACACGATCCCCGGCACGCTGAAGATGTTGAACGGTCCGTTTCCGGTGGGATCCCCCCAGGGGAGGTGCACCCACAACTCGTTGAGGAAGCCCGTCCCGGGCGACGCCAGCATGATCCAGCCGTACGTGGACGCCAGGGGTGGGACGATGAAGGCGATCCAGAACATGAATTCGAGCACGCGCGAAAACGGAAGCCGGGTACGCGCCAGTACGAGTGAGATCCCGATCGCGATCGGGAAACCGATCAGGGTGACGAATCCCCAGATGAGCAACGAGTGCCCGAGCGCGCCGAGCAGTCCCGGTGTGTGCACCGCGGTTGTCCAGGCCGAGAACCCCCACCGCGTCGGACCGACGAAGATGTCCGGCGCGGTGTTGAAGCTGAGCACCAGCAGCAGGATCAGCGGAAGGATCAGATACGCGCCCAGGACCAGGATGATCAGCGCCATGATGAACGTACTGAGCTGGATCGGGCGCCGTTTCGGCTTGGCCGCTGGTCCCGCGCCGACCTCCCGCGCGGGCGGAACCGCCTCGTGCTCAAGGACTTCGGGTGGACTGACCATCAACAACCACGCTTCCTACTTCGAACACCTTTGTCGGCTCCGGTCGGCCGCTAGGACCCGCTCGCCGCGGCGGCGAGCAGTTGCCGCTTCGTTTTCGTGCCGAACAACCGCCTCACCTCTACGCCGTCGCGGAAGACGACGACGGTCGGCAAACTCTTGATGTCGAAGCGATCCCCGATCTCCGGATACTCCGTCACGTCCACCTTGCCGACGTTGATCGTGTCGGCCTCCGCCGCGACCTCGTCCAGGACCGGTGCGAGGGCATGGCACGGCGCACACCAGTCGGCCCAGAAGTCGACGATCCACGTGCCGGCCGACGCGGAGATCGCCGACTCGAATGCCTCCGCGGTCAAGCTCGTGACTGCCTTAGCCATGGATGCGCTCGGGTAGGGGCAGGCCGGCGAGCTCCGCATCGGTCAACGGACCGTCCGGCTCGACGCCCAGCTCGCCCAAGACGAACTCCAGTTGGCGCAGGTGCTGCGCGGTGTGCCAGGTCTCTCGTTCGAGCACCTCGTGCAGCGTCGGCATGCCCCAGTACGCGGTGACGATGCGGTCGAGCGGGTCGTCGAAGCCGTCCTCGGCCCACCATTTCTCGAACGAGGCCAACGTTTCGTCGGCGCGGCGGCTGATGTCGTCGACGGTCTGGATCTCGTCGGGCTTGCGGTAGCACGACGTGTCGTAGTCGTCCTTGTAGTAGGCGGACAGGAACGCCCGCATGACCGACGCGATCTGGTTGATCATGTTGCGCATCGGGCGCTTGCGATTCGGCAGACGGTAGTCGAGGCCGCCCTCGGGCAGCTGTCGCAGATAGCGGTGCAGCGCCTGGATCAGCAGCCGGTATCGCTCGACGAGCACGTCGGCCGGCAGTGGCGGAATGACGGTGTATTCCACACCCATCAGTTCCGCCACCGCCGCGAGGTCAACGCCCGTGATGCAACGATCGCCGATGCACACCGCCGGTACGTTGTTGATGCCGTGGTCGTAGAGCTTGGCGCGGCGTTCAGGCTCCGCATCGATGTTGTAGGACTCATACTCGACGCCGGTTTTCTCGATGAATTCCTTCATCCGCAGGCAGGAGCTGCAGCCGGGCATCCAGTAGACCTCAAGAGTCGAAGCTGGGCTTGTCATCGCACCACCAATCGCAGTTATTCAGTTGCTCCGTACGCACGCCCTGTCGACGGCGACTACGCCGCGGCCGGGGAGATGTTCAGCGTCTTGAACTCGCCCTGGAGCCAGGCCACCGAGTCGTGTACGGCCTGGTTGAAGGCGGGCGTGCCCTGGTCCTGGATCGCGTCACTGGTCAGCTCCTGGGCCCGCTGCCACAGTTGGTTGTCGAGCGCACCCTGGGGAACGTCGGAGCGCAGGTGGACGACGGGCTTGGTGGTAAGCGCGTTGTAGACCGTGCCGCCCTCCTTCGACAGGATCCAGTTCACATAGAGCCGCGCGGCGTTCGGGTGCGGCGCGTTCGCGAAGATCGACAGCGCGCCCTGGAAGCCGGCGGCCGGACCTTCCTTCAGCGTGTTCGGCCACTCGGCGATCGGCAGGCCCTGGCTGGCGGCATCGAGCAACGCGCCCTCCGCGCCGCCCACGATGAGAGCGACCGTCTGGTCGCCGCGCGCGATCGCGTTCGCGTAGTTCTCGTCGGCACCGACCGCCCACACCTTGACATCCTGCGTACGCAGCAGCTTGTCGAGGTAGTCCTTGCCGAGCGCGTTCCACATGTAGACGAGCGTGGTCTGCGACTGCTGGGACACGTCGTAGATGGCGAGCTTGCCCTTCCACTTCGGGTCGAGGAAGTCCTGCCACGACTTGACCGCGTTGACGTCGGCGTCGGAGACCTTGCTCTTGTTGTAGTAGATGCGCGAGATGTTCGACGTCACGTTCAACCCGTAGAACGTGCAGTAGAGGTGCTTGGTGTCGTCGGCCTCCCACGGGATGTAGGTCGCGTGCCAGTTCTTCGACCGGTCGGTGACCTCGGGCAGGATCAGCTCGGGCTGCAGCGGCGTGAGCGCGTTCGCCTTGACGACGCGGGCGATGCCGCTCGGGCCGGTGGCGGCGAGGTCGGTCTCGTTGCGTCCCTGGCTGATCTCGGCCAGCGCACGGTTCGTGATGTCGGTCGTGCTGCCCTGGACGACGGTGACCTTCACGCCGTAGCGCTTGGTGAACTCATCGCGGATCTTGCCTTCGCCGGCGACGGTCGCCGGTCCGAAGAGCGCGACAACCTCGCCTTCCTTGGCGGCGGCCTCGATCGTCTGTTCGTACTTGGTCTCCCAGTCGGCCGGGTTCGCTGGCAGCGTGAACTTCGGCGGGAGGGCGCCGGCCTTTCCGGCCGCGCCGCCGCTGCCACTGGCGCTGCTGCCGCACGCGGCGAGTCCGGCGAGAGCCGCACCGCCGGCGATGCCGCCGAGCAGCCGACGTCTGGTGACGGAACCGCCGAGCGACCGGATGTATTCAGATTCTCTAGACACGTTGCATCGGCTCCTTGGTGGTCGTTACAAGGCATCTGGCACGGAAGTGCCGCACGGTTGGCGCAGGTGGCGCCGGCTGTCAGGACGAGGCGGGAGAGATGTTGCATCCTATGCGCATACAATCGGCTCCAGGGGCGCCGGTTGTCAATAGCCCGGCAGTCCGCTCTTACTCCCCGCGGGGTCCTCGGAGGTAGCGCCGAGTCGCCTGCTGCGTTAAATGTGTGTGCTTGCCGGCGTCGCGGAGCGGTTCGCCTACGCGCGCCGCTCGGCCAGACCGGGCTCAAAATATCGGGGCGGCAGACAACTCGCGAGCATCAGCTGGCCCGACACGTTGTCGCCGGTATGTGCGTACGCGACCGGACAAATACCCCACGTCCGCGGCGCAACTACTTGCGTAGACGCGGCGGCGGATGCCACCCTCAAACCGGGCGGAAATCCGGCCGCCGGAGCACGCCAATGCGACCTTCGGCCGAACCGACGGGCACGACAGTTGCGCCCGGACCAGATCTCGCCGGACGGGCGAATCCGGTCGAGCGCTCGCATGCAATCCGTTGACAACGTGGCGCTGCGCGGCCCTCCGGCCATCGGCCGGATGCCTCCCACGGCCACGTCGGACGGCCGGCCACCGCGCCGTACCGATCAAGGTTGGTTGATCGCCTTGGTCACCCGCGCACCCTGAACGTGGTTTCCGATGAACGCCCGCGAGTGATTGCGGCCCGGGTTGCCGACGGCGGTGATCGCCATCTTCTCGACGCTCACCAGCGTCGGGAAGTCGATCTGCGACACGTCGACGGTGGCCGGATCGAGGCCCTGCCGGCGGAGGAAGTCGATGCCGAACGGGGTCCGCTCGATGGCGAACTTGTGGCCGCCCGAGCCGCCGAAAGCGCGCTCGTTGACGAGTCCGCCGTTGGTCGTCATGTGATCGCCCAGGTAACGGCGTACGTCGTCCTTGGACCAGCCGTCCTTCGCGATGGTACGGGCGATCGGCGGGCACATCGCCAGCACCGTATAGAGGGTGCTGTGGTTGTACTGCGCGAACACGCCGCCGACCGCGATCGCCTGGTTGAGCGCCGGCGCGATGTAGTAGAGGTTCTCCTCCGCGCTCGAGCCGGAACTCGGCAGTGAACTGCTGATCGTCACGACGCTCTGGATCGTCACCGTGCTCGTGCCGGCCGCGAACCCCTCGTCCTCGGCGATCGTGGGCCAACCGATCTCGGTCAGCGCGGCGCCGTTCTCGGCCAGCGCGATGTTGAAGTTGAACCCGAACGACCCCTGGTCGGTCGCCCCCGGAAGCAAGCCCGGGACGTTCCGCATGTACAAACGCGTGAAGCGCCCGATGCTCGAATTGGCCTGGTTGCCGATCCGGAGTGCACCGGCACCGGTGTTGAACCCGAGCCGCTCGACGACGGGTCCGCTGACGATGACGAGCGGCTCCCAGCCCGGGGTACCGCCGGCGTCCTGCACCCGGAAGTACGGATCGCACAGGCCCTCGACGAGCGCGACCAGCAGTGGCATGTATTCGGCCCGGCAACCGGCCATGACGGCGTTCGTGGCGATGCTCCAGATGGTCGCTTCGCGATTCGACGGCTGCATGAGTCCGAGCACATCCGAGCCGGCGCGGCCGGATGCCTCGACGAACGCCTCGACCCGTTGCCGGGTCGGCGGAATGATCGGCAACCCATCGGACCACTGCCGCGCGATGAACTCGTCCTGTACGGCCTGGAACGTGCCGCGATAGACGATCTCCTCCGCGCGATGTTCGGACTCGACCGCGTCCGGCGCGGCCGCGACTGTTACGGCGGGCGCAACGGTTGCCGCGGCCGGCACGGTCCCGGCGGCGAACACGGTTGCGGCGGGCGCCGACGCACTCGATGACGTCTCGCTGCCCAACCCGGTCAGGCCGTCGAGAACGAACGGAAAGACGTGCTGCATGGTGTTCGAGGTGAAGGTCTCGTCGTCGTCGACCAGGATCGTGCCGGGGTAGACGGCGATCGTGCAGGAATCCAGGCCCTGTGCCCGGGCGATCATGCGCGCCTGGCGCTGGAACTGGTTCGCCACGATCGCCACGCTGGGTAGACCGGCCTCGGCGACCTTGGCCACCGCGCGCATCACCGCTGGCGTACAGCTACCGCACGCGCCGACACCCACCACCGCGGCATCGACCTCCAGGCGTTTGAGCTTCTCCGGCAGCGCGGCGACGAGTTCCACCTCGTCGTCACCGTGGATGTTGCCGAACTCGCCATAGTCGACGAATTCGACACCGGGATAACGCTTCGCGAGCTCTTCGCTGAGGTAGCCCCACATGGTCGGGCCCTTGAACAAGAAGTTCCAGATGAACGCGACTCGCTTGCCATCCAGACCGCCAACGGCCTCCACCGCCGCGATGCGGTCGACGCGCCGCGGGCTCAGCGGCCAAACGACATCGAACTGCTGCTCGACGGCCGGCTCATGG
>Ga0193726_1002568_pt1 | contig 12181 bp, 11 predicted proteins | sample H2c1metaG_FD_144928 | JGI IMG/M metagenome (GOLD analysis project Ga0193726, IMG submission 144928) | Soil microbial communities from a riparian zone of the East river system, Colorado, United States - H2c1 | ecosystem: Environmental > Terrestrial > Soil > Riparian zone | place: USA: East River... | reverse complement strand
CAGGAGATCTGCATGATGGGGGCATAGCCGACCCGCGTCAGCAGCGCGCATACCGCCAGACTCGACATGTGGCAGTTCGCGCCGCTGCCGTCGGTGGCGTTGATGGCGTCCACATAGCCGTCAAAAACTCGCGCGCGCTTGTACACATCCTCGGGATCGGCGGAGTCAGGCGGCGCAAGTTCGGTGGTGATCGCGAAGCCGCCGGCGCGCAGCACCCGCTCGAAGCGCCCCGGCGAGGTATGCCCGGGCAGGATCGGCAAGGGATAGCCCGGCACCGGTTCATCCTCGAATTTCATGAGGCCGCCTTCGGCGCCGCACCGGCCCCGGTCTTTTCGCGAGTGACCCGAAGCCATGAAGAGCGCCCCTGCTGGCGCTGATCGACGGCGAATTGCACCTGGGTCATCGCCGCCACTCCGCCCGGAATGCGCCCGCTGCCGCGGTAAGCCTCGACCCAAACGCACCGCATGTCCGGCTTGACCTCGCAATTGCCGTCGGCACGCACGCCGCCGCAAGGCCCGTTGCGCAAATTCTTCGGGCAGTTCATCGGGCAGGACATGCCGGTCGAACTGAGCACGCACTGGCCGCACATGCGGCAGTCGAACAACAGACCCTTGACGGCCTTCTCGACCGCTGCAACCGGGCGCTCGATGCGTTCATAGCCCATTGCCCGGAACAGCGGGTGCAGACGCACCAGCAGCGCTTCGAAGCCGCGATAGAACGCGTTCAGGCCACGCGCATGGCGGACCGACCATAGCCGCACGGAGTACATCAGGCGTTCTCGGAAGCCGGCGCGGCTCCGGGATCAGAAGCCCCGGGACTCGCGTTCACTCCCTTGGCGCGAATCAGCCTTTCTAACTCCTCGTCGTTGAACCGCGCCTCGAGCCGTGCCGCTTCCGCATTGGCCTCGGCTTGCAGATCCTCGCCGCACGGCCGCGGCGTGCTGCGCGCCCAATCCGCGAGATAGGCGTCCGAACTGCCCTTGCCGGCGCGCATCGCGGCGCGGTCGACGGCTTCCTGGAAGCGCTGCGACAGTTGCACCTTGGCGGTCTCGCGGCCGCGCTTGACGATGACCTGCGCCGGTATGTCGCGCCACGAGATGATGATCAGCGATGCCATGTCACGACCTCTTCGCGGGGCTGACTGGTGCCCTGCTTCACGGCCGCGGCCAGGGTCGCCCCGAAGGTTCCATAGCCGGTGCGGCGCGACTCGAATTCCAGACGCATCCGCCCGGCGATGACGCGCGCCTCGTCCTCGGCGCCGGCGCCCGGCGCCTGCGCCAGGTACACCAGTTTGCGGTAGTTGCCGAAGTAGCTCGGGAAGAGTTCAGGATGACGATCGAGTCCCAGGCCGCGAATCACCAGGCGCTCGAAATGGCGCAGCAGAAAATCCGTGAGATAGAAAGTGCCGGGTTCTGCCTCCGACAACGCGGCGAATACCGGCGCCGTGGCAAAGAATTCATAGCAATGCGCCCCCGGGATGCGCTCGATCCCCTCCTCCCGCAACACCTGGTCGAGCAAGCCGCCGGTGCCGCAATCGCCGTAGGCGACAAACAGGGAGCGGTAGCGGCCTCGGGCGCTATGAATGACGGCTCGCACGGCCGCGGGGATTTTTTCCGGCCGGTTGTGCAACTCGGCCGGCAGACATTGCACATCCACGTCATGCCAGCCGTTGGCGCGGCGCAATGCCGTAATCTCGTGCGCCAGCGCGCCGCAGGCGATGATCAACATGCCCTGCCCGTCCGGCACGCCGTTCTGCTCCACTGCGAGCGCTCAGTGGGCCGCGGCGCCGGCCCGCCGCGCGGCGATCAGCCCCTTGGCGGTTTCGACCGCAACGGCCGCATCGCGGCAGTACGCATCCGCGCCGACCGCCTTGCCGAATTCCTCGTTGAGCGGTGCGCCTCCGACCAGCACGATATAGTCGTTGCGGATACCGCGTTCTTTCAAGGTGTCGATGACCACCTTCATGTACGGCATGGTGGTGGTGAGCAGTGCCGACATGCCGAGAATGTCCGGCTTGTGTTTCTCGAGCGCGTCCAGGTATTTCTCGACGGCGTTGTTGATGCCGAGATCGATGACCTCGAAACCCGCGCCTTCGAGCATCATCGAGACCAGATTCTTGCCGATGTCGTGAATGTCGCCTTTGACCGTGCCGATGACGATCTTGCCGATCGGCTCCACGCCGGTTTCCGCCAGCAACGGGCGCAGAATCTCCATCCCGCCCTTCATGGAATTGGCGGCGAGCAGCACCTCGGGTACGAACAGGATGCCGTCGCGGAAATCGATTCCGACGATGCGCATGCCTTCCACCAACGCGTCGTTCAGCACGCGTTCGGCGGACCAGCCGCGCTTCAGGAAGATCCGCGTCGCCTCCTCGACTTCCACCTTCAAGCCGTTGTACAGGTCATCATGGACCTGCTCGGTGAGCTCCTCGTCATTGAGCGAGGCTAGGTCGAATTCATCCTCAGTCGGCTCTGCCATCTACCATCTCCAACATTTATTTTCTGAATCGCAACCGGGCCTTACAGGCACTTATCGCATTCCATGTTAAGACGCAACCGCCCCCCGGACTTGTGATATCGCGACGGCGACGTGCCCAGACGCGACATCCTCAGGTTACCGGCGGTGCGCCGCCCTCAGCGGTGCGCCGCGCCACATAGGAATCGAGGGCCTCGACGATCGCCGGATCGCGCGCCGGCGCGACATAACGCCGCAGCTCGCTTTGCCAAATACCGGTCGCGCGTTCGGTGGCAGTCTTGGCGCCATCGTCCGCCCACTGACCAGCGTTGCGCCAGTCAGAGACCAAGGGTGCGTAAAAGGCGCTTCGATACCGCTCCATGGTATGTGCGCACCCGAAAAAGTGACCGCCCGCTCCGACTTCCGCCACCGCCTCGAGCGCGAGATCGGACGGTGCCGCGCCCACGGGCTGAAACACCTCCGCGAACATTTGCAGCATCTCGATATCCAGGATGAATTTCTCGTAGGAAGTCGTCAGTCCGCTCTCCAGCCAACCGGCGGCGTGCAGCACGAAATTGCAGCCGCCGAACAACGCACCCCACAGGCTCATCTGCGACTCGTAGGCGGCTTGAGCATCGGGAATATTCGACGCGGTCGCATTCGAGGAGCGCCACGGCAAGCCTAGAAAGCGCGCCAGCTGCCCGGCGCCGAAGGCGGCCTTGACGTATTCCGGCGTGCCGAAGGCAGGCGAACCGGACTTCATGTCGACGTTGGAAGTGAAACTGCCGTACACAATGGGCGCGCCCGGCCTCACGATCTGCGCCAGCGTCAGGCCGGCGAGCGCCTCCGCGTGCGCGAGGGTGAGCGCGCCGGCGACGGTGACCGGCGCCATCGCGCCGGCCAGTGTGAAGGGCGTGATGATGAGCACTTGGCCGGCGATGGCAAAATCAATGATGCCGTCGCACATCGGTATGTCGAGCTGCAACGGTGAGTTCGTATTGATGATGGTGTAGGTGTAGGGGCGCGATCGGAACTCCTCGGGCGAGATGCCGTGCGCGAGGCGAATCAGCTCGAAATTGTCCGCCACCTGCTTGTGGCCGCGCGAGAAGATGAACGGAATCTTGTCGCACAGCATCAGCTGCGCGCGCGTCACTTCCAAGTGACGGACATGGACCGCAATGTCTTGCGGCTCGGTCGCGCCGCCGAGCACGTGGATCACCTCGAAATTCTGGCAAAGCTTGATCAGGTTGCAAAAATCTTCGAGCGTGCCGGCGCGCCGGCCGCCGGCCGTATCCATGATGTTCGGCGGCCCCGAGGTCGGCGCAAAGGCGACGCATTGATTCGACAGCGGCACGTGCCGCTCGGGATCGACGGCATGCAGAGTAATGTCGTGCGGCGCGGTGGCGAGCGCCGCACGCACCAGCTCACGGTCGAGCCGCACCATCAGCGTGGTCTCGTCGACCTCGGCGCCCGCATTGCGGTAGCGCACCCGCGCGTCGTCCGACAGCACCTTCATGCCCTGCGTTTCCAGGATGACGAGCGCCGCCTCGTGAATCGCCGCCACCTGATCTTCCGAAAACACTTTCATCGGTTCGAATGGATTGCGCAAATGGCGGTAGGGCCGCGTGCGATCAAAGACGGCGTGGCTGACATCGGAGCTTCCGGGTCGGCGTCGGCTGCGTCGGCCGGACGCTTCTTCGGGTGGTTTCATGCAGTTGCTCGGAAGTTGAGGCGGTGAAATATTATAGAGAAAATCGCAGGGCCCCGTGCCGCTCAGCGCTCGAGAATGTGCGCTGTTGCGTAGATTTTTGTCGGTATGCTTTTATCCGATACGTCTATGCCGATACCGCGGTGCCATCGCCATTCAGCGGACGGCCTTGCGTGATCTGCGGCGCTGCTGCGCGGCCGGCGAGCGGCCGGCCGGTGGCGATCGAGCGCGCCACCGCTTCGGCGAGATAGTCGGCGCCGGCGCCGACCTGCGCGAGCCGCTCGGTCACGCTGGATTCGACCTGCGGATCGGCCGCGCCGGCGCGCCGCGCCGCCGCCAGCGCAAGCTCGCGCGACACGCGCAGCGCGTGGTCGAGCGCCGGCTCGGGTTCCGAGTAGTCGCGGCTTCCTGCCGGATCATGCACCCGAAAAACCTGGAACGTCGGCTGATTCACTAGAATTTCCACGCGTTGCGACACGACTCCCGCGACCGCTCCCACCGCATTACAGACCGCCGCATGGGTTGGAATGGACAGCGCCGCCCCCAGCCGCCGCGCCACTTCGGGATAATAGGCGCCGACCGGCGCGCCGATGGCGATCAGCGGCCGGGCGAGTCCGAGCGTCGCGTGCAGCAGTGGTGAAAAGCGTCGGCCGGCAACGCTTTCCTCGATGAGCCGATCGCCGAGCTCGCCCCAACCGCGGCCATGCGCCTGCAATCCCGGGTCGCTGGCCAGTGCCGCGGCAAGCAAGGCCCGCCCGGTTTCACAGACCACGTGCTCGTAGGTGCGTTCGCAGATCGCCTGTGGCGAGACCGCCGCGCGTGCGGCGCGCGCATTGCGTTCCTCGGTCGCTAGAATACGCGCTCCGCACTCGGCGGCCTCGCGACACCATCCCGTCTGGCGTTCGAGCACATGCATGGCGTCGCTCGGAGTGAAGGATGCCACGGTCGCAAGTCCGGCATCGGCGAGTCGCCGCAACGCCTCGAGGCCGGAATTGCTGCGCGCGACGACCTCCGCCGGGCGCGGTTCGGCATCCAACGCCTCCCAAACCCGCCGCTCCAGAGCGGACAAATGCTCCGGCGGCGTGCGGCCGGGGTTGCGGAACGCGAACTGCGTGGGGTATGCCGGGAGCCTCTCGAGTTCCGCGGTGGAGCGCAGCAGGTCGAGGACCTGCGGAAAGCGATGCGCCAGCAAGCTCAGCGGCATGGCCTTGCGCGGCCCGACCCTAAGCCGATGCTGACGGTCAAAATAGACTTCGCTGTCGCCGCCGAGACCGCTGGTGCGCACGTCCACCGCCTCGACCATCGTCCGCCACGCGCCGACCAGAGCGCCCTCGCCGCTGATGATCGGCCGGCCACCCGACACGACCGCGATGTCGGTGGTCGTGCCACCCATGTCCGAGACGATGAAATCCGCCAGGCCGGTCAGGAATCCCGCGCCGACGACGCTGGCGGCCGGACCCGACAGAATGGTTTCAACGGGATATTCGAGCGCAATATCCGCCTTCATCAACGAACCGTCGCCCTTGACGATCATCAGAGGAGCATCGATCGATTCCGCCGCCAGCACCTGCGACAGTGCTTCGATCAAATGGCGGATCTGCGGTGTGAGCCGCGCGTTGAGCGCAGCCGTCAGCGCGCGGCGCGGCGCATCGAGCTTGGAGCTCAATTCATGCGCGCAAGTGACGGGCTTCGGCGAGAGTGCGCGGATTATTTTTCGTGCGCGCAATTCGTGGGCGGGATTGCGCACCGAGAAATTCGCGGCGACGGCGAATGCCTCGACTCGGGTCTCGTGCTCGCGAACCGCCCGCGTGACCGCCGCCTCGTCGAGCGGCGCCGATTCATCGCCCGTCGCGGTGTGCCCGCCGTGGATTCGGGCCACCAGGCCGCCGCCGCCATGGCGCAGCAGTCCGGAGCGTTCGACCATGGCATCGTCGAAGCCGATCAGCAGCGTGCACACGGGGCTGAATCGGTTCTCGACCACCGCATTGGTGGCAAGAGTTGTCGACACCGATATCAGACTGACGCCGCCGCGGCTCACCCCGACGGGAAGCAGATCGAGCACACTGCGGATGGCTTCGCCGATGCCCAGCGCAAGATTCCAGGGGGTCGTCAGCGCCTTGGCGCTGGCGATGATGCGGCGGCCGTCGGCCAGCAGCACCGCATCGGTAAAGGTGCCGCCGGTGTCGAGACCGAGCCAAAGATCCTCCGCTGCATGTGTCGCGCTCATCACCGTCCCTCAAGTCGCCGGCCTGCCCTGCTCGCGCCGCGTACCATACCGGATTCCCGGGGCAGCCGCCCCCGCCCCCTTTCCTTGTGCTGTTCACATGGTTAAGCTCCCGGGGGCGGGCATCCTTGCTGGAGAGGCATATGCAGAGAGCTGTGCGCAAGTATCTCAAGGCCCTTGAAGCGAGCGACGTCGACAAGGCGGCGGCGCTGTTTACCGCCGATGGCTGGGTGCAATCGCCCTTCTTGGGGCGGCTGCCGGTGAAGGCCTACATTGCAAAGGTCGCTGCCGCGTCCAGTTCCTCCGAACTCACCGTCCACGATGTTCTGGTCAGTGCCGAAGGGCACATGCGCGCCGTCGCCTACTATCTTTATGACTGGCAGCTGAAGGACGGCTCGAAAGTCGCGTTCGAATGCGCCGACGTATTCAATTTCGATCCCGACAGCGGGAAAATTGCATCCGTCGTATTGGTTTACGACACGCATCTGGTGCGCGATGTCGTCGAGAACAAGTATCCCTAAAAGCCGACGATCGGGAATGGCTTCTCAGGTGGGTTCGGCGCGCGCGCCGCGCCGGCTGGTGCGCCTGCCGGTAGCCCCGGGGGCGGCGCCGGCCTGACGGCTGAGATCGCCGCGCAGTTGCGCGGTCGCACCCGTGGAGATGGCGCCGAGCCGCGCCTCGATGGAGGCCAGGTCCGGCTTCGACCCTCGTACATGGCTTTCGAGCGCCTGCCGCATGATGCGCAAATGCTCGGGCGTGGTGCCGCAGCAGCCGCCGATGATGCGCGCACCAGCATCCACGGATAGGCAGGCGTACCTGGCCATGAGCTCCGGCGTGCCGTTGAAGCGAATTTCGCCGTCGATGAATTGCGGTATGCCGCAGTTCGCCTTGGCGACGAGCACGGCGCCGGGCGCCGAGGCGGTGGCGAGATTCACGATGCAGGCAACGAGTTCCGACGGACCGGTACCGCAATTGCTGCCGCAGGCCGCAAGATCGTGCTTGCGATGCAGACCGGCAAGCTCCGCCGGGGTGATGCCCATCATGGTCCTGCCGTTGGTGTCGAAGCTCAAGGTGGCCACGATCGGCAATCCGGTGGCGCGCGCACCGGCGACGGCGGCTTCGGTTTCTTCGACCGAGGACATCGTTTCGATCCACAAAATGTCCACACCGCCCCGCGCCAGGGCTGCAGCCTGCTCGGCGAAGGCATCGCGGGCCTCATCCAAGCTCAAGGGTCCGAGGGGTTCGAGAATTTCCCCGGTGGGCCCCATGCTTCCGGCGACCAGGACGATGCGCCCGGCAGCATCGGCTTCGCTACGCGAGATGCGCGCCGCCTTTTCGTTCAACCACGGCACCGTCTGTTCTGCCTTGTGCAGTTTCAGACGGTGCCGTGTGCCGCCGAAGGTGTTGGTGAGAATGATGTCGGCGCCCGCCTGGACAAAGGCGCGCTGCAATTGCGCCACCCGATCAGGATGGTCGGCATTCCAAAACTCGGGCGCATCTCCCGACTGCAGGCCGCGCTCGAACAAGTTGCTGCCCATCGCGCCGTCGGCCAGCAGCCATGGGCGCTCGGCGAGCAGAGGTGTCAGTCGATCTGTCATGGCAGAAACTCTAGCATGGGGAGCCGCCTCGACAAGCGTCGATCATCCAATACTCTTTTTATATATGATTTGTATCTTATTGAATACATAACAGTTTATCTCACCGCGTGGTCTGCGCTGCTAATCGCTGTTGCTGACGAATGCCACACGGGTGCTGTCGGGCGACCATGACGGAGTATTGATGGTCCCCTGGCCGCCGTAGACATAGGCGATGACTCTGGCCGGCTCGCCCGCCGCGGGCATCGCTCGGATATAGACCTGCCGGTAGAAAGGATGTTCCTGAGGCGCGACGTCCGGCGGGAACGACAGATACACGATCTGGCGCCCATCAGGCGAAATATGCGCGAACCAATCATTGGTGTCGCTATGCGTCACCCGCTCCTGCTCGCTGCCGTCCGGCCGCATGCGCCACAATTGCATCAGGCCGGATGCGGTCGAGTTGAAGTAGATGTACCGGCCGTCCGGCGTGTACTCGGGACCGTCTTCCAAGCTGGGCGCGTCCGTGAGCCGTATTTCTGCGCCGCCGCCGCTCGGTATGGCGTAGATGTCGAAATTGCCGTTGCGGCCGCCGGTGTAGACCAAGAACTTTCCGTCAGGCGACCAGCTATGCAGGTACGACGGACCCGCGGCAGTGATCTTCGTGGGCGTGCCGCCCGTCGCCGGCAGCGTGTACACCAGGGATAGATTGTTGTCGCTTTGATCGCTGATGCCGAGCATCTTGCCGTCGAAGGACAGGACATGATCGTTGTTGTTGTTCGTCGCGAAACCGGTCTTGATCTCCAGCGGCCGATGGGTCGAGAGGTCAAGACGGTACAAACGGCCCTTGCTGTTGTAAATCAGCGCCCGGCCGTCGCGGGTCCAATTGGGCGCCTGCAGGGACTCCGGTGAATGATAAATCAGCTGCCGGTGGCCGCTCGCCACCTCGAGAATCTCGATATTGCTGCCGATGTAATCATGGTACGGCACGAAATCCGGCCGCGCGGGCACCGTAATCCGCACATCGCTGAAGACCGCCCGTTCGGTCAGATCCGCCTCATGCGCGCAGACGAACAGGCCAACATACACGCCGCTTCCCAACTCGATTTCAACCGGTTTCTCCGTCGTCAAAGGCTCGCCGAAGCGGGCCACCGACATGGTGTAGGTGTTGCCGCGCCGCTCCAGCTGCACGACGTCCGCGCCCTGGATGGCGGATGTTTGCTCCATCGTTGCGGCGCCGGCGGCCGGCCGATACTGAAGATCCGTCAAGCCGTTGCCATGCGTGACCGCCACCACATGCGGGGAGTTGCCATCGAGGCTGGAGCGCACGGTCCAACCGATCTTGCGGTGCGGCTGCGCCGCGGTTCCGAGCAAATGCATCCGGGCGGTGAGAATGAAGTCGCCCGTCATGCGCTTCCAGAGATAGTGGAACTCGTCCTGGTCGGCCCACATGTTGGCGCCCGAACCCGACAGAACGTACTCCTGGGTGCGCGGATCATAGCGCGCGGTTCCCGCATGCTTGACGGCGCCGACGTCCGACTGATTCTCAAAAACTCCCAGCGAACCGGACCACGAAGGAGCCGCGATTGAGCACCACCCGGCAATCGCCGGCAGCAGGAAAATCGGACTAATGCGCTTCGGCATCGGGGATCGCGCTGTACACGGCGTCGCGAAATGCCTTGTGCAGAGGCACCTTGCCGAACGGGCGGTACTGCGTGAACAGCACGGCGGTGATTTTGTTTTTCGGGTCTACCCAGAACAGCGTATCGGCCGCCCCATCCCAGAAGAATTCCCCGACCGCGCCGGAGGCCTCTTTGGCATCGGCCGGGGGCCGGATGCGCACGGCGACATCAATGCCGAATCCCACCTGCCCCTTGGTTGGCAGCCAGGATGTGTCGGTCACCTCGGCGGGCATCGCGTCGGTGGCCATCAGACGCACGGTCTCGGGCTTGAGAATGCGCTTGGCCCCGAGTTGACCGCCGTTTTGCAGCATTCGGGCAAAACGCATGTAGTCATCGAGCGTCGACACCAGGCCGAAGCTGCCCGGCTTCAGCGGCCAATCATGGCTGTTGAACTCGAACGCCTCGTCATCCGGTTCGCGCGATAGAGAGCCGTCCTCGTGCCAATCGTACACCGCGGCCAGGCGCGCTCGATCCTGAGCCTGCAGCACGTAACGCGTGTTCTTCATGCCGAGGGGCTTGAATATCTTCTGCTCCAAGTATTGGTCGAAGGGCATGCCCGAGAGACGTTCCACCAGGAGCGCCTGCACGTCGACCGACGGGCCATACAGCCAGCGCGATCCCGGTTGAAACAGCAGCGGCAGCGCGCCGAGTTTTTTCGCCTCTTGCGCCAGGGTATTGGATTTGCTGCCGGGATCGGCGGCGCGGAACATGTCGGCGAGCGGCGTTGGCGTGGGATCGTTATTGGAATAGAACCCGGCCGTATGGCGCGTGATGTCGCGAATCGTCACCGGCCGCCGCAAAGGCGCAGACAACGCTTCGCCGGCCGCGCCGACCCCTGAGTACACTCGCAGGTCCGCGAATTCAGGAAAATACTTGGCGAGCGGCTCGTCGAGCTGAAATTTGCCGGCCTCGTACAACGACATGAGTGCGACGCCGGTAATCGGCTTGGTCATCGAGAAAATCTGCACCAGCGTATCGCGGGTCATGGGTTTGCCGGCTTCGCGATCGGCTTGGCCGAAGGCGCCGAAGTAGGCTTCGTGGCCGCCCTCGTACACCAGGGCGGATACGCCGACCAGGGCCTTCGAGTCGACAAAGCCGCGCAATGACGCGTCGATCTTGGCTTTGTCGATACGGCTCGCGCCGAGCGCCGGCTGCAATCCAAGAACAACGGCGAGGATGGCGCTCGAGATCATTGCAGGTGTGTGCATTGGTTTCATTTCGCTACCCTACCGCGCCTTGAACTTTGTGGCCAGCCGCCACAGACTCTTGGACTCGCCAATGGGAGCCGCACATGACCACGCGTCGCAAATTCATGGTGCAGGCCGCAGCGTTCGGCGTCGCGCCCTTCATCAGCACCCGCGTAACCCGCGCACTGGCCGCCGCGTCCAGGCGCCCGTTGGGATTCGCGCTGTGCGGATTGGGCGGCCTTAGTACTTATCAACTCGCTCCGGCGTTGCAGGCTACGAAAAATTGCCGGTTGACGGGCATCATCACCGGCACGCCGGCGAAGGCCGCGAAATGGCAGGCCCACTATGGCCTTGCCGCCAAGAATATCTACGACTACGACTCCATGCACCGCATGGCGGACAATCCCGACATCGACGTGGTGTATGTCGTGACGCCGAATGCCTTGCACTTGGATCATGCCCTGGCGGCGGCCAAGGCCGGCAAACACGTACTGTGTGAAAAGCCGATGGAGATTTCCGTCGCTCGCTGCCGGCAAATGATCGACGCCGTGCGCGCCGCGGACCGCATGCTCGCCATCGGCTATCGCTGCCGGTTCGAGCCGCATCACCTGGAATGCATGCGCATTGCACGCGACCGGGACTTCGGCGCGCTCAAGCTGATCGATGCGCACTTCAGCAATTACACTCAAGGTTCGGTCTGGCGCTTGAAGCGCGCGTTGGCCGGCGGCGGCCCTTTGATGGACGTCGGCATTTATGCCCTGCAAGCCGCGCGCTATTTGACCGGTGAGGAACCCATGTGGATTTCGGCCACGACCACCCAGGGCGACCCGGTGCGGTTTGCGGAGGTTGAAGAGTCGGTGCTCTGGCAGATGAAGTTCCCCGGGGGCGCCGTCAGCCATTGCGGCAGCAGCTACGATTCCGCGGGCCTCGGCTACTTCCGCGCCATTGCCGAGCGCGGCTGGTTTGGGTTGGAACCGGCGTTCAACTACGACGGCATTCACGGCATGCGCAGCGATGGGAAGGCGATTAATTTCTCTCCGACCGACCAGTTCGCGGTGGAGATGGATGAATTCTCTCGATGCATCATGGAAAAAACGCCCACCCGGGTGCCGGGCGAAGAGGGCTTGCGGGATGTGAGCCTCATGATGACCATTTACGAATCGGCGCGCACCGGCAAACCGGTTGAGTTGGCGGTCAAGGGCTGAGATCCAGTTCGAAGGGGCCGGCGGGCAGGCCCGATTCATCATAAAGATTGCATACGGGGGCATCGCCCCAGCAGAAACGTACCCGTGTGGGCGCGTCCACGCCGACGGGGTCGAGCAGCACCTCATGATCCGGCCGCATCGCTGCCTT
>Ga0193726_1002567_pt1 | contig 12190 bp, 13 predicted proteins | sample H2c1metaG_FD_144928 | JGI IMG/M metagenome (GOLD analysis project Ga0193726, IMG submission 144928) | Soil microbial communities from a riparian zone of the East river system, Colorado, United States - H2c1 | ecosystem: Environmental > Terrestrial > Soil > Riparian zone | place: USA: East River... | reverse complement strand
GTAGAGCGCGGCGAGGGCGGCGAAGGACGGCGCCAACGCCACCGCGTTGGCCGCGAGGTAGCGGCGCGTGGGGACCGGCTGCTCGGCCATCCCCCACCTAGTCCTCCCCCGTCTTACGGGGGAGGTGCCCCGTCATACGGGGCGGAGGGGGAAGGCCGCACAGACGATTTCTGAAAACGTCATGATCTGAAATTGGCCAGCAGTTCGACTGAGGCTTTCCCCCTCCGGCCCTACGGGCCACCTCCCCCGTGAGACGGGGCAGGTAAGGGAAATCGTGGCCCGCGGTCATGTCTGCCGCGGCAGGAAGAGGCGAATGGCCACAAGCCCGTAGACGAAGCCGCCGATATGGGCGACCCAGGCGACCTGCTCGCCGGCCGCCCCCGGGGTGCCGCCGAAGATGCCGAAGAAGACGTTGAGGGCGATCCAGATGCCGGCGACCGGCAGCAGCGAGGTCAGGCTGCCGACATAGCGCATCAGCATCAGCACGCCGCCGAACACGCCGCTGATGGCGCCGGACGCGCCGATCACCGGATCGATCGAGCCGGGGAAGAACACGATATGGATGAAGCCCGCCACGATGCCGGCGGAGAGATAGAACAGGATGAAGCGACGCACGCCCAGCAGGCGTTCGACCGGCGCGCCGAAGGCGGCCAGCGTGATCATGTTGACGCCGAGATGCATCCAGCCGCCATGCAGGAACTGGTAGGTGATCGGCGCCAGAACCTGCGAGACGAGATCGTGGCCGCCGCCGGTGTAGTTGGCCGGTATCAGGCCGAACTGCAGGATGATGGCCGAATCGGCCTCGTCACTCAGCAGGCTGCGCAGCAGATGGACGGCGACATTGATGCCGATCAGCCACAGCACTGCCGGCGGCAGATTGATGGCCCGCTCGCCCGTGCCGCGTCCCGGCCCCGGGCGTTGGGCGTTGTCGAAAGGCATCCAGAACTCCGTTGAACTTTGCGTTCCTTGACTGGGCGCTATGCTGCCGAATGCTTAGCGCTTTAGGCGGCGCGAGCCCAGCCAAAGAAAGACGCCGCCCAGGATCAGCGTCGGCGAACCGCAGACGAAGGCAAGACCGGCATCCTCGCTGAACAAATTGCCGCCGGACACCGCCAGCATGCAGCCCAGGGTGAGCAGCAGGACGACCGCGCCCGACACGGCAAAAAACCAGCCGAGCCCCCGGTTCTTGGGGGGCTGCGACGCCGGCAAGGTCGGAGGCAGAGGCGGCGGTAGCGGTGGCGGCGGCGCGCCGGAAGGATCGCTCATCGGCGGGCTTCCGCACGGCGTGCCTCGGCCAGGCGCGCGTTGCCGGCGGCACCCGGACGATAGAAGGTGTTGTAGGTGTCGAACGGGATGATGCTGCCGTCGGGCGTCACGAAATGAACACACGAGCGCTTGACGTTGGCCAGGCAGAAATTGAAGCGGTCTAAAAACTCCACGATCGTGACGCGAAAGACGTTCTCGTAGCCCGAACCCTCGGGCATCGGCATTTCGGGCAGGCAGCACAAGAGCGAGCCCAGCCGCTCCGTCGTGTTGGTGTCGGCGGTCGACAGCGACAACAGATCGACGAAGCGCCGGCGGAGCTCGGGATATTTCTCGAACGAGATGGCGTTGGGCATGGCGGGCAAGAGTGCCTCGCGCGGCACCAGCGAGGTGAGCGGGATCACGCTCTCGCCGTTGCGCACGCCGTAGCCGATCGAGATCGACGCCGGATTGCAGGGCAGCGGGATCATGTCGCCGTCGGCGAACACGCCCGAATCCTCGACGATGCGGCGGCGGATCTCCGACAGCACGATGCGGTTCAGCTTGGGATCGAAGCCCTCGTTGCGGCCGGCATCCTGGACCGGCTGGAAGTTGACGCCGCGCACGCACTTGTAGGTGAGCGCGTGGCGCACGATCGCGCCGATCTCGCCGTCGTTGACGCCGCGCTTGACCGTGCAGACGAGGGTCGTCGAGATGCCGCGCGCCTCGAGATTGGCCAGCGCCTGGCGGCGGATGCGCGACAGCGCGGCGCCGCGGATGTTCTTCAGCGCCTCGTCGTTCAGCGAATCGAACTGCAGGTAGACTTCGAAGCCCGGTCTGAATTCGGCCAGCGCATCGACGAAGGCCGGGTCCTCGGCGATGCGGATGCCGTTGGTGTTCAGCATCACGTGCTTGATCGGCCGGCGCCGCGCGGCGGCGATGACCTCGAGGATCTGCGGATGAATGGTGGGCTCGCCACCCGAGATCTGCACCAGGTCGGGCTCGCCTTCGCTCAGCACCAGCGCATCGAACATGCGCTCGACCTCGGCCAGGCTGCGATGGGTGTTCCGCTTCGGCGAGGAATCGGCGAAGCACACCGGGCAGGCGAGGTTGCAGGCCTCGTTGATCTCCACGATCGCCAGGCAGGAATGCTGCTCGTGGTCGGGGCAGAGGCCGCAATCCCACGGGCAGCCGCGCTCGGTGCGGGTGTGCGGCTGAAGCGGCCGGTCGCCCGGCTTCAGGTATTCGAGAGTGCGCCGCCAGTAGACCGGGTCGTCCGACACCAGGGTCTTCATCACGCCGTGATCGGGACAGCGCTTGGAATAATAGATGCCGCCGTCCTCCTCGACGATCTTGGCCGGCACCAGGCCGAGGCAGGTCTCGCACAACGAGGTGGTCTGGCCGAGGAAGAGATAGGGCGCGGATTTACGCGCTATGCCATCGTACATCGCGGCCCCCGCTGCGGATCATGGCGGCAGCGTACAGGACCAGACCCAGGCAAACCACATGGAAGAGGTTGAACGGGCCGATCACGGTTGCATAAGGCTTGAAGAATTCCCACACGAAGCGCTGCAGCGCGTACCAGCCGACCGCGAGGTAAAAGCCGTTCCTGAGCCAGAAGGCGTCGCGCGCCCTGAAGCGCTGGATCAGCACGACGAACATCGCGGCCATGGCGAAGGATTCGTAGAGCTGCACCGGGTGGCGATGGATGCCGTCGCCGAAATCGACGCCCCACGGCACGGTCGTGGGCGTGCCGTAGGTGAAGTCGGCGAGGCCGGAGAAGAAGCAGCCCCAGCGGCCGACGGCCACCGTGGCGGCGAACGGCGCGGCGAAGACGATGCCGGTCGAGCCGCTCACGCCGGTGAAGCGCTTGAAGGCTTCGATGGACGCGATGGCGCCGGCGATGCCGCCCACCATGGAGAAGCCCAGCGCGTGCACGCCGGACAAGAGCGCATTGGCGGTGCCGAAGAACATGGCGCCGCACAGCGCGCCCGAGCCTGCCGCGACGGCATAGGCACCGGGATGCCGCACGCGGTTGGCGGGCAGCGCGTCGGCCGGCAGGAGATGGCGCGTCACGAGCCAGAACACCGTCATCGAGGCGAGCCAGGCCGCGACGTCGAAGACGGCGTGGATGTAGGGCAGGCCGAAGTAGGTCACTTACTTCCTCCCCAACGAAGTTGGGGAGGTGTCGCCGTCGGGCGGCTTGTAATCAAGCCGCTGAGGCGACGGAGGGGTCAGCCTCTTGCGTCGCGAATCCATGACCCCTCCGTCTGATGACGCTCTTACGCGGCCAGGTGATCCGCACGCAGCTCCATGTCGATGTGAACGGTGACGAACGGGCAACTTACGCCGCCATCGACGCGTTCCGCGAGCCCCAGGTCGATCAGGGTGCGGACGTCCTCGTGCACCCGTTTGACATCCCGACCGACACGACGAGCGAGCTCGCGTATCGCCATCGGCTTTCGTCCTTGAAGCGCCCGCACCAGGTCCCAACGCCGCTCGCTGAGATGGGAGAAGAATGCGGCCGGCGACTCGAAGCTCAATACCTCACCCTGATAGCGCCGTGCCTTTGCCTTGGCGCCAGCTCGGCGCAGCGCTGCCTTCCAATCCGCCTCCAGCCGGATCGTCAAAGTGCGTTCTTTCATCGATGCCTCCTTGCGGTATCAACCGCCGCAATGAAATCCTCGATCAGTCGATCGATCGTCGTAAAGACGTAAGGTCGCTCGCGTCCACGCACGTGCTGGTGGTCGCCTTTGCCTCGCTCATTGTCGAAGCCGACAACGCGCTCGCCACGCACAATGTAGACCGCACGATATTTGTAATCGTGCGTGCCCGGCGGAAGCGGTTTCGGCAAGCGCCACACCACCAACTCGATCACGTCGCCTTCAGGCGTCACATCCTTGAAACGCGTGATCAGCGTTGGCTGCATTGTTGGCAACTATGCCAACAATGCAGGCCCGTTGTCAAATACGCCAACAGGCCGGGATTTGTTCAGCCAGCACTGGTTTAGGCCTACTTCTTCGGGCCGCCCTGGCCCAGAGCGCGCAGGCGCAGCCGGAGGGCGTTCAGTTTGATGAAGCCTTCGGCGTCGCGCTGGTTGTAGGCACCCTGGTCTTCCTCGAAGGTGACGTGCTGCATGGAGTAGAGCGACTTGGGCGACTTGCGGCCGACCACCGTGGTGTTGCCCTTGTAGAGCTTCAGCCGCACCGTGCCGCTCACGTTCTCCTGGCTGCGGTCGATGAGCGCCTGCAGCATCTCGCGCTCGGGCGAGAACCAGAAGCCGAAATAGATCAGCTCGGCGTATTTCGGCATCAGCTCGTCCTTGAGATGGCCGGCGCCGCGGTCGAGCGTGATCGATTCGATGCCGCGATGGGCGGCGTGCAGGATCGTGCCGCCCGGCGTCTCGTAGATGCCGCGACTCTTCATGCCGACGAAACGATTCTCGACCATGTCGAGGCGGCCGATGCCATTGGCCTTGCCGAGCTCGTTCAACTTCGTGAGCAGGGTCGCGGGCGACATCTTCACGCCGTCGATGGCCGTGGCGTCGCCTTTCTCGAAATCGACGGTGATGTAGGTCGCCTTGTCGGGCGCGGCCTCGGGCGAGATGGTGCGCTGATAGACGCTCTCGTCGGCCTCCTCCCAGGGATCCTCCAGGATCTTGCCCTCGCTCGAGGAGTGCAGGAGGTTGGCGTCGACCGAGAACGGCGCCTCGCCGCGCTTGTCCTTGGCGATCGGGATCTGGTGCTTCTCGGCATACTCCAGAAGCTTGGTGCGCGAGGTGAGCTCCCATTCGCGCCACGGCGCGATCACCTTGATGTCGGGCTTCAGCGCGTAGTAGCTGAGCTCGTAGCGGACCTGGTCGTTGCCCTTGCCGGTGGACCCGTGAGATACCGCGTCGGCGCCGAGCTCGCGGGCGATTTCGATCTGACGCTTGGCGATCAGCGGCCGGGCGATCGAGGTGCCGAGCAGGTACTGGCCTTCGTAGAGCGCATTGGCGCGGAACATCGGGAAGACGAAGTCCTTGACGAACTCCTCGCGCACGTCGTCGATGAAAATATTCTCGGGCTTGATGCCCAGCATCTCGGCCTTCTTGCGGGCGGGGCCCAATTCCTCTCCCTGGCCAAGATCGGCGGTGAAGGTCACGACCTCGCAGCCATAGGCCGTTTGCAGCCACTTCAGGATGACGGAGGTGTCGAGCCCGCCGGAATAGGCCAGGACGACCTTCTTGATGTCGCCCTTCTTGTAGGGTCCGGTATAAGTAATGCTCATGGCTGACGGCTTTCGTGACGGTTCGGTAAAGGCGCGCGAATATAGCGGCCGACCCCGGCCGGGCAAGCTGCCGCAAAGCTGCTATAATGAATTCTCAAGTACGTAAGACATGGTTTCCACCTTAGATCGTCTCACCTATGCCGCGCGCCAGACCGCGCGGGTCGCCTGGTATGCCGGCCACTACGCGGCGGGCCGGCGTCTCCTGAAGCCCATGCCCAAGCCCGACTTCCCGATCGGGCCGACGCCGTCGCGCGCGGAGATGACGGCCGACATGCGCGCGCTGTTCGAGCGCGAATGGCAGGACATCGCCGCCGGGCTGTTTCCCGCACCCCGCGCGCGCGGACCGGAGCCGGCCGAATTTTTACGCCGCAGCCTGCTCTATTTTCGCGACCTGCCGCAGGTCGATGCGCGGCGCCACGGCGCGCTCAATGGCGAGCTGCCGCCCGGCCAGCAGGGCGACGGCCTGCCCGCTTACTATCGACAGAACTTCCACTTCCAAAGCGACGGCTGGCTCAGCGACCACTCCGCCGCGATCTACGACACGCAGGTCGAGGTGCTGTTCACCGGCGCCGCCGACGTCATGCGCCGCCGCGCCTTCCGGCCGCTCGCCCAGTGGATGGCCGGGCGCAACCAGCGCCGCTTGAGCGGCCTCGATGTCGGCTGCGGCACCGGCCGGCTGCTCGCCTTCCTGCACGATGCCTGGCCGGGCCTCCGCCTCACCGGCCTCGATCTCAGTGCGCCCTATCTTTCGGAAGCGCGCCGCCTGATCGGCCGTACCGCGCGGGTGAAGCTGATCGAAGGCGCGGCGGAGAAGCTGCCATTCGAGGACGGGACCCTCGACTTCGTCGTCTCCTCGTTCCTGATGCACGAGCTCCCGCCAACGGCGCGCACCGAGGTCCTGGCCGAAATGGCCCGCGTCGTGAAACCCGGCGGCCTGGTGGTGATCGTCGATTCGATCCAGAAGGGCGACCAGCCTCAGTGGGACGGTCTGATCGATCTCTTCCCGCACTACTTCCACGAGCCCTACTACGCGCAATACGCCAATGGCAGCCTCGAAGCCTGGGGGGAAGCGGCTGGGCTCAAGCCCATTGCCAGCGAACGCGCCTTCCTGTCGAAGGTGGCGGCGTTTACGCCGTCATCCTGAGCGCAGCGAAGGATCTCATGCCGGTTGCAGGCGGCGATGAGGTCCTTCGCTGCGCTCAGGACGACAGAAACTCTAAAGCAGGACCTTCTCGCGCCGGCCGCGTTGGCTCGCGCTCTTGAGCTGGCCGCAGGCGGCGAAGATGTCGCGGCCGCGCGGCGTGCGGATGGGCGCGCTCAAGCCGCCGTCATTCACGATCTCGGCGAAGCGGTGCATGCGGTTGTTGGAGCTGCACTCGTAGGGCGCGCCGGGCCAGGGGTTGAACGGGATCAGGTTCACCTTGGCGTGCAGCGGCGCGAGCAGGCGCACCAGCTCGCGCGCGTCGGCGTCGCTGTCGTTGATGCCCTTCAGCATGGCGTACTCGAAGGTGATGCGCCGGCTGTTGCGCGCGCCGGGATAGTCGGCGCAGGCCTTCAGGAGCTCGGCGATCGGCCATTTACGGTTGATCGGCACCAGCGTGTCGCGCACCGCGTCGCTCACGGCATGCAGCGAGACGGCGAGGTTGACGTCGAGCACCTCGCCCACCTTGGGGATCATCGGCACGACGCCCGAGGTAGAGAGCGTGATGCGTCGGCGGCTGAGCGCGATGCCTTGCTCGTCCATGACGATCCTGAGCGCGGTCGCCACATTGTCGAAATTGTAGAGCGGCTCGCCCATGCCCATCATGACGATGTTGCTCAGCATGCGCGTGGTCTCGGTGGGCGTCGGCCATTCGTTGTAGCTGTCGCGCGCCACCATGAACTGGCCGACGATCTCGGCCGGCGCGAGGTTGCGCACCAGCGCCTGGGTGCCGGTATGGCAGAAGCTGCAGGTGAGCGTGCAGCCGACTTGGCTCGAGACGCAGACCGAGCCGCGATCCTCCTCCGGGATGTTGACCGTCTCGGCCTCGTTGCCGTCGGGGAAGCGCAACAGCCATTTGCGCGTGCCGTCGGTCGAGCGCTGCTCGGTCACGATCTCCGGCCGCTCGACCACGAACAGCTCGGCCAGGCGATCGCGCGTCTTCTTGGCGATGTTGGTCATGCGGCCGAAGTCGGTGACGCCGTGCCAGTAGATCCACTGCCAGACCTGGCGGGCGCGGAACGGTTCCAGGCCGGCTTCGACGAGGGTGGTCTTCAGGTCGTCGCGCGACAGGCCGACCAGATTGCGGCGCGTGTCGTTGCGGCCGCGAAACGGCTCGACGATCTGCAGCGGCTCGGTGGGCAGGAGGGCCATGGTGCGGCACCACATAAGTCATGCTCCTCTCCCCCGCTAGGGGGAGAGGCTGGGTGAGGGGGTTACACCCGTCACGGCCCCCTCACCTAACCTCTCCCCCTAGCGGGGGAGAGGAATATGAAAAGAGAGAGGAAAACGAGCAGCCTATTGTTTCGACTGGGCTTTTTGCCGGATCCGCTGGCGGCGCTTGTACATCGGCTCGCCGAAGACCGGCAGCTCGACGGGCTCGGTCGGCGCGCCCTCGGCCACCGGACGTGGCGCGTGGCGGCCGAGGCTCAACAGCCGGTCGTACATGATGAGGGCGCCGGCGACGCCAAGATTGACCGAGAAACGGGTGGGGATCTTCACGACGTAATCGCACAGTGACTGCACATCGCGCGACAGGCCTTCGCGCTCGGCGCCCAGGATGTAGGCCGCCTGGCGCGGATGGCGGAAGCTCGGCAGCTCGATGGCCGCGTCGGTGATCTCGACGCCGACCAGCCGGCAGCCCTGCGGCAGGCGGAAGGCTTCGAGATCGGCGAAATTGTAGGTCGGGACCGAGCGCGGGGTGTCGGAAGTGTCGCTTAGGAATCCCTCCCGGCTGTTGTACTGGGCCTTGAGCGTGAACACGAAGGCGGCGCCGAAGGCATGGGCGGTACGGAACAAGGTGCCAACGTTGATGGCCTTGCTGACGCCTTCCACACCGACGCCGAAATAACCTTTCATGGCCCTTCGATTTGTTGCACTAATCCCCCGGGTAGCCCCCTGCCCGCCGTGAAACAAGGCCAGAATGACCGTTTCTTCGTCGTTGGATCACGTTCGCGCCCAGTACGAGGCGCTGCCCTATCCGCCGCGCGACCCGCGCGACGAAGCCATCCGGCTGGTCACCGGCACGCCAAGCCACGTCCTCGAGGTCAACCACTACCTCTTCTCCGGCCGGCTGAATTTCGTGCGGCCCTTCCGCGCCCTGGTGGCGGGCGGCGGCACAGGCGATGCCTGCATCATGCTGGCCCAGCAGCTGGTCGACCGGCGCTGCCCGGGCGAGGTGGTCTATCTCGACCTCTCCACCGCCTCGCGCCAGATCTGCGAGGCCCGCGCCAAGGCGCGCGGGCTGCGCAACATCCAGTTCCTGACCGGCTCGCTGCTCGATCTGCCGTCGATGCCGATCGGCGAGTTCGACTACATCGACTGCACCGGCGTGCTGCATCACCTGCCCGATCCGGCCGCCGGCATGCGCGCACTGGCGAGCGTCCTGGAACCCGACGGCGGCATGGGCGTGATGCTGTACGGCGAATATGGCCGGAGCGGCGTCTATCCCTTGCAGGAGTTGCTGCGCACCCTGGCGCCGCCCTCGATGGCGCTGGAAGACCGGCTGGCGATGTCCAAGCGGCTGATCCGCTTCCTGCCGACCACCAACCTGTTCCGCCGCAATCCCTACCTCAACGACCACGTCACCGGCGGCGATGCCGGTCTCTACGACCTGCTGCTGCACAGCTGCGACCGCGCCTTCACCGTGCCCGAGATCGGCAAGATGGCGATGGAGTCCGGCCTGCGTGTCGTGGCCTTCCTCGAGCCAGTGCGCTACGAGCCCGCCACTTACATGAGCGATCCGATCATCGCGCGCCAGGCGAGCTCGCTGCCGCTGCTCGAGCGCGCGGCCTTCGCCGAGCGGCTGGCCGGCAATCTCCGCACCCATATCTTCTACGCCACGCGCGCGGGCTTCGACACGGTGGCGCGGCCCGAAGACACCTCGGCCATTCCGGTGCTGCGCGAGATGGATGCGCAGAAGCTCGCCGCCGGCCTGCAGCCCGGCGCGCCGCTGGTCGCCAATCTCGACGGCTTCCCGTGGCGCGCCCAGCTGCCGGCGCTGGCGCCGCGCATCATCGGGCAGATCGACGGCCGCAAGACGGTGGCGGAGATCTACACCTCGCTCGGAGCCCAGGGCGGCCTGCCGCAGTGGGAGGATTTTTACGCCCAGTTCGAGGATCTCTACGTCAAGCTGAACGGCGTCAATCACCTGCTGCTGCGCTTCAGGACGACCTGAGCCCCTAATTCATGAGGCGGCGCGCCATCAGCTTGCGCTCCGGCTCGGTCCGGGCAAGCGCCATCGCCTTCTCGAAATGTTTGCGCGCCTCGTCGACGCGGCCGAGCTCCGACAGGAACACGCCGCGCGCCGCTTCGCCATAAGGACTGCCGTCGCTTGCCGGCAGGGCGGCAAGACCCGCCGCCGCTCCCGTGGCGCGTCCGATCGCAACGGCGCGGGCCAGGCCGACCACCGGAGAAGGATCGCGATCGAGCAATTGATCGTAAATCGACGCAATGCGCGGCCAATCGGTCTTGGCCGCGCTGGCGGCCGTGGCATGCAGCGAAGCGATCTCGGCGCGCAGATGCCACACCGTCAGTTCGGTGCCACGCGCCGAGCGCTCGAGATGGGCGAGGCCGAGCGCGATCAGTCCGCCATCCCATTCGGCGCGCGGCTGGTCCTCGAGCAATTGCGCCACGCCGTCGGGACCGACGCGAGTCGGCAGGCGCGCCGCGGTGAGCGCCAGCAGGGCCGCGAGCGCGTCGCTCGCCGGTCCCGCCGTTACCGGATGCTGCGCGAGCGCGCGCGCCAGCCGCACGGCCTCGACGCAGAATTCCGGCTGAACCAGGGCCTCGCCCGACGACGCCGAGTAGCCCTCGTTGAACATCAGGTAGAGGGCCGTGCGCACCGATTCGGCGCGCTCCGCCAGAGCCTCCGGCGGCGGCGCCTCGATCGCGACGCGGGCGCTTTCCAATTGACGACGCGCACGCACCAGGCGCTGGGCGATGGCCGTGGGCTCGCTCAGCAGGCCCGAGGCGATCTGTACCACGGTGAGGCCGCACACTGTCTTCAGCGCAAAGGTGACCCGCACGTCCGGCGACAGCACCGGGTGGCAAACGGCGAAGAGCAACGCCAGCTCGTCGTCGCTCAGCTCGCGATCGAAGTGCCCTTCCCGCTCGGCAGCGCGTGGCTCGAACGGCAACAGCTCGTCGGCCAGCGCCAGCCCGCGCGCTTCGTGGCGCAACAGATCCATCGCGCAGTTCCTGGCGACCACGGCCAGCCAGGCTTCGGGCCTGGCCGGCACGCCCTTGAACGGCCACGACGACAGTGCCTGCAGGAGCGCATGCTGGACGGCGTCCTCGGCGACGGCGATGCGGCCGGCGCCCAGCCGCCGCGCCAGCGCGGCGACCAGGCGGCTCGCCGAATCGCGGGCGAGCGAATCGACGAGCTTCTGGACCGGAACGCTCAGCTCGCGGCTGCCCTTGCCTGCGCCATGTCGTCGATCGGCCGGATCTCAACCCAGTTGGTGGCGGCGAGGGTGAGGTGCGGGCAATCCCGGGCGATCGTCTCGGCTTCGGCGGCGTCCTTGGCCTCGATCACGAAGTAGCCGCCGATCACATCCTTGGCCTCGGCATAGGGGCCGTCGCTCGCCATCGGCTTGCCGTCCTTGACCTTGATGTGGCGCACGCCGCCGGCCGCGAGCTTCTCGCCGCCGGCCAGCTTGCCCTTCTGACGCAGGCCGTCGGCCCAGGTCATGTAGCGCTTGGTCATTTCCATCATCTTTTCGCGCGGCAGGTCCATGTTGTAGTTGGGAGCCTGGTGCAGCAGCAGCATATATTGTGTCATGTCGATCTCCTCAGGTGATGACGGTCTTGTCCGTCACCTCATCGACGTTCGAGCCTTCCACGAATCGACATTCAACACTCAAATCATTTCAGGCTCCTCTCCCCCTTGGGGGTAGGGCTATCGCATATGGTTATTTCCGTCGTCTCGACCGGAGCGCCAAGCGCGGAGTGGAGAGACCTTCTCTCCACAATAAGCAGCTTATCGTTGAGAGAAGGTCTCTCCACTCGGGCCTTCGGCCCTCGGTCGAGACGACGGAAATAAGCATATGCGATAGCCCTGCCCTTGGGGGAGAGGTTGGGTGAGGGGGTGATGCAGGAGGCGATCTTCGTGTTGCACCCCCTCACCTAGCCTCTCCCCCAAGGGGGAGAGGAACATGAACGAGATCACGCTGTTTTCTTCAGCGCCTCGGGATTGATGAGGTTGATCGGCTTGCCGTCAAGCCAGGCTTCGATGTCCTCGATCGTGCCGCCATAGAAATGGCGGTAGCTCTCCTCGACGACGTAGCCGAGATGCGGCACGAGGGTGACATTATCGAGCTGGGTGAGCGGATGGCCCTTGGGCAAGGGCTCCTTGTCGTACACATCGAGGCCGGCATGGGCGATGGTGCCAGCCTTGAGAGCCGCGATCAGAGCGGCCTCGTCGACGATCGGCCCGCGCGAGGTGTTCACCAGGATCGCGCTCTTCTTCATCTTGGCGAG
>Ga0193726_1002566_pt1 | contig 12192 bp, 8 predicted proteins | sample H2c1metaG_FD_144928 | JGI IMG/M metagenome (GOLD analysis project Ga0193726, IMG submission 144928) | Soil microbial communities from a riparian zone of the East river system, Colorado, United States - H2c1 | ecosystem: Environmental > Terrestrial > Soil > Riparian zone | place: USA: East River... | reverse complement strand
TTCGGTAAGGGCCGTGGGGCCGGCGATGGACCCGCCGCGGCGGATAGGCTGTGGGGTGATGGCTTACTTTGATCACGCCGCGACGACGCCGATGCTCGACGAGGCGCTCGAGGCTTACGTTGCCGCGGCACGCGAGGTGGGCAACGCCTCATCCCTGCATGCGCCGGGGCGCCTCGCGCGGCGCCGGGTCGAGGAGTCGCGTGAATCCATCGCCGCCGCCCTCGGCGCCCGTCCGTCCGAGGTGATCTTCACCAGTGGCGGTACGGAAGCCGACAACCTTGCGGTGAAGGGCATCTTCTGGGCCCAGCGCGATGCGCACACCGGCCGCAACCGGATCGTGGCGAGCAGCATCGAACACCACGCCGTGCTGGACTCGGTCGAATGGCTCGCGCGGCACGAGGGCGCGCAGGTCAGTTGGTTGCCGGTCGACGGCGTCGGGCGCGTGCAGCCCGATGCGCTGCGCGACGCGCTCGGCGACGCCGGAGATGTCGCGCTCGTCACCACGATGTGGGCCAACAACGAGATCGGTACCGTTCAGCCGGTGCCCGCCCTGGCCACCGTCGCCGCCGAGGCGGGCGTGTTGCTGCACACCGACGCCATCCAGGCGGTCGGTCAGGTGCCGGTGGACTTCGCCGCGTCCGGGGTGGCCGCGATGTCGGTGACCGGGCACAAGCTCGGTGGCCCGGTCGGCGTCGGCGCGTTGCTGCTTGGCCGCGACGTCGCCTGCACCCCGCTGCTGCACGGCGGCGGACAGGAGCGCGACGTCCGATCGGGCACGCTCGATGTCGCTGGGATCGTCGCGTGCGCCGCTGCCGTCGAGTCGAGCGTGAAGCGTCAGCAGGAATATGCGGCGACGGTGTCGTCGCTCCGCGACCAACTCGTGGCGCGAGTCCGCGCGGCGGTCCCAGATGCGCTGTTCAACGGCGACAGGATCGACCGCCTGCCGGGCAATGCCCACTTCTCGTTCCCGGGCTGCGCCGGCGACGCCCTCCTGTTGCTTCTCGACGCGGCCGGGATCGCGTGCTCGACCGGTTCGGCCTGCTCGGCCGGCGTCGCCCAGCCGTCGCACGTCCTGCTCGCGATGGGTGCCGACGATGATCGGGCCCGCTCCTCGCTGCGGTTCACGCTCGGCCACACGTCGACCGCGGCCGACATCGACGAACTGCTCGCGGTGCTGCCCGGCGCGGTCGAGCGGGCCCGCCGGGCGAACCGGCCGTCGTCGACACGCTGAGCCGAGCCACGTCGACCAGCCCCGTCGACCAGCCACGTCGACCAGCCCGGTCGGCGCCCGCAAGAACCGACACCGGCGTAAAGGTCGCCACGGTCGCCACGGTCGCTGCGGTCGCCACGGTCGCTGCGGTCGCCACGGTCGCTGCGGTCGCTGCGGTCGCTGCGCGCGGCAGCCGGCGCGGTCCAGCGGCTACGCTTGGCGACATGCGTGTACTGGCGGCAATGAGCGGTGGAGTCGACTCCGCCGTCGCCGCTGCCCGCGCGGCCGCGGCCGGCCATGACGTCACCGGCGTCCACTTGGCGCTGTCGCGTAACCCGCAGACCTATCGGTCCGGGGCCCGCGGCTGTTGCACGCTCGAAGACGCCCGCGACGCCCGGCGGGCGGCCGACGTCATCGGCATCCCGTTTTACGTCTGGGACATGGCCGAGCAATTCCACGCCAACGTCGTGGACGACTTCGTGGCCGAGTACGCGGCCGGGCGTACCCCGAATCCGTGCCTGCGCTGCAACGAGAAGATCAAGTTCGCCGCGGTGCTGGATCGCGCCGTCGCCCTGGGTTTTGACGCCGTGGTGACCGGGCACCATGCCCGACTCGGTGCGGACGGCCTGTTGCGGCGCAGCGTCGACCTCGCGAAGGACCAGTCGTACGTGCTGGCGGTGCTGACCCGAGGCCAGCTCGACCGGTCGATCTTCCCGCTCGGTGACTCGACCAAGGCGCAGGTCAGGGCCGAAGCCGCAACGCGTGGCCTGGCCGTCGCGGACAAGCCGGACTCGCATGACATCTGCTTCATCGCCGACGGGGACACGCAGGCGTTCCTCGATCGACGGCTCGGTGAGACGCCGGGCAATATCGTCGACGGCGCGACCGGAGCTGTGCTCGGTCACCACGCCGGTGCGCACGGCTACACGATCGGGCAGCGCAAGGGTCTGCGACTTGACCGCCCCGCGGCGGACGGTCGGCCGCGTTATGTGCTGTCGATCACGCCGGTGACCAATACCGTCACGGTCGGTCCGGTCGAAGCGCTCGACGTCACCGTGATCACGGCCGAACGGCCGGTGTGGACGGGCATACGCCCGCCGGACGGATCGGTGCGCGCCGAGGTGCAGATGCGTGCCCACGGCGACACAACCTCCGCAGAGGTCACGGTCGCGCCGGACGGAACGCTGGTGACGACCTTGGATTCACCGGTACGGGGAATCGCCCCCGGCCAAGCCATCGTGGCCTATCGAAGCGACCCGGACGGCGATGTCGTGCTCGGGTCGGCCACGATCGCCCGGGCGGATCACCCGGCCGCGGTCGCGCCGTGACCGAGCGATTTGCGTGGTCGCCGGGGTCTGCGACCGGAATCGGCTCGCTGCCCGGGACGGACATCGCGGAGGCGGTCAAGACCGTGCTCGGCGAGCTGCCGGATCTGCCGTACCTGCCCGAACTTCCGGCCCGCGGCCCAGGCGCCGACATGATCGGCCGGGGCGCCGGACTGCTCGTCGAGATGCCGGTCGAGCTCTACGCCTCCCGGTGGCGGATCGCGTCACACGCCGGCCGGGACTTGCGGCGCACCCGTGATCTGTGGGACCGCGACCTCGATGCGCTGACCGAGGCGGCCGCCGGCCTCGACGGTCCCGTCAAGGTGCAGGTCGCTGGTCCGTGGACGCTCGCCGCGTCGATCGACCTGCCGATCGGCGGTCGACTGTTGCGCGATCCGGGCGCCGTCCGGGATCTGACCGCCTCGCTGGCCGAAGGCCTCGCCGTACACGTCGCCGACGTACGCGCCCGGTTGCCGTACGCCCGCGTGATCGTGCAGATCGACGAGCCGTCCCTGCCGGCGGTGCTGGCCGGTCACGTACCCACCGAAAGTGGTTACGGGACGCTGCGTGCGGTCGACGCGAGCCTGGCGCGGTCGGCGCTGACCGATGTCGTGACGGCCGGCGGTGCCCCCGCGGTGCTGCACTGCTGCGCGGCCGACGCGCCGCTCGGCCTGTTCCGCGACGCCGGCGCCGTTGCTCTGGCCATCGACCTTGATCTGATCGACGTACGACGAGCCGGGGCACTGGACGCGCTCGGCGAGGCGCTGGATGCGGGCCTCGGCCTATTCGCGGGAGCGGTGGCGGTCGGTGGCGACGGGCCAGTACCTACGTCCGCGTCGGTCGCCGATCGCGTCAAGGATCTATGGCGGACGCTCGGCTTCGCCACCAACGATCTGGCCGAGCAGGTTGTTATCACCCCGGCCTGCGGGCTTGCGACCGTGTCCGACGAGCGCGCCCGCGCCGTCACGACGGTGTGCCGGGAGGCGGGGAAGCGGCTCGCCGACTCGTAGGCGCCCTCGCCCGGCGTGGCGGCCAACGGCTGCCAACGATCTTCTCCACACTGCCTTCCTCCGATGTCACAAACGGTCGGGCTGTCCCGTCTCATGTCTCAGAGACAGAGACAGAGACGGTGCATCCGGAAGGTGATGATCATGCGCGTGTTCGTGGCAGGCGGGGCCGGTGCCGTGGGGCAGCGGCTGGTGCCGCAGCTCGTGGCCCGGGGCCACGAGGTGACGGCGACCACGACGGGCCGGGGCAAGCTGGGCTTTCTGCAGCAGCTGGGCGCCGAGGCGGTCGTGATGGACGGGCTGGACGGGGTGTCGGTCGGTGCGGCCGTCGCGGCCGCCCGGCCGGACGCGATCGTGCACGAGATGACCGCGATCACCGGCAAGCCCGACATCAAGCACATGGACCGCTGGTTCGCCACCACCAACCGGCTGCGCACCGAGGGGACCGATCACCTGCTGGCCGCCGCCGAGGCGACCGGCGTATCCAACTTCGTCGCGCAGAGCTACGCCAGTTGGAACGGCATCCGCACGGGCGGATGGGTGAAGACCGAGGAGGACCCGCTGGACCCGCTGACCGGGACGACAGCGCAGCCGGTGATGGAGGCGGTCCAGCACCTCGAGGACGTGGTCGTCAAGGCCGGCGGCGCGGCCCTGCGATATGGCGGGCTCTACGGGCCGGGCGTCATCCACGACCAGGTCGAGCTTCTGCGCAAGCGGCAGTTCCCGCTCGTCGGGGGCGGCACCGGCTACAGCTCGTTGGTGCATCTCGACGACGCGGCGAGCGCTACCGTCCTGGCCGTGGAGCAGCAGGCGAAGGGCGTGTTCAACGTCGTCGACGACGAGCCCGCCCCGGCTAGCGAATGGTTGACCTACCTGGCCGCGTGCGCGGGCGTAAAGCCACCGATGCGGGTGCCGAAATGGCTGGCCCGGATGCTGGCCGGGGACGTTGCGGTGACGATGATGACCGAGGGACGTGGCTTCTCCAATGAGAAGGCCAAGCGGGTGCTCGGCTGGGAGTTGCGCTACCCCTCGTGGCGGCAGGGCTTCAAGGAAGTGCTGGGGTGACCCGGACCGAGGACGCGGACTCCACTTCCAATCGGGCGGCTGTCCCGAGATGTCACTCCGGCGCGCTAGCCTGCGATCATGCGAGCGAAGGCCGACCTTCCCGAATCTGCTGATCTTCCCGCTGGCGCGCCCGACTCGGCCGCCGAGGTTGCCGACGCCGTCGGTGAGCTGACGGCCGCGCAAGAGGCGCGCGCCGGCAAAGATCCGACGTCCGAGGCGCGAACACGACACGCGGATCTTGCCGCCGAGTTGGACGAACATCAATATCGTTACTACGTGCTCGATCAGCCGACGGCGTCGGACGCCGAGTACGACACGCTGATGCGCGAGCTCACCCGGCTCGAAGAGGAGTTCCCGGCACTCCGCACCCCTGACTCTCCGACCCAGCGGGTCGGCGGCGGCGACTACTCCAACATGTTCGCCTCGATCTCGCACGCCGAGCCGATGCTGAGCCTGGGCAACGTGTTCAGCGAGGCGGACCTGGCCGCATGGGCGGTCCGAATGGAGCGCGACGCCGGTGGGCCGGTGCACTTCCTATGCGAGTTGAAGATCGATGGACTCGCGGTCAATCTGACGTACGAAAAGGGCCGGCTCGTGTCCGCGGCGACCCGTGGCGACGGGCGGACCGGCGAGGACGTCACGGCGAACGTCCGCACTATGCGGGACGTCCCGGATCGGCTTCGGGGCGACGACGTGCCGGAGTTCGTCGAGATCCGCGGCGAGATCTATTTCCCGCTCGCCGCGTTCGCCGACCTGAACGCGGCACTCGTCGAGGCCGGCGAGAAGCCCTACGTGAACCCGCGCAACTCCGCGTCCGGGAGCTTGCGGAACAAGGATCCGCGGGAGACCGCGAAGCGTCCGTTGCACCTCATCGTCCACGGTGTCGGCGCTCGCCGCGGCTTCGCCGTCACGTCGCAGTCGCAGGCGTACGAGGCGATCAAGCGCTGGGGTCTGCCGACCAGTGACCGGTGGCGCGTTGTCTCGGACATCGCCGACGTGCAGCGATACGTCGCGGAATACGCGACGAAACGGCACTCGCTCGAGCACGACATCGACGGCGTGGTCGTGAAGGTCGACGAGGTCTCGATCCAGCGCCGTCTCGGCTCGACCAGCAGCGCGCCACGCTGGGCGATCGCGTTCAAATACCCGCCCGAAGAGGTCAACAGCAAGCTGATCGCGATCCGGCTCGGTGTCGGCCGGACCGGTCGGATCACGCCGTTCGCCGAGATCGAGCCGGTGCACGTCGCCGGGTCGACGGTCACGTTCGCGACGCTGCACAACGCGAACGAGGTCCGGCGCAAGGGCGTCCGCATCGGCGACACGGTCGTCGTCCGCAAGGCCGGTGACGTGATCCCCGAGATCCTCGGCCCGGTGGCCGATCGCCGCGACGGCACGGAAACCGAGTTCGTGATGCCGACACACTGCCCGTCGTGCGGCACGCTCCTGGCCCCGGCCAAGGAGGGCGACGTCGACATCCGCTGCCCGAACGCGCAGCACTGCCCGGCCCAGATTCGCGAGCGCATCTATTACCTGGCCGGGCGCAACGTGTTCGACATCGAGGCGCTCGGTTACAAGGCCGCGGCGGCGCTCGTCGACGGTCACGTCGTCGTCGACGAGGGAGACCTCTTCGCGCTCGATGCCGAGAAGCTCTCGCAGAGTGAGTTCTTCACCAACCAGGACGGCGCGTTGAGCGCCGGCTCGATGCGGTTGTTGTCGTTGCTCGACGACGCGAAACAGCGGTCACTGGCCCGCGTGATCACCGCGCTGTCCATCCGCCATGTCGGACCGACCGCGGCGGTAGCACTTGCTCGGGAGTTCGGCTCGTTGGAGCGCATCGCGGCCGCTCCGGCCGAGGAGCTTGTCCAGGCGAACGGGGTCGGGCCAACGATTGCGCAGGCCGTCGTCGAGTGGTTCGGCGTCGACTGGCACCGGGCGATCGTCGACAAGTGGCGCGCCGCGGGCGTACGCATGGCGGAGGAGCGCATCGATGCCGGGCCACGCCCGCTGGACGGCGTCACGGTCGTCGTCACCGGCTCCCTGGTCGACTTTTCCCGCGACGAGGCGAGCGAAGCGATCGCCAGCCGGGGCGGCAAGGTCTCGGGCAGTGTGTCCAAAAAGACAGGGTTTGTTGTGGTGGGCGACTCACCGGGTACGAAATACGACAAGGCCGTTGAATTGAAGGTGCCTATTCTCGACGAAGACGGATTCCGAGTCCTTTTGTCGGACGGACCGGATGCCGCGCGCGAACAGGCACGTCACGATTGACATGTCCGCAGAAAACCGGGCTATAGTCGCCGACGATGCCTGATTTATACCTGCTATCGGCCTTTGTATCGACTCTGTCACGACACCCGCCGATATACACAAATCCGGTCTGATCGGCCTATCGTATTGTTCCGGGCCGCGTACGGGCGGGCGTGCCGCAAGACGGACATTATGAATCGGGCAACGGTCATGTGCCGGCCCGGGAGCCGCGAGGCTCAACGCCTGACCTGACAGCGAAGAACCTGACGTGACAGCGAAGACCGAGTGGCGGGTGGGAGGTGGCGATGTACTCGCCGGCGCTTCGTAACAGCGCCCCACCGGAGCGGGAGAAGGCGTTCTTCGGATACGTCGCCGTCGTCTGCGCCGTCGCGCTCGCGATCGTCATACCGGCGTTGCCGGAACTGCGCGGTGTGCCAACCCATTCGCCGGCGACGTACTGGCTGCTAGCGGTGCTCGCCGTGGTGGCCGACCTACGACCGTTTCCGCCGCCCGGTGGTCAGCGATCGGTCGTCTTCCCATCCATCTGTTTTACGTTCGCGATCTTGCTCATGTGGGGCTTCGAGGCAGCGGTGGTCGTCCAGACCGCCGCCGTCGTCGCGTCCGCGGTCCGGATGCAGCACCGGCCGTGGCGCGCCGCCTTCAATGCTGCGCAATATGCGCTCGCGTTCGGGGCCGCCGCCGCGGTGCTGCTGGCCACGGAGGGCGAGCCGTTCGCACCCGGCGGCAAGCCAGGGTGGACCGATGTGGGTCTCGCGCTGGCCGCGGCCGGTGTTTGGTTCCTCGTCAACAACGTGCTCGTGACGACCGCCGTAGCCCTGCGGTTCGGTGGCTCCTGGTGGCGGGCGCTCGGTGAGAACCTCGCCGACGACGCGCTGACGACCGGTTCGCTACTCCTGCTGGCGCCGGTCCTGGTCGGCACGACGCGAGCCAGCGCCGCGCTGATCCCCTTGGTGATCGTCCCGCTGCTCGCGGTGAACCGGATGGCGCGACTGTCGAGCGAGCAGAATCGGGCCGCACGGACCGACCCGCTGACCCGACTCGCGAACCGCAAGGCGCTACAGATCGAGGTCGGCGACCATATCTCCGCGTGCGCGCGACGGACGTCGGTGGACAACCGGGAGCACCGGTTCGCGCTCATGATCCTCGATATCGACCGCTTCAAGTACGTCAACGACGCGCTCGGTCACGCCGTCGGCGATCGGCTGCTGGTGGAGATCGCGCAGCGAATCGATCGAGCCGTGCCGGACGGCAACCTGGTCGCCCGGCTGGGCGGGGATGAGTTCGCGATCGTCGCACCCGACATCGACAACCTGGACGATGCGCGGGCGGCCGCGAGCGCCATCGCGGGGGTGCTGTCGGTGCCGGTGGTCCTGGACGGCATGACGCTCGACGTCGGCGGGTCGATCGGCATCGCGATCTTCCCGACCCACGGCGACGACTTCGAGACCTTGCTGCGCCACGCCGACGTCGCGATGTATGACGCGAAGGCGCGCGGCGACGCCGTCGCCGTCTACGCGCCCGAGGTCGACCACAACTCGCCGGATCGGTTGAGCCTGCTGGCCGATCTGCGGCTCGCGCTGGAGAACACCGACTCGAGCGAGGTCATGTTCTACTACCAGCCGCAGGTCGAGATGGCGACCGGAGCGGTGGTCGGGGTGGAAGCGCTACTGCGCTGGCATCACCCGCACAAGGGCCTGATCGACCCGGAGGAGCTGATCCGGGTCGCCGAGCACAGCGGGGTCATGCGGATGCTCACGCTTCGCGTCGTCGACGACGTCGTCGGCCAGCTGGCGAAATGGCGCGCCAACGGTCTGACGATGCGCGCCGCGATCAACGTGAGCGTCCGCGACCTGCACACCGGTGAGGTCGTCGATCGACTGGTCGAACAGCTCGACCACTACGACGTCGCGCCGGAGTACGTACAGATGGAGATCACCGAGGGCGCACTGATGGCCGACCCGCGCCGGGTGCTCGCCACCCTGCAACGTCTGGACACTCTGGGCGTCGCGTTGTCGCTGGACGACTTCGGCACGGGATATTCGTCGATGCAGCATCTGCGTCGGCTGCCGCTGTCCGAAGTGAAGATCGACCGGTCGTTCGTGCTGGGCATGGCCGACGACCCCGACGACGACGCGATCGTCCGCTCGATGATCGACCTCGCCGGCGCCCTGAATCTCCGGGTGGTCGCCGAGGGTGTCGAGGACGACCGGACGCGGCGGCTGCTCGTCGGGGCGGGCTGCCATGTCGCGCAGGGCTGGTATTACGCCCGGCCGATGCCGGCCGACGAACTCGCATCGTGGCTCGCGCGATACCGCCCGCCCGAGCAGTTCGCGTGGCCGGCGACCGATCGTGCCCGCGACGACGACGTCGCCTAGCCGCCCGGGATCAGCCGCGGCCACGGCGGACGGGCAGCCGCGCGAAATTCGCGAGCGCCAGCAAATAGACTCGACCTCGGTCAGTGCACACCAGCGCCACAAGCGTCCCGCGAGGCGCCCGAGCATCAGTGAGGTCACGGAATGTCGGCCATCTCCCGCGCGGAGGTCGCGCATTTGGCGCGGCTCGCCCGGCTCGACGTCACAGACGAGGAACTGGACGTGTTCTCCGGCCAGCTCGACGTGATCCTGTCATCGATCGCCCGCATCAGCGAGGTCGCGGCGGCCGACATCCCGCCGACGTCGCATTCGGTGCCGCTGGAGAACGTGTTCCGCGACGATGTCGTCGTGCCGTGTCTGACTCGCGAAGAGGCACTCGCCGGCGCACCCGACATCGCCGATGGCCGCTTCCGCGTGCCGCGGATCCTGGACGAGGAGTAGCCGTGAGTGAGCTGACCACGAAGACCGCCGCCGAGCTGGGCCGGCTTCTCGCCGCCGGCGAGACGAGCGCGGTCGAGGTCGCCCAGGCCCATCTCGACCGCATCGCGGCCGTCGACGATCGCGTCCACGCCTTCCTGCACGTCGACGCCCAGGGCGCGCTGGCCGCAGCGACGGCGATCGACACGCGTCGCGCCGCCGGTGAGACGTTGCCGCCATTGGCCGGCGTGCCGGTTGCGCTCAAGGACGTGCTGACCACCAAGGGTGTGCCGACGACGGCCGGCTCCAAGATCCTGGAGGGTTGGCGACCGCCGTACGACGCGACGCTGGTCGAGCGGATGCGCGCGGCCGGCCTGGTGATCCTCGGCAAGACGAACATGGACGAATTCGCGATGGGCTCGTCGACGGAGTATTCGGCGTACGGGCCGACGCACAACCCGTGGGATCTCGGACGGATTCCGGGCGGCTCGGGCGGTGGATCGGCGGCGTCGCTGGCCGCGTACGAGGCGCCGCTGGCGATCGGGTCGGACACGGGTGGATCGATCCGCCAGCCCGGCGCGGTCACCGGGACTGTGGGTGCCAAGCCGACCTACGGCGGCACGTCCCGATACGGGCTGATCGCCTTCTCGTCCAGTTTGGACACGCCGGGACCGTGTGCGCGGACCGTCGAGGACACCGCGCTGCTGCACGCGATCGTCGCCGGCCACGATCCCCGCGACTCGACGTCGATCCCGGCTCCGGTCCCGGACGTCGTCGCGGCCGCGCGCCAGGGCGCCTCGGGCGACCTGTCCGGCGTACGGATCGGCCTGGTCAAGGAGTTCGGCGGCGAGGGCGCGGAGCCAGGAGTGGTGGCCGCGTACCGCGATGCCGTCGACACCCTCGCCAAGCTCGGGGCCGAGATCGTCGAGGTGTCCTGCCCGCATTTCGAGTATGCGTTGCCGGCCTACTACCTCATCGCACCGAGCGAGTGCTCATCCAACCTGGCCCGCTTCGACGGCGTACGGTTCGGTCTCCGCAAGGGCGACGACGGCGTGCGGTCGCTCGAAGAGGTTATGTCCATCACCCGCGACGCGGGCTTCGGTCCCGAGGTCAAGCGCCGCATCATCCTCGGCACGTACGCGCTGTCGTCCGGCTACTACGACGCCTACTACGGGCAGGCGCAGAAGGTCCGCACACTCATCACCCGCGACTTCACCGCCGCATTCGAGAAGGCGGACGTGCTCGCGTCGCCGACCACGCCGTTCGTCGCGTTCCCGTTCGGCTCGCGCACGAACGACCCGTACCAGATGTATCTCGCGGACCTTTTCACCATCCCGAGCAACCTCTACGGCGGACCGGCCGTGTCGGTGCCCTGCGGACTGTCCGAGGGATTGCCGGTCGGCCTACAGATCATGGCGCCGACGCTCGCGGACGATCGGATGTATCGCGTGGCCGCGGCGCTCGAAACGGTCGTCGGCTCCCTGACTCCGCCGGCATTGGCCGCGGCGTGAGCTCCCCGGCTCCGCTTGCTGGCAAGCTCGGCATCAAGCCGGGGCGACCGGCGGTCGTGTTCAACGCACCGGACGGCGCCATCGAGGCGCTTGACCCGCTTCCGGACGGTGCGAGTGTGACGGCCGAGGCGGCTGAGGCCCCGGCCGACGTGGTCGCGGTCTTCGTACGCGACGCCGCCGAGGTCGAGACGTGGGTGGCGAAGGCCGCCGCCGCCGTTGCACCGAACGGGCGGCTCTGGGTCGTCTACCCGAAGGGCCGACCGGCCGGTACGGACATCAACCGCGACATCCTCCGCGAGCGTCTCGAAGCGCGCGGGATGACCTCGGTGGCGATGGTCTCCTACGACGACCGGTGGTCGGCCATCCGGTTCCGTACCAGTTGAAGCTGGTCTTGAGCGCACGTTATCGCGAGCGCCAACCAGGGTCGCGGCCGAATCCGCCGAGCAGCCGGTCCTGCGGATCGTCGCTGGACACGGCGACACGGGGCCCGATGGATTCGCTCGCGCGATAGTCGGCTTCCCGGTCGGCAAACCAGTCCGCGATGGCGGCTACCACCTCGGGATCGAGTTGCCGATCGCCGTCGGTTGCCGCGGCCAGGTCCCACGCGTGGATCAGGTGGTCGGCGGCGAGCTGGTAGAGGTACTCGCGGGCGGGAAAATCGCCGAAGGAGAGATGCACGATCTGGCTCGGGTCGGTGTGTGCCGCGGCGTCGGTGGCGTCGCGGCTCGCCATCGCGAACGCACCGACCGGGTCGTCGCCCAGCAGATCGCCCTCGAACCGGTCACCGATCTCGGTGACGGTCGCTCCGGCCAGCATCGGCGCCGTCCACTTGTCTTCGTAGGTCAGATGGTTCAGGAGGGCCCGTACCGTCCACTCGGTGCACGGCGTCTGGGCCGACCAGGCGCCCGATCCGGCCGAGTCGATGCCGTCGACGCGGGCGGCGAATTCGGCCACCGCCCGCCGGTGCAATTCGGATGCGTCCATGCCCGACAGTGTGCGCCCCGGCGGCGGCCGGTGCAC
>Ga0193726_1002565_pt1 | contig 12193 bp, 8 predicted proteins | sample H2c1metaG_FD_144928 | JGI IMG/M metagenome (GOLD analysis project Ga0193726, IMG submission 144928) | Soil microbial communities from a riparian zone of the East river system, Colorado, United States - H2c1 | ecosystem: Environmental > Terrestrial > Soil > Riparian zone | place: USA: East River... | reverse complement strand
TTGGTCGGAAGAAAGTTAACCCGCGCCTCAGTGAACCAGGCACTACGCTGGCGCAGGGCGGTGAGCGTTGGCATGGACGCGCTGTAGCGATCGAAGTAATCCCGGCGCATGCCATCCATGACAAGAAGCATGACCACTCGTGGTCGAGCCAAACCCGTGCGTAAAACCGGTAATACACGGCCTGTCGTCGTGGGAGGCATCTGCACGCCAAGCGCAGCCGCAAGGGTTGGCGCAACGTCCTGCTGCGCGGCCGGAGTCGAGTACCTTCCCGTTCTCACCGCGGGGCCCGCAAACATCAGCGGAATCGCGACGTCATACGTCCACGGCGAACCGTGCATGTACGCCACGTTCGGGTCAGCCCGCGTGATGAAGTCGCCTTCGCGCGGCACGATCAGGAGTTGGCCGGTTCGTCCCGGGAAGTATGCCCGAGCAAACATCTCTAAGAAGCGCTGCCGGGTCGCAAGGGTGGTAGCATCGGCTGGTGCTGCACGCTGGATTCGAGACGAGTCGCTCCCAATCGATCGCTTGACCTGCTGGCTCGATGCCGTCCAAGTCATCGCGACTAGGGTCAGGGTGATAGCGATCCGCGATCCTACTTTGCGCATGCGAGCACGTTTGGCTGATTACCGATTGTTCAGCTCCACGCTGATTTTAGTCCCGTCAACAAGGATCTTGCGAGCGGCCGTCCGTCCTGCGTAGCGCCGAAGACCCTACCGTACCGGCCGCCTCATTGCGCGTGTGTGATACGGACGTTGCTCTCACCATTGTGTAGGTTCTTGGTCCGCGGTCGCGAAAATCTCTTAATCTCTTCTCTTAATCTCTTAAAGAGAGGACCGCTGCAGCCCAGGGCTCCCGCAATTTGGGATTCCTCTGTTACAACTTAGCTCGCGGGGCATGGACAGATGCTTCGGGTTGAGGGCTCGCTTTAGGCGATCGAAAGGCTTTACTTCCTTACGGTTTCCTGTCGATAAAACCCCGGAAATCGGTTATATGGGGTGGAATTGGTTGACACAGGCGACTCTACGACGGTAAGACAAGACAGGAAAATCAAGGGTTTCCCGCAAACCCATGAAAACAAGCTGGGGAGGTAGTTCAGTTGGTTAGAACGCTCTCTAACCGTCACACCGTCACATTGATGTAAGCGATTTAGAAATCAGTAACTTAACCTAAATAGCATCTGGCCGCCCTGGCACGGTCCCTTCTACCCTCCCCAGCCTTTCCAGGGGCTCCTGTCCGTTCTCCTAGCCTTCTTTCGCGAACAGTCGAATCAAGAACGAGTGCGAACGAGGGTTGCCGTACTTGGCGTTTCGGTCTGCTCGGAATGTAGACCAGCGGGCGCACGGTGCCCTACAATTGTCGCAAGCGTGGACCGGTGGATCAAAGTTGTTGCGCTCTTCCTGCTTGTGTTCACGCTGTACGACGTGTCCGTACCAGAGAATTGCCTTGTTGAAGGACTGGCCATTGCTGCCAGTAGCGCCCAGGTTCAAGCCAGTCATCAAGATGACAATCGTAGCAGTTGTCAGTTTGAGGAAGACTGCCTGGCGTGTGCTCAAATTCTTCCCGGCACACACTACGTGTTCGCCGTTACCCAGGTGGTCGAGCTTGCCGAACCCAGTCTATTCCTGCCCGCCCAAGGCGGAATTGCTGCTCTTCCGTATCACCCTCCTCGCGCGTAATTCTCTCTTTCTCCTAATTAGTGGTCCGCGCCTGACATGGGCTCACGTGTCTTTGGCTGCCTAATCTCTATTGGATCGGTACTTTCCGAATCGTAAAGGGCGAATTTATGAATGGTTCCTATGGTTATGCCCGGTGGCTCCTGGCCGCCGGATGGATCGCGGTTTCTTGGGCGGCGAACGCGCAGGAAGTTTCGATGACGCTGGATCAGGCGCTTGCGCGCGCCCGGCAGCATGCTCCTCGCGTGCTGGCGGCGCAAGACCAAATTCGCGAAGCTCGTGGACGCCTGACCGGGGCTTCCGTCCTTTTACTGGAAAACCCGGTGGTTGAGACCACGGTGGGTCCGCGGTACTCGGCAGGCGGCGACACAACGGACTATGACATCTCGATCGCCCAGCCGCTCGAATTTGGGGGCCGCCGGGCGGCAAGAATCGCGGGCGCGCAGGCCGACGTGGACCGGGAAACTGCTGCCAGCCACAACGCTGTGCGGCAATTGCTCGGCGATGTCAGCATCGCTTTCGTGCAGGGCCTTGCCGCCCAGGAACGGGTCCGCATCGCGGAGGCGTCGAGCCACATCGCCCGTGAACTCCTGCAAAGCATGCAGCGTCGTTTCGATGCAGGCGATGTCCCGATCCTCGACGTGAATCTGGCGAAAAGCAACGCGGCAAGAGTGCGGGCCGAGCTTTGGTCGGCCCAGGCGGCGCTGGTTTCGGCGCTGGGCGAGTTGCGAATCCTTCTCGACATGACGGCGGACGAACGGTTCACGATTGTGGGCGACCTCAAGGATCGTCGTAGCTATGAATTGGATTCACTGATGGCGCGCGCAGGCGACCGGCCTGAATTGCGAGCACTGGCGGCGGAAATTCGCGAGGCCCAGGCCCAGGTCAAGCTGGGAGAAGGGTTCCGCTGGCCGACCGTCGCACCCGCAGTGAGTTTCAAGCGAGACCAGGGAGACCGCGTCGTGCAAGGTGGGATTTCGTTCACCCTTCCGCTTTTCAACCGCGGTCAGGAACTGCAAGCGGTGGGTGCGGCTCGCGCTTCTCGGTTGCAACGCGAATTGGAGGCTTCGCGGCGTGCGGTGACGATTGAGATCCGCACTGCCTACGAGGTTTATGCCACACACGTGACAGCCGTCGAGGAGTTGGAACGTGATGCGATGCCTGGCCTGGAGGAGAACGAGACCTTGGCGCGGCGGAGTTTCGAAGAAGGTGAGATCGGACTCCCGGAGCTCTTGCTCATACGGCGCGAGGCGTTTGAAACGAAAACTGTATATGCGGAGCGACTGCTCGATGCCGCAATCGCGGGTGTGAACCTCGAAGCTCGCGCTGGAGTCCTGCAATGAAAAACACAATCCTGATCGGATTCGTTGTCTCTCTAATGTTTCTCGCGTCGTGCGCGAAGAAGCAAGAAGCCGAGCCGTCGGGAGAGCGCAAGGTTGAGTCGGCGGCCCGTTCGGCGGAGCACGGGGAGCAAGCTGTTTTGAAGATTGACCCCTCGATGCTGCGCGACCTGCGCATCACGACCGCGAAGGTCGAAGAGCGGACGGGAGGAGACAGTACGACGATCCTGGGCGAACTGCGAGTCAACGAGAACGCATATGCAGAAGTGGGACCGCCGATTCCCAGCCGCATCGTTCGTTTCGAGGTCGCCGCGGGTGGTAACGTTCGGGCGGGTCAAGCGCTAGCCATCCTGCAGAGTCCTGAGATCGGGAAAGCCAAAGCAGACATGATTACGGCGCAATCTCATGTCGATCTCGCCAGGCAGGTTGTGGAAAGAAAACGCAGGCTGGGAGCGGAGCGCATTGTGTCGCAGCGCGAGATTCAGGAAGCGGAAGCCAGCGTTGCCTCGGGGGAAGCGGAGCTACGCTCGGCGCGTGCCGCCTTGCAGTCTCTCGGCCTGTCCTCCACCGATGCCGGCACGCTGGATTCTCCGCAGTACATGCTGCGGTCCCCGGTGGCGGGCGTGGTCATTGAGCGCGGGGGAATGCAGGGACAGATGGCGGACCCTTCGCAACCGCTGTTCCGGATTGCCGACCTTCGGGTGCTATGGCTGACGGTTCACGCGTTCGAGCGTGACGCGGTGCGCATTCGGCCCGGAGTCAAGGCCAAGATCGTGTTTGCCGCATTGCCCGGCCAGACCTTTACGGGAAACGTCACGCTCGTCGGAGAGCAAATCGATCTCGATTCACGCACCGTGCCCGTGCGCATTGAGGTTCGAAACGACAGGAGAACGCTGCGTCCAGGGATGTCGGCCACTGCTTTTCTCACGGCGGGAAACGGCACGGGCAAGGTACTCGCTGTGCCTGCCGCTTCGCTGCAACGTACTGGGGAGCGGTGGGTGGTATTCCATCCGCGAACTGAAGATGAATTTGAGATCCGGACTGTTGGTCGTGGCCGCGATCTTGATGGCGAAGTGGAAATCCTTTCGGGTCTGAAATCCGGGGAAACGGTCGTCGTCGATGGAGCGTTCCTGCTGAAGGCGCAGGTGGAACGCTTACAAGGCGGAGAACACGAGGACTAGGAGCAGATATGATCGCGAGAATTCTTAGAGGCTCTTTTCTCCGCCCTGGTCTGACACTGATCGCGGTGCTGGCAGCATGCGTCCTCGGCGGGGTGTGGCTCCAGGACCTGCGGCGGGACGTTTTTCCCGATCTCTCAGCGCCGGTTTTTAACATCATCGTGCAGAACCCCGCCATGGGAACGGAGGAATTGGAAACAGGAGTCGCCGTGCCGATGGAAGTAGCCCTCGCAGGACTTCCGGATGTCCGCCGCATTCGTTCGAACTCAACCCTGGGAGTCACCCAGATTTCGGTGGAGTTTGAGTCGGATGCCGACTACTACCGCTCGCGACAGTTTGTTGCCGAGCGGGTCGCGCAAGTTGCGTCACAACTGCCTCCGGGAACGGATGCTCCTCTGCTCTCCAGTCTCACGGGCCGGCTCAACGAAATTTATGAATTCACTTTAGAAGCAGACCCCGGAACCGCCGATCTCATGACTTTGCGAGACCTTGCCGAATTTGAAGTGCGGAACCGGCTCCTGGCGGTACCTGGCGTCGCCGCCGTCGAACGACTTGGTGGTTATCTGCGGCAGTTTCAGGTGCAGCTCGATCCCGAGCGCCTATCCGCCCGAGGCATTACTCTCGATCAAATCGAGCATGCCGTCGAAGGCGCAAATATCAATGCCGCCGGAGGCTTTGTCACGGAGGGCTCGATGGAGTGGACGGTTCGAGCCATCGGCCGCGTGAAAGGTCTCGATGACTTACGCAATACGGTGGTAGCCGTGAAAGGAAAGACACCCGTGATGCTGGGGGACGTGTCCGACATTCGCGAAGCCCCCGCCATCCGCCGCGGCATCGCGCACCGTTTGAAAGGTGAGGTGGTCAGTTGCCGGGTGACCAAGCAATTCGGGGCCGACACGGTCAAGGTGTCTGAGGGAATTCGCCAGGCGCTGGACGAGATCACGAAGACTCTCCCGAAAGGAGTCCATGTACGCACGGTCTACGACCAATCGCAGTTGATCGCGAGTGCCTTGGGAGGCGTGGAACGGGCGATTCTAATTGGAGCAGTTCTGGTGGTCGTGGTGCTGTTTGTCCTGCTGGGTGATTTCCGGGCGGCGCTGGTCGTCACGTTAACCTTGCCTTTGTCCATCGCCCTCGCGGGTGTGATCCTCAAGCCGCTCGGCATCGGAATCAACACGATGACGCTCGGTGGTTTGGCCATCGCGGTCGGTCTGCTGGTCGATGCCGCGATCATCATGGCGGAAAACATCGTCCACCGCATCACCGTACGGAGCGACGAAGGCCGTCGGCGCGAGAACGCTCTGGCCGCGGCCATCGAAGTGGGACGCCCTATCATGTTCGCAACCCTGATCGTGATTGCCGTGTTCATGCCCTTGTTTGCCATCGGGGGGATCGAAGGCAAGATGTATAGCCCGCTTGCGGCGGCGGTTGTGTCCGCTATCGCCGCCGCCCTGGTATTGGCCCTTACCGTCGTGCCGGTTGTCTCCGGTTTGTTTCTGCGGCCCAAGCCAGTTGGACAGGAAGAAGATGTATGGCTCATTCGACGGCTGAAGAAAGTCTATGCGCCAACGCTTGACGCGGCGATGCGACATGCCGGTTTCGTATGGGTCGGAGCGCTGGTCGTCACCATACCCGCGATAGTGCTCGCGTTCTATGTGGGTTCGGACTTCATGCCGAAGCTCGATGAGGGGGCCTTTCTTATTCAAACCTTTCTTCCACCCGAAGCTTCCCTCGATGAGGTGGATCGCGTGAACCACTCGGTCGAGGACGCTTTGCGATCGATCCCCGAGGTGGAGGACGTTTCCCGTCGTACGGGACGCGCCGAGCGCACCGAAGATCCCATGCCCCACACCGTTTCCGATGTGCTCGTTCTTCTCAAGCCCAACAGGAAGCGGCCGAGCGACGAGATTGAGCAGGACATGCGGCACAAGCTTGAATCGGTAGCCGGGGCAAGCCTGTTGTTTACCACTCCGCTGGGAATGCGGATTGACGAAGGACTCGGCGGATCACCCGCGGATATTTCTGTTCGTATTTTCGGGCCTGATCTGGAACAGCTGACCCGCCTCGGCGAGCAGGCTCGCCAGATCGTGGAGAAGGTGCGCGGGACAGGCGACCTCCGCGTCGAGAAGCTGACCGGGTTGCCGCAACTCAGAATCACCATTGACCGCCAAGCGGTCGCGCGAGTCGGCCTGACGCCAGGGGACGTGATCCGGGCAATTCGGATTGGACTCGCCGGAGAGGAAGTCTCAGAAGTGTGGATGGGGCAACGCAGATTCGACCTGGTGCTGCGCCTCCAGGATGAACATCGCAATCGTCCCGGCTCGATTGGCGGCCTGCTGATCGACGGCCATGACGGCTCGCGAATTCCGTTGAGTCAATTGGCCAATCTTGAGCAGACTTTTGGGCCGGGTTCGATCCGTCGAGAAGCGGGAAGCCGCCGCATCGCCCTGGAGTCGGCGGTCGAGGGTCGCGACCTCGGAAGCACGGCAACAGAAATCCGTGAGCGACTCACCGCTGATCTAAAGCTCCCGACCGGATATTTTTTCAATGTCGGCGGAAGGGTGGAGAGTCAGGAGCGTGCCACTCGTTCCCTCATCATCGCCGTTGGGGTTGCGATCCTTGCCGTGTTCCTGTTGCTCTACATCGCGTTGGGCTCGGGTGCGGAATCCTTGGTCATCCTGGCGACGCTACCGGACGCTCTTGTGGGAGGGATCATCGCACTTTACGTGGCGGGCGAGACCTGGAACGTATCGTCCCTGGTTGGATTGATCGGCCTGTTCGGAATTGCGGTGCAGAACGGGCTGGTGCTGATCTCGCAAACCAGAGGCCTAGTCAGCGAGGGCAAGCCATTCGAGGAGGCCTTGCGGGAGGCAAGCATTGGGCGTGTGCGTCCAAAGATTATGACCGCAGCGACCGCAATCCTCGGTTTGCTGCCGCTGCTGGTTCTGCGGCTTCATGGGACTGAGATCGAGCGACCCCTGGCTGTGGTGATGGTCGGCGGCCTGGTGACTTCGACGTTGTTTACTTTGCTTGCTCTCCCAACCTTTTACCTGTTCGTACACCACTTACAGCAAAGGTGGGCAGGCCGCAGCCAGGTATAGCGAAATTTCACCGCTACTTTCTTGCGACCGCTTATCATCCATGGAGCGTTAACACCGACACACTGATCGATATGGATGCCCGAACCCACTGGGAGAACATCTACGGCAAGAAGTCGCCGGACGCTGTCAGTTGGTATCGGCCCCACCTTGAGAGGTCGCTTGATCTCATTGAACATGCTGTCAGTGACCGTTCGGCCGCCATCATCGATGTGGGTGGTGGCGAATCGACGCTAGTTGATGATCTAGTTGCCCGCGGGTACCGGAACATCACTGTTCTTGATATTTCGCAAACGGCAATCGATGTGACCAAGACCCGGTTCGCATCAGCCTCATCAAATATCCATTGGCTCGTGGGTGATGTAAGCAGCGTGGACCTGGGGCCTCGCTCCTATGATTTATGGCATGACCGCGCCGTATTTCATTTTCTTACTGCGATGGACGCCCGCACAGCTTACGTCCGCCAGGTGGCCAAGACCGTGAAACCCGGTGGTCATGTGATCGTCAGCACTTTTGGTCCGGAAGGCCCCACCAGGTGCAGCGGTCTCGACGTTGTTCGCTACGATGCCGAGTCATTGCATAAGGAATTTGGCGTTCGCTTCCATCTACTACAGAGCTCGGAAGAACTGCATCGCACACCGTTTGGGACGGAACAGCAGTTTCTTTACTGTTTGTGCCGGGTCGAATGAGCAACGCGTGATCGCGAGATCCTCAGGTCAGCAGGGTCTTAATAAACTGCTTCGTTCCAACCGGACCAGTCACCCGTAAGGTTAGCGGCCCCTGGTTTGCTTCTGCCTTCAGCTCAAATTTTAGAAAGGGACAGCATTCGCGCTCTGCTGACATCACGTTTGCTACGAGTGCGATGCACTCTTTGTTGCGGGAAGACAGAATGAATAGCCTTCATCGAAGTCCCGTGTGGCAGTTACGAAGAGTTTGAATTGAGCGAGAAGTGTAGCCTCACGTTCGCGGAGTTCTGCATTTGAGAGCGTGCAGACGACGGGAAGTTCATTGGCCATTCGCGATCCCCTGTCACAACCTTAGCGGGTCCTTCGCTTTCCTTCGATCCACCACCGCCGCGCAGCTACCACTGCCCACACTGCTTCAACTAGGCCGAAGGACCAAGCGCCCTGGAAAAAACCGTAGATCGAACCCAGGACACAGGAGAAGGCAAAAGCCAAGAATAAACCATGCACTTCGTTTCTCGTAGGCATAGCAGACGAGCATTGCAGTTACGGCAAACAGACCAAATGTGGTGAGCGGACTCATCATGGGCGTATAGAATAACAGTGCTTCGAGTGAGTGCACTTGTCGAGACTATCCACGTACTCGGTTTCCCCTCATCCGTTGGATCGAATTCCGCTCTCGATTTACGATAGTTTCTTAGGCAGACGCGGCAAATGGGACTTGTAAAAGCGATTGGGTCACTGTCCAAGGCGGTTCGAATCGAGGACGTACGGAAGAGATGAAGCCCTTTGCGTTACTGGAGACAAAGTTGAGGAAAAAGATTACATCGCGCCGCGACTTCCTGAAGCTCGCCGGAGCTGCTGCATGCGTTACGGCGCTGCCGTCGGCGATTGCTCTCGGTCTGTCCACGACGGTCGCACCTTCCGACCTCGCATCGGCTTCTCACCAGCTTGGAGTTGGCTCACCGGACTACGTTTTGCGAATTGCCTCAAGTCTGGTTGAAATCGCACCCAAACACATCGTCTCAGCAATTACTTACAACGACCGGTTCCCAGGCCCCTTACTGCGTTTCAGAGAAGGTCAGCCAGCGACCGTCGAGATCCACAACGACACAGACACGCCCGAACAGCTGCATTGGCACGGGCAAATGGTTTCCACTGACGTGGATGGCGCTGCGGAAGAAGGGACGCCTTTCATCCCGGCGCGCGGAGTGCGACGGATCGCGTTCACTCCCCGTCCTGCCGGTTTCCGTTTCTATCACACTCACAATCGCGCGGGTGCTGATCTCCACGCGGGCCAGTACAGCGGTCAGGTGGGGCCGGTTTACATTCGAACCCAAGCACGAGCCGGGAAGCTACGACCGGGAAGTAGTTCTCGTTCTCAAAGAGTTCGAGCCGTCTTTCAGTCAGGGTGGGGACATGGCGCAGGATTTTCTGAGCCCCACCATGCGAGTAAGGAATTGGAAACGGCCGGCGAGTCCACGATGAAAACTTCCCTCGCGAAAGGAATGCCACACGGGTATGAGGTGGGCTATCGCTACTTCACTATCAACGGTCGCATGTTGGGGCATGGCGAGCCCGTGCGGGTGAAACAGGGTGAGCGCGTGCTGTTTCATATTCTGAATGGCAGCGCGACGGAGATTCGTAGTCTGGCGCTACCAGGACATACTTTCAAAGTCGTCGCCTTAGACGGGAACGCGGTTTCGACACCTGCTGAAATCCCGGTGCTCTGGCTGGGAACGGCTGAACGAATTTCTGCCCTTGTCGAGATGAAACATCCTGGTGTGTGGATCATGGGTGATCTTGCGGATGACGATCGTGGTCACGGCATGGGGGTTGTCGTTGAGTATGCGGGACACAAAGGAAGGCCGGTCTGGATAGCGCCGAAGCCCTTCCGTTGGGATTATTCGCGTTTCGCGAAAGCTGGTACACCTGCACTCTCGCCGGACGAGACGTTCGAGATGAGGTTTGCAAAGGAGAATGCCGCCGAAGAAGGTTTCAACCGATGGACGATTAACGGTGTCTCTTACCCTATGACTCAGGGAGTCGTCCCTGCCTCATTTCACTTGAAGCAAGGCAGACGCTACCGTCTTCGTATGCGCAATGCCAGCGACGACATCCATCCCATCCATCTTCACCGTCACAGTTTTGAACTGACCAAACTCGCCGGCAAACCGACTGCTGGGTTGATAAAAGATGTCGTGATGGTGGGCGGATATCAGGAAGTCGAAGTGGATTTTACAGCGGACAATCCCGGAATTACGTTGTTCCACTGCCATCAGCAGCTACACATGGACTTTGGCTTCATGACCCTGTTCGACTACCTATGAACCGGGTTAGCTTCATCTTTGAATGCTCGGATGTCGCGAGGAGAAAGAACAATGCCAGTAAGCGTAGATGCAAGCCGGGCGGATCGCGCGGCGAAAGCAGTCTTGCTGATTCGCGTTCTGGTGGGCTGGGTGTTCCTTTCCGAAGGCATCCAGAAGTTTTTGTTCTCTGACTCCCTTGGAGTTGGACGCTTTGTGAAAATCGGAATTCCCTGGACGCAGGTCATGGCCCCGTTTGTCGGAGTGGTTGAGATTGTTTGTGGCTCCATGCAGTTGCTAGGTCTTGTAGCGCGGCTGGCGACCGTGCCGCTTCTCGTTGATATCTCGGTTGCCCCGTATTCGACCAAAATCGTCACACTTTTGAAAAGCGGGTTTTGGGGAACGCTGCATGAAGCCCGCACGGATGTGAGCATGTTGCTCGGTCTCATCTTTCTGCTGGTGGTTGGTGCTGGTGCGTGGTCTCTTGACGTATGGTTGGCAGAAAAACAAGACGCAACTCATGGCTGAGCAGCCAGCCCTCGAATCCCCAGAATTCATTTCCGAAAACAGACAAGTTCCTCTCGATGAGCTTGCCTCGTTCTTTCCGGTTGGGCACGACAGCCTTCGGAGGACCGGCAGCACACATCGCAATAATGGAAGACGAGCTCGTCCGCAGGCGAAGGTGGCTTTCTCGTGAAACATTCCTTGACTTGCTCGGTGCAAGCAATCTCATCCCTGGACCCGGTTCCAGCGAAGTGGCCATTCATATTGGTTACCTGTGCGCAGGTTGGAGAGGTCTGTTGATCGCTGGCATCTGCTTCATCCTTCCGGCGGCGTTGATGGTCGCCGGTCTGGGATGGCTGTACGTCCGTTTTGGTAGGCTTCCCGCCATCGCGGGCGTTCTCTACGGAATCAAGCCGGTCGTTATCGGCATCGTTCTTCAGGCCCTCTGGAGTCTTGGGCGAACAGCGGTAAAGACAACTTTTCTTGGACTCGTGGCGGTGCTTGCGCTCGTGCTATGTGTTCTCGGTTTGCATCCGCTGCTATTGCTTCTGCTGGCCGGTGGAGTAGCGTCCGTGCCTGCACTGAGGACCTCGCGTATGTCCCTCTCGGTGCTTCCCTTTCTGACGATTGGAGGCGGAATTTTAGCGACGACAGCATCGTTCAGTTTGGTTTCGCTATTTCTGGTTTTCTTAAAGCTCGGGGCAACAGTATTCGGCAGCGGCTATGTGCTCTTGGCTTTCCTTCGAGCAGATCTGGTCACCCATCGAGCCTGGTTGACGGACGCACAGCTTGTCGATGCTGTTGCCATGGGCCAAGTGACGCCAGGACCAGTTTTCACGACGGCTACGTTTATTGGCTTCATTCTGGGAGGAATTCGTGGGGCCGTCATTTCGACTGCTGGCATCTTCCTTCCTGCATTTCTACTGGTAGCGATAAGCGGTCCGGTTGTGCCGCGTATTCGAAAGTCCAAGGCTGCAGGAGCTTTCCTTGATGGTGTAAACGTTGCATCGCTCGCCTTGATGGCTGCTGTCACTTGGGAGCTCGGGCGAGCATCCCTGGTTGACATTCTTACTGTTGTTTTAGCCGTAGCCTCGTTGATCGCGCTGCTTCGGTTTCGCGTGAATTCCGCGTGGCTTGTCCTGGTCGGGGCCACCATTGGTCTGATAACGAGTGCTGTTCACCTGTGATAGCGGTATCTGTCGCCCTCTGAAACGTTGGAATCTTGGGACAACTAGCGGTCAGTCACTTCAGTAGTGTCTCCAGTGTGATGGTCCTCGATCTGGAACGCGTCAGCCACGTTTTCCATCCAAGCGAAGGCCTTATTCCGTCGACGAGACCGGCGGAGTTCCACTATCGATGAAGGTGTAGAACACAGCAACACGGCCGTCGCGTTCCTCCAGAACGTCCGTAC